>Ga0194132_10008434_pt1 | contig 14733 bp, 11 predicted proteins | sample TA2KigOf80mmetaG_FD_148612 | JGI IMG/M metagenome (GOLD analysis project Ga0194132, IMG submission 148612) | Freshwater microbial communities from Lake Tanganyika, Tanzania - TA2015054 Kigoma Offshore 80m | ecosystem: Environmental > Aquatic > Freshwater > Lake | place: Tanzania: Lake... | reverse complement strand
TTCTCCGCCATGGGCTTCGGCGTGGGCAGCATCCTCGGCGCCAAGCTGGCGGCACCCCATCGGCCCTGTGTTGCCGTGATCGGCGACGGCGGATTTACCATGACGCCCCATGTGCTGGCCACCGCCGTGGAGTACGACATCCCGGCGGCATGGGTGGTGTGGAACAACTACGCCTGGGCCGCCATCCGCGACATTCAACTGGGCATGTTCGGCGGCCGCGAACTCGGCACTGGCTTTTACGCTGGCGGCGAGCGCGAGCCCTACAACCCCGACTTCGCCGCCCTGGCGTGCAGCTTCGGCGTCGAAGGCATTGCCGTCAAGCACTCCGATCAATTGGGCGACGCCCTACGCCATGCCCTCGCACTGGGCAAACCCTGCCTGCTCGACGTACACGTCGACGACAAGGTCAAGCCGCCCGACACCGGCACCTGGGCGTTGCCGCCAACTCCTTTTCGCGAGCCCACCTTCGGTAAACCCGTGGTGCGGGCACCCAGCGAGCATCGCTAACGTGCGGGACATTTTGCGGGGACGGGTCCCGGACCCATCCGCGCGGCAATAGGAGATCGGGATGAAGGTGCTGGTCACGGGAGGTGGGGGGTTCATCGGCGAGGCGGTGGTGCGGGCGTTGTTGGCGCGCGGGGACTCGGTGGTGACGTTTGATGTGCAGTTTCCGGCGCGCTGGACGGGACATGCGAATCTGGTGACGGTGCGGGCTGACATCACCGACATGGCGGCGGTGGCGCAGATCGTGATGACCCACCGGCCGCAGGCGGTGGTGCATACGGCGGCGATTGTCGGGGTGCTGTCTTCGATCGCCAGTCCGCTGTCGCTGGTGCGGGTGAACATCGAGGGTTCGCTCAATGTGTTTGAAGCGATGCGATTGGGGAGCATCAAGCGCTGTGTGCACATCAGTTCGGAAGAGACCTACGGTCACTTCCGTACCGATCCGGTGACCGAAGATCATCCGCTGGACGCGGTCTATCCTTACGGGATTTCCAAGGCGACGGTCGAGCAGCTGGGCCGCACCTATCGTGACGTGCATGGGTTGGAGGTGTTGAACGTGCGCACCTGTTCGGTCTACGGCCCCGGACTACCGCGCGACCGCGTACCCAAGAACGTGGTCGAGGCTGCGCTCGCGGGCCGCGCCTTGCATATCCCTTCCGGTGGTGACATGGCCATCGATCACACCTATATCGACGATACGGTGAGCGGGACCCTGGCCATTCTCGACCAACCGGCACATCGTTTCGACGCCTACAACATCGCCTCCGGGCACACGGTGACCCTAGGCAAGATCCTTGCAATCGTGCGGGAGTTGATCCCCAGTGCGCAAATATCGATTGGTCCAGGGTGGGGGCGGCATGGCGACCAGATAGACATGGTGCGAAAGGGCGCGCTCGACGTGTCACGGGCGGCCAACGAAATGGGCTGGCGGCCGCGCTACGACATTCGTGCCGGGCTGGCGGCTTACATTGAAGCGATGAAGAGAAAGGACTGAAACGCGATGGGTAAGGACAAGAAGTCAGCAAAGAAGTCAGCTGGGCGAAAGACCGCACAGCGCGCCAGCATCCGCCCCGCTGCCGGCGCGATGTGGGACGAGCCGCCAGGCCATTTCGGCGGCGCCTTCTCCAAGATGCTGGTACGGCCGGAAGCCACCGGTTCGAAGATCATCGACTACCGCATATCTGTTTACCAGCCGCGTGCCTACGTCGCACCGCACAGCCATCGCATCCAGGAACAGGTTTATCACATCCTCGATGGTGAAGGCTTAATGGAAATCGAAGGCGAGCGCAGTGTGGTGCGCCGCGATGATGTGATCTTTCTGCCGCCGGGTGTCGAGCACGCCATCTACAACACCGGTCTGACCGATCTGCGATTCATCGTGGTGACCTCACCACCCGACGACGAAGCCCTCGAACACAAGGAAGCAAAATGAGCTCAGATCACGCCACCCAGATGCGCGCCGTCGGCGACGCCACCCGTCAAAGTGCGCGCGCGGTGGAGGATGCACCGGCCTTGTCCGCCGCGCCAGCATTGCTGGAAGTCCTGGGCAAGCGGCTGCACGAGCCGCGCTTCGGACTGCCCTTTGCCGCCGCCCATCACGGCGCACAATGTGCCGCGCTGGCGTTGCGTGCGGGCGCCGACGAGGAGACCGTGCTGGCCTGTCTGCTGCACGATGTCGCCATGGGTCTGAATCGATCCGACCACGGCTGGTGGGGCGCGCAGCTGATCGAGCCCTACGTCTCCGAACGCGTGTCATGGGGCGTGCGTTATCACCAGGCCCTGCGCTTCTATCCGGACGAGAGCGTCGGCTACGAATACCCACAGATGTATCACACCATGTTTGGCGCCGACTACAAGCCGCCAGCGTACATCGAGGCGGCCTACCGGCATGCACGCAATCACCCCTGGTACATGATCGCGCGTCAGGTCACGATGTATGATGACTACAGTTTCGATCCATCGGTGGCATTTACCCTCGATCCGTTTGTCGACATCGTCGGCCGCCATTTCCGTCAGCCCAAGGAAGGGCTGGGCAACGACAGCGGCGCCACCGCGCACATGTGGCGCACCTTGATCGATCCGAGCAAACCGCTCTGACGCGCCGAATCAACCCGAGTGGATATCCACCTTGCTGGTTTCGGGCATGAATAACGCGCACACCACGATGCTGATAATCAGCACCGTCACCGGATACCACAGCCCGAAGTAGATGTCGCCGCTGGCCGCCACCAGGGCAAAGGCACTGGCCGGCATCAGGCCGCCGAGCCAGCCGGCGCCCAGGTGATAGGGAAACGACAACGCGGTGTAGCGGATGCGGGTCGGAAACAACTCCACCAGCATCGCCGCCGCGGGGCCGTACACCAGACAGGCGAGCACCACCATGAAGAACACGATGGCGATGATCATCGGCTTGTTGACCTGCGTGGCATCGGCCTTGGCGGGATAGCCCGCCGCCTGTACTGCCTGGGCCAGTTGCGCAACGAACTCTTTCTCGCGCGTGGCGAACTGCTCCTTGCTCAGTCCGGCGGCTTCGAAGGCGGGTACTTCGACCGAGCCGACCTTGATGAGTGCCACCGCGCCCGCGGCCCCGTCCACTTGCGAGTAGCTGACCGATTGCGTCGCCAGCTTGGCCTTGGCGATGTCGCAGGACGAAGTGAACTTGGCGGTGCCGGTCAGGTTGAACTGCACGTGACACTGCGCCGGGTCGGCCACCAGCACCACCGGCGCCTGCTCGCGCGCGGTCTCGAGAGCTGGGTTGCCAAAGTGGGTCAGCGCCTTGAAGCAGGGAAACAGCGCCATAGCCCCCAGCACCATACCGATCAGCACGACAGGCTTGCGGCCTATGCGATCGGACCACACACCGGCGAGCCAGTAGAACGGCGTCGCCAGCACCAGAGCCACACAGATCATGAGATTGACGGTGACCGGGTCGAGCTTGAGCGTCTGCGTGAGGAACAACAACGCGTAGAACTGTGCCGTGTACCAGAGCGTGGCAAAGGCGCCGATCAACCCAAATAGCGCAATGAACACGAACCGCAAATTGCGCCACTGGCCAAAGGCTTCGGCAATCGGGGCTTTCGAGGTCTTGCCCTGCGCCTTGATACGGGCAAAGGCCGGTGATTCTTCCATCGACAGGCGAATCCAGATGGAGATGCCCAGCAGAATCACAGACAGCAGGAAGGGGAGCCTCCAGCCCCAGTCGCTGAAGGCTTCCTCCCCTAGCGCGGTGCGACAACCGAGAATGACCAGGAGTGATAGCAGTAACCCGAGCGTGCCAGCGGCCTGCACCCACGAGGTGAACTCGCCGCGCCGGTGGGCTTCGGCATGCTCAGCGGTATAGATGGCGGCACCACCGTACTCACCGCCCACCGCCAGACCCTGCAGCAGCCGTAGCACGATCAGCAGGCAGGGCGCCCACAGACCCCAGGTATCGAAGTTGGGCAGCAGGCCGACTAGAAAAGTTGCCACACCCATGACCACGATGGTGACGAGAAAGGTGTACTTGCGACCGACCAGATCCCCCAGCCGGCCAAACACCAGCGCGCCCAGTGGCCGCACGATGAAGCCCGCGGAGAACGCCAGCAGCGCCAAAATGAGGCCAGTGGTTGGGTCGGTCTTGGCGAAGAATTGTTTCGCCATGATGGGCGCCAGCGCACCGAACAGCAGGAAGTCGTACCACTCGAACACCGTACCCAGGGACGCCGCGTACAGCACTTTCCGGTCGGCCGCGCTGAGCTTGCCGACACCGCCTGTTGCCATGTCTCCCCCTGTGGTCTGTGCTATGGCAGCGGGCTGGATTGTAGTACGCGGCATGGAATGCGCTGTTGGCAGTCTGCTGGCGAGACGCCGTCTGCAGAATGAATGAGCTTCGCGCAGCCAAGTACTATTGATTCATTGCATACCCCTCAAGAGGATGAATTCCATGCAACACGTTCCGTTTGGCGCCACCGGTCTGCGCGTTTCCAGGTTGTGCCTGGGTACCATGACCTTCGGCCTGCAGTGCGACGAAGCCCAGTCTTTCGCCATCATGAATACGGCGGCGGAGGCCGGCATCACCTTCCTCGACACCGCCAATGTTTATCCCCTGGGCGGCACACTCGAACATGTCGGCCGTACCGAGGAGATCGTCGGCAAATGGCTGCGGGGCAAGCGGCACGACTACGTGATCGGCACCAAGTGCAGCGGCCCCATGGGTCCCGCAGCCTGGCAACAGGGCACGTCTCGCCGGCATGTCATGGACGCCATCGACGCTTCACTCAAGCGATTGGGCACGGACTACGTCGATCTGTATCAAGTGCACCACTTCGATGGTGGTACGCCCACCGATGAGACCGTGGCGGCATTTGATGCCGTCGTAAAGAGCGGCAAGGCGCGCTACATCGGCGTGTGCAACTACCACGCTTACCGGGTGGCGCGTTCGGTGGGCCGGGCGGAAACCTTGGGCCTCAACAAGTTTGTCTCCGTCCAACCACGTTACAACCTGCTGTTCCGCCAGATCGAGCGCGAATTGCTGCCGTTGTGCGGCGAGGAGAACCTCGCGGTGATCCCGTACAACCCGCTGGCGGGCGGCCTCCTAACCGGCAAGCACAAGCACGCGGGCGGCCCGCCGCAGGGTTCGCGCTTTACTCTGGGAACCGCTGGCAAGATGTACACCGATCGTTACTGGAACGAACGCGAGTTCACCGCCATCGAGGCCTTTGCCGGCGTGGCGCGCGAAGCCGGCATCGAACTTACGACGCTGGCGGTGGCCTGGGTGCTGGCCAATCCGGTGATTACCGCCCCCATCATCGGCGCCAGCAAGCCCGAGCAATTGAAGGCCAACGTCGCCGCCCTCGACGTGAAGCTTTCCGCCGACATGAAGGCGCGGCTGGACGAACTGTCGCACGAGTTCCGCATGGGCGACGCACCGCGATAGCGCAACTCGCTTCCGCGCAACACTGACCATCCGGCTTATGCCGGTGTTCTTGCAATTCCAATGGCATTGGCCTATGGTGGCACTACAACAAAACTGAAGTGCTACCTTGGAGGCCCTGTGAGCAAGAGACTACTTCTGGGACTTGGGGGCTGGCGCTGACCGCGGCCCTGATTGCCGTCTGGATCGGCAGGATTGACGCCCCCATCACCGCTCCGGCAATTGCCCAGGATGCGGTCAAGGCCGACACCCCCGCACCCGCGGCGCCCACCGCACCCGTGCCTGCCTCCAATGAGGCGCCGGAGCATCCGGAGTTCTACGCTGCCGACGCCGGACTTAGCGACTCGGAGCGCGCCGGACGCGAGATTTGGTACAAGGCCACCGCCGGCAATGCCCGCTTCCATACCTACACCTTCCAACAGCGCGTCGGCGTGTTGATCGACTGGTACCGCGTATTGAACGCGGCCGAACGCGCTGACCGATTCAAGGCCTGGGGCATCATCAATGACCCCGGTTGCTGCACGCCCGGTTCAGAGGGTTGCCCGGCAAAGAGCCTGGAGGAGACCTACGGATTCGAGTACTGCCCCGGAGATGCGCAACTGCTGCAGCACGTGGGCAAGCCCGGCTACCGTGACCCGGCCTGTGATTTCAGGGATGCCAAACGCGCCACCTACGACATCCACAGCAAGAGCGGTGACCAGCGCCAGTCGGCCTGTGACCTGGCTTTTGGCACCTCCACCGGTGCGCTGGGCTTTCGCAAGTTTCCCAACCCGCGCTTCGATGCCGAACGCTGGCGCAAGCTGAATGGCAGTCTGGCGAGTTGGGAAGGTTACCGAGGCAAGCTGTCGGTCGACGCGCGCAACAGTGACTCAGCGCTCTCGCGTCTGTCCGATGGCTCAATCGAACCGCCATTTCTGATCGGTACATCCTGCGGCTCGTGCCATGTCGCTTTCGATCCGCTGAATCCGCCCGCGAATCCGGCCAATCCGAAGTGGTCCAACCTCAAGGCCACCATTGGCAATCAGTACATCCGCATCTCCGAGTTGCTGGGTTCAGGCATGGCGCACTCCACGCTGGAGTACCAGGTATTTGCGCACGCGCGCCCGGGCACTTCTGATACCTCGGCGATCCCCACCGATCAGGTCAATAACCCGGGGACCATCAACGCCATCATTCACACCAATCAGCGTCCGACCTTTGCCAACGAGGAGGTATTCAAGTGGCGCAAGGTCAACGCCTGCGATGCCGGCAAACCGGAGTCGGAGTGCTGGTGCGAGCCTGGGCGTCAGAACAAGTGCTGGAAGTGGAGCAGAGAAGTCGAGCCAGCCGTGCATCACATTCTCAAGGGCGGCGAGGATTCCATCGGTGCGCTGGAAGCGATTCAGCGGGTCTACTTCAATATTGGCTCATGCTCGGAGCAATGCTGGGTGAACCACCTCACCGATCTACGCCAGCTCGACCCCGACGCCCGCGGATTTGGCCAGACGCCGTTCCGTATCGGTCAGTGCCGGCGCGATTGCCCCAATTTCCGTGCCATCGAAGACCGCCTGCAGAATATTCTGGATTTCCTGAGTTCATCCGAGGCCGATGCCACCGATCTGCACGCCGCGCGGCAGAACGAGGCGCGACTCAAGAACCCCGCCGCGCAGTACGACCACGACGATCTGGTGGCAGACCTCAACAAGGAGTTTGGCGCCGGCGCGGTGGCGCGCGGTCGCGAGGTGTTTGCCGACCAGTGCGCCAGTTGCCATTCCAGTATTTCTCCGGGTGAAGGCGGACCGTTCATCAACCGGGATTTCCGCGCCATCGATCCCAAGACCAAGGTACGCGCGGATTGGCTGGGCAATGACAAGGCCACGCCTGTCTCCGAAATCGGTACCTACCGTTGCCGTGCGCTGCACTCCAATCACATGAAAGATCATGTGTGGCAGGAATATGGTTCCGAGACTCTGCGCATGCGCAACCCCGACCCCAACGTCAAGGAGCCGGGAGACGGCGGGCGCGGGCACTACCGCAACATCTCGCTGCTGAGTTTGTGGGCGCACGCGCCGTTCATGCACAACAACGCCATGGGTCCCGAACTGTGTGGTCATCCGGCGAACAAGGCGAATGATTTTTATCGCTCACCCTATGTCGGGCCCGACAAGCAACTGCTGCCGGCCGACAAGGCGCCCGCCTGCTGGGGCTACGACCCGAGCGTCGCTGGGCGTTTCAAGCTCTACAAGGCGTCGATGGAGGAACTACTCAACCCAGCCAAGCGGGTGCCCAAGATCACCAAGTTCGATGTCGACGTGCCGATTCCTCTGGGCGCGCGCGTCTGGGATGGTGAGGAAGAGAAGCACACTGTAGGTTTCACCGTGACCTTGCCCGCTGGGACAAACGCAGGTGCACTGGGCAGTTTCCAGTTCAAGACGTTCTTCGACGACATGATCCTGACGCGCCTCAAACCTGACGAGGCGCAAGCGCGTTTGGTCAAGCAGATGGGGCAGGCCGACGGGGACAAAGTCTTTACCAGTCTGCGCGACCTATCCGGTGAGATCATCAAGAACCCGAAAGGCATGGTGGACGCCATCAAGCAGCGCCCGCATCTGTTGCGGGCCTACAGCAACTGCACGGCCGATGTGGAGAACGAAGGTCATCGTTTTGGTGAAGACCTTTCCGCCACCGACAAGAAGGCGCTGATCGCCTTCCTCGCCACGCTGTAGAGGAGTGCCATCATGAATGCGACGCGTGTAGTGAGTGTAGCGGTGGTGCTGGCCCTGGGTGCGGTCATGACCAGCTGCGACCTGCTCAATGAAGTATTCAAACCGGCGCCGGAACTGAAGTTCGTAACTTACAACGCTGGCCATCTGGGCAAACCGGATTTCGCCCAGGTGGAGTACGACTTTCCACTGGCTCCGGCGGAACTGGCCAAGCTCACGCCGGACAACATCAAGAACTACGACCAGGAGCAGGTCGATCAGATCTACGCCCGCCTCACCGCCGGGCCCATCCCCGATGGGGCCTACGATGGCGGCTTGTTTTTTCCCAAGGGGGTGAGCGGCGACCGGCGGCTGGCGGAAATCGTCGGCGGTCTGCGTGGCATCGCGGTCGACCTCAAGGCGCAGAAGATCGAATTGATCGGCAAGACCCTGTGGAAGGGCAAGGTGTTTTATCGCGACGAGCGGGTGCTGCGCAACCGTATCGAGGACCTGTCGATCCTCAAGCCGCTCATCGACGGCGATCTGAATGCCATTCCCAAAGTCGACGTCAATGGCAAGGATCAGTGGCTCATGTTCCCGGCGCGCCTGTATTGCGGCCAGAGTCTGCTGGATGGGCGGCGCGAATCGGTGATCATCGACTACTTTTTCAGCGACGAGATACCCGGTTATCGCGAGCGTCCGGACTATCTCGCCAGCCGACGCGGCCTGCAGGTGCGCGATGAAATCCGCATGGTGAGACCGGGCTTCTATCTGGGTCGTGCCTATGTGGGCAAGGTGTTCCTGCTCAATTTCACCCTGGTCAACAAGGACGTGCAAAAGAAGGACACTGAAACCTTCGTCAAGACCGGTCTAAGCACGGAGGACTGCTGGACCGGTACTCAGACGCGCAAGATCGTCACGGCGGCGCAGTAGCCGTAGCCGTGGACGAAATGGGCGGCCATGCGTCCCGCGGGTTGGCTTCTGGTGGTCGGCATGCTGTTGAGTGAGGTGCGCGCAGAGCCGGCCTGGATCGTCGATCCTGCCGGCATCGGACCCAATCTGCCTGAGGCGGGACAGTCGCTGTTTGACGAAATGCTGGCCGATGGCAAAGGCGGGCATCGGCTGCCGTTTCCCTTTGAGTCGCTGATACGCTTGATTGAGAAGCGGGCAGGCTGCGCGCCTTCGGCCTGTACGCGAGCGGTGTTCATTCCGCTGGGGCGATCCTTGCAACGCACAAGCGCGGCGCCGGAGTTCTTCCAGTTTCCCCGCGTGGTGGTGGCGGTCACCACCGAGGCGGAGAAGGGCGCCCCGATAAAGGATCGTCTCTACCTGGGCTATCTGGAGAAGACCGGCATCATTGAAGTGATCAGCTACAACGACTCGGCGGGCCGCTTCGAGTTTCAGCTGGTGCGGAACTACCGTGCTGGAACCGCGCCGGAAGTGGTTTACGCCAATCGCACTGTTTGCCTCACTTGTCATCAGAATCACGCGCCGATTTTTTCGCGGCAGGTCTGGGATGAGACCCAAGCCAATCCGCATGTGCGCAGCCGGCTGCTGGCTGCGCGGGCTGCCCTGCATGGCCAGCCCATGGGGTCGGGCATCGATGTACCGGCGGCTATCGATGCAGCCGTGGCGCGCGCCAATGAATTGGGCGTGACCCGCGCCTTGTGGCAACGTGGCTGCGGTGAAAGTGATCCGTGCCGGCGTGCTGCGCTCATGAATGCGCTGCGCTATCGCTTGACCGGCGAACGCGTCATCAATACCGACGACGCGGACTACCTGCGTGATCTGGTCGCGCCTCTGGCGAGCAATGCTGGCCGGTTGTGGCCCCAGGGCATTGCCTTGCCCAACGCGGGTATTCCAAATCGCGATCCCCTGCAAGACGGCGTCATCACCACAGGCGTCGCCTTGAGTCACGTGCGCGCTGGGCTCGAACCCCTTGCACCACGCCCGCCAGCCGAGGTGCTGCCGGCGGACGGCAGGGTGTTGGCGCGCAGGTTGGTGGCGGGCGTCGCCCAGTGGCTGGCAAATGAGGATGTCTCGTCAATCGAGCGCGCGCTGCGTGCAATCCAGGGCGCAGCTACCACATCCCTAACGGCGCCTTGCAGTGAACGGCGTCGACGTTGGCAGTGCGACAGCCGAGCGCTGTCGCTCGCGGTCAGACTCGATCCGGGTCGCGCGACCCTGGAATGGCTGCAAGTGGAGGGGACACCGCGACTAAACCACTTTGAGCTGCGTGCGAACGGAGGTAGGCGTGCGACCTTGACCCCGGCCGGTCGGACGCTGCGCCTGGTTGACGGCAATCGGGTGACCGGCATCGAGATCGATCGCCAGCGCAAGCAGGTTCGACTCACGGTTCGAGCAGACTTCACGCGATGGATGACAAAGGTGCAGAACCCATCACGACAACTGACCCACAGTGGTGTGCGCAACGCGCTTGGGTTGCCCATGCACGCCTCGACAGCCTTTGCCACGCCGCGTGACGAACCGGATACGGGCCCGGTGGACAACTCACCGGAACACCGCCTCTTTCATCAAGCTTGTGCCGGCTGTCATCGTGGTGCGGATCACACGCCGCCGAATTTCCTGCGTGGCGATGCGCGGCAGGTGCGCCGCGCGCTGCGTCACTGTGCGCCGAGAATCTATACGCGGCTTGCCATGGGGCTGCAACCCCACACGACACGCGCCAAGACCCCGATGCCACCGGTTCAGCCCGTGCGGGATGGTGCACCCGGGGAGAGCGCACTGCCACGTGATCGCCTTGAGGCCTTGCTTGCGGCTACCGGCGCGCTCCTGGAGGCAGAGTTCAAGTCCAAACCGGATGTCGAGCAGCTCTTGCGTGGCGGCTACGAGAACCTGCGAGCCTGCCTGCCGCAGGAGGCCTCATGACGACCCCATCCACACACTGGCTGGCTCGTTGGATGACGCGGCGCTGGGCGCGCTGGCTGTTGGTACTGCTCATCCTGCCCACGATACTGATGCTTATCACGGCGTTGATGGTATGGCGGCAGCTGCGTGACGATCAGCCGGTGGTCTATGCCAGCGCGGAGGAACACTTCAAGTACGGTTCCACCGGCGGTGAGCGCGAATCGGGTTTTCCCTATTGGATTTTTCAGGCCATGCCGCAGGTCTGTTCGCAACATCTGCCGGGGGCGGGCTACCGGTCGCTGGGTCTGATATTCGAGAACGGCAAGGATTTGCCCATCGGCATGTCCAAGCGCCGCTATCAGGGTGTGGAGCGCACCTTCTTGAACTGTGCCGTGTGCCACACCAGTACCGTGCGCGACGATCCGGCGGCGACCCCACGCCTCTACCTGGGCATGCCCGCCAACACGTTCAACGTGCTGGCCTTCCAGCAGTTCTTCTTCAACTGCGGCAAAGATCCCAAATTTACCAAGGAGTATGTCGTCCCCGAAATTGACGCCATGATGCGCGCGCAGGGAATGAAGCTGGGCCTGCTCGACCGTTATCTCATCTACCCGGTGGCGCTGGCGCTCATGCGTGACCGCCTCATCATGCTGAGCGGACGCTTTGACTGGGCGAATCATCAGCATCCTTGGGGGCCTGGCCGGGTTGACACCTTCAACGCCGCCAAGGTGCTGTTCAACTTTCCCATGCACCGGCTGCCTGCCGAGGAAATGAATGCGCCGGGGGATTTTCCCGCCATCTGGTTTCAAGGGCCGCGCCAGGGCATGCAGTTGCATTGGGACGGCAACAACACGCTGGTGGAGGAGCGCAACAAGAGCGCCGCCTTTGGCACAGGCACCACGCCGCCGACGCTGGACCGCGCCGCCATCGGCCGTGTGGAAACCTGGCTGCTGTCCCACGAAGCGCCCAAATATCCCTACACCATCGATACCGCCCTGGCGACGCGCGGCGCGCCGCTTTACAAAACCTACTGCGCCAACTGTCACGGCGCTGGACCGCGCGATTTCAGCGGCGAACAAGTCGGTAAGGTCACGCCGCTCGACAAGATCGGCACCGACCGCCGTCGCCTCGACAGTTACAGCTACGACCTGGCTGCCAATCAGTCCACGCTCTATGCCGGTTACGACTGGCGCTTCAAGCATTTCCGCAAGACCTTCGGCTACGCCAATGCGCCGCTCGATGGCGTCTGGCTGCGCGCCCCCTATCTGCACAACGGCTCCGTGCCCAATCTGCGGGAACTGCTCGAACCCGCCGCCCAACGCAGCAAGGTCTTCTATCGTGGCGACGATGTCTACGACCCCGTCAATGTCGGATTCCGCGCCAGCGTGGCGGAGGAGGGCAACCGGGCATTCTTCAAGTATGACGTGAGTGTCGTCGGCAACGGCAACGCCGGTCACGAAGGCCGCGAGTACGGCACGGCGTTGTCCCAGGAGGACAAGGCCGCATTGCTGGAACATCTGAAGACTTTCTGATTGCCATCCCTCGGAGGCGACCACATGTATTCTTCAACCCCGAAGCGCCGCCGGCTCAAGATTCTGTCTTGGATAGTGGTCCTGTTGGTTGCCGCGTCCGCCTGGTTCGGCTGGTATGAATTCTTCCGCGAAGAGCCCCAGCCTGAATGGATCACAGCCGATCCTGAGATGCGCTTCAAGTACGGTTCCATCGGCGCCGAACGCGATGCCGGCATTCCCTATTGGATCTTCTATATCTTGCCGCGCGTGTTCGCCGACAAGCTCCCCGGCCCGGGTGGTCTCATGTCGATGGGCGTATCGTGGGAGATGGGGCAGGAACTGCCGGTCGGCTTCACCAAGAAAGTGGTGGGCTTCGAGCGCGTAGCCAACAACTGCGCGGCCTGCCATTCCGCCGCCTATCGCGTCAGCGCGGACAGCAATCCCGTCTTTGTCAATGCCGGCGGCGGCCACACCCTAAATCTGGAAGCCTTCTTCCGCTTCCTGGTGGATTGCGCCAAGGATCCGCGTTTCAACGCCGACAATCTCATGCGCGAGATCAATCTGGTCACCGAATTGTCGTTCATCGATCGCGCGATTTACCGCTTCTTGCTTATCCCCATCACCAAGAAGCGCCTGACGGAACGCGAGGCTCAGTTCGCCTGGATCTACCACAAGGACTTTCCCGAGTGGGGTCGAGGTCGCGACGATGCCATGAATCTCACCAAGTACTTCATGATCAATCTGCCGATGGATCAAACCTTCGGGCCGACGGACATGCCCGCCATCTGGAATCTGAAGAAGTACGATGCGCCCGGCACCACCATGAATCTATCCGGCGACAGCCACGACGCCCGCTCGGTCGTGATCGATTCCGCCCTCGGCCTGCTGGGTGCGCCGCCCAAGTCCAATGACGAGTTTCTGCAGCAGGTGGACTGGCTGCTCGACTACTTGCGCAACAAGCCGGCCCCGGCCTATCCCTTTGCCATCGATCAGGCCAGGGCGGCCGCCGGCAAAGTGGTGTTCGACCGCGTGTGCGCGACCTGCCACATGAGCGATCGGACCGGAAGACGCATGGCGCTGAGTGAAGTGGCCACCGACCCGGGCCGTATGGAATCCTGGAACAAGGACAACGCCATCGCCGCCAACAAGGTGGTGACCGACATGGGCATCGAACGCAAGGGCCTGGTGGAGGCCTCGCTGGAAGGTTACAACCCGCCGTTTCTTGACGGTATCTGGCTGCGTGCCCCTTACCTGCACAACGGTTCGGTCCCCACCCTGCGTGCCCTGCTGGAGGCGCCTGACAGCCGTCCCCAGCAGTTCCATCGCGGCTATGATCTGTACGATCCTGTGAATGTGGGTTTTATCACCAGCGGCCCCGCCGCCGAGCGGATCGGCACCTTGCACGATACCCGCCTGCGCGGGAATGGCAATCAGGGCCACGACTTTGGTACCCAGCTGCCTTTCGGCGACAAGGACGCGCTGATCGAATACCTCAAGACCCTATGAGAAAGTCCGCGCAAACCCTTCAAATCGCGTGGAGGCCTCTGCTACAATCCGCGTCCTCACGCGCCCGTAGCTCAGCTGGATAGAGTACCTGGCTACGAACCAGGGGGTCGTGGGTTCAAATCCTGCCGGGCGCGCCAAAAATCAAAGGGTTAGCGCAGATTCTCTCGCTAGCCCTTTTTCTTTTTCCGACACATTTCCGACAGGCTGCACGCGTCCGACAAGCGTGAGCGTCGGTGTCTCGGTGTTCCCCCGTTCCACCATGCGCTCGGCAGCGTCGAGAAGCTCGCGCAACTCGGCTGCCGAGTAATGGGTTGTGATGTCGCCGATAGCATGGCCCAGGAGCGTCTTGCGGGTTTCGAGCGGAACGCCCGCACCCCGCAACCTGCGTCCGAAGGTATGCCGCAGGTTATGCACGCCGCGAAGGATGCCCGCCTCCCGAGGGAGTCCGGCCTTCTTCCAGGCGTTTTGCCATGCCGTGCTGTGGAGCTTTTGCAGCTTCTTGCCCCGGTAGGTAAAGACGTGCACAGGATCGCTCCCGCGCCGCGCCTCGATCACCCGGCTTGCTACCGCGTTCAGCACCACCACACGCTCGGTTCCGGTCTTGGTGAACGTCTCGGGCAACACTGTTGGCGACGGTCGAATTTTGACCAGGGGCGACGATTGAATTTTGACCAGGCAGCGTGGCCGCAGCAAAGGTGCTGTGGCTGTGGATAAGTGTAGCGGATTCCGGTGGCATGAGTGATCGCCACGA
>Ga0194132_10008431_pt1 | contig 14736 bp, 14 predicted proteins | sample TA2KigOf80mmetaG_FD_148612 | JGI IMG/M metagenome (GOLD analysis project Ga0194132, IMG submission 148612) | Freshwater microbial communities from Lake Tanganyika, Tanzania - TA2015054 Kigoma Offshore 80m | ecosystem: Environmental > Aquatic > Freshwater > Lake | place: Tanzania: Lake... | reverse complement strand
CCCGCCCCGGCCAGGTAGCGCATGGCTACCTCCGTCTGACGTTCGACAGCGGCAGATCGTTCGGCTGGACCAGCTTCACCTGATCCTTCTCCATGAACACGTAGAGTGGATTGCCGCTCGTGGTCATGTACACCCAGCGGGTGTTGACGACGTCGTCGGGCTCGCCGAGGCGGGCGCGCACCTGCGCCGCCGTGCGCCCGACGAGCGCAGAGGAGTGATTCGGGTTCGGGCCGCGGCGCGCCGCTTCCGCGCGCTGCGCCTCGAGCATGCGCTCGCCGCGCAGGGCGTTCTCGATGCTCAGGTCACCCTCGTGGCACGCATACTCGTAGATCGTGTACTCGGGGTCCTTGTGCCACGGGTACATGAAGGTGAAGGGGCGCATCCAGACCGCGGGCGCGTCGATCGTCGCGTAGTAGTTGATCTCGGTCGCACTCTGCGGCACCCACCGCTCGACGAGGTGCACCTTGCTCAGCGGCACGCCCGCCGGCAGCGTCGAGCCGACGCCGCCCATGATCTGCTTGTCGGTGAAGTTTGTGGTGTCGACGACGAGCGTGCTGCCCTCCCACTTGCCCACCGAGTGGCCGTGCCACAGCGTCAGCTTCTCGTCGATGTGCGGGCGCCCGTCGAGCGCGATGTAGCGGGTGTCGAGGCGCTCGCGGATGATCATCACCCAGCCGGGCGACTGCATGATCATCTGGGCGCTGTTGTACATCTGCATCCCGTTCGGCGTCTGCTCGGCGATGCAGCGCGTGATGGTCCCGAAATCCGTCCACGAATCGAGCGGGCCGCGGGCGCGCCGCGCGGCCTGCCACGCCTCGAGCTGCTTCTGGAACTCGGGCACGTAGGGCGGCCGCATGCCGTTGTCGGGATCGACGATGAGCGAGCTGCGGTTGTCGGGGACGAACTTCCGGGTGTCCCAGAACTCGTTGTAGTCGCCCACCTGCGCGTCCTGCTCGGGCGTGCACTCCTCGCCTTCACGCGAGCCGGTGCCGCACGCGTCCTCGTTGGGCCGGTAGCGCTCGTAGTACACCTTGAGCTCTTCGGGCGTCAGCGTCTTCTTGTCGCGGAACTCCGGCGGACGCTCCATGCGGATGAACGTCTGGAGGTCGTAGGTGCCGGAGATGTCGGGGTCGCCCCACGGCGTCTTCGGCGCCGTGTAGGTGGAGGGCGGCGGCGTGAACGTCGGGGTATAGGTGGGCATCCGCCCCCCGGACACGGTCTGCGTCTGGGCGGACGTCGTCGGAAGCACGACGGCCGCGGCCGCGGCCGCCAGCACGCCTGCCAGCACGAGCCATCGATACTTCATTGCAAACCTCCGGGCCTGGGCGCCGAAGCCTTGACGTCGACGGCCCGGATTATACGCCGGGGGCCGACTGATGTATAACAAAGCCCATCCAATTGCCGCCAGCGTTCCTCCAGACCATCGAACAGAGCGCCTTCAGCATGTGGGTGCGGGACTCCCCATCGCTGTTCGGCTTCTGGTTCATCATTTCGATTCACGCCGTCGGGATGGGGCTCCTCGTGGGCTCGAGCGTGATCGTCGCGCTCCGGATGCTCGGCGTCGCGCCGGATCTGCCGGTGTCGGTGCTGAAGCGCCTCTACCCCGTCATCTGGGTCGGCTTCTGGTTCCAGGTGGTGTCGGGGGTGGTGCTCTTCATCGGCTACCCGACGAAGTCGTTCATGACGCCCGCCTTCTGGGTGAAGCTGGCGTTCATCGCGGCCGCGATGGGGGTGATGGTGCGGCTCGACCGGAAGGCGTTCCTGAGCCGGCAGCTCGCGATCTGGTCGCTGGTCCTGTGGTTCGGCGCGATTACGTCGGGCAGGCTGATCGCCTACACGGCGCGCTACATCACGTATCCCTAGCCTTTCTAGCCGCATGGAACTGGCCCACTACCACCTCCTGCTGAACCACTGGCCGATCATCGGCACGTTCATCGCCGTCGGCCTGCTGCTGGTGGCGCTGGCCAGCAGAAGCGACGACCTGAAGCAGGTCACGCTCACCCTCTTCGCGTTCCTCTCGCTGATCGCGCTGCCCGCGTTCGTCAGCGGGCACATCGCCGAGGATCTGCTCGGCGACCGGGAGGGCGTGTCAGAGCCGCTGATGGCCGAGCACCAGGGCGCCGCCGTCGTCGGCTTGATCGCGCTCAGCCTCACCGGCGCCTTCGCGTGGGTGGCGTTGTGGCAATACCGGCGCGCCGGGCACCCGAAGCGCTGGACCATGAACGCGGTGCTCGTCTCCTCGATCGTGACCATCGGCGTGATGACCGTCACCGGCAACACGGGCGGCGCGATCCGGCACCCGGAGATCCTGTCGGGTGAACCGACGACGTCGATGGTGTCCGCGGTCGGCAGGCAGGTGAACGACGCCATCGTGTACGTGGTGACCGGCTCGAACCGGTGGATCTGGCCCATGCTCGAGGTCTTTCATTTCATCGGCCTGGCCCTGCTGCTGGGCGCGACGGGCGTGGTGAACCTGCGGCTGCTCGGCGCGTTCAAGAACATGCCGGCGGCGCCCTTCCACCGCTTTCTCCCGTGGGGGCTTGCCGGGCTCGCCATCAACGTCTTCACCGGCATGCTGTTCTTCCTCGGCATGCCGTACTTCTACGTCTACAACGCCGATTTCCTGCTCAAGGTCGTGGCGATCGTGCTGGCGGGCGCCACGCTGCTGCTGCACTGCACGAGCGCGTTCCGCGACTGCGAGCGGCTCGAGGCGGGCCAGGACGCGCCCGCGTCGGCCAAGCTGCTTGCCGCGGCCTCCATCTTCCTGTGGATTGCCGTGATCGTGTTCGGCCGCTTCATGCCGCTCTTCGAGGACTCGGTCGACCCGCGCTTCACCTCGCTCTGATGAAGACACGCGCGACGATCGCGCTGCTCGTGCTCGCCTGCGCGGCGGCCCCTCGACCGGGCTCGGGGCAGGCGCAGACTCGTCCGCGCGCCGACCACGTGCTGCGCTCGCGCCCCGAGACGCTGACGTGGGGCTGGTTCCCGATCGACAAGGCGCCCGTGCTGACGATCCAGTCGGGCCAGACGGTCCAGATCGACACCATCTCGCATCACGGCTCCACGCAGGACGAGGACCCGGTGGCCTTCCTGGGCGGCTTCGGCATCAAGCCGGAGGAGGTGCTGCCGGACGTGCGCGACTTCTGGGCATCGCGGCCGGGACGCCCGCGCGAAGGGCGCGGCGGCGCCCACGTGCTGACGGGCCCGATCGCCATCGCGGGCGCCGAGCCCGGCGACATGCTCGAGGTGCAGATCCTCGCGGTCGATACGCGCGTCCCCTACGGCTTCAACACGACCGGGCCGGCCAACGGGGTCTTCGGCGCCAACTACCCGGGCACGCGGGCGACGGACCAGCCCATCGCGATGACGGCCGGCGAGCGCCACATGTACCGCACGGCGGTCGTGAAGGGACGCGAGGTCGTCCTCTTCTCGGATCGCATCCAGGTGCCGACGGCGCCGTTCCTCGGCATCATGGCGGTGGCGCCGCGCACCCCGGCCGTCGGCGAGCCGGGCGTGACGATCGCCGGCGTGCAGAACTCGACGCCGCCGGGATCCTACGGCGGCAACATGGATCTGAAGGACCTGACCGCCGGCAGCACGCTGTACCTGCCGGTGTTCCACAGGGGCGCGCTGTTCTACACCGGCGACCCGCACGGCGTGCAGGGGCACGCCGAGGTGAGCGGCAACGCGCTCGAGCAGTCGGTCACCGGTACGCTCCGCTTCGTCGTGCACAAGGGGAAGACGATCCGCGGGCCGCGGGCCGAGACGCCCACGCACTACATCCTGATGGGGATCGACCTGGATCTCGACCGCGCGCTGCGGCTCGCGGTCGAGGAGACAATCAGGTTCCTGGTCGAGGAGAAAGGGCTCACGCCCGCGAAGGCGTACTCACTCGCCAGCCTCGCGATCGACTTCGAGGTCGCCGAAGCCGTCGATCAGACCCAGCTCGTCGCCGGCAAGATCCGCAAGAGCCTCTTTATCAACTAGTGACAGTTCGCGCAGACGTTCGTCTGCGCCAGATCCACCTGCTGCGGCACATGGCAGCGCGTGCACTCGTAGGCGCGCTCGCGTACGAGTCCGTGGACCTTCTCGAAGTGCCAGTAGCCGTCGCGCGGCCTGGCGAGCAGCGGCGTCAGGCTGTCCACGTTCATGGTCCGCAACGACGGCGTGACGGACATTGATCGCGTGACCGGCGCGGCCGGGCGTTCGGCGCTCCTGCCATAGGTCTTCGCCAGAGACATCCCCGCCAGCCGGCCAGTCAGGATCGCCGGACCGAGGAACAACCCGTCGAGCCCGTGACTGCCGTTGATGCCGACACTGCCCGTGATCTCGCCCACCGCGTGGAGCCCGGGCACGACCTGACCCTGCTGATTCAGCACGCGCGCCTGGCGGTCGATGGCCACGCCGCCCATGTTCTTGCGCGTCATCGGATACATGCGCACGGCGTAGAACGGCGGCGTGCGGATGCGCGGGGGACGCAGGTCGCCCGGCTGGAAGCGGCGGAAGTCCTGGTCCTCGAGGTCTTCGATCATCCCGTTGTAGCGGTTGACGGTCTCGACGAGCGCCGCCGCCGGCAGGCCAGCCTGCGCGGCAAGCTCCTCGAGCGTGTCGGCCTTGCTGGCGGCCTTCGGGTTGTCGAGAATCGGATGCGCGCCGCCCTGCCTCGGGTTGCTCACCCACGCGGCGCCGCGGACGCCGAAGTCGGCCTTCGTCGCCTCGTCGAAGATCATCCAGTAGGTGGACGGCTTCTGCTTCACCAGGTCGGCCAGGATCGCCTTGTCGTAGCCGTGCTCGTTGGTGAAACGCGTCCCCTGCGCGTTGACCCAGATCGACGAGTCGTTGCCCGCCGTGAGTGCGTGCGTCCCGGCCGGGTCGCGGGGATCGACCATGCCGTCGATGTAGATGTAGTGGCGGTCGATGCGGCGCATCGCGGCGCCGGCGGCGGATGCCATGTCGTGGCCGGAGCCGGTGGCGCTGATCGCCGAGCCGATCAGCAGGCTGTCGGGCTTCGGCAGCCGCGGCGTCCAGTTGGCGAGCACCCGCTTCAGATCGCTCTCGAACCCGCCCGTGGCGAGCACCGTGCTCTTCGCGCGCAGCGTCTCGGTGGCGCCGGTGCGCAGCTGGCGGACGACGACGCCGTCCACGCGGCCGTTGGTCACGACGAGGCGCTCGACGCGCGTATTCCAGCGGAAGGACACCGTCGGCAGCGCGAGGGCCGTGCGGAAGATGGGCATGACGAGATGCAGCGCGCGGCCCTTCGTGAAGTGGAAGCGCGGCACGCTGTTGCCGTCGGCCTCCGACGCGCGCACGAACTCGACGCCGAGCGCCGTCGCCCAGTCGTAGATCATCGCGCGCGAGTTCTCGACGTAGAAACGCGTCCACTCGGGGTCGCCGTCCTCGGTCCACTCCATCCAGTCGCGGTAGGCCAGGTCCGGCGAGTCCCTGATGCCGGCCTTCTCCTGCACGGGCGTGCCGACGAGCGCCACGCCGCCCGCCAGCACGGCGTGCCCGCCGGCCACCGAGTTCATGTCGATGACGAGGACGTCGACGCCGGCCCGGCCCATGTCCACCGCGGCCGTCAGCCCTGACAGGCCGGCGCCGACGACGATGACGTCAGGGGCGGCCGGCTGCGGCGCGGACGCCTGGGAGGCGATGAGTGCGGCGCCGAGCCATCCGACCAGTGCCACGAACAGAAGCGTGCGAAGTCGATGATTCATATGGGATATAGTTCGCCGCAAAGTTTACCCCCACTGAGGAGCCGCCTATGTCACCACGACGCGGACGACGCGAGTTCATCCAGGCAGCCGGCGTAACCAGCGCGGCGCTCCTCGCGGGCGTGCAGCCGGCTCAGGCGCAGACGGGCGGCCAGCGTCCGGCCCCCGCGCGGACCATGGGCGCGAAGTTCCGGGAGCTCCTCCAGAAACGCGAGCCGTTCGAGTGCATCGCCGCCTACGACGTCTTCACGGCGCGGATGGTCGAGGAGATGGGCTACCCGTCGCTCTTCCTCGGCGGGTCGCTGATTGCCGACTACTACGGGGAGCCGGTGTGGGTGACGTCGCTTGGCGAGCGCCTCGAGTACGCGCGCCAGATCTGCGAGAACGTGGACATCCCCGCCCTGGCGGACATAGACGAGGGCGGCGACCCGATGGTCATCTACCGCACGACGAAGCAGTACGAGAAGGCCAGCGTCGGCGCCATCCACTTTCTCGACAGCAACCCGGGCCCGATGGGCCGCGTCACCGGCGTGATCCCGGTCGCGAAGATGGTGGACAAGATCAAGGCCGCCCTCGACGCGCGGTCGGAGATGGTCGTCACCGTGCGCTGCACGGCGGCGTCGATGGCCGGCGGCGAGACAAAGGACCAGGCGATCGCGCGAGGCGCCGCCTACGCCCAGGCGGGCGCGGAAACGATCTGGTTCACGGGCATGACGCTCGAGGACATGCCGCGGGTGGCGGACGCGATCAGGATCCCGGTGACCGCGCAGCTCGTCAACGACAACTCGGTCGCGCAGGCACGCGCGGCCCGCGTGACGGTGGGAGTGTACGCGTCGCTGCTGCAGAACATCGCGCAGAGCGCCGTCTACGACGCGCTCATGGAGCTGAAGCAGACGGGCATGATGCGGAAGACGTCGGGCGGCGTGCGGCTCGGCGGCCGCATTCCGGCGGACTTCCGCGCGCGGGTCATGCGCGCGAACGAGGTGACCGAGCGAGGCAAGCGCTACAACATCGGCTGACGCTGTCAACACGTAGTGTCCGGCTTCAGCCGGACCACACTCTGTGCACGGACGTACGTAACGTGCGGGCCGGTCCCGGCGTAGCCACGGTGCGCCGCAGATGGACGAGCGACGAGCGGGAGGTGGACATCAACGGCGATTCGCGCGCCCAACAGATGGGGGACTGAGCGCGATCCGTCGTCACTTCAATCTCCCATGAGCGCCGCCAGAGAGAACACGGCAGCGAAGAGGGCGTTGGGGACGCTGAGAGCCACGGCCAGCCACGCAATCACCTTGTTCCCGGGACCACCCACGCTACGGGTCGCCAGCGCACCCCCGAGTACAGCTGCCACGAACCATGCGATCGGTACCAGGCGCACGATGTCCGGCGGGAAGGGCTCGGCGGTCAGGTACGAGAAGTAGAGGCCTCCCACCAGGCCCGAGGCGATCGTCAGAAGCAGGGCGCGCGCTCCGCTTGACGCCCCTCCGTTCAGCATGTCGACCCGGCGCTCCGCATCAGCGGCGACGTGAGCGCGGAGATCAAGACAACGCCTCGATGTCGGCCAGATCCTTCGTCCGGCCGGTCGCGCGCGTGTTGCGGATGAAGGCGTCGAGGCCAATGAAATCCACGTGAAGGTCACCGAAGGCGGCCCGGATCCGCCCCTGCCATGCATCGTCGAACGTCAACGCCGTGAGATCAGTCAGGATGTCGATGCGTCCGGGCGCGACGCCCATCTGGTAGGTGACGCCGGGCCGCGCGAAGTCCGCCTCGCTGAGGTCGAGCATCGGGGCGCCGAAGGCCTCCAGCGCGCAACAGATCGACAGAGTCCTGGTTCATCAGGGGCCCGGCCGCTCAACTGCCACTGTTGCTGCGCCAGGCGCCACACGTGCAGCACGCGTTCGGCCGCCGGCAACTGGCGCCAGTAGGCGAGATCGTCCCTGTCGGCGTCGGCCGTGACGGATAGCGGCGAATCGTGATCGGGGATCGTCGCGTGGTCACCGGGCGAGCATCGTACGGCCGGAGTATAGCATCGGCTGATGAGCGCAACGGGCGCCGATGCGGGCCGCGGCGCGGGTATAATCCGCGCGGGTTTCCCAATCTCATGGGGCTGACGTCAGGCGCGCGCCTCGGCCCGTACGAGATTCACTCGCTGCTCGGGGCGGGCGGCATGGGCGAGGTCTACCGCGCCCGCGACCCGCGCCTCGGGCGCGACGTCGCCATCAAGGTCCTGCCGGCGGCCCTGTCCACGGATGCGAGCCGGCTGCACCGCTTCGAACAAGAAGCGCGCGCCGCCGCGGCGCTCAACCACCCGAACATCGTCGCCGTCTACGACCTCGGCACGTTCGAGGGTTCGCCCTACATCGTCTCCGAGCTGCTGGAAGGCGCCACGCTGCGGACGAAGCTCGAAGACGGCGCGCTTCCCGTACGGCGCGCCCTCGACTATGCCGTGCAGATCGCACACGGCCTTGGCGCCGCGCACGACAAGGGCATCGTCCATCGCGACCTGAAGCCGGACAACATCTTTGTCACCCCGGACGGCCGGTTGAAGATCCTCGATTTCGGCCTGGCGAAGCTCACGCAGGCAGCGGTCGCCGCGGCCGGCGGATCCATCGCGGCGACGGCGGCCCCTGACACGCTGTCAGGCATGGTCCTGGGCACCGTGGGCTACATGGCGCCCGAGCAGGTCCGCGGCATCGCAGCCGATCAGCGGGCTGACATCTTCGCCTTCGGCGCCATCCTCTACGAGATGCTGGCCGGTGCGCGCGCCTTCCAGGGCGGCAGCGCGCCGGAGACGATGACGGCGATCCTCAAGCAGGACCCGCCCAACCTCTCGACGGTCTATCAACACATCCCGCCTACGCTCGCGCGAATTGTGAACCGCTGCCTGGAGAAGGACCCCGCAGCGCGTTTCAGGTCGATCAGCGATGTGGCGTTTGCACTCGAGGCGTTTGGTGATGCGGGCTCCGCGACTGATGTGCGTGCCGTCGACCACCGTGGGCGAAGCACTCGGCTCATCCGGACGATTGCCGTGGCAGTCGCCACCGCTATGCTCCTCGGGGCAACGGTTCTGAGCACGCGGCTGGCCCTTGGAAGTGCGCGCTCGGAGCAGCTCGCCGTCTCACGAGTCGAGCTGAATCTCCCGCCCGGCGCGGAGCTCAACATCCAGTCAGCCGGCTCCGTGGCCCTGTCACCGGATGGCACGACCGTGGTCTTCCTCGGAACGGTCAGTGGCAGGCGACAGGTGTACGTTCGTCGCCTGGATCAGTTCAGGGGCGTGGCCCTTGCTGGAACGGAGACAACTCAGACGTCATTCTTCGCGCCCGACGGCAGTTCAATCGGTTTCATCGGTCCCGACAACGTTCTGAAGAAAGTATCCCTGAGCGACGGATTCGTCGTTACGCTGACACGCAACGCGGACTATCACGTCGGCGCAACGTGGACCGACGACGGGCGAATCATATTCGGGCGCGCCGGCAGTCTCTGGCAGATTCCCGCCTCGGGAGGCACTCCGGAGAAACTGACGACGCCTGACAGCACCAAGGGGGAACTACTGCACGGCTGGCCGTCGGCCATGAGCGGAGGAACGGTCCTGTTCGCGTCTGTAACCGGTACGAGCCTCAACGCCGCTCGTATAGAAGCGCTGTTACCCACAGGGGAACGGCGCGTGCTCGTAGAATCGGGAACCTACCCCCTGTATGCTCCAACAGGACACCTGATCTTCTATCGTGACGGCACGCTGGTCGCCGCCCCGTTTGATGCAGAGGAGCTGCGGTTAACGGGCCCGGCCGTGCGAGCGGTTGAGAACGTCGCGGTGGCGTCCATCACAGGCATGCCGCAAGTCGCGATTTCCGCGTCAGGATCCCTCCTCTATCCGCCAAACGACGCAGGGACAAGTCGTCTGGTGTGGGTCGCGCGCGATGGTGCGGAGCAGCCCCTCAACGATGTGCCCCGGCTCTATCGAACGCCGCGGCTCACTCCAGATCAGAGCAGCCTCGTGATGGAAGCCGGAGGCGATCTGTGGATGCACGACTTGCTGCGCGGCGCGTTCACCCGGCTGACATCAGAGAACACCGGGGGCAATTCCTTCCCCGTGATCTCGCCCGACGGCACAAGGGTGGTATTTCGGACGCTCACTGGTATGCAATCGCTGCCGACCGACGGCAGCGGTCAGCTGCGGCCGGTCTCAGGGAGCTCGGCGATCTCGGACATCCCCACGTCCATCTCCCGCGACAACCGGCTGCTGACGTTCGTCCGGCAGACCCCAGACACTTCGGGTGATATCTATGTCGTTCCGCTCGACAGCAGCGCCGCACCGAGCATCGTGGTGAGCACCGTGGGCTACGATGGCGGTCCGCAATTCTCACCGGACGGTCGGTGGATGGCCTATGCGTCAGACGAGTCCGGCCGAATGGAGGTGTACGTCCGACCGTACCCTGGGCCTGACCGCAAGCTGCTGGTTTCAACGGATGGCGGCACGCACCCCCTCTGGAACAAGAACGGTGCGGAGCTCTTCTACCGCAGTGCCAACAAGATGATGGCGGTGACAGTTACGACGGGCACTAACATAACGCTGTCCACGCCGCGGGTGCTGTTCGACCAGCGATATTCGTTCGCGAGCAACACGACGGTTGCGAACTACGACATCAGCTCCGACGGGCAGCGGTTCGTGATGGTAAAGGACGAATCGGATTCCGGTCGTTTGAACCTCGTGCTCAACTGGTTCGAGGAGCTCAGGCGCCTCGCGCCGGCGCCCTGAGGATGGCAATGAAACAGACGTTCGGAGCGTTGGTTCTGTTGTTGGCGACCGCGGGCGGCGCGGCTGCACAGGCTCGGCCCGACCTGACCGGCCTGTGGATTTCCCAGGCCGCTGACATCTCTCCCCTGCTCCTGCCTGGCGAGGAGGTGGTGCTCACGCCGTACGGCGCCGAGCGCTACCGCAAGGTGGACATGGCGAACGCGCCGTCGTACCGCTGCCTCCCCTACGGGCCGACGCGCGGCCTGCAATCCACCAATCCGTTCCAGATCGTCCAGACGCCGGCCTTGATCGCAGTCCTCACCGAGCACATCGACTACCGCGTCATCTACATGGACGGCCGGGGACATCCCGAGGACATCCTCGAGTACCCCGAATGGATGGGACACTCGATCGGCCGCTGGGAAAAAGGGGAGACGCTGGACACGCTGGTCGTCGAGACGATTGGCATGCGCGAGGAGACCTGGCTCGACACGGCCGGCTTCGAGCACAGCGCGAGGCTGAAGATCACCGAGCGCTTTCAGAAGACCGGACCCGACACGATCCGGCTGACCGTCACGATTGACGATCCGGTGTTCTACGCGAAGCCGTGGACCTACGGACGCAACGTGCGGCGGATGGGCAAGGACGTGCGCATCATGCCCGCGCGCTGCGCGGACAATGAGCGCTCGCTCGTCGACGCGCAGCAGGGGCACCAGGGACCGGAACACAAGCGGCCACCGACATTTCCGTAAGGGGGTCGGGAGTCATTTTTCGAGGACACTTCGAATTCGAGAGCAACCTTTGAAGTGTCCTCGAAAAATGACTCCCGACCCCATTTACTGATCCGTCGCGGCAGAGCCGCTGAACACCTTCCGGCCGTCCGCCAGCGTGAGGATGCCGCCGTAGGCCTTCGGCAGCCCGTTGCGCGCGGGTGACGAGCCGGTGACCGTCACCGTTTCGCCGATCTTCAGGTCGTCCTTCCGCCAGCCGTTCCGATAGAGCTGGTTGGGCGTGGACGCTTCGATCGACCAGTTGGTCACCCTGCCGGAGGCGTCCGCGACGTCGAGGTAGTAGAAGACGTGCGGGTTCTGCCACTCCAGCTTCGTGACCTTGCCCTGCAGCGTGATCTTCTTCGACGTGTCGTACGCCGCCGCGGCGCTGTGGTGAGAGAGGACGGAAACCGAGCCCAGGACCAGGGCAACCGCCGCCGTGACGACGAGGTTCCGTGTCATGTGCAGCCTCCGTCCTCTCATCTACGCGCTTACTTCCACGCCGAGTACACGAGCTTGCCGACCAGGTACGCCGGGTTCGCGCCCTTGCGCGGCGTGAACTTCTGCACGCCGCCGCGGCCGACGGCCGCCAGGTAGAGGTTCTGCTCCTGATCGACGGTGATCCCGTGCACGCCGAAGAGCGCCCCGGCCCAGGATCCGAGGCCGCCCCACGCGTTGATCAGATGGCCCTCGCGATCGAGCTGCGCCAGCTGCTGGCTCACCTGGTCGAACACCCACAGCTTGCGGTCCGCATCTATGTACACGAAATGCAGGTCGGGGCCGCCCGGTCCGACGTTCAGCTCGATCAGGCGGACGAACTTGCCGTTCTCGTCGAACACCTGGATGCGGTCGTTGCCGCGGTCGTTGACGTAGACCTCGCGCGTCTGCCGGTCCACGGCGACACCGTGCACGTTGTTGAAGTAGTTCGACCGCGTCTCGCGCTTGGCGCCCGGGCCGGCGTTGGTGCCGCGCTCACCCCACGCGGTCACGTAGTTGTCGTTCTTGTCGAACTTCACCACGCGCGTGTTGGCGTAGCCGTCGGACACGTACCAGCTGCCGTCCATGTTGAAGGCCATGAACGTCGGCCGGTAGAAGTGCGTCGCATCCGACCCCGGCACGTTCGGCGTGCCCATCGTCTTCACCAGCTGCTTGCCGTCGTTGGTGAACTTGAAGATGGCGTGGCGGTAGTCGTCCACGACGTAGACGTGCTTCTGCGGGTCGAACGGGCTGATGTAGACCGAGTGCGGCCGGCGCAGCATCTTGTCCCACTGCGTCCAGTTCTCGATGATGTCGCCGTTGCGGTTGATGACGAGGATGCAGTTCGCCCACAGGAAGTCCTTGCCGTTCTGGCCCGCGTCGGAATCGTCGCCGGCCTCCATCGTGCCGGGCTTGAAGAGCGCTCCCGGCGGGCTCGCCTGCGTGGCGTTCCGCCACAGGCCCGCGACCGGGAACGTCAGGTTCGGCGCCACGGCATCGCCGGTGATGCCGGAACCGCCGCGTCCCTGGGGCGGCCGGATGACCGGCAGCGACCCGCGCTGGATGTAGTAGACGCGGTCCGGGCTCTCCGCGAAGACGCCCTGGCCGGCGCCAAAGGTCCAGTTCTGGTTGCCCGGCGTGGTGCTGAGATCCTTCGGCCAGTTCTCCACGACCTCGTACGGGCCGTACGGCTCGAGATGGCCGATCGCGCCCGGCACCGCGGCGGCCGACGTGCGCGACTGGGCCTGCACCGGGAACAGATGGTCGGCCGCAAAAACGCCGAATGAAATGGCCGCCACGGCGACCGCAAGCACGATGAGACGCTGACGCATTGCTTCCTCCTGCGCGGGAATACTACCCCAGCTCGGCCACGATTGCCCGCCACTCTTCCTCCATGCTGCCGGTTTCGACCGGCTTCCCTGCATGGCGGTACCAGTACGCGGCGTTCGGGAGATCTCCCTCGCGCCGGTGCAGGTAGGCATGAACCCAGGCGGCGTCGCGGGTGTCGATGTCCTGCGCAATCTCGTGCGCCCGCGTCCAATCCCCTTTGCGCTCGTGCCACAACGCGGTCAGCAGGGGCGAGATCCCGCGTGGCGGCGCCGTGGCCGACAGCGATTGCTCAAAGGCCGTGAGATCCATCGCCCGTGTCAGGTGCGAGGCACACCGAGCAGCTGCGTCTTGACGTCGTCGTCCGCCCACAGCGTCGCGGGGTCGGAGGAGTGGACGATGCGGCCCTTGCTCATGACGTGGGCGTGGTCGGCGAGCGTGATGGCGAAGGCGGCGTTCTGCTCCACGAGCAGGACCGACGTCCCCTCGGCCTTCAGACGGCGGACAATCTGCCCCACTTCGGCCACGAGCGCCGGCGCGAGGCCTTCGGTGGGCTCGTCGAGCACCAGGAAGACGGGATTGCCGACGAGCGCGCGCGCCACGGCCAGCATCTGCTGCTCGCCGCCGCTCAGCTCGTCGCCGCGGTTGCCGGACCGCTCGCCGAGGCGCGGGAACACCGACAATACGCGCTGGAGATCCCACTGCGTTGACTCTGCTTGCCTGTCTCGCCGAAGCGGCTCGCGAAGGCGGAGGGCAATCGCCAGGTTCTCGCGCACGGTCAGTGACGGGAAGATTCGTCGTCCCTGCGGCACGAGGCCGATGCGCAGGGCGTGGATCCGGTGCGGCGGCAGGCGGGTGATGTCGGCGCCGTCGAACAGAATCTGCCCGGCGCGCGCCGGCGTCAGTCCCACCAGCGACCGGCACAGCGTCGTCTTGCCGACGCCGTTTCTGCCGAGGAGCGCGGTGACACTGCCCTTCTCCACGCCCATCGACACGCCCTGCAGGACGTGACTCTCGCCGTAGAACGTGTGGAGGTCGCGGATCTGCAGCATTACTGTGCGGGCGTCCCCAGGTAGATCTGCTGCACGTTCGGGTCGGCGGCGACGGCGTCCTTGGTCCCCTCGGTCAGCACGCGTCCCTGGTGCAGCACGGTCACGCGCTCGGCAAACGCGAACGCGATGTCCATGTCGTGCTCGATGAGCAGGACGGCGATCGAGCGATCGAGCTTCGTCAGGATGGCCTGCATCGATGTGCTCTCGCCCGCCGACAGGCCGGCCATCGGCTCGTCGAGGAGCAGCAGCCGCGGCCGCCCGGCCATCGAGAGCGCGACCTCGAGCTTCCGCTGGTCGCCGTACGAGAGATTCCGCGCCGTCTCCTGCTCGAACGCGGCCAGGCCGAAATCGGCCAGCACCGCCTTCGCGCGCTGCATCATGTCGGGGTAGGAGCCGAGCGCGCGGTGCATCACCAGCTTGCGCGCGTCGAGCGCCTCGCACGCGAGCAGCATGTTCTCGAGCACGGTGAGGTTCGGGAACAGCTTGGTGATCTGAAACGTCCGCGCGATCCCGCGCGCCGCCCGCTGGTGCGGCGGCAGCGCCGTCACCTCGTCTCCGAACAGCACCACGCGGCCGCCGGTGGCCGGCAGCTCGCCGCTGATCAGGTTGAACAGCGTGGTCTTGCCTGTGCCGTTGGGACCGATGACGGCGTGGCGCTCCCC
>Ga0194132_10008430_pt1 | contig 14736 bp, 17 predicted proteins | sample TA2KigOf80mmetaG_FD_148612 | JGI IMG/M metagenome (GOLD analysis project Ga0194132, IMG submission 148612) | Freshwater microbial communities from Lake Tanganyika, Tanzania - TA2015054 Kigoma Offshore 80m | ecosystem: Environmental > Aquatic > Freshwater > Lake | place: Tanzania: Lake... | reverse complement strand
GGGCAGGCCGGCCGCCGCCGCGGCGACCGCGAGCGCCGAGCGTGGGTAGAGCAGGTCGAGCGCCTCCGCCTCGCGCACGAGCGGCAGCCCCATTTCGCGGGCGAAGTCCTCGCCGCCGAACACCAGCGCGATGGCGCGGCGGCTGTAGGTGGCGATCTCGTGGGCGCGCAACAGGGCGATAGGGCTCTCGACGATGGGCAGCAGGCCGATGCCGCCGGGCGGCAGGCCGCGCCGCGACTCCAGCTCAAGCAAGCGCCCCTCGACGGCGCCCAGGTCCTCGACGCCATCCACCTTGGGCACCATGATGCCGCGCAGCCCCGGCCGGACGACGGCATCGAGGTCGGCGCGCAGCAGCTCCGGCTGGCGGGTGCCGTTCACCCGCGCGAGGACCGTTTGGCGCGGGTTGGCCGCTGGCGCGTCCAGCAGGGCCGCGAGGGCGGCTCGCGCGGCGGGCTTTTCGTCCGCCGGCACGCCATCCTCCAGCTCGAAGACGATGGCATCGGCAGGCAGCGACGCGGCCTTCTCGACCATGCGCCGGCGGTGCGCCGGCACGAACAGCAGCGAGCGCCCGGCGAACGGGTTGGCGGTTTCCATGTCAGTACGACCTCGGCATCCCCAGGACGTTCCGCCCCAGGTAGGCGAGCACGAGGTTGTTGTTCACCGGCGCGATGGTGAACAGGCGCGTCTCGCGGAACTTGCGCTCGATGTCGTTGTCGGACGCGAGGCCGTAGCCCCCGTGCGTGTCCATGCACACGTTCGCGGCCTCCCACGACGCCTCGGACGAGAGCAGCTTCGCCATGTTGGCCTCGGCGCCGCACCGCTCGCCGCGGTCGAACTTGGCGGCGGCATCGAAGCGCACGAGGTCGGCGGCGCGCATGCGGGCGTAGGCGCGGGCGATGGGGAACTGCACGCCCTGGTTCGCGCCGATGGGCTTGCCGAACAGCACGCGCTGCTTGCTGTAGTCGACGGCCTTGTCGATGAACCAACGCGCGTCGCCGATGGCCTCCGCCGCGAGCAGGATGCGCTCGGCGTTCCACGAGTCGATGATGTACCGGAACCCTTGGCCCTCCTCGCCGATGAGGTTCTCGGCGGGCACCTCCAGGTTGTCGAAGAAGACGACGTTGGTGTGGTGGTTGATCATCGTGCGGAGCGGGTGCGCCTGCACGCGAGGTCCCGCCTCGCGCAGATCGACGATGAACGCCGACAGCCCGCGCGTCTTGTCGGTCAGCTCGTCGTAGGGCATCGTGCGCGCCAGCAGGACCATGAGGTCGGACTGCAGCACGCGCGAAATGAATATCTTCTGGCCGTTGATCACGTAGCGGTCATGCTTCCGCACGGCGGTCGTCTCGATGCGCGTCGTCTCGGAGCCGGCGTTGGGCTCGGTGACGCCGAACGCCTGAAGCCGCAGCTCGCCGCCGGCGATCTTGGGCAGGTAGCGCCGCTTCTGCTCCTCGCTGCCGTGCCGCAGCACAATGCCCATCGTATACATCTGGGCGTGGCACGGCCCGCCGTTGCCGCCGGAGTAGTTGATCTCCTCCAGGATGACGCTCGCCTCGGTGATGCCCATGCCGCCGCCGCCGTACTGCTCGGGAATGAGCGCCGCCAGCCAGCCGAGCTTGGTGAGCTCGTCGACGAACGCATCGGGATAGGCCCGGCGCTGGTCGAGGTCTTGCCAGTAGGAGCCGGGGTAGCCCTTGCACACCTGGCGGACCGCGGCGCGAATGGAGTTGATCGTTTCGGTCGATGCGTGCGTCATGGTGCGTCGCCCTCGGTGTCGAATGGGTGGCCCGCGCCTGCACGGGGCTGGCGCCCGTCCTCGCCGGCCCCGGCCACCTCTCCCACCGGCGGGCGCGGGGCAAGGGGCCCGCGCTCAGGGGGTCGCCGTCCGCGCGGCCTTGGACTGGAGCAGGGCGTCGATGCGCGCGCCGTCGTAGCCGAGCACGCCGGCGAGCACCTCCACGGTGTGCTGGCCCAGCAGCGGCGGCGGCGCGAACGTGTCGGGGCCGGCGTCCGACACCTTGATGGGGTTGCCGGGCTCGAACAGCGTGCCGCCCAGCGGGTGCGGCACCTCGACCAGCATGTCGCGGGCGCGCGCCTGGGGATCGTCGAACGCCTCTTGGACGCCGTTTACGGGCGCGCAAGGAATGCCGCGCGTGAGCAGCGCGTCCAGCCAGTCGCCACGGGAGCGCCCCGCCATGACGGCGCTCATCAGCGCGTTGATTTCGTCGCGGCCGGCCCAGCGGCCCTTGCGGCGCGCGAACCGCTCGTCGCGCAGGCGTTGGGCGGCCTCCGCCGCGTCGCCCGCCAGCGCGACCGAGGCGACGGCATCGACGAGCTGCCGCCAGTGAGCGTCGGGATTGATGGCGATGAACAGATACTTGCCGTCGCCGGTGCGGTAGCCATTGTACGGCACGTGCGAGGGGTGCTGGTTGCCGAGCCGGGGGAATGGGTTGCCGGGCGACATCCAGTTCATCGTCGCCATGTAGGTCCACATCGACAGCTGGGTGTCGAGCATCGAGATGTCGATGTGGGCGCCCTCGCCGGTGCGCTCGCGCCGCCGCACGGCGCCGAGGATGGCGATGGCGGCCATCATGCCGCCGCACAGGTCGGCGTAGGGCAATCCCGCGCGCATGGGGTCGGTGCCGTCGTCGCCGGTGATGGTCATGACGCCGGCGTAGGCTTGGATGCAGGCGTCGTAGGCGGCGCGGTCGCGGCCGGGCCCGGTGAGGCCGTAGCCGGTGACGGAGCAGGCGATTATGCGCGGGTTGATCCGCTTGAGCGTGGCATGGTCGGCGCCGAGACGTTCCAGCACGCCGGGGCGGTAGTTATCGACGATGACGTCGGACACGCGCGCGAGGTCGTGCAGCACGGCGCGGCCGTCCTCGCTGCGGAGGTCGAGCACGACGCTGCGCTTGTTGCGGCCGACGGTGAGGAAGTAGGACGAGATGCCGCGGTCGTGATAGCGCGGGTCGTCGGCCTGGATCGAGCGCGTGATGTCGCCGCCGTCGGGCGATTCGATCTTGATGACCTCGGCGCCGTTGTCGGCCAGCAGCAGCGTGCAATAGGGCCCGGAGATCATCGTCGTCAAGTCCACGATCCGCAGGCCTTCGAGTAGTCGCATGAGGGGCTCATACCTCGCGCGTGGGTCCGCCGCCGGGAAGCCAGGCGGCCACGCCGCATTTTACGGCCTCGCGGCCGCTCGCGCCTCATCGAGCGCCATCGCGAGCCACCCTAGCAGCTGTTCGTCGCACGCGCGCGGCTCCATCACCACGAGGTGGTGGATAAAGCGACCCAGCCGCGGCTCCACGACCTGCTTGATGCGCGGCGACTCGACCCGGTGGCGCAGCCCGAAGCTCACCACGATGCCGTCATCGGGCACGCCGCGCACTCCCTTCGGCGGCCGCCATAGCCAGCAGAAACCGCCGCCGCCGGCTGCTCGCAATGCCACTTGGCTCTTGGTGACGGCCGCCTCCACGCCACCCATGCGCTCGACCGCGCCGCGCACGCGGCGGGCAAGTGCCAGCGCCCGCGGAGAGCCGGCAAACAGCGCGTCCATCGTCCCCTCGCGCAGCCATATCGTTGGTCGCGGCGGGCAAAGCGGCGACCGCAGCGCGGGCAAGTCCGCCACCCTCGATCTCCGACTCCGCCGGGCTGCCGCGGGCAATCGCTCCCGAAAGCGTCCACCACGGCGGCGCGCTCGGCGCCAGGCGGCATTTTACGCCCTCGCGGACGCTTGGGCCTCACCGCGGAAGGCCATGGCGCGACGCTCGCGCGCCCCGGCGCCGCATCAGACGAAGCCGCGGACCTCCACGAACGGCCGGCGCCAGTCGGGCGCGGGGAACGACGAGGCGAAGTACGCCGTTTCGCGCGCGACCAGCGCCCCGTCGAACTGGAACTCGATCACGGCGAACAGGGGTTCCGGGCCCGGGTAGTGGGCCGCCGCGTGCAGCATGACGAGATCGCCGCCGCCGTCGATGCGCCAGGCGTGGAACGTCGGTGGGGCCGCGAACGCGGTGAGCATGGCCTGGATACGCTGGCGCCCGTGGACGCGCTCGCCGGATTGCGGGTACTCGATCACGGCACACTCGTGGAACCCCTCGGCATAGTCGGCGAAGCGGCGGTTGTTGAAGTGGTCGATCAGGGTGGCGATGCGGTCCTGTCGCGGTGACGCTGCCATCTCGCCTCCTCCGTCCGTGGTGGTCGCGGCGCGGCGATTTTAGCACCGGGCCCAAGCGCCCCGCATCGTCGCGGGGCCGTCACCGCTCGGCCTCCGGCGCGTCGCCGTCGGCGGCGCGCTCCAGCAGCCGCCAATCGACGCCGGTGATCGTGTCGTTGGCGGTGTCGATAGGAATGGCGTCCATGGGGCCGAAGAAATCGAAATAGCGCTTGGGATGGGAGCGCGGGTAGCCGAGCACGTCGAGCAGCGCCTTGTAGGCGGTGGAGCGCACGAGCAGCCCTTGCCAGCGGTCGAGCACGATGACGGCGAGGCGCCTGGCGACGGTGGGGTCCCGCGTGCCGAGCCAGCCCCGGCCGACCTCCGTGGCGGCATCGCGGCGCGCCTCCTCGTCGATGTCGGCCAGGGCCGGCCACGCGGCGGCGCACGCGGCGTCCAACGGCAGGAGCGCCGGTTCAGGCCACGGAACGGGCGTGGCGAGGCCGGCGGCCTGCAACTGGCGCGGCGGGTTCCAATCGAAGGGCGGGTGGTCGGGGTCCTCGGCCCATAGCATGCCGGCGTCGATCCAGAGGCGGCGCCAGGCATCGTACGACTGGCCGTGGCGGTCGTCGGTCACGCCGAAGGTGAACGCGCACGACGGGCACTCGGCCATCGACGGGTTGTTGGCCGCGTCGCGCGGCGGCTGGCGTAGTTTCGCGTAACCGCAGACGGGGCAGGTGTGCTGCATGGGCGCATGATAGCGCGGGCGGCGCGCTCGGCGTGGGGGACGTGGCGCCTTCGCGGCCGGCGGCCCGCGCCGCGAGCGGCCGGGTCACATCTCCACGGTGCCGAGGCAGCGCATGGCCGGAAAGCCGGCTTCCAGGTCGCGCCACAGCAGCCGCTTGAGCTCGACCGGATAGATGGGCAGCGACTGCATCGCGGCCTCGTCGACCCAGCGGAACTCGTAATTCTGGTTGCGTCTGATGGTTAGGTTCTATGGGGCCTACCCGGTGAGCCCGAATGGATCACCGAAAAAAGCGAATGCTACGCCCGCAACTCCAAACAACACGTACACTGTAATCTCGAACAAATCCAATCTTCGCGCCAACCACCAACGGCCGGTGAACATACGGACACACCACGACCTAGTGTCCAATGGCGCTATTTCAAGATCACTTAGCCAGTTCTGTGGTAACAGTCGCTGAGTAATAATTCTTTGCCGCGTTAAGGCCCGCTGAATGTACGGCCATGTGATGACAACTATGCCAATCCCAATCACACTGAACCAAGTTGGAGCCAGCCATATCCACCGCGATGACTGCGTCATCTGGTCATCCGAGCGTGTAAGCAACCCTAAAAAGGCAGCAACTCCGGCGATGAATACACTCAAGTATGTGTTTCGAAGTGCATTCATATTCCGCACTTGGGCACCTGACTCCTCATAGATGCGCCATAGTGCGTCGGCGTCGCTATTTCTCATACTGGCCTCATGCTAAACACCCGAACGGGCGGTGCTCGCGACGGAAGCAGGCACAGGTTGGATCGGTTATCCGTAACTCGGTCGGTCAGCCGCAACAGTCCCATCTCTCGCAGTCTCGAATCTGAAACGGAAGATCCACCGCGTTGTGCGAGGTGCGGCCACGCAGCATTTTATTCAGCCTCGGATACTTATGCACTTATAACGGAATGCGAAGCCGCCCGCGACCAGTCGCGCTGATTGGCCCGTTTCAAGGTCACGCATCGCCTGCATCTGTTCGCAGATGGTGCCGTCCGATGGCTCGATTGGGTGCTAGTGGCCCTGAACCACATCCCCTCGGCGACGGCGCTACGCGTGCCATGAAATCGTGTTCCATGCCATCCACGTAGACGGCGAGGCCCGTCTCCTGCAGCGCCTCGCGGCGCACGCAGTCCGTGAGCGTCTCGAGGCCCTCGACTCCGCCGCCGGGCATGGCCCAGAACGGCTCGCCGCGGTGCATGCCCTGGCGCACCAGCAGCACCTTGCCGTCGCGCACGATGAGCGCGCGCCCGCCGATGTGGATGCGGGTGGCGCTCATGGCCCGCCCCTACCCGCGGAACAGGCGCAGCTGCTCGCCGCCGTGGCTGACCCAGGCAATGACGTTGGCGGCGGTGTCGTGCAGCACGCGGCGCAGCATGCCCCGCTGGGGCCCGCAGGCGGTGTGGTAGAGCCCCCGCGCCAACCGCGCCCGCACGAGCCGCATGCCGCAGTTGGGGCATTCCAGGCCGTGGCGCATGCCCTTCGGCTCGCGTTGGGGAGCCAGCAGCGGCGGCGCCTTCGACGTGGCCTTGGGCACGGCGCCCAGGCGCTCGGCCCAACGCTTCCAGTTGTCGCCGTGGGGCGCGTCGTCGAAGCGGCCGTGCGCGCGCACGTCGACGACGTGGACGTTCGCGGGCGCGCCGGGCATGCGGCTGGCGACGCGCGCGTCGCGCCGCGCCTGGTGCTCCTCGTGCCAAACGGCGATGTGGGCCAGCTCGTGGCGCAGCGTGTCGGCGGACTGCTCCTCGTTCAGCCACGCGCTCAGGCGAATCAGGTTCTCGCGGCCATAGGCCTTGCCCAGCATGTTTCGCATGCGGGTCGACCATTCGATGCGCGGCTCCGGCTCGATGCGGTGCTCGGCGCAGAGCATGCGCGACAACGCGGCGATGGCCTCGCGGACGTGGGGCTCCGGATGCGGCTGCTGCTTGCTCATAGCGGCTTCATGGCGAGCTCGGCCACGGGCAGGCGGGTGTCACCCTCCGTGGCGAGCGCGGCGCCGGCGGGGCAACGCTCCAGCAGCACGCACTTGGCGCACAGCGGCTTGCGGGCATCGCACACGCGGCGTCCGTGGGTGATGAGGTAGACGTGGAACAGGAACACGCGCTCGGGCGCGATGGAGCACTCCAGCACGTCGTGCGCCTCGTCGGCGGTGACCTTCGGGCCGATGAGGCCGAGGCGGCGGCTGACGCGGTGGATGTGCGTGTCGACGGCCATGGCCGGCATCTGTAGGGCGAACGACAGCACGACGCCCGCCGTCTTGGGGCCGACGCCCGGCAGCTCGCGCAGCCAGGCCTTCGCCTCCACCAGCGGCAGGTCTTTCAGGAACGTGATGTCGAGGTCGCCGCGCTTGCGCCGTATCTCGGCCAACACCCGTTGAATGCGCGGCGCCTTCTGCTGCGCCAGCCCGCCCTGCTTGATGGCGTCGCGCACCTCGACGGTGGGGGCGGCCAGCACGTCGGGCCAGGTTGGCAGGCGGCGGCGCAGCTCGCGGTAGGCGCGGTCGGCGTTCAGGTCCGAGGTGTGCTGCGAGAGGATCGTCCAAACGAGCTCGGAGGTCGGATCGATGCGCGGGCGGTGCTCCAGGTCGCCATAGAAGGCGGCCAGGCGGTCGAAGACGTCGTCCGACGACCACGGCCGGAGGCCGCGCACCGAGCGCGGGCGCAGCACCTCCGATGAGCGCCGTTTCCTGGGCGCTGGCGTGTCGTCGTTTGGCACGGTCGTTAGTCGCCGCCGGGCAGGTGTGACGTGTCGTTGTGCGCGATCAGCCGGATGTCGTGTCCGTCGACCTCGATCAGTGTGAGCGCACCGTTCACCGCGCGCAAGCCCTCGTCGTGGTGGTGGCTGTCGTCCAGCCCCCTGGCAATGGTGACGACGGTGCGAATGGGCGAATCATGGGTGGCGGCGAACAGGGTGCCGCCCGGCCACTTCCCGTGCATCGCTTCCAGCCAGGTGAGCAGCCGCAGCCGCAACGCGGCCAGCCCCTCGCCGCCGGGGAAGACGACGGTGTGCGGCGCCACGCGCCAACGCTCCCACAGCGCCGGGTCGTCGCGGACGGCGTCGTCCTTGTGCATGGAGCCGTACTTGCCATAGTCCAGGTCCACCAGGTAGCGGCTCTGGTGAACGATGATGCCGCGCGCCTTGGCGACCGGCCGCGCCGTCTGCCGCGCGCGCGGCGTGGGGCTGGCGTAGACCGCGTCGATCGGCTCGCCGCGCAGACGCCGGGCGAGCGCCTCGGCCTGCGCCCGTCCGGCGGCGTCGAGCGGTCCGCCACCCTGCACGCGGCCCTGGACGTTCCATTCGGTGCGACCGTGGCGGGCGAGGTAGACACGTAACATCGTCGTTCGATTGTACCAGCCCCAGCCGCGCCGCGGCCGCGATTATGGGCGCGGGGGGCGGCCGTGTTACATTGCAGGCACCTTGATGCGTGGAGCGCAGCCATGGCCGAGCAAACGACCGCGACGGTGGACTACGCGCGGCCGGCGAGCGACGAGGCGGTGGCGCGGGTCGTCGCGGCGGCGAGCGCCAACAACATCGCCGCGCAGGTGTTCGACACGGGCCGGCAGGCGCTGGAGCACCTGTTGAGCGTCATTCCGGAAGGCGCCGACGTGTTCGTGGGCCAGTCGCGGACGCTGGAGCAGATCGGCCTTGTCTCCTATTTGCGGGAGCACCCCGGCCGCATTTTCGACCGTCGCGCGTCACTGCTGGCGGAGGCTGACATGGCGAAGCGCGCGGCGATGCGCCGCTCGCTGCTGGTGTGCCCGCTGTGGATTGGCAGCGTGCACGCCATCACCGAAGCGGGCCAGCTGGTGGCGGTGAGCCACACGGGCGGCAATTTGGCGGCCTACCTGAGCACCGCCGAGCGGCTGATCTTGGTGGCGGGCACGAACAAGATCGTGCCGACGCTGGACGATGCGTTCCGCCGGGCGCGGGAGCATTCCCTGCCGCTGGAGGACGCGCGGGTGAAGGCGACGGGCTTGCCCGGCAGCTTCATCGGCAAGACGATCATCGTCGACCGCGAGAACACGCCGGGGCGCGCGCGCTTGCTGCTGGTGAAGGAGAGCCTGGGCTTCTAGCGCGGCGGCGCCGCCCTGGAGCGCGCCGCCCGGCACCGGAAGGCCGCGACCGCCGCGCGGAGTTTGTGCTAACCTATGGTGACGCGCGCGACCAACGCGCCGTCTCTTCGAAAGGAACCCGACCATGGCCGAGGCCTCGAAGCAAGAGAAGGCGGCGAAGGACCAGGAATCGACCGGCGAGTTCGTGAAGCGGCTGGCGACCAAGCCGCAGCGGCGCAATGGACTGCGCCGCCCGTCGTCGATCGCTCGCCGCCGGGGCGCCTAGCCCGCGCAAGCATCCGCGCGGCGCGGCCGTCGCCCGGCGATGGTCATGGCGTGTCGGCGGCCGTCCCGTCGCCCGTCCGTCGATCGATTGCACGCAACGACGGCCCCGGATGGGGCCATCGCTCGAATGAAAGTCGCGTCCGTGACGCAACCCGATGTGCTGCCCGCCCGGCCCGTCCGCGCACCGGTCGGCTGGGCGGCGCGACACAACATCTACTACGGCTGGCTCATTCTCGCGGCGTCCGGCGCCGCGCTGTTCAACAGCGCCGTCATGGCGGCGTCCACGTTCACCGTGTTCGTGATTCCCATGTCGGCCGAGCTCGGCTGGACGCGCACGCATATATCGACGGCCATCGGCATCGCCAGCTTCTTCGCCGTCGCCGCGCCGCCCATCGCGGGCCGCTGGGTGGACCGTCGCGGCGGGCGCCTGCTGCTGGGCGGCGGCAGCCTCGCCATCGGCTTGTCGCTCATCGGGCTGGGGTTCGTCAACGGCTTCCTCGCCTTCTACGTCCTGTTCGGCATCGGCCGCATGCTCATGCTCGGCGTGCTGGAGCTGGTGGGGCCCACGGTCGTCTCCAACTGGTTCATTCGCAAGCGGGGGCTCGCCATCGCCACGGCGGGCATCGTCAACCGCATCGGCCTCGGCTTCTGGCCCGCGTTCGCATCGCTGATCATCGTCGGCATCGGCTGGCGCGCCACTTGGTGGACGCTGGGCATCATCGTCTGCATCCTCAGCATCTTCCCCATCTGGCTCATCGTGGGACGCCGCCCGGAGGAGTTCGGACTGCTGCCCGACGGCGCGACACCGAGGCCCGTCGCGGGCGAGCGCGCCAACACGACCGTCGTGGCCGAGCCGGCGTGGACGCTGCGGCAGGCGTCGCGGCTGCCGGTGTTCTGGCTGCTGCTCGTGGCGGTGGTGGCGATCGGCGCGTCCGGCGCGGGGCTGGGCGTGCACCGCTGGCTCTATTTCCAGGGCAACGGCATGGCGACGTCGATGGCGGGCGTGCTGCTGGGCAGCCTGGCCGTCGGCATGGTGGCGGGCGGCATCGTGGCGGCGTGGATGCTCTCGCGCGTCTCGTCGCGCGCGACGACGGCGCTGGTGGTGCTGGCCTCCGGCGCGATGACCGCCGGCCTGCCCTTCGTCCCGCCGACATTCATCGCGTTCGTCTACGTGTTCTTCGAGGGCGTGGCCCTCGGCGCGATGTACACCGCCTATCCCGTGCTCTACGCCGACTACTTCGGCCGGGGCTCGCTCGGCTCGATACGCGGCGTCACGGAGCCGCTGGGGCTGGCGTTCAACGCGTTCGGCGTCGCCATCGCGGGCGCGCTCTACGACCTCAACGGCGGCAGCTACCTGCTGGCGTTCGTCAGCTTCGGCGTGTCACTCATGTTCGGCGCGCTGCTCGTGTTCCTGTCGCGCCGGCCGGTGCCGAGGGCCGCGTAGGAGGGGCCAGGGCGGGCGACCCGCCCTCGCCGTGGGCCGCCCACTGTCGCCGCTTCGGCGCGGCGCGTACCATGCGCGCGTGAACGACGGCTCATCCGGCTCGCCCCTCCTCACGGCGGCGCAGCGCGCGTTCGTGCTGACGCGGCGCGTGGCGCACCTGGCGACCGGCGGCGCCGACGGCGCGCCGCACGCGGTGCCGGTGTGCTTCGCGTTGGATGGCGCCAACGTCTACATCGCGGTGGACGAGAAGCCGAAGCGGGGCGACCCGCGCGGGCTGCGGCGGCTACGGAACATCGCGGCGAACCCACGCGCGGCGTTGGTGGCCGACCGTTACGACGACGACTGGTCGCGCCTGGGCTACGTGCTGCTGCGCGGCCGCGCCGAGGTGATCGACGGCGGCGACGAGCACGCGGCGGCCCTGCGGCTGCTGCGCGAACGGTATGCGCCGTACCGCTACATGGCGCTGGAGTCGCTGCCGGTGATCGCGCTGCGGATCGAGCGGGCCGTGAGCTGGGGACGCCTGGACGAGTGACGGCAAACAGGCCCCGGGAAGTCCCGGGGCCTGCCTTTCCCGCCGATCGGCCGCGCGCCTAAAAGAACACGCTCAGGTTCTTCGCCATGATCACGTTGGCGTCGAGGACGACGACGCGCTTCGCGATCTTCCACTTGCCGTCGACGTGCCGCAGCGTGTCCTCGCGGCCGCCGGCATAGAGCGTCTCCTCGGTTTCGAGGTGCGAGCGGTAGACGAGGAAGGCGGTGCGCGCCTTGACTTCACCGTTGGCCCGCGGCTCCACCTCGAGGTTGGTGATGAGGTGGCGCGTGCGCGACGGCGGATCCTCGGCCCAGGCGGTGCCCGTCTCCAGCCGCTCGACGCGGATACGCATGATGGTCTTGTTCTCGTCGAAGATGGCGGCCAGGTCGTCCTCGCCGGTCACCTCGCGGTCCAGCTCCTTGAACCGCACGTTCTTCCGGCGCGGCATGAAGTAGTGCGTGTCCTCGGTGAACATCTCCAGCCAGTCGTGGTAGCGGCGCTGGTCCAGCGCCCACGCTTCGCGGGAGTAGAACTTTTGGAACTGGAACCACAGCTTCAGCTCGTCGTCGGTGACGTCGATGGGAATGTTGCTCTTGGTCGTCAGCGTTGCCATGTCGTTTTGCTCCTGTAAGCGCCCGCCCTTGCCCATTTGCCGGGCCGGGGCCGTCGTGTGGTTGTCGGTTTCGCCGTCCGTTGGCCCGCCTAGCCCTTCATCGTCGCCGTGCCCTCGTAGCTGGCGGTGCGCGGCTGGAGCGCGATGTCGCCCCAGTCCTCGGCGTTCATGAACTCCTCCCAGCGCTGGTAGAACTTGCGCTGGTTGCTCTCGGAGATGTAGCGCTCCGACACCTCGCCGACGTACTCGTCGTGGCGGCCGGAGTGGTTCAGGCCCATCGACAGGTCTTGCGGCAGCGATTGGCCCATGGGGGTGCGCGTGCCGTCGGTCACCTGGCGCCAGTTGTCCAGGTCGTCCTGCTCGAAGAGGCCGGCCGGGCCGTTGTTCGACACGGAGCCGTTCGCCAGGGCCTTCTTCAGCTCGCGCGGCATCGCCTTCTCGACGACGACGAAGTGCCAGAACTCGGTCAGCATGGGGCCGCGCGGCAGGGCCAGGCGGAAGCCCAGCACGCCGTTCGGGTAGATGCTGTGGTTGGCGAGCTGGACGTGGCCCGCGCGAAACTTGCCCAGGTGGCGCTCCGCGTCGGCCTGCGTTTCCTTGTAATACTGCTCGAACAGGTGCAGGTTCTCGTTCGTGACGCCGTGGGCGCGGCGCACGTCGCCCGGCTGCGACATGCGGAAGGTGATGGCGTGGCCGTTGACCGACAGGTGCTTGCTGGGGCTCTTGAACTGCTCGTCGAGCGTGGTGCGCGGGCGTCCCAGATAGGCCGTTTCCAAGCCGGCGCTGGAGCCATGGCTCAACGGCACGTGGTAGTTGTCGGAGCAGTTGTCCACCGGCGTCTTCCAGTTCACCGGCTCCATCCACTTGATGGGGCCATAGGCCTCGGTGCCGCTCTCCAGGCGGTTGAAGACGGTGTCGAGATACCAGCGGGCGTCGCCCAGGTACTCCTCCAACGACGGCGCGTGCTGGTCCCACGTGGCGAAGACGATGCCGGCGTAGGTGTCTATGCGGGCTTTCTTCAGCGCGTGCGTCTCGCGGTGCAGCTCGCCGTAGTAGGCCTCCTCGTAGCCGGGGACGTGGGTGAGCTTGCCGTCGTTGGCGAAGATCCAGCCGTGGTAGGCGCAGGTGAAGAACTTCTCGTTGCCGTCGTCGACGCGGCAGGTGCGGTTGCCGCGGTGCGTGCACCGGTTGAGGAAGGCGTGCAGCTTGCCCTTGCCGTCGCGCACGAGGATGACCGGGTCCTTGCCGATGTAGGTGTGAAGGGAGTCGTTCGGCTTCGCGACGAGGCTTTCGTGGCCGATCATGAGCCACGAGCGGCCGAAGATCTGCTTCAACTCCTGCGGATAGATGTCGGGATCGACGAATATGTGCCCGGACAGCTGACCCGTCTTGAGGTCGATGACCTGATGCTTCTTCGTTAGGACCATGGCGCTCCTCCTGGTGGTGCCAGCGGCCGGTTTCACGCCCTCCGGCTGAGTTGGCCGGCCATCGGGCCCGCGTTTCGCGAACCTCGACAGCGTTCTGCCATCAGGGTGGCACCGCGGTGTGAACGCCTGATGAGCGGTTGATCGGTCGTTGTGAACGCCGCGTGACGATTACGAGTCGGCGCCATCGCGTTGAGGGCGCATGTCGGCGACGGCGCGCTGCTCACGAGCCGGCCCGTGGCCTGGATGGCGCAGCGCGGCCGGCGACGGCGCCGCGATGAATGGGGCGCCGGCACGCGGCGTGTCGCGGAGGCCGGTGGGCTACAGGTAGACGCGCTCGGCGATGCCGTGGCGCTCGGTGTATTGCTCCTTGAGCCGCGCGAACAACGCCTGGTGGTCGGCCCCGGTGAGCTTGTCGGTGCTCATAATGAGCGCGTCCTCGTCGTTGTCTTGGTAGTAGCGGCGGCGGACGCCCACGTCCTTGAAGCCGTACTTGCGGTAGAGGTGTTGCGCGTTGACGTTGCTGACGCGCACCTCCAGCGTCAACACCTGCTGCTCGCGCAGCAGCGCCATCTCCGTCGCGCCGATCATCAGCAGCTCGCCGATGCCCTTGCGACGGTGCGACTCGCGCACGGCGATGGTGACGATGTGCGCCTCGCCGCCCATGTACCACACGCCGAGGAAGCCGACGATGAGCTCCTCGCGCGCGGGTTCCGGCGGCTCCGGGCGGCGCCGGCGGAACAGGTCGGTCCACGAGCGCTTGGTGCCCTTCTGCACCCACACCTCGGCGTCGCGCTGCACGCACGCGATGTATTCGGCGATGCGGTTGCGCAGCTCCTTGCGATAGTTGGTGGGCGGGTACAGCGTCGGGAAGGCCTCGTGCTCGATCTCGTCCGCCTGGTCAACATCCTCCATCCGCATGGGGCGCAGGTAGTAGGGCAATTGAGTTGGCGTTGCCACGGGCGGCGCCTCGGACTCGACGTGGATTGGGCCCTAGTGTAGCACGCGCGGCGCCCCCGGCGGCCGCGGTTGACCGCCGGCGCCCTGGCCGATACCATGGCCGCGAGCAACATGCAAGGAGGTCGTCGAACGCTTATGCCTGCCATGCGACCGCGCCAACACGCACGGCGTTCCCCGGCCTTGGCCTCACGCTAGCCCGCTCCGCTCTTCGCGAGGACGTGCACGGCCGGGAACGCCCCGGCCTTTTTCATTCCTCCGGAGGGCGACCACCATGCCGCAAGACAACTGGACCGCTCGCCACGTCGGGAAGGTCCGCAAGGCGTTCGAGGAGAAGGACCGCCGGCAAGACGTCAAGGAATCGCGGCGCGCGAGGCAGTCGCGCGAAGCGAGCAAGGGGCGGCCCCCGCGCCAGCGCGACTGGGACGCCACCGAGCACGACGACGCCATCGCGGGCGGCCTGGAGCGGACACGCGCCCAGCGACCGGCGCGCGCCCCCCT
>Ga0194132_10008429_pt1 | contig 14737 bp, 13 predicted proteins | sample TA2KigOf80mmetaG_FD_148612 | JGI IMG/M metagenome (GOLD analysis project Ga0194132, IMG submission 148612) | Freshwater microbial communities from Lake Tanganyika, Tanzania - TA2015054 Kigoma Offshore 80m | ecosystem: Environmental > Aquatic > Freshwater > Lake | place: Tanzania: Lake... | reverse complement strand
GGCTGTTTGGCTTTCCCAAAGGCTTCCATTTCGGTCCATTCATCGGCTCCGCAAATCACCGCACAGATGGCGATGGCCAGAATATCGGACAGCAGATGGCGCTTGGTAGGATCGACGCGGGGATCCTTAACTTGCTTCAGCTGGTCGAGCAACCCTCCCATGAGATTGCCAGAACTGCTGGCGGTGGGCTTGAGTGGGGACATGAACAAGGGCTCCGGAGATCGCATTTGAGCTATTTCCCCTTGTCGTCATAGCATATGGATGCAGATTTGTTCAGCCCTCTTTAGATGCGTTCGCCCTGGGAGCACGAACGGCCTGCCTTGACAAACTTGGGCGGCGACTTCTAGTATGGATCCTCTTTGGAAGTGCCGACCTGGTTGGCGACGCGATGCCAGTCCAGTTTTCCAGCAAGCTGCAGTCACTATTGATCCCCCCAACACGCGTTGTGGTTTTCACAGGAGCCGGCATCTCGGCGGAAAGCGGAGTGCCGACGTTTCGGGGGGAGAATGGGCTGTGGAATGAGTTTAGAGTTGAAGAACTGGCCACTCCGCAAGCGTTCGCAGCGCATCCCGGACGCGTTTGGGAATGGTATGGCTGGCGCCGCCAGCTGATCGCGCGCATCCAGCCGAACCCGGCGCACTTGGCGGTGGCGAAGTTTGAAAAGTATTTCGCGAACTGTTGCCTCGTTACTCAGAACGTGGATGGATTGCACAGCCGGGCCGGAAGCGAGCGCATCTTGCGGTTGCACGGCGACATTTGGGAAGTCCGTTGCGTCGCTTGCGGGCTTCACGGCACAGACTTGCGTGAGGTGTTGCCTTCGCTGCCTCCGTGCTGTGAGTGTGGGGGCACGTTGAGGCCGGGCGTGGTTTGGTTTGGAGAGATGTTGCCTGCTGGCGTGTTCGAAAGTGCAGTGCAAGCGGTGGAATCCTGCGGACTGTTTTTCTCCGTAGGCACCTCGGCAGAGGTTTTTCCGGCCGCTCAACTGCCGGCAATTGCGCGACGGCACGGGGCCTATGTGGTTGAAGTGAATATCGAGCGCTCTGCGGCTGCCCATGAAGCTCATGAAGTATTACTGGGCAAGGCTGGCGAGATTCTGCCGGAACTGGCGGCGCATCTGCAAGACACACCGGCTGGGCGAAGTACGCCGGAAACGGAATCCCGATAGCAGGGCAGGGGTTGTACGAAGGCTGGAATGTCGGTGGAAGTTCGGTCCTTCTTGAGCTGGGCAACGGGACGCACCACCGATGGCCACCCTGTCGATAACCGTGAGCGGCCTGCCCGGTCTTCCAACAGATCGGTTCGCAAAGGGAAAGCAACAGGACGCTTCGGTTCGATGTTCGGCTCCGGCCGCCAGGGGCCAGTTCGCGACGATCGCCTGAGATTACCGTTTGCGAGCTTCGTGAAGGATGCAGACTAGGTGTGGAAAGCGCACCATGAGTATTCTACGCTTCGACTGTTTTTCCGGCATCAGCGGCGACATGATCCTGGGAAGCTTGCTGGATCTGGGACTTTCGCTCGATGACCTGCGCGCGTCGCTTGAAAAGCTGAATGTCAGGAACTACTCGATCGGCGCCCGAAAGGTGGTGAAGGCGGGCGTCGCTGCCACCAAGTTCGATGTGGCGATTGGGGAAGAGAAATCTCACCGGCACCTGTCGCACATCCTAGGGATCATTGAAGGCAGCAGTCTGGCGTCGTGCGTCAAAGAGCGCGCCGTCGCCATTTTCAGGCGTCTGGCGGAAGCTGAAGCGAAGGTGCACGGAACGACGCCGGAAAAGGTCCATTTCCACGAGGTCGGCGCTATCGACGCCATCGTCGACATCGTTGGAGCCTGCATCGGCTTCGAGTTGCTGGGAATCGAATCGATCCACTGTTCGCCGCTCAACGTGGGTAGTGGGACGGTCGAGTCTGCGCATGGAATCCTGCCGGTGCCCGCGCCCGGCACGGCTGAATTGCTGAAGGGCATCCCGATCTATTCGAATCACGTGCCTGGCGAACTGGTGACGCCCACCGGGGCGGCGATCGTCTCGACATTGGCGGATGGGTTCGGAGCGTTGCCGGGCGTCACGATTTGCGGAATCGGCTACGGGGCCGGCTCCAAGGATTTCAAGGGTAGCGCCAACGTCCTGCGGGTTCTGCGATGCGAAGCTGCCGAAGCAGCGAAACGGGAATCGAGCCTGGCCGCCACGGATCGGGTGGTTGTGCTTGAAGCCAGTATTGACGACATGAATCCGCAAATCTACAGCCACCTGATGGACAAGCTTCTGTCCGCAGGTGCTCTGGACGTTTTTGCGAGCCCTGTACAGATGAAGAAGAACCGCCCCGGGACGGTGCTAACGGTTCTGGCGCCGCCAGGCCTCGGCGACGCTATGGCATTGTTGATCTTCGAGGAAACCACGACGATCGGGATACGGTATCGCGAAAGCGAGAGGTGGGTTCTGGATCGCCAAGTCGAGATCATCGCGTGCGAGTTTGGCGACATCAAGGTCAAGGTGTCGCGACTCGGCGGACGGGTGGTTAACTTTGCCCCCGAATACGAAGATTGCCGGCAGGCCGCGCTGGCTCGTGGGTTGCCCTACAAATGGGTGCAGTCCCGAGTGGTGCAGCTCTTTATGAACCGGCACTCGCAGGAGATTGCAGGACCGTTATCTTCTATTCACTAGCACCCAGGCACTGTATCCGGAGGGAATGCCGGAAAGGGATCTCTGCTCTCATATGAAGACGTTCTACCTCACCACTCCGCTATACTACGTCAACGCTCGTCCCCACCTTGGGCACACTTATACGACCGTGGTGGCTGACTGTCTCAGCCGGTTCAAGAGGATGCAGGGACTGGACGTGTGCTTGCTGACCGGAACCGACGAGCATGGTCAGAACATCGAGCGCGCGGCAGCCGCCCAGGGCCTCTCGCCCCAGCAGTTGGCGGATCAGATTACGGCCGAATACCAGAAACTCTGGGCGCGCTTTGGCATTGAGTACGACCAGTTCATTCGAACTACCGACAGCCGCCATTATGCCGGAGCTGCCGAAGTGTTCCAGCGCGCCCTTAGCAGTGGCGCCATCTACAAGGGACAATACTCCGGTTGGTACTGCATTTCGTGCAACCTGTTCGCCCCTGACGGCGAAACCGCGCCGAAGTGCGAAGTGTGCGAGCGCCAAACCGAACGCGTGACCGAAGAGAGCTACTTTTTCCGCCTGTCGGATTTCCAGCAGCGCTTATTGCAGCACTACGAAGAGCACCCGAAGTTCATCATGCCGCTGTCTCGCCGAAATGAGGTGGTGAGTTTCGTCAGTGGCGGTTTGAAGGATCTGTCAATCAGCCGGACTTCCGTGAAGTGGGGCATACCCGTACCAGACGAGCAAAACCACGTCATCTACGTCTGGTTTGACGCGCTCGTGGGCTACCTGACCGGCATCGGTTTCGCGCCCGGCGAGACTGGCGGGACTTTCCAGAAGTTCTGGCCCGCGCAGGTTCACCTCGTCGGCAAGGACATACTGCGTTTTCATGCGGTCTATTGGCCCGCTTTTCTCATGGCCGCCGGGCTGGAGTTGCCCGAGCAGGTCTTCGCGCACGGCTGGTGGCTGAAAGATGAAGTCAAGATGTCCAAGTCACGCGGGAACGTCATCGATCCGAATCTGCTGTTGGCTCATTTCGGATCCGACGCTGTGCGTTACTTTCTGCTTCGCGAAGTTCCGTTCGGCATGGACGGCACATTCTCCTACGAAGCGTTCATCCAACGTGTGAACAGCGACTTGGCCAACGACTTTGGAAACCTGGTTTCGCGAACGTTGACGCTTGTTGCGAAAAACTTCGGCAACACGATGCCCTATCCCTCGGCGATCGAGGGCCGGCTGGCGTTGGATCATGAGTTGGAGCAGAAAGCCCTGGCAGCCGTGGAGGCCTATCAGTTGCATATGGGTGAATTGGCGTTCAGCAAGGCGCTGGAGTCAGTTTGGGATTTGCTGGCGCAGGCGAATCGCTACTTGAACGAGAGCGCTCCATGGGCCCTGACTGATAACCAGGGCGAACGCCCGCGCCTGGCGACAATTCTGTACACCTCCGCAGAAGTGATCCGGGTCGCAACAGTGCTGCTAGCGCCGGTCATGCCAGAAAGCTGCAAACGGATTTGGGAGCAGCTGGGCATGAAGGCCCCTTTGAGGGCGCAGCGCATCGATGAGATCAAATGGGGAGGTTTGGTGGTCGGCAGCAGCCTGGGAGAGATCACGCCAGTGTTTCCGCGGCTCGACAAGAAGACAGTCATCGAAAAGATTTTCGCGCAGAGCACGGTGGCTGCAACACCGCCCGCAACCAGGCCGGAAGCGGCGCCGGCTGGCGGCGCTTCGGCCAGGAACGCGAAAGCGCAGCCCACAGTCGCGGGCACCGAGGCGAAGCCGGCTGAGGTTCCTGCCAGCGATGGCAAGATCACGATCGACGACTTCGCCAAGGTCGAACTTCGCGTAGCCCAGGTCGTGTCGGCTGAGCGTGTGCCGGGCGCCGACAAGCTTTTGAAGCTTATCGTGGATGTGGGGACAGAAACACGACAGATCTTGGCTGGCATCGCAAAAGTCTACAGTCCTGAAAGCCTGGTAGGGCGGAAGATTGTGATCGTTGCCAATCTCCAGCCGCGCAAGATGCGCGGCCTCGAGTCCAATGGCATGCTTTTAGCGGCTTCGGTGGGAGACGAGGGCCAGCCCGTGCTGGCAGGATTTCTGGAAGACGTTCCAAACGGCGCCCGCCTGAAATGAGCGGCTTTCGCGACCGCCTGCATCGCGGGCGCCAGGCAGGCCTCCGGGATTTGGCGGTTTGTTCGAATCCCTGTCCGGATCTCCTGACGACCGCGGGTGGTGGCTTCCGCTGCGTCAGCACGCGTGAACGAAGAGGGGAAGCACTGAAGTGTTTTCGTTGAAGCTCCGTAGGCGCTAGCAGGCTCGTGACTGACCGCACCGGCGTTCGGTACTACGAGCGTTGGTAGTGTCGCACGCCAGTGCGACCATGACCGCACTGGCGTGTGGGTACTACGACCGCATGGGCGGCTTCGAAATGGGGAAGCTCCAAGGCCAAACAGGAGGCTTGCCCCAGAAAATCTGGGAAGAGTGGCTTGGGTTCCCGGCCAAGCGGATGGTGGATGGCCGCTTTCCGCTTCCGGAAAAACCGGGTTTAGGCTTCGACCTCTCGGAAGAAGCCTTGAAGAAATACCCGTTTGGCGATACCCGGCCTATGGCGCGTGTGTTTCATGAAGATGGATCCGTGGCCGCGTGGTGAAGGCGTCTCGTGATGTGGCAGGACGTTGGCCGAATGAGGGAATCTCCCCTGTTGTTGCACTCACTCCGATCTCGCTTCCGATATGAATCGGCGCTGGCTGTCACTTGTGATCACCGTTTCTTCGCTTTTGACGATTGCTGCTCGAGGGGAAAACCCGGAAGAGACCACCACCCTCGATCGTCCCGAACAGAGCTATCAGCTGCTGCCGGCGGGCGTGGTCGAAGTACGCTGGGGAAAGCTGGTTGCTCAGCTGGGCAACAATCAAGCGTTTGCTCCGGAGCACGCCGAGGGTTATAACGGAATCCTCTCGATTCGCCATGACGGCGGCCCGAGCCTGTTCGTTCCTCGTTTTGCCGGTCTGAATCTGGAGCATGTGAATACCGGCGTTTCTTTCGCAGAAAAGGAGCTTCAATTCGAGCCGCGGAAGCATCCGATGCAGCTTCGCCGCATCGGCGAAAAGACCTTCGAGTTGTATCAGGCGCCGTTGCCGAATACCGGCCTCGAAAGCAGCACTCGCTTTGCCTTTCGAGAGCCGCACTTCATCGACGTGACGTTCGAGTGCATTCCTCGCCAGGAGAAGTTTCCCTACGCACATCTAAATGTTTTCTGGGCAAGTTACATTCTCACGCCTGCGGACAAATCGATCTACTTTCTGGGACGCAAGAAGGGGCAGAAAGTGGAATCGTGGATTCAAGGTGTCACTCCAAAACATGGCGAGTTGTCGACCCATCGCGGCGCGAAGGACCGGCGGCACTTTCGCCACGACGATCCTTTTCCGCTTAAGCTGGTCTACAACGAATCGGACTACGAGTACACCTTGCCCCTGTATTACGGCCGCTATGGAGACTTCGTTTGGATTGTCATGTTCCGCGAGCGCGACCGGGTGCGATTCACCCAATCGCCCTCAGGAGGCGGAGGTGGGAACCCAGCTTGGGATTTTCAGTGGTTCATTGACAAGCCGCGCAAGGACAAGCGGTATCGCCTGGTCTATCGGGCGATCTATAAGCCTTGGATCGATCGGGACGATGTCCTGCGCGAATACCGGGGATTCGTGAAATCCAGAAGAAGGGAATAGCGAACGCGAGTGCCAGTGACAGCGAAGCGTTGTTCTGGCGCTTGGCTGTCGCCTGCGACGGGGTCGAATCGGCGCTCTCGAAGCCGTTCCCGGCCAAACCGCTTCACTTCAGTTGGAGTTTCACGCGGCTCACCTTTTCCCCGGGCGAGTTAGGCCTTACACTATATCGGTCTCGGCAAGCGGAGTTCGGGCCAGCTCCACGATCTGCGCCTCGCTCGCCGTCGGTCGCTTTTCAGGCGAGCCCAGCAGTTTCTCGATCCGCTCGATCTTCTGAGTCATTTCTTTGAGGTCGTTCGGAGTCATGCCTCCTGCATGGTCTGTTCCCGGCATCGCGGTGTGGTAGGTAAAGTGCTTCTCGATGACTTCGGCACCCAGCGCTACGGCAGCCATGCAGGCTTCGATCCCACGCGTGTGATCGGAATAGCCCGTTGGTATGCCGGGAAATTCCCTTTGGAGCGTCGTAATGCAGCGGAGATTGGCTTCGGAATCTTCCGTTGGATATTGAGAGACGCAGTGTAACAGGTAGATCTTGTCGATTCTTTGGAGGTGCGCCAGCGACTCGCGGATTTCGGCCACTGTGGCCATGCCCGTGGACAGATAGATGGTTTTGACCATGTCGGCCCGATCGTTGAGGTAATCCAGGACAGGAAATCTCAAGAGGACACTCGACGCAATTTTGATCTCGTTCAAACCCATGGTCTCCACCAGGAATCGCGCCGCGCCCACACTGAACGGGGAACTCAGAAAACGGATTCCTGAACTTAGACAGAGATCGCGCATCTCGAAGTGAACACGGGCGGGCATCGACACACGCTGAAACCAATCCCGCTCCGGGTGATTGGCGGGAAACTGGTTTCCCGTGTAGGTTTGGTATTTCGCGATGGTAGCTCCATTTCGCGCCGCTTCCTGAGTTAGCCCCCGGCACAAGTCCCACTGTCCGTAGTGATTCTCGCCGATCTCAGCAATCACAATCGTCTTCATCGTTAATCCCTTTTCGAGGCTTTGAAGAGCGAAACCCGTTCAGAAGTACCCGAAGTCTGGCAGAGCGAGACGCGGGCCGAGCCGCTTAGCGCTTTGCCAAGTCATGACCTGGCTGGCGCAGACATCGTGATCTTGCGAGAAATGCAGACTTCTCGCGGCGATGGCAAACCGCGCCATCGGTACTGTACGAAGAATCGGCGTTGGACTCAACCAAGGCATTGCGGGTCCTCCCGATTCCTTTCCACCTTCTATTCCATGAGGTGCAGCGAGGTGCAGCCCCCCAAGGTCACTCTTCCAGACGATCTCTCACTTCAGGACCTGTTCGATCGCGCCAGTCACCGTTTCGCTTTCAGGTGTGTCCTTAGATTCGAAGCGACCGGCGATGTTTCCTCCTCTGTCGATGAGGAACTTGTTGAAGTTCCATTTGATCTCGCCGGCAAACTTAGGGTTTGTTGCCGGATCTGTGAGGTACTGATAGAGAGGATGCTTGTCCGAGCCCTTTACGGAGATTTTGGAGAACATCGGAAAGGTGACGTTGTAGCGCGTCGAACAGAAGGTCTTGATCTCTGAGTCGGTGCCTGGCTCCTGAGCGCCAAAGTTATTGGCCGGAAAGCCCAAGACGACCAGCCCGAGGTCTTTGTATTTGGCGTAGATCTTCTGGAGGCCCTCATATTGCGGTGTATAGCCACATTGGCTTGCCACGTTTACCAGAAGCAACGCTTTTCCCCGATACTTGGACAAGCTCACTTCGTTCCCATCGATGTTCTTCAGAGTGAAGTCGTAAATCATTGCAGGCTTGCCTCCTTTGGGCTCACCGGCCAGTCTGGCCCCGGGTACGACCGCAGCCGCGAACAGCAGAGTTGTCGCGACGCCGAGTTTTCCGTTCATGATATTGTCTCCTGACGATCCAATTTCTTATAGATGCATAAAGATGCTGCAGTCCCATTCTACCGCAAGAACCGGCGATGACTTTGCATGGCGCCGCGCTTCTTCTCAGCGGAGCCGGCTCCTGCCGGTTTTCTTCAACCTGAGGTTCGGACTCGGGGACAAGCTCTACCCGCGCAATCCGTCTAAGACGCCGCGCATGTAGGCGAGCGACTGAATCATGCCGGGAACCGGGTTGTCGGCGTCGATTTCGTATTCCAGGTTGACGAATCCCTGGTATTTCATCTTTTTCAGCTGCTTGAAAATAGCGGGTATCGGAATAGCTCCCTCCCCAACCCGGCACTGGCTGTTCCCGTCCGAGAGCGAGCGCAGGTCTTTGATGTGCATGTCCAGCAAGCGAGGTCCAGCCTCCGCAATCGATCCCACGACATCGATGCCAGTTCGAGCCGTGTGTCCGACATCGATGCACAGGCCTACCCGTGGGTCCATCTTCCTTACTGCTTGCAGCACGACTTGTGGTGTCGGGAAGAACTTGTCTTCCGGCCCATGATTGTGAACTGCGGCCTTGATGTCGTACTCCTTCACGAGGCGTTCCACACGAGGCAAGGTCTGCTGCGTCGGCGCAATCACGATCAAAGGCATTCCACAGAGCCTGGCGTAGTCGAAATACTTTCTCATCTCCGAGTCGGAATCTTCGGCCAAGCTGATCGTTCCACCGCCAACGATTTTTAAGCCGGCGCTTTCGAATTCCTTCCGTCCTGCCGAGAGTTCAGATGGCGTGCTTCGGTAGGGCAAGTGAAATTCCTTGATGTTGACATAGGGAGTGTTCAGCTCCTTCATGGCTGCGATTGCTTGTGCCCGGCTGAGCTTTCGCAGGGAATAGCTGGCGATCCCGAGCCGCACTTCGCCCGAATGGGCCGAAGTGGCTCCTGGGAAGGCCGATGCCCAGTTTGGGCCTAGCAGAGCCCCGGCCGCAGCCATGAAACTCCGACGATTGAACGTGCAATCCATGGAAGTCTCTCCTTGGAGACAGATCCGACAAGCTTGCAGACAGCGAGATGCCGGATAGGGCTGGCGAGTCCTGCCGGGCTTCGCAAGCTTAAGAAAAAGAGTCTAGAGCGAGCGACCGATGGCAGCAGCGACAGCCCGAAGCTGCGGCATCAGAACTTGCAGTTGCGCCGGCGTGAGCGATTGCGCTCCATCAGACATCGCTTCGCGCGGGTTCGGATGCACTTCCAGCATGATGCCATCTGCCCCCGCTGCCACCGAAGCCATCGCCATGGCTGGGACATAGCGGCTGACGCCAACGCCGTGGCTGGGATCGACGATTACCGGCAGGTGCGAGATCTCTTTGAGCACTGGTGCCGCATTCAAATCGAGCGTGTTCCGCGTGTAGCTGCGATCGAGAGGTTGGACGCCGCGCTCGCAGAGCAGCACTTTGGCGTTGCTGTGGTGCATCAGGTACTCCGCAGCCAGCAGGAATTCGTCCAACGTCGCGCTGGGTCCTCGCTTGAGCATCATGGGATGACCCGATTTCCCGACTTCGACCAGAAGTGGAAAGTTCTGCATGTTCCGGGCACCGATTTGCAGTATGTCCACGTAGCTTGCCACCAAGGGGACAAGATCGTGCTGCATGACCTCCGAAATCGTCAACAGATTCTGTTCCCGGCCCGCCTGTTGCAGGATCTTCAAGCCCGCCTCCTGCAATCCCTGGAAAGAGTAAGGCGACGTGCGCGGCTTGAAGGCACCGCCGCGCAACACGCTGGCTCCCGCTGTCCGCGCCGCTTCGGCTGCGAGCCGCATCTGGTCGGAGCTCTCCACGGAGCACGGGCCGGCCATGATCTGGATCTGCTTGCTTCCAAAGCGAACACCCTTGACTCAAGAACGGTGTCGGCTCGGTGGAACTCGCGAGAGGCCAATTTGTACGGCCGGCTAACGTGTGCGACGTGTTCCACGCCCGGCAGCACGCTCAACGCCTGATACAACGGCTCACGCTCATCTGGCGGGATGGCGCTCGGGATGCCAACGGCGACTCGCTCTCCACCCGGCATCCGCTGAGCGCGCAGGCCACGCGCTTCAATGACAGAAACCACCTGACGGACATCGTCTTCGACGGCCGCCACAGACATGACGACGATCATGGCTTCGCTCTGCGACTCATCGGGTGCGTCTCTCGACTGGGGCGCAAGAGAACGGCTCGAGCTTGCGAGTTACTTCTTCAGCGTGTATTCGTATACGGGATTCAGGTTCTTCTCGATGAAGACGATCTTCAGCGACGCTCCGTCAGCCTCCAGCACCGCGAAGCCCAAGGCGCTTCTGGCAAACAAAGAGCGCGGTCCTGCGCGAATGGAGCGCTTCTTACCCCCGCTGCCGGATACGAAGAAATGAAGGTTGCCTTCGGGCTTCAAGTGCTGCATGTCGTGGTCGTGACCTGCAAGATAAACGTCTGCGCGACCGCGCAAGACCGGCAACAGGTCTCGGATCAAGCTCGGGTTGTCTCCATGCCTGCCGTGCGAATAAATCGGATGATGTCCGTAGACGATCTTCCAGCGGAGTTGGCTGGCCTCCAGCTCTTTCCGGAGCCAGCCGAGTTGAGCTGGGCTCATGACCTGAGAATCGATGGCAAAAAACTGGGCCCAGCCTGCAGTGTAGGTGTACTGAGTAGCGGGCATGCGCCAGCTAGGGCTTTTCTGCGAATAGAGAATCTCTGCTTCCGGGCTTTGCGGAGAGCCGTAGTCATGGTTTCCCAAGACCGCGTAGACGCGAATGCGCAGAGGGTCGTAAAGTGTGTCCCACCTCGTTCTCCAGCGCGGATCTTCGACGCCTTTCATCCCCTTGTTGTAGAAATTGTCTCCCAAGGTGATTCCAAAGTCGAACGGCCGTTGCTGGTGATACTGCGACATCCCGGCGGCGACTTCCCGTTGCCCTTTCCGCCCGTCCCCAAAATCCCCGAATGCCAAGACACGAATCGGATGCCCTGCCGGCTTCAGCGCGAACAAAGCCGGCGCTGTTTGCAGCTCTGATTTCAGGCGCGTTTTGATGTCCTTGGGCTCAAGCTTGGCGGCGCCTGGCCGTCCCAAGAGGCCGCACACAATGGCGCCAAGGACGACAACAAGCCAAAATCGGCGAGACATTCCCACCTCCATGAAAGTAGCCCAGCGCTCTCCCGCAGGCCTGCCCATTATATCCGTATCGCGGGGTGTCAAAGCGCGCTGTTTAGTATCGCCGGCTCAGGCCATGCCTGCATTGCCTTCGTCCTTCATTCAGACTCTTCCAGAAATGATGGCGTTGCCGGTACAATGGAGCGGCGAGTCGCGTTCCAGTTTCGCACCGCCTCCTCTGGAGTCTTATGAAGACATTCATGCTGACGTTGTGCCCGGTGGTGATGATGTTTTCCTTTTTGGCTTCTTGCTCCACGCCCGACAACGAGGACCTCAAGTTCGAAGCGTTCGCGAAAGAGTACCTCGATCAGCTATTGCAGATGAATCCTGAGTTTGCCACCAGCCTTGGCGAGCACCGCTACGACGACCGCTTGTCGGACTACAGCCGCACCGGGATTCAGGCTCAGATCCAGTTCCAGCGCCAGTCGGTGGATCGGCTGGCGCGCCTCGAGATGTCGAAGCTTTCCGTACCAAACCGGATCGACTATGCGATCTTGCAGTCACAGATCCAGTCGGCGCTTTTTCAACTCGAGAATCTGCGCGAGTACGAGTGGAATCCCCTCTTCTACAACGCCGGGAACGCAGTGTATGGGCTGACGGCGCGGGAATTTGCGCCCCTGCGAGACCGGCTGAAGAGCGTCAAGGCCCGTCTGAAGGCTATGCCGGCCGTGCTGGAAGCCGCGCGAGCGAACCTCGGAAATCCGCCAAGGGTCCATACGGAGACGGCCATACTACAGAATAAAGGCAACATCAGCCTCGTCCGTGAGGAACTGAAGACCTATCTGGACCAGGCGCCTGAACTGATTCCGGAGTTCGCATCGGTTCAGAAGCAGGTGATCGCTGCTTTCGAGTCCTACGGCAACTGGCTTGAAAAGGATCTGCTACCCAGGTCGAACGGGAACTTCAGAATCGACGAGAACAAGTTTCGTGACAAACTGCGCTACACCTTGGATTCCGACCTTTCTCTAGAGCAGATTCTCGAACGCGCTCAGTCGGACCTCCAGAAAACCCAGGATGAACTGTACCAGACGGCTCGGTCGCTCTCGAAAACAGCGACGCCTGAGACCTCGACCGATGCGAAAAAGAGGTTGATACGGGAAGCGCTGGATCGGCTGGCGGAATCGCGGCCCTCCAACGAAACCATCGTTGCGCTGGCAAAGACAAACCTCGAAGAAGCGACCCAATTTGTGCGGCAGCACAGCCTGGTGACGGTACCCCAAGAACCGGTGAAGATCATCGTCATGCCTGAGTTTCAGCGTGGAGTGGCGGTGGCCTACTGTGATTCCCCAGGTCCACTCGAAAAGAACGGGGAAACCTTTTATTCGATTTCGCCAACGCCCGCCGACTGGACCCCAGCCCGGTCAGCGTCGTTTTTTCGCGAGTACAACAATTTCATGCTCAAGAACCTGACCGTCCACGAAGCAATGCCAGGGCATTACTTGCAGCTCGCCCACTCCAACAAATACAAAGGCTCGACACCGATCCGGGCGATTTTTACCAGTGGCGTTTTCGCCGAGGGTTGGGCGACGTATGCGGAGCAGTTAATGGTCGAGAAGGGCTACGGCGGGCTTGAGGCCAAGATGCAACAGCTGAAGATGCGGCTGCGTCTAATCATCAACGCCGTTCTGGACCAGAAGATCCATGCGGCCGGCATGAGCGAGAAAGAGGCGATGGACCTAATGATGAATGAAGGCTTCCAAGAAGAGGGTGAGGCGGCGGGTAAGTGGCGAAGAGCCTGCTTGTCATCCACCCAGCTGTCGACTTACTATGTGGGCAATACGGAAATCAACGAAATCCGCAAGGCCTGGGAAGTTAAGAAGGGACCGATTTCAGATCTGAAAACGTTTCACGACATAGTGCTCTCGTTTGGCTCTCCTTCTCCAAAGTATGTCAGGAACTTGTTGGGTCTATGACGCAAAGAAGCGAGGCGGGCTAACAAGTTCAAGGGGATGGTCCTCGGCTTGGCATCACGTTTCCCGATGGATTGGCAGGACGTCGACCGTTGCCCTAAGTTCTATTTCAAAATCAACTTCACATTCCAGAGGTGTTGTATGCAAAAACTTGTTGTCATTGCGTTGTTGGGCGGACTGAGCTGTCCCGCAGGGCTGATGGCCCAGTCGACGATCGAAAAGACTGGAAAGAAGGTCGAATCCGGGGCGAAACAAACTGGAACGGCTACGGCCAAGGGTGCCAAGAAGGTGGCCACGGTAACAAGCGACAAGAGCAAGGAAGTCGGCAAAGCGACGTCTGAAAAGTCCAAAGAAGTTGGCCAGGCAACCGCCGAGAAGTCGAAGGAGACTGGGCAGCAGGTTGGAAAAGGAGCCAAAACGGTCGGAACCAAAACGGCGGATGGCGTCAAGAAGGTGGGCGAGGAAGCTGCAGAGGGAACGGCTAAGGTTGGAAAAGGAGTGGGCAAGGGGCTGAAGAAAATCAAGGAGAAATTCTGAAGACGCCTTGGTCCGTGGGCTGGTGCTTCCAACGGCGACGCGATTTGGGTCCCGATTGTTCCTTATGTGAAACGCGGGGTATCGGTGTCCATGCAATCCGGGCCCGGCTGAGATCTCCGGGATGATCCGGCAGCGTTCGGTCGCCACTCCCGTTGTGGACCCAAGCAGAGGGTTTTCTCTGCCTAAGCAGAATTCTCTGTTGCGGACACAAATGCTTTCTGCTAGATTCCCAGTTTTGCCAACGGGCTGGCGTAGCTCAGTTGGTAGAGCAGCTGATTTGTAATCAGCGGGTCGGGGGTTCAAGTCCCTTCGCCAGCTCCAAGAACGCCACGAGATTGCTAGAAAATTCGAGCTTTGGGTTTACGATCGGAGAGATGGCCGAGTGGTTAATGGCAGCAGACTGTAAATCTGCCGCTCCTTGCGAGCTACGGAGGTTCGAATCCTCCTCTCTCCACCATCAGAGGTTGCAGGCTTGGTTGCTCAGGGGCGTGATTGCGAAGCTAGATTAGCTCCGTCCCACGTCGACTGCCGAACATTCCCTGGCGAGCGGGAGTAACTCAGTGGTAGAGTCACAGCCTTCCAAGCTGTTGGTCGCGGGTTCGATCCCCGTCTCCCGCTCCAAAACTTGGGCCCACGTAGCTCAGTTGGTACGAGCGCGTCCTTGGTAAGGACGAGGTCACCAGTTCAATCCTGGTCGTGGGCTCCACTTTCTCTTTGACCACGCTGGAGAAGGTCCCCGGCTACGTGATCGTTCAGTTGAAATCAAAGTCCAGTTTATAAGCTCTAGGCAATCAAGGAGACAGCGATGGCGAAGGAGAGATTTGATCGGAGCAAGCCGCACGTCAACATTGGGACGATAGGGCACATTGATCATGGGAAGACGACGTTGACGGCGGCGATCACGAAGGTATTGGCGAAGAACAATCCG
>Ga0194132_10008428_pt1 | contig 14740 bp, 14 predicted proteins | sample TA2KigOf80mmetaG_FD_148612 | JGI IMG/M metagenome (GOLD analysis project Ga0194132, IMG submission 148612) | Freshwater microbial communities from Lake Tanganyika, Tanzania - TA2015054 Kigoma Offshore 80m | ecosystem: Environmental > Aquatic > Freshwater > Lake | place: Tanzania: Lake... | reverse complement strand
AAGCCAGAACGGCACGGTGAAAAAGCCGTGCATGATCATCGGCACCACGCCGTGAAAGGCCTGCGCCAAGGTGGCCATCGCCGGATGTTCCGGCGCCACCACGATCGAATCGCCGAAGTGGCCGCCGAACACGAAGGAACCGATCAGCCATCCCGCGCACACCGACGGGATCGCCAGCATAATCAGTGGAAAGGTCACCACCCAGGGTGATTCGTGCGGTTTCGCGTGATGATCGGCGCCGTGATGATCGTCGTGATGCGCATCATCAGCATGGGCGTCATGCGCTTGCTCGGCGTCACAGGCTTTTACATCGGGATCATGCGGATCTGCAAAACGCTCCTTGCCGTGAAAGGTGTAAAACACCAGGCGGAACGAGTAAAAGCCGCCCACCAGCACACCCAACACCGCCAGCACGTAGGCAAAGGTTGCCCCCGGCAGCGGCGAAGCGCGCAGCGCCTCGACGATGGTCTCCTTGGAGAAAAAGCCCGCGAACGGCGGCAACCCCGCGTTGGCCCAGGCGCCGATCAGCACCGTGAAATAGGTAATCGGCATGTATTTGGCGAGCCCGCCCATCTTGCGCATGTCCTGCTGGTGGTGCATGGCAATGATCACCGAGCCCGCGCCCAGGAACAGCACTGCCTTGAAAAACGCGTGGGTGAACAGATGAAAAATAGCCGCAGAGTAGGCCGAGGCGCCCAGCGCCATGGTCATGTAGCCCAGTTGCGAGAGTGTCGAATACGCCACCACGCGCTTGATGTCATACTGCACGGTGGCGATGAGCGCCATGAAAAACGCGGTAATCGCGCCGATGACTAGTATGAAGGTGAGCGCCGTGTCGGACAACTCGAACAGCGGCGACATGCGCGCCACCATGAATATGCCCGCGGTCACCATGGTGGCGGCGTGGATCAGCGCGGAGATCGGGGTCGGGCCTTCCATCGAATCGGGCAGCCACACGTGCAGCGGAAACTGCGCCGATTTACCCATGGCGCCGATGAACAGCAAAATACAAATCACGGTCAGTAGCGACCACGTCCAACCCGGAATGATCTCGATGGTGTTACCCGACAGGCTCTGGGCGTTGGCAAACACCGTGGCGTAATCGAGCGAGCCGAAATACATCAGCACCAGCGCGATGCCGAGCAGGAAACCAAAATCGCCGACGCGGTTGACCAAAAACGCCTTCAAATTGGCGTAAATCGCGGTGGGCCGCGTATACCAAAAGCCGATCAGCAAATACGACACCAGCCCCACCGCTTCCCAGCCGAAAAACAGTTGCAGGAAGTTGTTGCTCATCACCAGAATCAGCATGGAGAAGGTAAAGAGCGAGATGTAACTGAAAAACCGTTTATAGCCCGGATCGTCGGCCATATAACCGATGGTGTAAATGTGCACCATCAGCGACACAAACGACACCACCACCATCATCGTTGCCGACAGCGGGTCGATCAAAAAGCCGATTTCGAAGCGGGTATTGCCCGACACCATCCAGGTATAGAGCGCGCCGTTGAAGTGGTTGCCAGCCATCACATCCTGATACACCAGCAGCGAGGCCGCCGTGCAAATCAGCATGCCGATTATGGTGATCCAGTGCGCCGCGCGGCGGCTTAACGCCCAGCCGCACAAACCCGCGGCGATCGCGCCAACCAACGGCGCTAACGGCACCACGAGATAGAGTTTTTGCATTGCACTCATGTTGTTATTCGGTTTATCCCTAATACCTGCAGCGCCGCTAGCCCTTTAACTGGTCCAGATCTTCGACATTGATCGTGCTCAAATTGCGGAACAGCACCACCAGAATCGCCAGCCCGATCGCTGCTTCCGCCGCCGCCACCGTCAAGATAAAAAACACAAAAATCTGACCCGCCGGGTCGTTCCAATAGTGTGAAAACGCAATGAAATTCATGTTAACCGCGAGCAGCATCAGCTCGATCGCCATCAATAGCACGATCAAATTCTTGCGGTTCAAAAAAATGCCGATCACTGAAATCGAGAACAAAATCGAACCCAGCACCAGATAGTGGGACAGTGGAATCACGGCTGCTTGCCCTCCGCCGCGGGCCCCGCGCCGTCCGGCCGCGTATCGGCGCGCGGCTCGCTCGGCATGCTCACCATGCGCACGCGGTCTTTACGTTGAATCGCGATTTGGGCGGCGGGATCGAGGTATTTGGTCTGTTTGCGTTTGCGCAAGGTCAATGCAATCGCCGCCACGATCGCCACCAGCAGGATCACCGCCGCGATCTCAAACGGATAGACATACTCGGTGTAAATCAGCAGCCCCAATTCTCGGGTGTTGCTGTAACCCGCGGGCAAATCGGGGGGCGGCGCCACATCGCCGAAACCGCCGGAGCGGCTCACCAGAATGAGGCTCATTTCCGCCACCAGCAGCAGTCCGACCAGGGCTCCCATCGGCAAATAGCGCCAGAACCCTTCGCGCAGCTTCGCGACGTTGATGTCGAGCATCATCACCACGAACAGGAACAACACCATCACCGCGCCGACGTACACGAGCACCAGCGTAATCGCCAAAAATTCCGCCTGTAGCAGCAGCCAGTGTCCCGCCGCGGTGAAAAACGCCAGCACCAGCAGCAGCGCGGCGTGCACCGGATTTTTCGCGGTGATCACGCCGAGCGCGGCGCCGATCAGCACCACCGAGAGGAAATAAAAGATGAAGGTTTGGAAAGTCATTTCGGTTGTGAGGCGTGTGGCGTGAGGCGTCAGGCGCGAGGCGTCCAACTGGCCTTTCGAGTCTTAAGGTTCACTATTCACCGTTCACTGTTCAATGGCCTTAACGATACTTCGCATCCGCCGCACGATCCCTGGCGATTTGTTCTTCGTACGCATCACCGATGGCGAGCAGCATCGGCTTGGTGTAGATCAAGTCGCCGCGTTTTTCGCCGTGGTATTCGAATAGGCGCGTTTCCACGATGGAGTCCACCGGACAGGATTCCTCGCAAAAGCCGCAAAAAATACACTTGGTCAAATCGATGTCATAGCGCGTGGTGCGGCGCGTGCCGTCGTCGCGCTGTTCGGATTCGATAGTAATCGCCAGCGCCGGGCACACCGCTTCGCACAGTTTGCAGGCGATGCAGCGCTCTTCGCCGTTCGGGTAGCGGCGCAGCGCGTGCAACCCGCGAAAACGCCCGCTTTGCGGCGTTTTTTCCTCGGGGAACTGCACGGTGATCTTGCGCGCGAACATATAGCGGCCGGTGAGCATCATGCCTTTCACCAGCTCGAACAACAAAAACGTGCGAAAGAATCCGCGGATTTTATCCATCACGCTCGCCTCATGACTTCCACCAGACCCACAGCGGCGTTTGCATCCACGCGCCCAGCACGATGATCCACACCAGCGTCACCGGGATGAACACCTTCCAGCCCAGGCGCATGATCTGATCGTAGCGGTAGCGCGGAAACGTGGCGCGGAACCACAGGAAGCTCGACACCACCAGGAACGCCTTTAACAACAGCCACAGGAAACTCGATTGCCCCAACACACCCCACGAAGCCGGGAACGGCGACAACCACCCGCCCAGGAACATCAGCGCGCACAGCATGGAGACCAAAATCATGTTGGCGTATTCGGCGAGGAAAAACACCGCAAAGGTCATGCCCGAATACTCGACGTGAAACCCGGCGACGATTTCCGATTCGCCTTCGGCCACGTCAAACGGGGCGCGGTTGGTTTCAGCCACGCCCGCGATCAAATAAGTGAGAAACAACGGAAACAGCGGGATCCAAAACCAGCCGAATAGCCCATACGCGCTTTGCTGGCCCTTGACGATTTCCACCAAGTTCAAACTCTGTGCCGCCATCAGCACACCGACCAGCGCAAAACCCATGGCGATTTCATACGAGACGATTTGCGCGGCGGAGCGCATTGCGCCGAGGAACGCATATTTCGAGTTCGATGCCCAGCCCGCGATGATCACGCCGTAAACGCCCATCGAGGTGATCGCCAGGATGTACAGCAGGCTCGCGTCGATGTTGGCCAACACCATTTCCGGATCGAACGGCACCACCGCCCACGCTGCAAGCGCCGGCATGATCGCCATGATGGGCGCGATCACGAACAGCAGCTTGTTGGCACCCGAGGGCACGATGATCTCCTTGGCCAACAGCTTCATGCCATCGGCGATCGGTTGCAGCAGCCCTTTCGGCCCGACGCGGTTGGGGCCCAGGCGCAACTGGATCCAGCCGATGACTTTACGTTCCCATAACGTGAGGTAGGCCACGCTTAACATCAGCGGCACGACAATACACACTATCAACAACAGAATCTTGATCACGTACAGCGCGTACGGGGCAAGTTCCACGCCAAAAACCCACGTCAACACCGCGGCCAGCAGGCCCCAAAGCCAGTAGCCGAAGTTGATGATGGGCTGGAACACCGCGCTCACACCGCCACCCGCTGGTGCAATACCGACTGCGCGGGCACGCGCTCCACGGTGAACGGCGCGGATGCCGCGCCCAGTTGCGCGGTTTCCTCGCGCGCCGCGGCGAGTCGTAAGCAATCGTTGGGCAGCTTGTCATCGATGGCATAAGCCACCACCGCTACGCCACCGCCTTGCTCAATACGCACGAAATCGCCGTCCTGCAGCGCCAGGCTCTGCGCCAAGGCGCGATTCAGGCTCGCCACGGGCGGCTGCGCATCGCGCGTTTTTTGTAGCGCCGGGGCGCGCCGCGACAATGCATCGGCGGCGTATATGGGTGTTTCGGCAATCCGTTGCAGGCCTTGGCTGGCTTCGCTTACACCTTCAACGTTTAAACGTAAGTTATTGATTTTATTTATATTTTTATTATCTATGCCGAGCACTTCAATGCGCACATCCTCGGCACTTTGATGCTCAAAGCCCGCCAGGCCCAATAAATTACCGAGCACGCGCAGCACCTTCCATGCCGGCCGCGTTTCGCCCAGCGGTTGCACCACGCCCTGAAAACTTTGCACGCGGCCTTCGGTGTTGATGAATGAGCCCGCGGTCTCGGTGAACGGCGCGATCGGCAACAGCACATGCGCATAGTCGGTGGCTTGATGCTGGAACGCGCTCAGCGCCACCACCAGCTCGGCTTTCCGCATCGCCGCCAGCGATTGGCGCGGGTCGTGCATGTCCAGTTCCGGTTCCACACCGAGCAACACGTAGGCTTTCAGCGGCATGTTCACCATCTGCCGCGCGTTGGCGCCGCCGCTCACCGGATAGGCGTGCACCGCATAACCGCCGACGCTGTTAGCCGCTTCGCCCAGGAAGCCCATGCGTGCGCCGATGATTTCAGCCAATGCTTGGGCCAACGCGTGCAGTTGCGCGGCTTGCGCATGGTACTGCGCAAAATTGCCGAGCAACACACCAACGTTTTTGCCTTCAGCAAGGCTCGCGGCGATGCGCTGCGCGGCGTCGGATACCTGAACATTTTCAATTACCGCGCGTACGGCCTCGGGCACCGTTACCGATTTCGCAACAGCGGCAGCTTTCACCACCTGCGCCAGCGTGTGCGCCAGCGCCGCCGGTGCGACGACGGCTTTGTTCGCCACGCGCATCAGCAATTCATCGTCAACTGAATGCAATATATTGATTTTTAAAGACTTTTTTGTAGACTGTCGCAGCCGGTGCGCGATCAGCGGATGATCCTTGCGCAAGGTCGAGCCCACCACCAGCACGCGGTCGAGCTGCGAAATTTCGGCGATCGCCATGCCCAACCAGGGCGCGCCGGTCAGCTTGCCGTCGGCGCTGAAATCGCATTGCCGCAAACGAAAATCAATGTTGTCCGAGCCCAGGCCGCGCACCACTTTTTGCAACAGGTGCAATTCCTCGACGGTTTGATGCGGTGTGGCCAGCGCGCCGATCGCCTTGGCGCCGTGCGTGGCCTTGATGCGCTTTAACTCGCTCACCACGAACTCGAGCGCGGTCTGCCAATCGACTTCCTGCCACGCGCCGTTTTGTTTCAGCATCGGGCGTGCGAGGCGCTTGTCGGAATTTAACGCTTCGTACGAAAAGCGATCTTTATCCGACAACCAGCATTCGTTGATCGCCTCGTTCTCGCGCGGTAATGTGCGCATCACGCGGTTTTGCTTAATCTGCAAAACCAAATTCGAGCCCAAACCGCAGTGCGGGCTGATCGAATTTTTACGCTTGAGTTCCCAGGTGCGCGCGCTGTAACGGAACGGTTTCGACGTCAACGCGCCCACCGGGCACAAATCGATCACGTTGCCCGACAACTCCGAATCCACCGTCTTGCCGACAAAGGTGATGATCTCCGAATGCTCGCCGCGGCCGATCATGCCCAGCTCCATCACACCGGCGATTTCCTGGCCGAAACGCACGCAGCGCGTGCAGTGGATGCAGCGCGTCATGTCGGTGGAAATCAGCGGGCCCAGATTCTTGTTGACCACCACGCGCTTGTCTTCTTCGTACTTCGACGCGCTGCCGCCGTAACCCACGGCGAGATCTTGCAACTGGCACTCGCCGCCCTGATCGCAAATCGGGCAATCCAGCGGATGATTGATCAGCAAAAACTCCATCACGCCTTTTTGCGCAGTGACCGCCTGATCGGAATGCGTCATCACCTTCATGCCGTTGGTCACCGGCGTGGCGCACGCAGGCAGCGGCTTGGGCGCCTTTTCGACCTGCACCAGGCACATGCGGCAGTTAGCGGCAATCGACAGCTTTTTGTGATAACAAAAATGCGGCACGTAAATGCCCGCCTGATGCGCGGCATCCATCACCGTGCTGCCGTCGGGCACGGTTAGCTTTTGGCCATCAATTTCGATTTCAAGCGGCATATTAAAAAAGTTCAAAACCTTTTTGACGCAGATTAACGCAGATTAACGCAGATTAACGCGGACAAACCCGCGGACAATCTGCGTTCATCTGCGTAAATCTGCGTCGAAGGTTTTGACGTTTGTGTTCCTTTTTAAATGTAAGGCGCCACCAAACACTTCTTGTGGTCGATGTGATACTGAAATTCGTCGCGGTAGTGCTTGATAAACGCGCGCACCGGCATCGCCGCGGCGTCACCCAGCGCACAAATGGTGCGGCCCTGGATGTTATCCGCCACGCGGTTTAACTGATCTAGATCTTCGTTGCGGCCCTTACCGTGCTCGATGCGGTCGACCATGCGGTAAAGCCAGCCGGTGCCCTCGCGGCACGGTGTGCACTGGCCGCAGGACTCCTCGAAATAAAAATACGACAGCCGCAGCAGCGACTTCACCATGCAGCGCGTTTCGTTCATCACGATCACCGCGCCGGAACCGAGCATCGAGCCCGCCTTGGCGATGGAGTCGTAATCCATATCGGTCGCCATCATGATGTCCGCCGGCAACACCGGCATCGACGAGCCGCCGGGGATCACCGCTTTTAACTTGACACCATCGCGCATGCCGCCGGCCATTTCCAGCAGCTTGGCGAACGGCGTGCCCAACTTGATTTCGTAATTGCCCGGGCGCACCACGTCACCCGACACCGAAAAAATCTTGGTGCCGCCGTTGTTGGGCTTGCCAAGGTTCAAAAACGCGTCGCCGCCGTTGATGATGATCCACGGCACCGCAGCGAAGGTTTCGGTGTTATTGATGGTGGTCGGCTTGCCGTACAAACCGAAACTCGCCGGGAACGGCGGTTTAAAGCGCGGCTGGCCTTTTTTGCCTTCCAGCGATTCCAGCAAGCCGGTTTCCTCGCCGCAGATGTAGGCGCCGAAGCCATGGTGCGCGTGCAACTGAAAACTAAAATCCGAGCCGAGTATGTTGTTGCCCAGATAACCCGCGGCGCGCGCTTCATCCAGCGCTTCTTCAAAGCGCTCGTAGACGTCGAAAATCTCGCCGTGTATATAGTTGTAGCCCACCGCGATGCCCATGGCGTAGGCGGCAATCGCCATGCCCTCGATCACGCTGTGCGGGTTGTAGCGCAGGATGTCGCGATCCTTGAACGTGCCCGGCTCACCTTCGTCGGAGTTACACACCAGATATTTGGGCCCGTTGTACTGCCGCGGCATGAAACTCCACTTCAAGCCCGCCGGAAAGCCCGCGCCGCCGCGCCCGCGCAACGCGGATTTTTTAACTTCCGCGATTACGTTTTCGGGCGTGATTTTTTCATTGAGGATTTTCTTCAGCGCTTGATAACCACCACGCGCTTCATAATCCTTGAGCCGCCAGTTGAGCCCGTCGATGTCCTTCATAATCACGGCATCGGGGCCATATAGGCCCTTGGCGAACGGCGTGACCGGGAGAGCCATTATTTCAACTCCTCCAGCAGCCGGTCGATTTTGTCGTGGCCCATGCCACACAACATCTGCTTGTTGTTGCGGATAAAAACCGGCGCATCGCCGCACGCGCCCATGCACTCGCCTTCCTTCAACGTAAAACGGCCATCGGGCGTGGTCTCGCCAAAGCCGATGCCGAGTTTTTGCTTAAGGTATTCGGCGGCCGCGGTTGCGCCTTGCAACGCACACGGCAGGTTGGTGCAAACCGTGAGTTTATGGCGGCCCACCGGCTTTAAATCGTACATAGTGTAAAACGTCGCGACCTCGTACACCGCCACTGGCGGCATCTGCAAATACTGCGCGACAAAATCCATGGTCTCGTTGGAGAGCCAGCCTTTTTCATCTTGCGCGATGGTCAACGCCGCCATCACCGCGGATTGTTTTTCCTCCGGCGGATATTTGGCCACGGCCTTGTCGATTTTGGCCAGCGACTCAGGCGATAACACGGTGTTGGCAACTAAGGGAGCATTCACCGATCCACCTCGCCAAACACAATATCTTGCGTGCCGATAATCGCCACCACGTCGGCAATCATGTGGCCGCGCGCCATTTCATCGAGCGCCGACAAATGCACGAAACCCGGCGCGCGGATTTTTAAGCGATACGGTTTATTGGCGCCGTCCGATACCAAATAAATACCGAACTCGCCCTTGGGATGCTCCACCGCCGCGTACGCTTCGCCCGCCGGCACGTGCATGCCCTCGGTGAAGAGCTTGAAGTGGTGTATCAGCTCTTCCATGTTTTGTTTCATCGCCACGCGCGAAGGCGGCGCCACTTTGTGGCTGTCGATCATCACCGGGCCGGGGGTTTTGCGCAGCCAATCGATGCATTGTTTGATGATACGATTGGACTGGCGCATCTCTTCGATACGCACCAGGTAGCGGTCGTAACAATCGCCGTTCACGCCCACCGGGATGTCGAAGTCGAGTTTGTCGTAGACCTCGTACGGCTGCTTCTTGCGCAGATCCCATTCCACGCCCGAACCGCGCAGCATGGCGCCGGTGAAGCCCAGCGCCTTGGCACGCTCCGCCGACACCACGCCGATGCCCACCGTGCGCTGCTTCCAAATGCGGTTATCGGTCAGCAGCGTTTCGTATTCGTCGATGTATCTAGGAAAACGGTTGGTGAAATCTTCGATAAAGTCGAGCAGCGTGCCTTGACGATTGGCATTGAGCTCATTGATCGCCTTGGCGTTGCGGATTTTAGAGGCGGTGTATTGCGGCATTGATTCCGGCAAATCGCGATACACGCCGCCCGGCCGGTAGTACGCCGCGTGCATGCGCGCGCCGGATACCGCTTCGTAGCAATCGAACAGATCCTCGCGCTCGCGAAACGCGTACAAAAACACCGTCATCGCGCCGATATCAAGCGCATGCGCGCCCAGCCACAGGAGGTGATTCAGAATCCGCGTAATCTCATCGAACATCACGCGGATATATTGCGCGCGTATCGGCACCTGTATGCCGGCGAGCCGTTCGATCGCCATCACATAGGCGTGCTCGTTACACATCATCGACACGTAGTCGAGCCGATCCATGTATGGCACGGATTGGATAAAGGTTTTGTGCTCGGCGAGTTTCTCGGTGGCGCGATGTAACAGGCCAATGTGCGGGTCGGCGCGCTCGATCACCTCGCCGTCGAGTTCGAGCACGAGGCGCAATACACCGTGGGCCGCGGGATGCTGCGGGCCAAAATTCATTGTGTAATTGCGGATTTCAGCCATTACTAACCTTTGCGAAACCCTTCGCTATTGCCGTACTGCTCTTCGCGCACAATGCGCGGCGTGATCTCTCGCGGCTCGATGGTGACCGGCTGATAAATCACGCGCTGCTTTTCCGGGTCGTAGCGCATCTCGACGTTGCCGGAGAGCGGGAAATCCTTACGGAACGGGTGGCCGATAAAACCGTAATCGGTCAACAAGCGCCGCAGATCGGGGTGCCCCGTGAACATGATGCCGTAGAGGTCGAACGCCTCGCGCTCGTACCAATTGGCCGAGGGCCACGCGCCGATCACCGAATCGAGCACCGGGAAATCGTCATCCACCGCGAATACGCGCACACGCAGGCGACAGTTGTAAGTGATCGACAGCAGGTGATAAACAACCGCATAACGCGCGCCATCCCACGAACCCTCGCCCTCGACGTGACCATAAGCGCTGTAGTCCATACCGCACAAATCGATCAACTGCTCGAATTTCAACTCCGGCGCATCGCGCAGTTTTTGCGCCACCGCCAGCCAATCCGCTGGCTTGACCACGATGGTCAACTCCTCATGCGCGGTGGCCGCGCTCACGCACTGCTCGCCCAGCGCGGCTTGCAATACCGTGGTTAAGGTTTCAAGACGGGAAGCCATCAGCGCGCGATTGTATTGGTGCGTTTGATTTTGTTTTGCAACTGAATAATGCCGTAGAGCAGCGCTTCCGCCGTCGGCGGGCAGCCCGGCACGTAAATATCTACTGGCACGATGCGGTCACAGCCGCGCACCACTGAATACGAGTAGTGATAATAGCCGCCGCCATTGGCGCAAGAACCCATGGAAATTACCCAGCGCGGCTCGGCCATCTGGTCGTAGACCTTGCGCAGCGCCGGCGCCATTTTGTTGCACAGCGTACCGGCGACGATCATCACGTCCGACTGGCGCGGGCTCGGCCGGAACACAATGCCGAAACGATCGAGATCGTAACGCGAAGCACCCGCATGCATCATTTCCACCGCACAACACGCCAGGCCGAAGGTCATCGGCCACAACGAACCGGTGCGCGTCCAGTTGATCAGCGCGTCCGCCGTGGTGGTCATGAAACCACGCTCGGACAGGTTTTCGTTCAGTGTTTCGATTGCGCCCATAAGATGACCTCGCGACCTCTATCCCTCATTCCCAGTCAAGCGCGCCCTTCATCCACTCGTAGACAAAGCCCACGACGAGGATGGCCAGGAACAACAGCATCGATAGATAGCGGAACAGGCTTTCGCTTTGCTCGCCCAGCACGATCGCCCACGGAAATAAAAACGCGATTTCCAGATCGAAAAGAATGAACAAAATCGCCACCAGGTAGTAGCGCACGTCGAATTTCATGCGCGCGTCTTCGAAGGCTTCGAAACCGCACTCGAACGGCGCCAGTTTTTCTTCAGTGGGGTTGTGGGTACCCAGCAAACGCGCCAAGCCGCCGCCCAGCGCGATGGGCGCGACACCCACCAGCAGGCCAACCACAATGAACATCAAAATCGGGAAATAGTTCTCAAGCATGCGCGCGCTAAATCGGCGTTTTAATATAAGTATTTGATTTAATTATTTTTTTAAAATCAGCCCTATCCTGCTTTACCTGGTGCCGTCGGAGAGACTCGAACTCTCACGGCTCTCGCCACCGCCCCCTCAAGACGGCGTGTCTACCAATTCCACCACGACGGCAACACCTGTTAACGACTTATTTTTTACCCTCGCCCGCTGGTCCCGCGCCAGCGGGTGCCGCCGGGACACCCGGCGCCGCGGGCGCATCCACTTTTACATCTCCTTTGACCGCGGGCGCTGCCGGCACATCAGCCTTTCCTGCTGGTTGCGTGGCCGCCGGCGGACTCGACATCACGCCTTTACCGATGCTTTTTTTGTTCGACAAAAAAGATAGCCCGATGCTGGTGCAAAAAAACAGCACCGCCAAGCCCGCCGTCAAGCGGCTCAAAAAATTGGCCGAGCCGGCGGAGCCGAACACGCTGCCCGCCGAACCAGTGCCGAAAGCCGCGCCCACGTCGGCGCCTTTTCCATGTTGCACCAGCACCAAGCCGATTATCGCCGCCGCGGCCAGCACGTGCACGATCAAAACCAGTAAGTCCATAACGCACTCTTCTTCCTTGACGCGTTGCAACGCGCCTCAAATACTTGCCCGAACACCGCCCAGACGCTGCTCGGCCTTCACTCCGATCCGTTCTCCAGGCCAGAGCGGGGAGTTCGACCTCACAATGCCTTGATGGGCACTGTGCGTCTATTCAGTTTGCAGCACTGCAAATCGCCGCGAATTCCTCCGCCACCAGCGCAGCCCCGCCGATCAAACCGCCATCGATATCCGGCATCGCGAACAACGCGGGCGCATTCGCCGCCTTGACGCTGCCGCCGTAGAGGATGGTCAACAAATCCGCCACACATATGTCCTGCTCCGCCACGCGCGATCGGATGAACGCGTGCACTGCCTGCGCCTCATCCGGCGTCGCGGTTTTGCCGGTGCCGATCGCCCACACCGGTTCATACGCCACCACCGCCCGTTCCAGCGAGGTCGCGCCCGATTGCGCCATCACCGCCTCGACCTGGCGCGCGATCACTTGTTCCATGACACCGGATTCGCGCTCGGCCAAGGTTTCGCCCACACACAAAATGGGAGTCAACCCCGCTTTTAGCACCGCGGCGTATTTTTGCGCCACGATTTCATTGGTATCGCCAAACAAGGCGCGGCGCTCCGAATGCCCGACGATCACATAACGGCAGCCGAAATCGGCCAACATGCCTGCCGACACCTCACCGGTGTAAGCGCCGTGCTCGTGTTCGCTGGCATCCTGCGCACCCCACGCGATGCCCGAACCGCGCAAAACGTGCTCGGTCTGCGCGATATAGGGATAGGGCACGCACACCGCAGCGCGCGCGGTGGCCAGCGGCTTTAACAATGGGATCAATGACTTGAGCAACGCCTGGTTGGAGGCCAGGTTGCCATTCATTTTCCAGTTACCCGCGACCAACTTGCTGCGCATCGAGGACCCGGCTCGTTAAACCTCTTAATTTTACCGAGACGGCCACTCAGGGTCAACGCAATCAGACGTGCAGCGGCTCATAAAGCGCTTGATTTGATAAAGGTTTTTGTACTCGAACACCACCAGCGCGTCGGCGGCTAACTACTCAAATTCAATCTTCACCCTGACACGGGCGCTAGCCCGTTGCGCAAACCGCGACTTCACCGCCAAATTGTGAGAAACTTTCCCGCCTTTCAGGTGCAAGCGCCTGAATCAACAACGCTTTTCTCAATCTGCCTATTTCGAGGTTATTGCAATGACTGCCAGCTCTCAGCGCCGCGGCCCACTCGCCCGCTTTCGTGTACTCGATCTGACTCGCGTGCGCTCCGGCCCTACCTGCGTGCGCCAACTGGCCGACTGGGGCGCGGACGTGATCAAAATCGAATCGCCGCCCGGCCTGGGGCTGGCCGAAGCATGGGGCGGGTCGCGCAATGGCGCGGACTTTCAGAATCTGCACCGCAATAAGCGCGGCTTTACGTTAAATCTCAAAGACCCCGACGGGCTTAAGATTTTTAACCAGTTGGTCGAGCGCTCCGACGTGGTGGCCGAAAACTACCGGCCCGATGTGAAGTTTCGTCTGGGCATCGATTACGAATCGCTGAAAAAGGTCAACAAGCGCATCGTGCTCGCCAGCATTTCCGGGTTCGGCCAAAGCGGGCCTTACGCCAAACGCCCCGGCTACGATCAGGTCACCCAGGGCATGGGCGGATTGATGGCGATCACCGGCGAGCCGGGCAAAGGCCCGATGCGCGCGGGCTGCGCGGTGTCCGATTCCGCGGCGGGTTTGTATTGCGCGCTGGGCATCATGACCGCGCTGTTGGAACGCGAAGCTTCCGGCGAAGGCCAGTGGGTCGAGGTGTCGTTGCTAAACGCGATGATCGCGCTGCTCGATTTTCAAGCCGCGCGCTGGACGATCGAAAAAGAAGTCGCGCAGCAAGCGGGCAACGATCACCCGACGTCAATTCCCACCGGCGTATTCCAAACCGCCGACGGCTATATGAACATCGCCGCCGCCGGCAACGACATGTACGGCCGCCTATGTCGCGCGCTCGGCGTCGAGCACCTGATCGACAAACCCGAATACAAGGACGGCAAAGCGCGCTCGGCCAACCGCGTCGCGCTCAATAAGGATTTACAAGACGCGATGATCAAGCAAACCAGCGCACACTGGTCGGCGCGTTTCGAGCAACACGGCGTGGCCGGCGGGCCGATCTACAAAATGAACGAAGTGTTCGCCGACCCGCAGGTGCAGCACAACCTGATGTCGGCGCCGATCACACATCCGCAACTGGGCGAAATCGGGCTCGTCAATCAACCGGTGCGCCTGTCACGCACGCCGCATGACATACGCAGCCTCACCCCGGAATGCGGCGCGCACACCGACGAAATTCTGCACGAGTTGGGTTATCAAGACGGCCATATCGCCGACTTACACAAACGCAACGTGGTTTAGCTGTTTTTTGTAAGTTATTGATTTTATTATGTTTTTTTATTTTAATAAACAGTAGTGTCCGGACGTTGAGTGCCCGAAACGTGCTAATTGGTTGATTGTAAATAAATAACAGATGATTTTTTCTGGTCTCGATTTGAACAGCGTTTTCTCGATTTGCGATCCTGCGAGCAACTCACTCGCAGGAGATATCGATGAACCTGGGCAAACTCGTGTTCGCGCAACTCACGCAGCACATTCCGTTGACGACGTTTCGTCGTTGCGTGGCGCGCTA
>Ga0194132_10008426_pt1 | contig 14741 bp, 15 predicted proteins | sample TA2KigOf80mmetaG_FD_148612 | JGI IMG/M metagenome (GOLD analysis project Ga0194132, IMG submission 148612) | Freshwater microbial communities from Lake Tanganyika, Tanzania - TA2015054 Kigoma Offshore 80m | ecosystem: Environmental > Aquatic > Freshwater > Lake | place: Tanzania: Lake... | reverse complement strand
TATTTGCAGAAGACGTTCGGTGTCAGTGAGCGGAAGGCATGCAGGGTCTTGGCGATCCACCGTTCAACCCACCGGCATCGTGGATCTCGGCAGTTGCCGCATACGGCAACTGCCGAGATCCACGATGCCGGTGGACTCAGAGGAATGATAGTGAAGATCGTTGTTCGTGGCGCGTCGGTGTCTGCCAATTTGTTTTCATTCAGGTGATTTCCGGTTAGAAGCTAGCCCTTAGGTCGTCTACTTTTGTCTACTAACAAGCAAAATTAACAAGAGAGAAAACGGTGGGAAAAAATCAGCAACTACCTGATTTTAATTGGTGCCCGGAGCCGGAATCGAACCGGCACGACCGGTTAGGGTCTGGGGATTTTAAGTCCCCTGTGTCTACCTGTTTCACCATCCGGGCCAAGCACTTCGTTCCACGAAGTGCGGGTTTCTCTCGCAGCGGGGAGAGACTTTGCGAAGTGGAGTTGGATCTTTCCCCCCACGCGCCTTCACTACGTGAAGTCGCTTTCGGGGTCCCACTTCGCTTCGCGAAGTGGGGTGGTGCCCAGGGCGAGACTCGAACTCGCACGTCACAAGGACACTGGAACCTAAATCCAGCCTGTCTACCAATTCCAACACCTGGGCGCGGGGGGGATGATAGCACCGGGGTCGGCTATGATCCCTGCTTCCGTTTGGACAGCAGCACTGGAGCCCCCATGGAATTCCCGATTCACGGTACGGTTCGTCCCGGATTCGAAGCGGTTCGTGAGGTCTTTACCAAGAACTTCACCGCGGATACTGACGTGGGCGCAGGTTTCTGCGTGGTGCAGGACGGGGAACTGCTGGTTGATCTGTGGGGTGGTTTCAAGGATCGCGCCTGCGAAACACCGTGGACGGAAGACACGCTGGTCAACGTCTACTCAACCAGCAAAGGGCTCGGTGCCATCGCCTTTGCGTGGGTGGTTGAACGTGCCGGGGTGTCCTACGACGATCCGGTCAGCAAGTACTGGCCGGAACTCAAGGCGGCGAAAGGGGGGCTCACCATAGGACAGCTGCTCTCCCATCAGGGCGGGATTCCGGGCGTCAGCACCAAGGTTTCGGCGGCTGATCTGTACGACTGGGAGAAGATGATCGATCTCCTGTCGCGGCAGGAGCCGTTCTGGATGCCAGGAACCGCTGCCGGCTATCACGCGATCAACTGGGGATACCTGCCGGGAGAGATCACCCGCAGGGTTACGGGACGAACGCTGGGCGAGATCTTCAATACCGAAATCGCCAAACCGCTTAATGCCGATGCCTGGATCGGTCTACCTGATCAGGAACACGCCAGGGTTTCCGACATGATCGGACCGAACCATGCCCGCATTCAGCCGGACATGAGTGCGTTGCTCGCCATGAAGATGCCGGCACTGTATCCGGTAGCGCTGCAAAACCCGTCGATTCGTCCCTATCAGGATGCGTCGAGTGCCGCCTGGCGACGTGCCGAGATCGCGGCGGCCAGTGCCCAGGCTACAGCGCGTGGCATCGCCAGGGTCTACGGTGCTGTGGCCAATGGTGGTGGCGGCCTATTGTGGGCCGATACGGTTGCAGAACTTGCGAAGCAGGAAGTAGGCCTGTCCGAAGACCTGGTGCTGGGGCGACCACTGCGACGCAGCCGCGGCATGATCCTCAATACGGAAAACCAGTACGGACCGAGTGAAACTAGCTTCGGACATGCCGGCGCCGGAGGTTCAGTGGCGTTTGCCGATCCCGTGCGTGGTCTCGGTGTCGCCTACGTAATGAACCAGATGCAGATGAACCTTAATGACGACACGCGGGCGGGGCGGCTCATTCGAGCGCTTTATGCAGCGTTATAACGCGGGGGACGACTTTAGTCGCACCGCCGTTGCCGTGGTTGCTCACGTGATTGCTGTTCGCGCAGTTGTTCCTCCCGCATATTCTCCCGCATGTTTTCCCGCATGCGCTGCAGAGCCCGTGCGCGTTCGCGGGGATTCATCTCACGGAACTGGTGGCGAAGTTCCATGCGCCGATCCGGTAGCAGGGCGTTGAACTCCCGCAGCCGATTTCTGATGCGGTGCCGCTGCTCTGCAGTGAGTTTCCGATAGATTCGCATATGCTGCTGCAGTCTGCGCTGATCCGTGGCCGTCAGGTTCTTCCAGCGGTCATAACGATCCGCGAAGCGCTCCTTCTGGGCATCGTCCATCGCCAACCAGTGCCGGGCTCCTGTGGCGAGGCGATTCTGGCGGTCTTCGTCCAGTGTTTCCCAACGGTCCTTGAAAGGGGCCAGCACGTCTTGCTGGGCCGAATCAAGATCGTTCCATTCTGTTGCCAGTGCCGAGTTGGTGAGCAGAAGGAAGGCAACCATCAAGCCCCGTGCGAGGTTCATGGTGCAAACTCCAGCTGCTGACGATTCTGTTTGGTCTTATCCTGGCGGCGGTTGTTGTCGTTGGCAGAAGCAGGCAGATCCTCCACTTCGACAAGGTCCATCAGATCAAGCTATTCGCCATCTTCCTCGACCATCTGTCCGAGGTACTCCAGGAAGCCAGCCTCCGTAGTCGGCTCCTTGCCAAGTGCGTAGTGGATGGGGTAACAGGCGATACACATGATCAGAAAACGCTCAACCGGCCTCGGCACGATTGGCTTCCTCCTCCATCCAGGCGAGGAATTCGAGTTCTTCGAGCACATCGAGTGACTGCACCATGGCCAGTTCCTCCGTGTCCAGATCCGGGAACGGCTGCGTAAAGGGGAAACCATACATACGCTCCGCCACGGCGAACTTGTTGGCGCAGTCCTGGGTGGCGGATGCAAAGAGGCTGCCAGAGTCGAGGCCGTCCATGAACCCCTTTGCAAACACGGGATGCAGGACGCCGAATCCGGCAGCCGTACCCACATACATCGCAATCGAATCGCCGCCATGATCGCGGCGGATCTACTTGAGCTTTTCGGGGTGAACCATTCTCAGCGTATGAAGACCGTTGAGCACACTGCCGTTACCCAGACGCAAGAGCCCGAGGATCGCTACCAGAAAATCCATCATCAGAAGCTCGGCACCGAAAAGCGTGTCGGAAATGGCGATGGAACGCAGTCCACCGGCGATCGCAAACGCACCGCCGATGTAGGCAACGGTCACCAGCGTCAACAGGAGCGCGTCGTCGTGGTTAAGCCCCGTCGTCTGTGGAAGATCGCCTAATGCCAGCACCGCCATGGATCCGAAGTACAGCACTGCCGGCAAGGTGATCAAGGAATATCCAAGCACAAACAAAGAGGCCGACGCACGCCGTACCCGGCCATCAAAGTGCGACTCGAGGAACTGCGGCAGTGTGGTGTAACCGGATGCGAGATAACGTGGCAGCAGCACCAGCGCCATCACGATGCAGGCGAGACCAGCGGTGACTTCCCAGGCCATGCTGCTCATGTTGAATGCGTAGGCCGAGCCGGCGAGACCGACCATCTGCTCCGTCGACAGATTGGTCATCAAGAGAGAACCGGCGATCAATGGCGCCGTGAGGGATCGCCCGGCAAGAAAAAAATCCTGGGATGAATCAGTATGGCCACGGGTCAGACGCTAGGAGACCCAGGCGACCAGACCGAGACAGGCGCTGCTCGAAAGCAGCGTCAGGACGTTCATAACTCGCCGATCAGATCCGCGACTTCCCGGTCGAGGCGCGCGCGCAGGCTGCGGTAGTCAAGGTTCGAGGTCGTAGCGAGCCGCACCACGTCGTCGTGTTCGATCTTATGGCGGCTGCGGCCATCGGGCTGGGTAACGATCTTGATGCGTACCGGACCGAAGGACGTGGTTACCTCCCGGGTTTCTCGGGGCAGAACCCGCTTGATGAAGGGAACTTCGCGCAGGCCAATCGTCGTCGATTGATTGAGCAGCAGATCACCCAGTGCCTGCCGATGCGCGGCATCACTGAGCACGGTGAGGCAGGTGGCGGCGCGACTTTTTTTCATGACGATCGGAGTGTGGTAGACGTCACTGGCCCCGGCTGCAAACAGGCGTTCAAGAAGCGGCTCGAACGCCTCCGGGGTCATATCATCGATATTGGCTTCAAGTTTGTAGTGCGTCTGATCTGTCGAAACGCGGCTCTTCTGGTACTCGCCAATCGCGATTCGCAGTACGTTCGGAATCTCGAAGTCCTTGTGACCCACCCCATAACCCACCCGTTCCGGGGTAAAGACACCACGAGGTAGGAACTCCACGATGCTGGCCTTGAGAATCGCGGCGCCGGTGGGCGTAGTCGCTTCACCCTGCACGCCGCCGTAAGTGCAGGGCACACCGGCGAGGATCTCCTGGGTCGCGGGCGCAGGGACAGGCAACAGCCCGTGCGCACACCGTACCTGACCAGCGCCCAGTTCTACGGGCCCGCTGACAAGGTGGTCTACGTTCAGCCAATCAAGCGCAATGACGCTGCCAACGATGTCCACGAGCGCATCGATGGCACCCACTTCATGGAAGTGCACTTCTTCCACGGTCATCCGGTGAATACGCGCTTCCGCTTCGGCGATGAGTCTGAAGATGCCGAGGGCACGGGTGGTGATCGACGCAGGGAAGCCAGCACCACAGATCATCTTCTCGATGGTTGACCAGTGGCGATGATCCGTCTGGTCGATATAACGCACGTGCACCTGGGTGCCGCTGATGCCCATCTTGCTGGCCGGTCGTGCCTCGATACTGAACTGGCCCTTGATGCCGAGCTTTTCGAGCTCCGAGCGGATATGGTCCACCGGTACGCCCAGGTCGATCAGAGCGGCGAGGTGCAGATCTCCGGCAATACCGGCAGTGGGCTGGTAGTACAGCGTACGCATGGAACCTTTCCGGACAACCAGGGGTCAGGCAATCGCCTGACCGGGTGCGTCGGGGAAATAGGTGTGAGAGGTCGCCGCGGCGATGAAGTTCTCTTTCAGGTGCACAAGGTTCTGCATGTCCGCGTTTACCGCGTCGAGGCCATGGCCGAGCACGTAGGCATAGCTGCGCTGAAACGGCGACAGTTCTGCTTTCAGGAAGTCTGCGGTGTACTGGCCATTGAACGCATCCGGATCACCGGCGCCGAGGAACATGCGCCCGGCGAGGAAACGACCTGCCTTCATGCCGATGAGGCCGATGCCGGATTCTCGCGCACGGTCGAAGAGGGGGCGCATGGTGTGCATGGGCGCAGAACCCGGCAGTACCTTGCGGGTCTCCCAGTCATACCAGCCACCCGGCGTGACCGCGATCATGGCGAGATCAAACGCACCGGTTTCAATTGCCCGGGTCAGTGCTGCTTCAGCGTTCTGATGGGTAGAGATCCCCATGTGTTTGACCTTGCCAGCCGCCTTGGCGGCTTCGAATGCACGTCGCACTTCTTCACTGCCGACTACGGTGACGTTGTTCGCGCCCATCTGGTAGTAGGCGTCCACCTGATCGATCTGCATCTCGGCGAGCGATTCGTCGAGAAATGCGCTCCAGCGCTGTGCAGCGGTCTTCAGTTCGGCAACCGTTGGCTCTTCATTCCACGCCCGGTCCACCGGGACCGCTGCTTTTGAAATCAGGAAGATTTTTTCCTTGCGGGCTTTGAGGAACGGTGCGAGGTGTTTTTCAGCGTTGTCATAATAGTGTTTGTAGCCCACATCGAAGACGTTGATGCCGGCATCGAAGGCGGTATGCAACAGTCGATCCTGGCGGCGGGAAGAGAGCGCCGCACCACAACCGAAGATCAGCCGGCTGGCCTTGTATCCCGTTCGGCCCAAGGTTCGGTAGGTCATTCCCGGCCACGGTGGCGCGAGACCCGCCGCTTCGCGGCCAGTCGCCAGAGCGGCCTCAGCGCCTGAACCTTTGAGCAGGGTGGCGGCGCTGACGCCAGCAAAAGTCAGGTGCTGCATGAAAGAACGGCGGTTCTGGGTCATGTATCGTCTCCGTGATGCCGCATCAGGTGTTGGTCCGACTATGCACCGCCGTTGGCTCAGGTGCCAGTCTTTGGCTGCTCGCCGCCGTTTACCACAACCGCACCTGCTCTTCCGGAGGCAGCCACATGCCATCGCCTTCCCTGACGCCAAAGACCTGGTGGAATTCAGGTACGTTGCGCAAAACGCCGAGCACCCGGTACCTCGGTGGTGAGTGAGGGTCGGTCAACAAACGCTCCCGTTCTGCCGCTTCGCGGGTCTTGCCCCGCCAGACCTGGGCGAACGCCAGGAAAAACCGTTGTTCACCTGACAGTCCATCGAGCACCGGGGCGGATTTTCCCTTGAGGGAATGAACGTAGGCACGATACGCCATGGTCACTCCGGCAATATCGGCAATGTTCTCCCCGAGGGTCAGTTCCCCGTTGATCTTCGTACCGGGAATGGGTTCAAAGGCACTGAACTGTTCGACCAGACGCCGTGCCCGGCTGTCATAACGCTCTACGTCTTCAGGTTGCCACCAGTCTCGCAATTTTCCTGATCCGTCGAACTTGCGGCCCTGGTCATCAAAACCATGACTGAACTCATGGCCGATTACAGCCCCGATGGCGCCGTAATTGGCAGCGTCGTCGGCATTCGGATCAAAGAACGGTGGTTGCAGGATCGCCGCCGGAAAAACAATCTCATTAAATGTCGGCCGGTAGTAGGCGTTCACGGTCTGCGGATTCATCCCCCAACGGCTTCGATCTGGCGCTTTGCCGATCTGTTCGATCGAATCACGGTGATCAAACGTGAGGCCTCGTCGAACGTTGCCGATGGCGTCCGTTCTTGATGTGGCGAGTTTTGAGTAGTCACGCCAGACATCCGGATAACCCAGTTTCATGCCGAACGATTCGAGTTTGACGAGCGCTTCCCGGCGAGACAATTCACTCATCCAGTCGTTGTTGCGGATGCTCTCGCCGAAGGCGAACCGGAGCGCTTCGACGAGGGCCTCAACGCGCGCCTTGGATGATTCAGGAAAGTGTCTGGCGATATAGAGTTTACCGAGCGGCTCTCCGGCGATCTGGTTGAGCAGGCTGATGGCGCGCTTCCAGCGTTCCCATTGTTCGGGCTGGCCACGTAGTGTGGTGCCTTCGAATGCGAAGTTCTCTTGGTCGAGGGCTGCAGGCAGGTAAGGCGCAAACCCTTTCAGAACCTTGAATCTCAGGTAGCGCTTCCAGGTCTCCACATCGTGGGCGAGAAGGATTTCCCGCAACGAACCAAAGTAGGTGTCCTGCGCGAGCACGAACTCACCTTGCTGGGCGTAACCCGATGCCGCAAACCATCCGCGCCAGTCGAGACCGCCGCTGTGTTTCCAGGCTTTGAGCAGGTCAAACTTGTTGCGATAGATCCGCTGGCGGTCGCGGTTCTGGACGCGGGTCCAGTGGGCATTCGCGAGGGTGGTTTCAAGGGCGATGATCCTGCGCGCATCCGTTTTGCCATCCGCCCAGCCGGCGAGTTCGTACATTGTGGTTATGTGCTTCTGGTACGCCTCGCGAGTGGCAACGAGTTTGGCATCTTCGGAGAAGTAGTAGTCGCGATCTGGCAGGCCGAGCCCGGATTGCCAGACGTAGGCGAGCATTCGATCCGGATTGTCACCGTCGGTTTCAATGAAAAGACCGAGCGGTGTGCCGACGCCGAGGATGCCGAGTTCGGCGAAACCACGCCAAACATCGTCATGGGACTTGAATTGATCGATGCGTTCGAAGATATCTTGCAGGCCGGAAAGGCCTGCCGCATCAATCCGCTCCTGATCCATGTAAGCGGTGTAAATGTCGGCGATCTGCTTGTTTTCACCCCCGCCGGAAGGATTGGCGACGGCGTCCTTAACCACCGCGTGGACCTGCTCTTCCACCCGCTCAACAAGCTGGTCGAGGGTACCATAGGCCACCCGGTCGGCTGGAATGTCGTTAGCGGCGAGCCACTTGCCGTTCACATGAGTGAAAAGGTCATCTGCGGGACGCACCGCAGGATCGAGTTCCGAACGGTTGATGCCAGCGGTGGCTGATTTGGCCGGGCCACCTGCGGTTGGAATACAGGCAGTGAGACAGGCAATGGTCGCGAAACCTGCCAACAATACATGTAAGGGGCGCATGCGATCTCCAGGGTTCATACCACGATTTCACCGGTCACCGGCCCGGCGATTTGGTGCTGAGTTTGCGCATTGTAATACAGCTGTTGCGAAGCTCCATTCGTGCGTGGGATTGTTTGCAGCGATCCTGATGGTGATTCTGCCCGTCGCCGGATTGCGCGCCTCGGTTCATGACTACCAGGTGAGCATCAGCGCGGATCTGCGCACCGTCGATGTCACCGCCCGGCTCGATGATGCGGATCTGCGGTTGCGAGCCCCGTCAGGGCGCGTCGAACGCTTGGGTTCGATGCAAGGTTGCGACGGTGCCACCGTAGATACGAGCGGTCGAACGCTGCGGGTTCGGGGCGGATGCCTGCAGTACACAACTTCCCTCGAACCGTTTCGCCGCAGCCGGAGTTATGGCAAGCAATCGCCTCGATTCGCCGGCCATGAATCCTGGTTGTGGTTACCACCCCTGCGCACCGCTGATGTGGTGCGATTGACCTTGCAGCTGCCGAAAGGTGTGACCGCTGTCGTGCCCTGGCGGTCCACAGGACCGGGCCGGTTCGAGCTGCAGCAATCACCGGGGTCGGGTGAGGCGATCGCCTGGTTCGGCAGGGTTGAACAGGACACGCTGGTAGTTCAGGGCGCGCCGCTGTCGCTCGCACTTATCGACGGTAGCGGGGGTATGCGCCTCAACCGTTTTGTTATCAAACCCTGGCTCGAAGAAGCCGCAGGCTTGGTGGCCACGGTGGGCGGGACCTTCCCCAACCGCTTCGCGCAGGTGATGGTCGAGCCGGGTGAAGCCTCACTCTTCGGGGATTCGCCGGTACCTTTCGGGCATGTCATTCGTAGTGGAGAAGAAGTGGTGCGGTTCTTTGTGCAGCCGGGTGCCACTGGCAAAGCACTTCGCGAAGACTGGACGGCAGTGCATGAGTTTGCCCACCTATTGTTGCCCTATGTGCGCGAGGATCAGAAGTGGATCTCGGAAGGATTTGCGAGCTATTACCAGAACGTATTGCTGGCGCGTGGTGGCATCTACAGCGAAAAGGAAGCCTGGCAACGGCTCACGCGCGCGTTTCAAAGTGCTGCCCAAGGCTCACATCCGCCATCACCCAACGATGCCCATATGCGTTCCTTCTGGGAGGTACGCATGCTCATCTATTGGAGTGGGGCCGCTATCGCCTTGATGGGCGACGTGGAACTGAGGCGGCTGTCGAAGGGGCGGGAAAGCCTTGATACAGTGCTTGGTCGGCTCGCCACGTGCTGTTTGCCATCCCCCGATGTGTGGGAGGGAAAGGAGCTCTTCAGGCGGCTGGATACGCTTTCCGGAATCGCGGTGTTTGTACCCCTTTATGACAAGTACGCCAACACGCCGGGCATGCCGGACACAAGACAGTTGCTGCAGGATCTGGGTATCATGGCAAGCCGCAAGGGGATTGTGATCGACAGTACTGCACCGTTTGCCACCCATCGTGCCGCCATCATGCGACGCCTGCCAAGGGCTGCAAAGTGACGGTTCACGAACAACATCGCTCTCACCGCAGCGGCTGGCTGCGTGCTGCCGTGATGGGTGCGAATGACGGCATCGTCTCCACTGCCAGTCTGATCATCGGCGTGGCTGCCGCTGGCCTGGCGCCTACCACGATTCTGTTGTCGGGTCTGGCGGGCTTGGTCGCGGGTGCGATGTCGATGGCGGCGGGTGAATACGTTTCCGTCAGCTCACAGGCGGATATCGAACGCGCCGATCTCGATCAGGAGAAACAATCCCTGCGCGAGAACGAGAACTTCGAGCGGACAGAGCTGTCGGCGTTGTATCAGGAAAGGGGTGTCAGCCCAGAACTTGCTGACCGTGTTGCTGCCGAACTCATGGCTTACGATGCGTTGTCGGCACACGCGCACGATGAGCTCGGCATCTCCAATACATCCCATCCGCGGCCGGTACAGGCCGCGCTGTCCTCTGCAGCAACCTTTGCGGTGGGCGCAGCGTTGCCGCTGGGTACAGTGGTTCTGTCACCGGCTTCGATATTCATACCATTCGTTGGCGGAATGTCCTTGTTGTTTCTGGCGGCACTGGGCGCTCTTGCAGCTCATGTCGGTGGTGCGCCAAGGGTGCGAGGCGCAGTGCGGGTTACGTTCTGGGGCGCCGCTGCGATGATTGCAACGGCGCTGGTCGGAAGCCTGTTTGGCGTAATGACCTGATGCTGTTGCAACGGCTCAGGCGGCAACGGCTCAGCCGGCTGCGAGTTCTTTCGCAAACCGGTCGCGCAGCTCCCGCTTGAGGAACTTGCCCGACGCATTACGCGGCAGCGGTTCGTTCACGAACCAGAAATAACGCGGCACCTTGTGTTTGGCCATGTAATCGGCGCAGAACCCGCGCAGTTCCTCTTCGGTGGCGGACTGGCCCGACTTGAAGAACACCGCAGCACCCACTTCTTCACCGAGACGTTCATCGGGTACGCCAAAAACTGTGGTTTCCGCTATGGCGGGGTGTTTGAAGAGAGCGGCTTCCACTTCCGCGCAGTACACATTCTCGCCACCACGAATGACCATGTCCTTGAGGCGATCAACGATGTAGAGAAACCCGTCTTCATCCATGCGTGCGCCGTCACCGGTGTGCAACCAGCCGTCGGTGATCGTGCTTGCGGTGGCCTCTGCGCGATTCAGATATCCACGGATGACCTGCGCGCCTTTCACCCAGAGTTCACCGGCTTGTCCGCGTGGCACTTCCTTGCCGTCGGGATCGACGATCCTGGTTTCGTATACCGGCATGGCGGGTCCGCAGCTGTCCGCCTTGTCGACAAAATAGTCGCCGCCGATGGAGGTGATGATGCCGCAGGTTTCCGTCATGCCATAACCGGTGCTGGGCCGGGCCGTGGCGACACTCTTGTCGATCTTGTGCACGAGATCCGGCTGCAACTGTGCACCGCCACCACCCAGACTCATCAGGCTCGACGTATCAGTACTGGCGAAATCCGGGTGACTGATCAGCTCACGCGCCATGGTCGGCACACCGGACATGGAGGTGATGCGCTCTTTCTCAATCAGCCGCAGCGCTTCGCCCGCATCCCAACGGTACATGTGCACCATCTTTCCGCCGGCTGCGGTGAGTGTGTATGCAGCGCAGTTGTTGGCGGTGACGTGGAACAGCGGGGTAGTGATGAGGGCTGAGGGGATTACCGGTGCGGCACCGGGAACCACGAGGCCTTTTTTGGCGTTGATACCCGCCTGCAGCGCACCGGCAAACATCAGGCTCATGAGGTTGCTGACGCAGCCGCGGTGTGTGAGTTGTGCACCTTTGGGATAACCCGTGGTGCCCGAGGTGTAGAAGATCGTGGCATCGCTGTCAGCGTCGATGGTGATATCCGGCGAACGCTTGCCTCGCCCTTCGCGAATCGCCTCTTCGAAATCGGTGATGTGGTTGGCGCCCTTGTTCGACGGGTTGTTCAGCCTCACACCCAGAAGTTTCACCTGGGGAATCTCGCTCATCACAGGCTCCAGCCGGTCCAGCCGTTCCTGGTCGAGGATCAGCACCTTGGGCTTGGCGTCGTTGAGGCCATAGGCCATCTCATGACTGACCCACCAGGCGTTCATGCCCACGACCACACCGCCGATGCGCAGTGCCGCCCAGTAGACCTGCATCCATTCCGGGAAGTTACGCATGGCGATGGCGACGTGATCACCGGGCTGCACACCTTGATCTCTGAACCAGGCTGCGAGGGCATTCACGCGCTCATGGGTCTGCGCGTAGGTCAGACGCTCATCACCATAGACAATGTAATCGCGCTCACCGAACTGAACGGAGGAGAGCCACAGATCCCGAACGTTGGCGGGCGCGTTCTTCCAGGCGCGGATCGAGTGTCCACGCACGGAGGTTTCGTGCACCTCGAATTGTGCGCCCGGAGCGGTGAGCTCTCCCCACACCTGCCGGTAAAGGTCGTACATCGCGCGATCACCCATGACTCCCCCTCTCGTCTGTCTTGTTTGTCGTTGCGTATCGGTTGTCGGAGCAACCGGTTTGCAGGTGCCTGCGGTCGCACCCGAAAGGTCCGCACTTTACCGGCGGGTCTTCAAAAAGCAATCCGGGTCAGAGGCTTACGGTTACCGATTGCAGTTTCGCACGCCGCCCGACGCAGTTTTCGTGCGGGCACATCCATGCCCTGGGAGGAGCATCTGCAGATCAATGACAAAGGTGCTGAAAGCATGAAATCGCGAGGAATCCTGGTGAGCGGTTGGTTCGTTCTTCTGGGCGGGTTCTCCAACGGAATACAGGCAGGCGGACCTTCAACTCTGGGGGCAGCGGTGCAGCTTGCCTTCAGCCAGTGTGGCTGCCTCTGTATCGAAGGTGTACCCAAGACGCTGTGCACGACCGTCGAAGAAGCCCAGGCGAAACCCGGACTGTGCGGTCAGCAACACTGCCCGGAGTATGTGGCGGCGGAGGTCCATGAGAATAGTCGCACCCGCTACCTGTCGCCGAACAGTTTTGCGGACAACTGCCGCGACGTGAGGGTGTTTGATCCGTCGGTGTCCGGCTATATGGGGATCAAAGTGTGCGATGTCCAGGAGATTGGCACAGCCAACTGAAGCTGGCCGTCGCCCTTAGCCTCGCCTCCGCCGCTCTGCTACCGTACCGGCATGACGTTGTCGATCATCATTCCGGTTTTGAACGATGCCGCGAGCCTCGCGCTTCTGCTCGATGACCTGACGCCGGCGCGGTTTTCTGCGACAGGGCTTGAAATCATCGTCGTGGATGGTGGCAGTACTGACGACCCGCAGCAGGTGTCGGCTTCAAGGGGTGTCGTCTGCACGGCCAGCGCGCGCGGGCGCGGGGAACAGCTTGCTGCCGGAATCGCCGCGAGCCAAGGTGACGTGATCTGGATGTTACATGCCGATACGCGCCTCGATGCTGCGGAAGTTGTGCGAGTCGCGGCCGTCCGAGCGGGTTGGGGCCGGTGTCGGCTCCGCTTCGATCCGCCACTTCCGGGCATGCGGATGGTGGCCTTCTTTATGGAATGGCGTAGCCGGTTAAGTAGCATCTGCACTGGTGACCAGGGCATTTTCACCACGCGTCAGTGCCTGCTCGAAGCGGGCGGAATGCCGTCACAACCACTGATGGAAGACATCGAACTCAGCCGGCGACTGAAACGGATCAGTCGACCGAAGATTGCAGCCGTGCAGCTCAGTACATCACCGCGGCGGTGGCAGAAAGCGGGGCTTTGGCGGACCATCGTGTTCATGTGGAGCATGAGGCTTCGATATTGGCTTGGCGCCCCGCCCGATGAGTTGATGACCGCGTATTCAGAGGGCCCAGAAATGCGGAGGGAGTGAAGAACGATGTCTGTTCTGCTGACACCAGTGGTGGCTGTCTTTGCACGTGCACCGATGTCGGGTGAGGTGAAAACAAGGCTGGCGAGCGAGATCGGCGAGTCAGCTGCTTATCAGGCCCATCTGGAACTCGTCAAACACACGTTGTTGCGGCTTCGCCCTGTGACTCGCAGCGGCATGTTTGCTGAACTCTGGATCGCCGGGACTGCGGGCATGGTCGAGTGCCGCGAATGGGCCGCGATACTGAATGGGCGCCTGCGCCAACAACATGGCGCTGACATCGGCGCGGCGATGTGGAAATGCCTCTATACACACGTCAATCTGGGGCGCCACGCGATAGTTGTCGGCGGTGACGTGGTATCGATCACTGCAGAGCAGGTGCTGGAAGGGCGGGACCGGTTGATGGACGTCGATATGGTCATCTCACCGGCGCAAGACGGTGGCTACGGCATGATCGGCCTGTCGATCCTTGCCCCTGATCTGTTCCGCGACATTCCGTGGGGTACTGCCGACGTGTTCGAACGCACCATGCAGAAAGCCGCAAAACTCGGCCTTTCGACTCACGTGATGCCGACAGTCTGGGATGTCGACAACGCTGTGGATTACGCGCGGTTCAAGACGACCTATCCGCCACCGCCGCCGAAACCGATGCCGTGGCACTATTCGAGTGATCCGCCGGAAGATCTGGAGAATGCGCGCTGAGGCGCACGATAAACCGTTTTTTTGCCAATGGAGCGTGGAGTCTTTCGCCTGCAGATTTTGCGGGCAATCAGGCCGCGTCAATTACCGAAGGCCGCAGAATTTGCAGTAGCTCTCAGCCCTGGACGTTGGGTCCGGCCGGATGAATCCGCGACAAGCTCTGCACGAACTGCTCCAGCCGGCGACGGTCGATGACCGCCATTTCCGTCAGTTCGATACTGCATTCAAAGACAGGGCGCTGCACGTCCATGCGGACGTGGCAGATTACCGCCTTGCTGGTCACTTGCAGAAGGCTCGGGATGATGATGCGACAATTGCCGATTTCTTCGTCGCGCCGGGGCAGGGAGCCTTGAATTGCAAACTCCGCACGGCATCCGCCTACAGAGATGTCGACGATCTTGCCCGTCATCGGCAAGTCCCGCTCCAAAAGCACACTCGCGCCGCGAGTCATCACGCGCATAGGCAGACGGAACCGTGATTCCCGGCGACGCTGTTGTTGGAACGGCTGGCTGAATTGCTCGGGGTCGCCTTTCATGTGCTCGACGAATCAGACCTGCCGGCTTTGTTGTCCCGTAAGCCTTCCCTCCTTCTCGGTGTGCCTCCAGCATCAGGTTCCAGGGTCGTGTGGGCCAGACCGAGCGGCTTGCGTAGTTCCTCATCAAAAAACGTGTACAGCGCCTGAGGACTGCCGAGGTGTCGCTGGAGCAGGGTCGTCAGCAGGTTCGTGGTACCTGAGGAGCAATAG
>Ga0194132_10008425_pt1 | contig 14741 bp, 14 predicted proteins | sample TA2KigOf80mmetaG_FD_148612 | JGI IMG/M metagenome (GOLD analysis project Ga0194132, IMG submission 148612) | Freshwater microbial communities from Lake Tanganyika, Tanzania - TA2015054 Kigoma Offshore 80m | ecosystem: Environmental > Aquatic > Freshwater > Lake | place: Tanzania: Lake... | reverse complement strand
CTCAGTCCCTATCCGGCTAAGTCCACCGCCCATAAGCCGGCTGCAGACCACCCATGGAAACGAACCGTACTGACAAAATCACTGCACCCTAAACACTGAAAGATTCACTGCCCCTTGACACACGCCCAAAGCTAAATTCGTAGTTATAATCAAATTCATTGACTTTTAGACATGGGGCTTGAATAGCTTGGATTGGGTGCTTATAATACCTTACAATCCTAGGCATCCGTTCCGGCCCAGGTCCGGATGAAGCTATCGACTTATCGGTCGTATCGGCGTTATTGGATTCAAATCATAATACGGAGGTACTGTCGATGCAGGTCTATTGTCTGAAGTGCCGGGCCCATCGCGATATCAAGAAGTCGGAGTCGATCACGCTGAAGAACGGCAGGCCGGCCACCCGCGGCAAGTGCTCGCACTGCGGGCGAACGGTGTTCCGCATCGGAAAGGCCTAGCCCCGCGTTCTAGCGTTTGGAATTCGAGGACTATGCTGAAAAAGGACAGGGCGTCCGCCGCGGACGCCCTTTTCGATTGTAATGCTGCCGACTAGTTCCTCGACGCCACGTGACCGTTGGACGCCGTCTCCGGCTCTCGGCTCCAGTACCTGGGCAGCAGTCCCGCCTGCTCCACAATCTCCGCAACCAGCTCTTCCTGCTTGTACGCCATCACATGGACGCCGCTGACGCCCGCGATCTCCTTAACTTCCTGGATAATCTCGATGCAGACCTTCTTGCCCTCGGTGCGCTGCTTCTTCTTCTCCACGCCGTTGAGCCGCTCGATAATTGCGTCCGGGATGACGATGCCGGGCACGTTTGTCCGCATCCACTCCGCCGCGCCGGGCGACCGCAGAGGTCCCACGCCGATGAGGATAAACACCTTCTTGTCCAGCCCCATGTCGCATACCTGCTTCATGAACTCCCGCAGCCGGGGCATGTCGTAGCAGTACTGCGTCTGTATGAAGTCCACTCCCGCCTGCACCTTCTTCTGGACGCGGAGCGGACGGAAGTCGTACGGCGGCGCGAAGGGGTTCTCGGCCCCGCCGATGAACACCTTTGGCGGGGACTCTATCGGTCGGCCGCTGAGGAAGCGGCCCTTGTCTCGCATCGTCTTCACGGTGCGGATGAGCGTGATGGAGTCCAGATCGAATACGGGTTTCGCCTCCGGCTGGTCCCCCGCCTGCACCCCGTCGCCGGTGAGGCACATCACGTTTTTCACGCCCAGCGCCGCCGCGCCCAGCACATCGCCCTGGAGGGATATGCGGTTCCTGTCGCGGCAAGCGAACTGCACAACCGGGTCGTATCCCGCGCGCGCGAGCAGCGCGGCGACGCCCACGTTGCTCATGTGGACATTCGCACCGGAAGCGTCCGTGCAGTTGATCGCGTCGCAAACGGAGGAGAGGACTACCGCGTGGTCGTACACGGCCTGGGGGTCCGCGCTGTCCGGCGGGTTGAGCTCCGCGGTGACGGCGAACCTGCCGGAGCGCAGCACTCGCTCCAGCCGGGAGCCGGACTTCATTCCTCCGACCACCCCGTTGGGACCTTTTTCACCTTGTCGCTGTTCAGGTCGTTGATCCACGCTGATGTACCTGCCAAGTTCTTGCTGACCGGGGTCATGATCGTGAGGATCTGCTTGCCGTACTCCGGCATCTTTTGCGAGCGGCCCCACGCCTGCACCCACACGCACATCATCTCCGGCTTCACCTCGCAGTGGCCGTTGGGGCGCACGCCCCCGCACGGCCCGTTGCGGAGGGTCTTTGGGCACGTCTGCGGGCATGTCATGCCCGTGCTGTGGAGGACGCAATCGCCGCACATGCGGCAATCGAAGATCATCCCCTTCGTGAGCTTCTCGCCCTTGACGAAGACCTTCTCCATCTTGCCGCCGGGCTTCAGCACCTTCTTGAAGGGCTGCAGCGCCTTCTCGGTGGCGTCATAAGCCACCTCAAGCAGGTGCGGTCTATTCTGTAATCGCCGCATCGGAAACCTCGGTAGGGGTGTTAGGTTCTGGGTTCTGGGTGCTGGTCTCGGATCGAACCCAGCACCTAGCACCTAACACCCAGCACCCTGTTTTCGCCATCACACTATACAGTATAATCGACTGGCACGAAAAACCCCCATGCACGCCCGTAGAGAGCCACCGATTCCTACCTCAAGCCAGCATCCCGCGCCGCTCTACGAGAAGCTGGGCTTCGCCGCGGACCCGGTTGCCGTCTTTGACCAGGTAAAGCACCTTCCGTATCCCGTCCTGCTCGATAGCTCGTTGCACTCACCCCTGCTGGGGCGGTACTCATACGTCGCCGCCGGGCCGTCCCGCGTGCTCCGCACAAAGGGGCAGGCGGTGGAGCTGGAGGCCGGCGATGCGGTAACGAAGGTGCGCGCGCGTCCCTTCGACGCGCTGCGACGGCTCCTTGACGCCGCGCAGTATTCGCGCGTGCCGGACGCACCTCCGTTCCAGGGCGGTGCGATGGGCTACTTCGCCTACGAGCTCGGTAGGCAGATCGAGCGCCTGCCATCGGACGCAGACGACGATCTCGGCCTCCCTGAGATGTACCTGGGGTTCTACGACTGGGTGGTCGCCATCGACCATCTCAATGGCGAGACGTGGCTCTTCGCGAGCCCCGGCACAGCCGGAAACGACCAGGAATCCGGCGAGGGACTTGCTTGGCTGCGCCGCTCAGTGGAGCGGTCCCGGGTTTCGCGCCCAACGCCGTCGGACTTCCTGCCCGCGCGCAACCTGCGCTCAAACTTCACCCGCGACGCCTACATTCGCGCAGTGCGAAGGGTGAAGGACTACATCAGGGCCGGCGACGTTTACCAGGTGAACCTGTCGCAGCGCTTCGAGACCTACCTCCGCTGCCACCCGTGGGACCTCTACATGCGGCTCCGCGAGGCCAGCCCCGCGCCGTTCTCAGCCTACCTGGGCTTTCCGGAAGTCGCGGTCGTCAGCTCCTCGCCGGAACAGTTCCTGAAAGTGGAGGGGGATACGGTTCTCACAAGGCCGATGAAGGGCACGCGACCGCGCGGGGCCACGCCCGAGGAAGACGCGCGACTGCTTGCAGAGCTCAGGGCGAGCGAGAAGGATCGCGCAGAAAACGTCATGATCGTCGACCTGCTCCGCAATGACCTTGGCCGCGTCTGCGTCCCCGGCTCCATCGAGGCGCCGATGCTGTTCACCGTGGAGGCGTACTCCACCGTCTATCAAATGGTCTCGCAGGTGAGGGGCCGCCTCCGGCCCGGCAAGGGCGCGCTGGACCTGGTCCAGGCCGCCTTCCCCGGCGGGTCTGTCACCGGCGCGCCCAAGATACGCGCCATGCAGATAATCGACGAGCTTGAGCCGGTGGAGCGCAGCGTGTACTGCGGCGCAATAGGCTACATCGGCTACGGCGGCGCAATGCACCTCTCCATCCCCATCCGCACCATCCTGGTCAAGGACCAGCGCGCTTGCTTCCACGTCGGCGGCGGCATCGTCGCAGACTCCGACCCGCAGGCCGAGTACGAGGAGACCCTCCACAAAGCGCGCGGCGCTATGACCGCGCTAGGGCTCTAGGTTCCGCCCTGCCCAGGCGCGAGTGAACCTGATGTACAATGCAAAGTGGAGATCACCCGCCTTCCCGTGTCGCCACTTCTCCAACTGGAAGCGCCCACATGGTGCTCAACGCACAAAGAATCAGGCAGGCCGTTCTTGTCGGAGGACTGTTATTGCTCCTTCTGGGCGTTGTCAGATACGCGGGCCTAACAATTTGGGCGGGCTCAGATAATGGTCAACTGCTGACTGACGGTACGCCATTTCCATTTGCGGAAAGGGTCGAATCCATTTCATTGGCACAGCAAAGAGTGCAGTTCGTGATTCCGCTACCCTCAGTGCCGTCAGCAGAGTGGGAAGCATCGGCCATTTGGGTGCCGCAGGTAGACAAGGCTTCGGAATTCAATCGGGTCTGGATCGTATTTCGAAACGGCATTACTGCGAGCGTTCAAGGGGATATCGAGCCGCCGGACGGCGATCGCTTAGAGAGGCTGATGCATTCTGGTTTTGCCCCTGCTGACATTGGCGACTACATTGGGCGTGGCAAGGATGCCGGCGTATCGGTCACCCGCCGCTATGGGGAGGTGCAAACCCCAAGCGTGATTGCCTGGTGGCAAGCCGGCACCCAAGTTGTACTTTACTCAAATGAACACTCGCTTGGGGAGTTAGCGGAGATTGCAGGGCTATTCGTTCGCTGAGTGCGCCCGTCTGCACGCCAGAGGCCTGCGTCGTCACCCGCGGCGTGTTGTTTCCGATGTAGCCCGCGCGATTCATCGGGGCCCGGGTCATATACAGGCATCACCGGAGAGCAAGACAGGCGCGATGAATCGCGCAGGCTACAGAGAACTGAGCGGACTGACGGCTCTTATCCCCCAAAGACCTGCGTCATCACCCTCAGCGTGTTCTCGCCGAGTATCTTCTTGACATCCCCCTCGGAGTAGCCGCGGTCCAGCATCTCCTGGGTGAGGAGCGGCATCTTCGAGCAGTCCTCCATGCCCTCCGGCATGTCCGCGCCGTCGAAGTCGGAGCCGATGCCCACGTGGTCCACGCCCATCACCTCCACCATGTGGTCGATGTGGTCCACGATCTCCTTCCAGTGGGGCGGCTGCAGCTCCTCTGTCTTCGACTTGTACTCCTCGTTGATTTTCTTCTTGGCGGCCTCGAACGCCTCGCCCTTGCCGCCGTTCGCCTGCTCAGCCGCCTTCAGCGCTGCCGTGCGCTGCTCGTCCAGGGGCAGCTTCGCCAGCCTGTAGCGCTCGCTCACAAACGTCCTCTCGAAGTTCACGCCCACCACGCCGCCGTTCTGCTTCACCGCGCGTAGCTGGTTATCGTCCATATTCCTCGGCGCGCCGCAGATTGCCTTGCAGGAGGAGTGGGACGCGATCACCGGTTTCGACGTCGTCTCGATGGCGTCCCAGAACGTCTTCGGCGCGACGTGCGAGATATCGACGATCATCCCAAGGCGGTTCATCTCCCGCACCACCTCGCGGCCGAAGTCCGTCAATCCGTTGTGCTTCGGCTCCGCCAGCACGCCGTCCGCCCAGTTGTTGCTGTTGTTCCAGGTGAGCGTCATGTACCGCGCGCCCAGCTCGTAGTACATCCGCAGCACCGCCAGGTCGTCCTCTATCGCGTGGCCGCCCTCGATGCACAGTATCCCCGCGATCCTTCCGGAGGCCACGATGCGCTTTGCATCCGCCACGGTGCGCGCCTGCTCTATCTGGTCCGGGTAGTTCCTGCACAGCGTGTAGAACGAATCGAAGTACCGCAGCACGGTCTGGATGACCATCTTCTTCTCTATCCACTGCGGCGCCGGGAACGCGGCGAAGAACTGGATGTTCATGTTCCCTTCGCGCATCCGAGGGAGGTCCTGCTGCGTCTTGCCGTCCTGCCGCACGCCGATATCCACCTGGTGCCGGGTAGGCCACGCGAGCGCGTCCGAGTGCGTGTCCACGAGGTAAGACGAGAAGTCAAGCTTCCGCGCTCTCTCACTAATCATTAACAAGCTCCTGGGATAGTAAATGGAGGATATAGTACATCAAGAGGCGCGCCTGGTGGGAGTTGGTGGCACTCCGATCTACGGGTCCGCCGCAGGCTGATCAGGGCGAAGCCCTCAAAGGGGTCTGGGGCGAAGCCCCAGGGATTTACCCCCTCTCTCTCTGAAGTCGGAGAGAGATGGCCGGGGAGAGAGAGGTCGCCTCCCTCAAACCGCCCTTGGCAGGTCCCGCGTCAACAGCCGCTCATTGACCTCCCATAGCGCGGTAACGTCGCTGTCCCAGTGGAGCATCTGCTCCGCCTTGTCGTACGTCGTCCAGCAGTATACCGTGTGCTCGTGGGACAGGGTTATCGTTGACGTGGCTGCGTCCGCGCCGAAATAGTACCCGGGGATGACGTGCCATCTACGTCGGCTCCGCCTTGGCGGCCTTCATCTCTGCGGTGCTTGCAGGTCGGCTTGCCCTCGGTATCCAGTACAGGAACGCCCACAAGCCGCCGATTACCGCAGGCACCAGACCCCAGAATACCGCAAACAATCGGAAGATGAGGTCGCCCGCGCCGCCGGAGCCGGCAGACCACCCAATTGCCATCGCCAGCGCCGCAACGCCGAGCACGTGAAGCACGAACATGCCCGCCCACATGCCGGCCAGCCAGGCCACGCGCTGAAGTGTTGGGATGCCGACTGCCGCCAGCACAAGAACGGTGAGGAGAATAAGTCCGAAGTGGAGCGTGAACGAGTCCAGGGACACCGGCTCGGCCATTCGGGGGTGGGTGATGCTGATGTGGCTCCCGAGCGCCTTGAGCGCCGTTTGGCCCTGAACAACGGCGTCCGCAACAGCCACGAATGCCTTGTTATAACGCGCGGCGACGGTCAGCCAGAGCATCGGCGCAAGCAGCAGCAGCACCAGCGCCCTGACCGTGAACGATAGGAGCTTACCTGTTCCTAGTGCCAACGAGCTTCTCTACCCATACGAGCCAGAGTACGATCGCCAGGAGGATAATCGCCGTCTGCCAGACAAGCAGGTGAGCTATGTTCAGGTATTCCGGATACGCGTCGCCGATCCAGAACAGGGTCATGATGCGGAACACGTTTATGCAGGTGAGCACCGCCACGCCAAGCGCAGCGCCGATCAGCTTTGCCTTCACGGTCGCCGGGAACGCGATCACCGCGCCCAGGTACAGGATCAGCGGCCCTACTGACGTGCACTCGGCGACGACGTTTACGGCGAACGTGCCGGAAGCGAGTATCGTTCCGCGCACCAACGTCTCGGTGCCGAACAAGTTCAATCCGACGCTGGTCCACTCCGCCGTCCACCGGGCGATGACGTTGATCAGCCCGCTCCCCAGCACGCCGTAATAGACCGCCAGCGCCAGCGCCAGGCTGGCTGCGAGTATCGCCCACGACCAGACAGTTCGCGGCATCTGAGTGCGGCTCGGCCCTCCAGGGGCCGGTTGCGCGGAAGGTTGGGTCAAAATGAGGCGCCTTTCAGAATACGGATGGACACTGCCCCAATCCTACCGGGCATTATATCCCACATTCAACGCCGCCACATTACGATATGCGTTACAATATTTACTTCAGTCCAACCGACCAGAAAGAGCGCCTCCGATGCAAAGCAGCCAGATACGAGAGAACTTCCTTCGATTTTTCGAGTCCAATGGCCACCTGCGCGTGGCCAGCTCCTCCCTGATCCCCGTCGGCGACCCGACGCTCCTTCTCACCTCCGCCGGCATGGTGCAGTTCAAGCCCTACTTCGCCGGCGAGGCCGTCCCGCCCAACAGGCGCCTCACGTCAGTCCAGAAGTCGTTCCGCACGACCGATATCGAAGAGGTCGGCGACAACACGCACCTGACGCTGTTCGAGATGCTTGGCAACTTCAGCATCGGCGACTACTTCAAGGAGGGTGCGATAACCTTCGCCATCGAGTGCCTGGACAAAGTCATGGGACTGCCGAAGGAGAAGTTCGCCGCGACGGCGCACAACAGCGACGACGAGGCTGTCAGGCTCTGGCAAAAGGCCGGTATACCAACCAACCGCATCTTCAAGTTCGGCGATGCCTCCAACTGGTGGGGCCCGGCCGGCAACGAGGGGCCCTGCGGTCCCTGTGCGGAGCTGCACTACGACTTCGGCCCGGACAAAGGCTGCCTGCTGGAGAGCTGCGGCCCCAACTGCGAGAACAGGGACGCGAAGACCGGAGGCAAGTGCGGCAGGTTCCTGGAGATATGGAACCTCGTATTCATGCAGTTCTACCACCACCTGGACGGCCACAGAACGCCGCTTCCCGCGCCCAGCGTGGATACCGGCATGGGCCTGGAGCGCCTCGCCATCATCCTCCAGGGCGTCAAGAACATCTACGAGACTGACCTGTACCTGCCGATCATCGCGAAGGTTGAGCAGATCACCGGCAAGGAGTACGGCGAGAGCGACAAGACGCAGTACGCCATCCGCGTCGTCGCGGAGCACGGCCGCAGCGCGGCGTTCCTGATTGCGGACGGCGTCGTGCCTGGCAACGAGGGCAGGGGATACGTCCTCCGCCGCATCATCCGCCGCGCCATCCGCCACGGCAGACAGCTCGGCCTGCAGGACCCGTTCCTCGGCCAGATAGCGACTGTCGTGACCGACAAGATGGGCGAGGCGTATCCGGAGCTCCGCCGCCACGCGGAGTTCGTGCAGACCGTCCTCAAGCTGGAGGAGGAGCGCTTCCATGCGGCCTTCCAGAACGGCTACTCGATCCTTATGGACGAGCTCGGCAAGAGCAAGACTCTCGCCGGGGAGATCATCTTCAGACTGTGGGACACCTACGGCTTTCCGGTCGAGATGACCCAAGAGATCGCGAAGGAATCGGGCATCGAGGCTGACATCGCCGGCTTCAAGGAACACATGGACGCGCAGCGCAAGCGCGCCCGCGCGTCCGCCCACTTCGGCGGCGACCGATCCAAGGCGAAGCTCTATGAGGCGCTTGGCGTCGGCGGTACCGCCTTCCTGGGCTATGAGCAGCTCAAGGCGGAGACGGTCGTCGTCGGCATCATCGCCAATAACCAGGTGGTGACTGAGGCGAAGGAGGGCGACGAGGTGGATGTCGTCCTCGTCCAGACACCCTTCTACCCCGAGGGCGGCGGCCAGGTCGGCGACAGCGGCCAGATAGCTGCCGCGGAGGGCAAGGTAGAGGTTACCGACACCCAGAAGGCGCTGGCGGACATGATAGTCCACACCGGCAAGGTGACGAAGGGCAGGTTGTTCGTAGGCCAGAAGGTGGACGCCGTTGTTGACACAGTCCGCCGCGAGGACACCGCCCGCAACCACACAGCCACGCACATGCTCCACGCCGCGCTCCGGCAGGTGCTCGGCCCGCATGTCCGCCAGGCCGGCTCGTACGTCGCGCCCGAGAGGCTGCGCTTCGACTTCAGCCATGTGGAGCCGCTCACGGCCGAGCAGGCCGAGCAGGTGCAGTACCTGGTGAACGAGAAGATCCGCCACAACGCGCGCGTCCAGAAGAGCGAGGACACGTACGCGGCGGCGATCCGAAAGGGCGCGCTGGCCTTCTTCGGCGACCGTTACGGCGACCGCGTCCGCCTCGTCGAGATATCGAACGGCGCGACATTCAGTTTCGAGGTCTGTGGCGGCACGCACGTCCACCAGACCGGCGAGCTCGGCTCCGTCTTCATCGTGGGCGAGACGAGTGTCGGCGCCGGCATGCGTCGCATCGAGGCCGTCAGCGGCCGCGGCGCGGAGCGGCTGGTGCGCGAGCGCCTGAACGCCTCAGCGGCCGTCGCGAGCATGCTCCAGACGCCCGTAGGGAACCTGAAGGAGCGCGTGCAGGGCCTCGTTGACGAGCTTGCCGAGCTCCGCCGCCAGAAAGAGGCACTGGAGCGCAAGCTCTCCATGCAGTCCGCCTCCGGCCTCCTGGACCGCGCGCAGGACGTCAACGGCGTAAAGGTGCTCACCACGAAGGTGGACGCCTCCAGCGCAGACAGCCTGCGCGAGATGGGCGACTGGCTGCGCGACAAGCTCCACAGCGGCGTAGTCGCCCTGGGAGCGGTGGTAAACGACTCGCCAGTCCTTATTGCAATGGTGACGCAGGACCTGGTGGCCAGGGGGCTGAATGCCTCCGAGATCGCCCGCACGGCCGCGAAGGAGATGCAGGGCGGCGGCGGCGGCAGGCCGGACGTGGCCCAGGCAGGAGGCAAGCGAGCGGACAAGCTGGGCGACGCGCTCAGCATGGTCCCCAACATCGTCCGCCAGAAGACCGCCGCCAAGTGAAAGTAATGGCCCTCGACGTCGGGGACGTCCGCATCGGCGTCGCGATAAGCGACGTCGAGGGCCGCATGGCGTTCCCGCACTCCGCCGTCCGCCGCGGCGAGCCGGATGACATCGCGCAGATCGTCCTGCTCGCCACAGAGGAAGGTGTGAAGGAGATCGTCGTCGGCATGCCCCTCCACCTCTCCGGCCAGCCCGGCGCGCAGGCCAAAGAGGTCCGCCGCTTCATCAAGTCCCTCGCCGCAGCCACCCCCACCCGCATCATCACCCTCGACGAGCGCTACTCCAGCGTCCAGGCCCAGCGCATGCTCCGCGACTCCGGCGAAAAGCCCTCCCGCGACAAGGGCCGCATAGACGCCGCCGCCGCGACAGTCCTCCTCCAGGCCTACCTGGACGCTGGCCGCATGCGTCGCCGCGCAACGCCTTGAGGCAGCCTGGCCTTCTTGCCGGCAGGACAAAGCAAAAGGGCCGCGGTTGTCGCGGCCCCTGACATCGAACCAATGGGGAATACAATGAGTCTCAGGCCGTCTGGTACCCGTACGCCGGAACAGCCTCGCGGACCCTGTTTTCACTTTCGACGCCCTGCTTGCGCGCCAGCAGCCTTGCTACGGCGTCCTTGATCGACTGCAGGTCGAAAGGCTTGGGAATGTACTCCTCTGCACCGGCGCCGTACATCTGGGAAATCAGGTCCTCTGAAGGAAAGCCTGTGATAAGCATCACCGGGCAGGCGGGGTCCACCGTCTTTGACGTGTGCAGGACATCCATTCCGGTGGCGCGGGGCATTGTGATGTCCGTAATCACAAGATCAAATCGCTCTCGCTGAAGAATTTCAATGGCCTCCTGGCCGTCCTCGGCAAGGACTACTTCGTAGCTCTGGGCGGTGAGGACATGGTTCAGGAGTATCCGAATAATGGCTTCGTCGTCCGCAACGAGGACGCGGACTTGCTCAGCGCCGGCTGTACCACCCTGTTCCGCCATTCCGCTCATGATTATTACGCTCCAGGCTGAAAGACCGACCCGGCCAAACACGACATAAAATACTTGAGCACTTTCACAGTACCACGTACGTACAATCCCTACTAGTATCTACGTAGTCAAGGCCTCTGTCATACGTATGCGCCCCAATGTTCAGGGTCAATCCCGACTAGGCTGGCTGAATGTTACCCCCGTGCCGGAACATTTTCAAGGCATTTTCTTAGACTGAGATTAAACTTCTGGTTATGGATTGTATTGGAGCTTTCTTGAACGACTGGGCCTTGTTGTGGTGGCTTATCGGCATTATACTACGGGTTGTTAGAGGGATACAGGTCGAATGCAACATATTGTGATATTGGGATACCCGCTCTCGCACTCGATTTCGCCTGTTTTCCAGCAAGCGGCGCTGGATTACCACCGTATCAAGGCGCGGTACAGCGCGAGGCCGACTCCGCCGGAAAGCTTGGCGGAGGAGGTGGCCATGTTGAGGGGCGCAGAGTACCTTGGCGCGAATGTGACGATACCGCACAAAGAGAGCGTGCGCGCGTTCCTTGATGGGGTTGACGAGCTGGCCGCGGAGATCGGTGCGGTCAACACGATCGTCAAGAGCGGTGATAAGATACTTGGCCGGAACACGGACGCGACTGGATTGCTCAGGGCGCTCAGGGAGACTGGGGGCTTTGATCCGGCGGGGAAGTCGGTTGTGCTCCTGGGCGCCGGCGGGGCCGCCAGGGCTGCTGCGTTCGGGCTTGCTAAATCGAAGGTCTCGGCTATCACGATAGCCAACCGCACGGTTGCCCGCGCCCGTGCTCTTGCCGACGAGGTGGCGCACCTTAATATACGAGTCGACACTGTCCCGATGGAAGGCCCGGCGCTGGCTTCGGCATGCGCTGGAGCGGACCTGGTGGTGAACTCTACTTCCATTGGGATGAAGGGTGGTCCGGCGCAGGGGGAGAGCCCCTTGAAAATAGGCCTACTATCCTCGCGAAATCTGGTGTACGATATGGTGTATAACCCATCAGAAACCCCTCTGATGTCGGAGGCCAGACGAGCGGGGGCCCAGGCCCTCGGCGGACTGTCGATGCTCGTATTTCAAGGGGCGGCGGCGTTTGAGATGTGGACGGGAAAATCAGCACCCGTCGACGTTATGTTCAAAGCCGCCGAAAGGGCCATGAAGGCATAATCTGGGCGTGGGTGACAAAGATGATGAACAATCGTTATCGGTACAGATGTCCAGTCTTCACCTAAGGAGGAGAAGAACACGGTGTTGAAGAAGGTCCCGGACCCCAAAAGCAATTCCGCGAAGCAGAAGCCTATCCGCAATAGAATCAGGACTCTAGGTCCTGTTAACGACCTCGAAGAGCACGTCCGGTCCGACTGGTGGTCGAACATATTCAATTCGCTCTACCTGAAGACCGACGCAGACGTGGTCGAAGACCCCCGTATTACACAGTCGGAAATCGACATTGTAGTCAAGAGCCTCGGACTTACCCCCGAAGACAAGGTGCTCGATCTTTGCTGCGGCCAGGGAAGGCATTCCCTGGAGCTGGCGCGGCGCGGGTTGAAGCTGGTCGAGGGGCTGGACCGTTCGCACTTCCTTGTGCAGAAGGCCAAGGAGCGGGCGAAGGCGGACGGGCTGGGGGTGAAGTTCAAGGCCGGCGACGCGCGGAAGCTCCCGTATGCGACCGACAGCTTCAACGCCGTGATTATCATGGGCAACAGCTTCGGTTACTTCGACACCACACAGGACGACCTGCGAGTTCTGCGCGAGGTCATGCGCGTTTTGCGGCCGTGGGGGAAGATCCTCATCGACATCACGGACGGCAACTTCATGCGCGAGAACTTCCAGAAGCGGTCCTGGGAGTGGATCAACGACAAGCTATTCGTGTGCCGCGAGCGCTCGCTTTCGTCCGACAGCGACAGGCTCGTGTCCCGCGAGGTCATCACCCACGTTGAGAAGGGCATCATCGCCGACCAGTTCTACGCCGAGCGCCTGTATTCCAAGGAGTCGCTCACGAAGCTGCTGACGGACGCCGGTTTTACCGGCATCACGTACCTGGGCGAGGTGAAGCCGGACTCCCAGCGGAACCAGGACCTGGGCATGATGGAACGACGCATCCTGGCCACCGCGCAGGTGCGCAAAGAGTGGACGCCGGCGAAGCCCAAGCCCAAGGTGGCGGAGAAGCACGTCGTGGTCGTCACGGGCGACCCGACGAAGCCGGACCCGACGAAGCCTTCGAACGTGTTCGACAGCGACGACATCTACACGCTGGACCAGATGAAGGAGGCGTTGAAGGGCATCCCGGGGTACAGGTTCACGTACCTGAACAACCACGACACGCTCTTCAAGGACCTGCAGCGGTTGCAGGGCAAGTTCGACTACGTGCTGAACCTTTGCGATGAGGGGTACGGCAACGACCCTCGCAAGGAGCTGCACGTGCCTGCGATGCTGGAGTTCCTTGGGATACCGTATACGGGCGGCAACCCGCAGTGCCTTGCGCACTGCTACGACAAGTCGCTCGTGCGCGGCGTGGCGAAGGAGATGGGCATCCCGGTACCGGGGGCCTTCTTCATCAAGCTTAACGATTCGATATTCGACCTGCCGTTCAACTTCCCGGTAATCGTGAAGCCGAACTTCGGGGACTCCAGCTTCGGCATTACTGCCAAGAGCGTGGCGTACACCGCGGAGGAGCTGATCGACGCGATCCAGGACATTCGCACGAAGCTGGGCTACGAGAAGCCCGTGCTGGTTGAGGAGTTCCTGACCGGTAAGGACCTGACGGTCGGCATCATCGGCAACCCGCCGGGGACGTACTCGCTGGTGGCGATATCGGAGGAGGACTACTCGTCGCTCCCGCCCGAGCTGCCGCAGATATGCGGGTACGAGGCGAAGTGGGACCCCACGTCGCCGTACTGGAACATCAAGGCGGTGCCGGCGAAGCTGCCTGACGAGACTGAGAAGGCGCTTGTCGAGTGGTGCTTTGCGCTGGCGGAGCGCCTGGAGACGCGCGACTACATGCGGTTTGACTGGCGCCTGGACTCCAACGGGATGCCCAGGCTGCTGGAGGCCAACCCTAACCCCGGCTGGTGCTGGGACGGGCACCTGGCGAAGATGGCGGGCCACCACGGGATGAGCTATTCCCAGATGCTGGAGGCGATCCTGAAGACGGCCGAGGCGCGGCTGGGGCTGACGGACAAGGTTGTGGCCCCCGCCGAGGCGGGCAACGGGCACGTGCACGGCAACGGCCACGCGAACGGCTCGAACGGGCACACGAACGGTCATGCCCACGGGACGAACGGCCACAGCGTGACCGTGCGCGAAGAGGTGCTGGTCAACGGCAAGGCCGTGGTGGTGGAGAAGCTTGTGGTGGGACGGTAGGGCGGTAGTCAGTAGTCAGTAGTTGGTAGTCAGTAGTGAGTAAGACGCGGCCCCGGCTTTCGCCGGGGCCGTTGTGTTTTGGGGGTGGCTTGATTAGTCACAATCCCCGCAGGGGAGGTTTGTACTATAATCACACATTAATTGTACAGGAACTGGCGAAACCAGCACTTAGGCGTGAGCAAGCGGAAATGCAGGCCCTGGAGTCCAGTATTCTGGGGCGCTTCGATGACGTGCCGATGATGACTCACAAGGAACTGCGGGATTCGTTGGCCTGCAAGCTGGCCGGGGTATCTGTGAGCAAGATGATAATTAAGAAACCGTAGGTGTGAAAACCTGCGATTCTCGCTTTAGCAGACGGAGTCTAAGACTGAGTTGGTGGCGGGAGACGCTAGGGAAGGCCGCGGACTGACATTGTTTGGATATTGATGAGATAGCACCACTGCAGTCATGGCGCATATTCATTGAAAGGGATGCGTACAGTTAGCCATGCACCGCAATATGGGAAACCCGTCCATGATCGAAGCGTTCCTTCCCGAGCAGGTTGGGCGTAACGAGCGATTGGAGAGGATAGCCCAAGTTGTGGACTGGGAAAAGATGGGAAAGCTGGTGTCAGATATC
>Ga0194132_10008423_pt1 | contig 14742 bp, 19 predicted proteins | sample TA2KigOf80mmetaG_FD_148612 | JGI IMG/M metagenome (GOLD analysis project Ga0194132, IMG submission 148612) | Freshwater microbial communities from Lake Tanganyika, Tanzania - TA2015054 Kigoma Offshore 80m | ecosystem: Environmental > Aquatic > Freshwater > Lake | place: Tanzania: Lake... | reverse complement strand
GCGCGAGATTGCGACCGAAATTGTTCACAGGATTCCTAGGCCTCGCCGAGAAACTTTGACCCTATCACACCCCGGGCGGCCACGTCAGGCCACCGCGAACTCCGCTGAAGCGAGCGCCTGCCGGGGGAAAGTCCAGGCCACTGCGCCCTTTAGCCTCACATCTGCGCCTGGGCGCACCCATCCGAGATGGGGGACCGCGACGACCCCGTCAAGATCGCGGATAACCGCGAGGGACGGGCGAATACCCCCGGGAACAGCAGGAAGTCCGGGCGGTCGCGGCCCAGAACCCATGGCGCCGACATGGAGATCGCGCGGCGGCATGTCCTCGGGAAGAACGACCAGGAAGCGATCCCACGCCGCGGTATTGCCTGCGAAAGAGGCATCGGGAGGAAGCGATCGTGACTCGCGGGCCACCAGCCACCCATCCTTCGTCGAAACGATGCGGCAGTCCCCGAGGGTGCGTGCCCCTCGGCGATCGTCTCGGAGATAAGCGAGCAGCCGGTCCAAGCGTTCCCCGCGCGGCGGATAGTCGAGGTTGCCGATCGTGACGATGGTGCGGCTGAGGCCGCGGCGGGCGATATCGTCCGGCAGCGTAACGAAGTCGCGCGCGATGGATGCCCAGCCGGCGTCATGCAGGACGACGTGGCGGGCGAGCGCACCGGCGACCGCGGCCTCCCGTTGAGCGCGCCGGTTGCCATCGTCGCGCGCGGCGCACGCAAGCGTGCTTTCGGTCGCCTCGGCCGAGATTCGATGCCGCAACCTGACGCGTGCGTGCTGCTCGTCGCGGTTGGAGGGATCCTCGATCCAAGGCTGGCCGAGGGCAGACAGAAAGTCTGTCAGCTTTGTCTTCGGCTGCGCGAGAAGCGGCCGCAGGACGCGCCCCCAGCCGGCCGGAGTCTCCGCCGGCATGGCGGCGAGGCCGTCGGGCCCGCTCGCGTCTTCCCGACGCAGCGCCACCGTCTCCGCCTGGTCGCCGCGATGATGCGCGAGCATGAGATGCAGGATGCCGGCCTTACGACAACGATCAGCCAGCAGGCAGAGGCGGGCTTCGCGGGCGGCGGCCTGCACGCCGCTCGACGGCTTCGGCCCGCGCCACGTCACGATCTCATACGCGATGCCGCGCGTTGCGAGCCAGGAGCCGACCTGGTGCGCCTCGCCGGCGGATTCGCGGCGCAGCCCGTGATCGACAGTTAGGGCAAGAACGCGGCCGCTGCGCTCTCTCGCCCAGAGATCGGCAAGGAGAACGAGCGCGAGCGAGTCGGCACCGCCGGAGACGCCGACGGCGAGGACCGGCCTAGGTTCGAAAGGCTCGAACCGCGCCATCAGGCGCGCCATGACGGCGGCGTCGAGCGCCTCCGTCATGGGGACGTCGTCACCTGCAGTTGAGGCGCGTCTTTTCCGCGGTCGCGCGGCTCTTGATCGTGCCGGGCGCGTTCGGGAATTGCTGGCCCAGGCGATCGAAGGTGGCGCAGGCTTCGCGCGGCTTGTTGAGCTTCGCGAGCGACATGCCGAGCTTCAGCAGATTGTCCGGCGCCTTCTGGCCGTTCGGTGCCTTTTGATAAGCCTCGGCGAAGGCGGTCGAGGCGGGCTCGAACTTGTCGCGGACATAGAAGGTCTCGGCGAGCCAGTAGCGCGCATTCTCGGTGCGTGAATCGCTCGGATGCTTGTCGATATAGGCGCGGAAGGCACGCTCGGCCTGGTCGTAGTCGTTCTGCAGCAGGATGTTGAAGGCGAATTTGTACTGATCCTCGGGCGAGCCGTCGGGCAGAATCGAGGCAGCCGGCGCCGGCGTACGTGCGGCTTGCTGCGGCGGTGTCGCCGGACGGCCGGGCGTCGCCTGGGCGGGGACCTGCGGCGCGTTCGCCTGCAGCTGGCCTTGCGTCATGCTGCCGAGGTTGCCGGATGTCGTGGCGGGAGCGGGACCGACGGCGGCCTGCTGCTGGCCCGCCGGCGGCGCGGCCTGTGCCTGTGCCGGGGCGCGGTTCTGCTCGAGCTGCGTGAACCGGACATCAATGTCGCCCGAGAGCTTGTCGAGCTGCCGGCGCGTCTGCTCGTTGGCGTAGGAGATCTCCTCCATCTTGCCGGTCAGGTCGCGGAGGATGTCCTCGAGCTGCGAAACGCGGGTCTCGAAACGGCTGACGGCGGCTGCCGAGAGGTCTCCGGATCCGCTCGCCACGGGCGGCGGCGAGCCGAGAGGGGGAGCCATGGGCGCGCCGCCGATCGAGGTCTGCGGCACTTGGCCGCGATAGACCTGACGCTGCAGCGTGTCGATGTCGCGCTGGAGGCGGTCGATGCGGTCGACCAGCGCCCGGACGTCCTGGGCCTCGGCCGCGGCCGGCAGCAGAAAGGCGAGGAGGGATAGAAGAGAAAGTGTTCTGCGCATCGCTCTCAGGCGTCCATCCGCGCCGAAGCTATGGGCCCGCTTAGGGGCAAAAATAAGGCGTCGGCCTCGTCGCCGAGGCCGACGCCGAAACGAACACCGTTAGGCCGGCGTCAGTTGACGACGGTCACGCCACGGCGGTTCTGCGACCAGGCAGCCTCGTTCGAACCGAGGACGGCCGGGCGCTCCTTGCCGTAGGAGATGGTGCGGATGCGGTTGGCGGCGATGCCGAGCGACGCCAGGTAGTTGGCAGCGGCCTTGGCGCGGCGGTCACCGAGCGCGAGGTTGTACTCGCGGGTGCCGCGCTCATCGCAATGGCCTTCGATGGTGACGGCGACGTTGCCGTACTGCTTCAGCCAGGCGGCCTGACGCTCAAGCGTGCGGCGCGCTTCCGGCTTGAGGTCGGACTTGTCGAGGTCGAAGAAGACGCGGTCGCCGACATTGACGACGAGATCCTGCTGCGAGCCCGGAACCGGACCGGTCCGGGGAGCGGCCGCAGGAGCAGGGGCAGCGGCAGCGCCACTGCCGGCAGAGCCAGCCGTCGTCGTCGTCTCGGACGCGCACGCGCCGAGCAACAGCGACGCCGCGAAGAGACTCAGAAGCTTCGTTCGCATTTTTGTTAACTCCTTCCCGGGGGAGAGATCGAGATTGTCACGTTGTTCTATTCTTACCTGGGGTGACGGCGGCGCCTGCTGGTCCCAACCCCTTGATCGTCAAAAGGTGGCCGAGCCGGTACGACATAACCCGCCCGTCGGCACGGGCCGACAGGGACCAAGGCAATATAAGCGTGGAATTTCAAGGAATCAAGGGGGACCACGCCGGGTCAGACCCGTCGACCGGTGTGATAATTTCGCGCTCGTTGAACCCCGTCAAGTCGATCGAGAAGAGCTTGACCGAGCCGCCCCGCCCCTGATCGTCGCTCGGCTGCTGACGGAAATACATGAGCACGCGGCCATTGGGGGCCCAGGTTGGGCCTTCGACCAAGAAGCTCTCGGTGAGGATTCGTTCACCTGAGCCGTCCGGACGCATGACGCCGATGGCGAAGCCTGAGGCCGTGAACTTGGTGAAGGCGAGCAGATCGCCGCGCGGGGACCAGACCGGGGTCGCGTAACGTCCCTGGCCGAAGCTGATGCGCTTAACGCCGCCGCCTTCGGAATCCATCGTATAGAGCTGCTGCCCGCCCGAACGATCGGAGTTGAAGCAGATCTGGTTACTGTCCGGCGAATAGCAGGGCGAGGTGTTGATCGAGGCGTGATTGGTGAGCCGCTTGACCGCGCGTGTCCGGAGATCGAGCGCGTAAATCTGTGAATTGCCTTCGGCAGAAAGACTCATGATCACGCGCTTGCCGTCGGGCGAGAAACGCGGTGCGAAGGTCATGCCCGGAAAATCACCGACGACTTCCTGCTGGCCGGTGTCGATATTGAACAGATAGACGCGCGGCTGATCGCGGAAATAGGAGAGATAGGTTATCTCCTGCGCCGTCGGCGAGAAGCGCGGCGTCAGCACGAGCACGCGACCATCGGTCAGGAAGCGATGGTTCGCGCCGTCCTGATCCATGATCGCCAGCCGCTTGACGCGCCGGTTGAGCGGGCCAGACTCGGCTATGTAGACGACGCGCGTATCGAAATACCCATCTTCGCCGGTGATCCGCTTATAGATCGCATCCGCGATGATGTGCGCGACACGCCGCCAGTTGTTGGGAATGGTGAAGTAGGCGAGGCCGGTCATCTGCTGGCCGGCGTAGACGTCCCAGAGCCTGAACTCGACCTTGAGCCGCCCGTCGGACTGCGCTTCGACGCTGCCATGCACGAGGGCCTGGGCGTTGATCAGCTTCCAGTCCTCGAAGCGCGGCTGCAGGCGGATCTGGTCGGCCTGCTGGATGAAGGACTTCGGATCGAGCGGGCGGAACAGGCCGGAGCGCTCGAGGTCGGCCGAGACGACGGCCGAGATGTCGTTGCCGACGCGCGCCTGCTCGCCGCCGCCGGTGAACGGCACGATGGCGATCGGCATCGGCTCGACCTTGCCGCGTGTGATGTCGATGCGAAGCTCGCCCCAGGCCGGCGTCGACGCGCTCCACAAGAGCGGCGCCACGGTGAGCCCGAGAAGGGCATCGCGGCGGGTCGGCATCCACGGGCGGGCGCGGTCGGGCAGCACGCTCATCAGAGCATTTCCTTCGGATTGAAGTTGAGTATGAAAGACTTCCACACGTCGTACTTCTCGCGAGGAAGCTTCAGCGGATTGCAGCGTGGATTGAGCACCGCACGCATGGCGCTCTCGGCGGCAGCGCGAAAGAAGGAGTCCGTACTCATGCGGCCTTGGTCGACGATCCGAGCATCACGCACGCTGGCATCCGGATTCATTTCAACCTGGACCTCGACCACAAGGTTGCGTGCGTCGCGCGCGCCGGCCGGTACGTTCCAGCACTGCGCGATCTGCGAGCGGATGGCGTCGAGTTCGCTCAAGGTGAGCTGGCCCTCGGTCATCGGCCGGGGTGGCGGCGAGCGGTTCGGCGTCGGCGGCAGTGCGGCCTGCTGCTGAGGCGGCGGCTTCGGCGGCTCCGGCTTCTTCGCTTCCGTCTGCGGTGGCTCGGGCGCCGGCTTCCGGTTGGCGAGATCTTTCAGCAACCGGTCGAAGGTGTCGTCCTTCTTCACCTGCGGCTTCGGCGGCTCGGGCTTGGGTGGCGCCGGCTTCGGCGGCTCCGGTTTGGGCGGCTCGACCTTGGCGACCTGCTTCGGCGGCTCCGGCTTGGGCTCGGGCTTCGGTTCCGGCTTCGGCGGCTCGGGCTTGGGAGGCTCGGGCTTCGGCGGCTCCGGTTTCGGCTCGACCACCTTCGGCGGCGGAGGAGGCGGAGGAGGAGCGGGCGGCGGAGGCGGCGGCGGGGTCTCGACGACCTTCGGCGGTTCCGGTTTCGGCGGTTCCGGTTTCGGCGGCTCGGGCTTGGGCGGTTCGGGCGCCGGCTCGACGACCTTGGGCGGCTCGGGCTTCGGCTCGACCTTCGGTGTCGGCGGCGGCAGGTTCGTCACCTTGGCGATGGTGACGATGTCAACGAGCAGCGGCTTCTCCAAGACCGGATCCGGCTTCGCCAGGACCGGCAGGCCGAAAAAGGCCAGCACCACGACGAACGCGTGGAGCAGAAGGGAGAAGGTGGCGCCCTTGGTCATCGGCTCAGTTGGTGCGCCGTTGCGGAGCGCGTGCCGGCGCCGCGGCTGGAGCCGGCTGCGGCGCCTGCGGCATCTCGGCGATCAGCGCCACCTTGTCGAAGCCGGCGGAGGAGACGAGCCCCATTACTTCCATCACGCGCCCGTAATTGATGGCCTTGTCGCCGCGCACGAAGATGCGCTGGTCCGCCTTGTTGCGGACGATCGCCTGCAGGCGCGGCACGAGCTGCTCCTCGGCGACCTCGGATTCCTGGATGTAGATCTGGCCCTGGCCGTTGACGGTGATGGTGAGCGGCTCGACCTGCTCGTTGATCGTCGCGGCTTGAGTCTTCGGCAGATCGACCGGCACACCGACGGTGAGCAGCGGGGCGGCGATCATGAAGATGATCAGGAGCACCAGCATGACGTCGACGAGCGGCGTCACGTTGATCTCGGCCATCGGCGTGTAGCGCGTCCGCCCACGCCCCTTCTTCATGAGGGTGGCTGCCATCTTAGCTTTACTCCGCCTCGTCGAGCTGGCGCGAGATGATCGCGGCGAACTCGGCGGCGAAGCCTTCGAGCCGTGCTGTGTAGCGGCCGATATCGGAGGAGATCTTGTTGTAGGCGATCACCGCGGGGATAGCGGCGACGAGGCCGAGCGCGGTCGCGAACAGTGCTTCCGCAATGCCGGGCGCGACCACGGCGAGCGAGGTGTTCTTGGTCAGCGCGATCGACTTGAAGCTGTTCATGATGCCCCAGACGGTGCCGAACAAACCGACGAACGGTGCGGTCGAGCCGACGGATGCAAGGAACGTCATGTAGCGCTCGACCTGGCTCATCTCGCGCTGAAGGGTGATCTGCATCACCTGCTCGATGCGCTGGCGGAGGTTGGCGCGCATCGGGCCGGAGCCGACGAGGCCCTTGGCCGCCGAGCGGCGCCATTCGCGCATGGCCGAGGAGAAGATCGCGCTCATCGGTTCCTCGGGCCGGCTGCCGAGCCGGTCGTAGAGATCCTCGAGCGCCGCGCCCGACCAGAATTGCTCCTCGAACTCGCTCGCCTGTGCCTGCAGCCGGCGGAGCCGCATGATCTTGTCGAAGATGATGGCCCAGCACCAGAACGAGGCGAGGACGAGCGCCACCATCACCGCCTTGACCACGTAGTCGGCCTGCAGGAACAGGCCGATGATCGACATGTCGGTCGGGCCGGTCGATCCGGCGAGGGTGACGGCGTTGACGAGCTTAGGTTCCATCTAGTCGATCACTCCTCGAGCGGTTGCCGCCGCCATGGCGGTCCGCAGATTCTTGGGCAGTCGCGCCGGCCTGCCGTTCTCGTCGATGCAGGCGACGATCAGCTTCAGCCTTGCGACCTCGTCCGCCTCGCGCCGGATGACCTGCTCGGCCACCAGGGAAGCGCCGCCGACCTCTAGAACCCGGGTGACGACGTCCAGCATGTCGTCCAGCCGGGCGGGTCGCCGGAAATCGATCTCGCACCGGGTCACGGCGAAGCCGAGGCCGGTGTCTTCATGCCACTGCCGTTGCTGCACGCCTAGGTCGCGCAGCCACTCCGTCCGGGCTCTTTCGGCAAACTTAAGGTAGTTGCTGTGGTAAACCATCCCGGCCGCGTCGGTGTCTTCGTAGTAGACGCGTATGGCAAAACAATGGCTGGCCGGATCAGACATCGTCGGTTCCGGTCGGCAGAAGGTCGTACTGCGCCGCGTTCGACGGCACCGGCAATCCAAGGTGGCGATAGCCCTGAGCGGCCAGCATCCGACCTCGGGGCGTGCGCTGAACCAGTCCCTGCTGCATCAGATAGGGCTCGATCACATCTTCGATAACATCGCGCTGTTCGGAGAGGGCAGCCGCCAGGGTCTCGACCCCGACCGGCCCGCCGCCATAGTTCTCGACGATGCAGGCGAGGTATCGCCGGTCCATGGCGTCGAGGCCGGTGCGGTCGACCTCGAGCCGGGTGAGCGCCCCATCGGCGGCAACGGCGTCGATGACGTCGCGCCCGGCGACGGCGGCGAAGTCGCGGACCCGGCGAAGCAGGCGGCCGGCGATGCGCGGCGTGCCACGGGCGCGGCGGGCGACTTCGAGCGCGCCGTCCTCGGTCATCTTGATACCGTGGATGCCGGCAGCGCGGCTGACGATCGCGACCAGCTCCTCGACCTCGTAGAAGTTGAGGCGGAGCGGGATACCGAAGCGCTCGCGAAGCGGCGTGGTCAGGAGGCCGGAGCGCGTCGTCGCACCGACGAGGGTGAAGGGCGGTAGGTCGATCCGCACCGAGCGCGCAGCGGGGCCCTCGCCGATCATGAGATCGAGCTGGAAGTCCTCCATCGCCGAATAGAGCATTTCCTCGACCGCCGGGTTGAGGCGGTGGATCTCGTCGATAAAGAGAACGTCGCGCGCTTGCAGGTTGGTGAGGATCGCGGCGAGGTCGCCAGCTTTGGCGATGATAGGGCCGGAGGTCGCCCGGAAGCTCGCGCCGAGCTCGCGCGAAACGATCTGCGCCAGTGTCGTCTTGCCGAGGCCGGGAGGCCCGTGCAGCAGCACGTGGTCGAGCGCTTCGTTGCGCGCCTTGGCGGCGGTGATGAAGACCTTGAGGTTCTCGCGCGCCTGGCGCTGGCCGACGAAGTCGTCCAGGCGCTGCGGGCGAATCGAGGACTCGATCGCATCGCTCTCGCCGGGGGCGCCGGAAACCAGCCTGTCCGGGCCGGTCATTTCGCGAGTTCCCTAAGCCCGGCGCGGATCAGATCCTCGAGCTTGGCCTTGGCGCCGACCACCTGACTCGCGGTGGCGACCGCGCCGAAGGCTTCGGAGCGCCCGTAGCCGAGATTGACCAGCGCCGAGACCGCGTCGGCGGCAAGGCCGACCGATGGATCGAGCCTGGCGCCGGCGGTGGGCGCCTGGGCCTGCGCCCTGGCGGCATGGCCGAGCATCAGGCCGGCGGCCTTGTCCTTGAGCTCGGTCGCGATGCGCTGCGCCAGCTTCGGGCCGACGCCATCGGCGCGGGTGAGCAGCGCCTTGTCCTGGGCGGCGATGGCGCGGACGAGGTCGTCGACCTCGAGGGCCGAAAGGATGGCGAGGGCGATGCGGGCGCCGACACCCTGCACCTGCGTCAGCAGGCGGAACCAGTCGCGCTCCGCCGCCGAGGCGAAGCCGATCAGGCGGAGGCTGTCCTCGCGCAGCAGCGTCTCCACCACAAGGCTGACCTGGCCGCCGACCGCCGGCAGCCGCGCCAGCGTGCGCGACGCGCATTCGACGAGATAGCCGACGCCGGCGCAGTCGATGATCGCCCAGTTCTCGCCGGTCGAGTCGAGACGTCCGGTCAGCTTCGCGATCATGCCCGCGCTCCGGCGAGGATCGCCCGACGGGTCGCGGCGTGATGCGCATGGCAGATCGCGATCGCAAGCGCGTCGGCTGCGTCCGCGCTGCCTGGTTCCGCGCCCGGCAGAAGCATACGGACCATGTGCCCGACCTGGTCCTTCTCGGCGTGGCCGGAGCCGACCACCGACTTCTTGATCAGGCTCGGCGAATACTCGGCCACGCTCAGCCCGGCCTTGGCTGGCGCCAGGATCACCGCGCCGCGGGCGAGACCCAGCTTCAGGGTCGAACTCGGGTTCTTGTTGACGTAGGTCTCCTCGACCGCCGCCTCGTCCGGCTGATAACGGCCGATCACCTCGGTGACCCCGTCATGCAGACGGACGAGCCGTTCGGCGATCGTGCCTTCACCGGAGTCGATGCGCCCGGAAGCGACATGCCGGAGACGGTTCCCCTCTGCGTCGACGATCCCCCAGCCGGTGTGACGCAAGCCGGGATCGAGGCCGAGAAGGCGCATTCTCCGCGTCTCACCCGGCCAGCTTCTGGAGGACGGCGTCGGCGACCTCGTAGTTGCCCCAGACGGTCTGGACGTCGTCATTGTCCTCGAGCGTGTCGATCAGCTTCAGGAGCGATTCGGCAACGTTTTCGTCGACGGCGACCGTCGTCGTCGGGCGCCACGCGAGCTTCGCGCGTTCCGGCGCACCGAACTTCACCTCAAGCGCGTCACGGACCTGCGCGAAGTCGTCGACCGTGGTCACGATCTCGTGAAATTCATCGGCGGTTTCTACGTTCGAGGCGCCCGCTTCGAGGGCGGCTTCGAACATCGCGTCGTCGCTCGCGACCTTCGCGCCGTAGGCGATGTCGCCGACACGTTCGAACATGAAGGAGACCGAGTTCGTTTCGCCGAGGGCGCCGCCGCCCTTGGAGAAAGCGGCGCGGATCTCGGAGGCCGTACGGTTGCGGTTGTCGGTCAGCGCCTCGACGATGAGGGCGACGCCGCCGGGGCCGTAGCCCTCGTAGCGCACTTCCTCATAGTTGGTGTCGTCGCCGCCGCCGGCACCGCGCTTAATCGCCCGTTCCAGCGTGTCTTTCGGCATGTTGGCGCCCCGGGCCGCTACGATTGCAGCCTTCAGGCGCGGATTGGCCGCAGGGTCGGGCGATCCGACCCGGGCGGCAGTCGTAAGCTCTCGGATCAGCTTGGTGAAAAGCTTGCCCCGCTTGGCGTCCTGGGCGCCCTTGCGGTACATGATGTTCTTGAATTGGCTGTGTCCTGCCATTCCGCCCTGGCCAAAGAGATCGTGTAAGTGTTGGGAAGCTTATACCAAATATAGTGGTTATAGGCACCTATGGCGTGTTTCATGAGTAAAGTCTCATTGAGACGGGAAAGGGGCTCCCCAGGCGCCCAAACGCCCCTAAACGCGGCCGTTAACCTCGCCTAGGCATCGCTGTCCACATCGGTATACAGTCCGCCAGACCGGGGGAGGACGGATGGGATGAGCGGGCTTTTGGGAGCCTTCTCACGATGATGGGCTATCGGCTCGATCGGCTGGCGGTGTTGATTGTCGACGACAATCAGCACATGCGTAGCCTTGTCCGCACGATCCTTGAGTCCTTGGGCGTCAGCCAGATCATGGAAGCCCGCGACGGCGCGCACGCGCTCGAAAAGATGAGTCAGACCCAGGTCGATCTCCTGGTCGCGGACTGGAACATGGAGCCGATGGACGGGCTTGACCTTACCCGCCACCTCCGCACCTCGCCGGAGAGCCCGGATCAGTTCGTGCCGGTGATCATGCTCTCCGGACACACCGAGCGTGCGCGCGTGATGCAGGCGCGGGATGCCGGTGTCACTGAATTCATGGCGAAGCCCGTCTCAGCCCGCTCGCTTTATGCCCGTATCGTTTCGATCATCGAGAATCCGCGCCCCTTCGTGCGTACGAACGACTATTTTGGCCCGGACCGGCGGCGGCAGATGCTTCCCTTCGAAGGGCCTGACCGCCGCAAGGCGCCGGGGTCAGACACGGCGAAGCCGGGCCAGCCCTTGACGGGCGACCAGCAGGCGGCCTTGAAGCGTACCAAGGACGCCATCAAGTCGATGCAGAAGTCATGATGCGTGGGGCGTCAGGGAGAAGGTCATGAGCGGCGACAAGCCGAAGGGCGCGGTCGAAGTCATCCATCCGCCGAACAAGATCAAGGCGCGGGTCGGGCCTGCCGGGAAGGGCATGGACCCCAATCTCCTGGCGCGTGCCGAGGCGGCGATGGCCAAGGCGCAGGAGCAGGTGGATTTCCCCGCCCAGGCGCTGCCCGAACTCAACCGCGCGGCGGAGGCGGTGTCGCTTCTGCTCAGCGACCGCGACAACCAGACCAAGCACCTCAACACGCTTTTCAACATCGTGCATGACCTGCGCGGCGGCGGCGGCAATTTCGGCTACCCGCTGATCACCCGCATCGGCAGCATGCTCTGCCGTTATCTCGAAGGGCGTACCTCGGTCGGCATGGCCGAGGTCGAGGTGCTGCGCTCGCTGGTCGACGCGATGCGCGCGATCGTCACCAACAAGCTGAAGGGCGATGGCGGCACGGTCGGGCAGGAGCTCTGCGCCGGCCTCGAACGCTTGGTCGGCTAGGCCGGCCGGGCCGGCGAAAGCCGTCCGCCCACACGCAACGGCGCGATGCGCCTGGCGAGGCCGGTGCGATCGTCGGTCTCGACGAAGACCCCGCAGATCGTCGCCGGTCCGTCGGCCGGCTGCAGCTTGTCGGTCGGCAGCTTCCGCGTGAAGCGCTGGATCGGCGTCTGCTTGTGCATGCCGATCACCGAGTCGTAGTCGCCGCACATGCCGGCATCGGTCTGGAACGCGGTTCCGCCCGGCAGGATCTGGGCATCGGCGGTCGGCACATGGGTGTGCGAGCCCACCACCAGCGAGACGCGCCCGTCCAGCATGTGGCCGATCGCCTGCTTCTCGCTCGACGCCTCGGCATGCACGTCGACAACGATCGCGGCGACGCTGGCGCCGAGGCGCACCTTGGCAAGCTCGGCCTCGACCGCCTGGAACGGATCGTCGAGCGGATCCATGAACAGGCGCCCCATCACGTTGATCACCAGCACGCGGCGGCCATCGGCGAGCGCGTATTCATTGGCGCCGCGCCCGGGCGCGCCCGGCGGGTAGTTGCGCGGACGCAAGAGACGCGGATCGCGGTCGATCTGGCCGATGAACTCGCGCTGGTCCCAGACGTGGTTGCCGTTGGTCAGGCAGTCGATCCCGGCCTTGAACAGCTGCTCGGCGAGCGAGAGCGTCAGGCCGAAGCCGTGCGCGGCGTTCTCGCCATTGGCGATGACGAAGTCGAGGCCGAGCTCCTTGCGGAAGCGCGGCACTTCCTTCAGCACGGCGTCGCGGCCGGAGCGCCCGACGATGTCGCCGAGAAAGAGGATCTTCATTGCAGGCGCTCGGCGCCGGCCTCCGTCGCGATCGCATCGAGCGGCGCATCGAAGGGATCGATCGGGACCTCGTCGACCTCCTGGAAGGAGAAGGCGACGCCGATCGTCAGGAGCGGCCCCTTGGCGCGAAGGGCGGCGAGCGTGCGGTCGTAGTAGCCGCCGCCATATCCGAGGCGATTGCCGCGGCGGTCGAAAGCGATCAGCGGCACCAGCAGGAGCTGCGGGTGGATCTCGGGCTTGTCCGCCGGCGGAAACGGAATGCCGAGCATGCCGCGCTCGAGCGGCGCGCCGGGCAGCCAGAAGCGGAAGATCAGGGGCTGGCCGCGGCCGACGACGACGGGAAGGCCGACGCGATGGCCGCGGCTCGCGAACCAGGCGAGTGACGGCAGCACGTCGATCTCGGGCGGCATCGGATGGAAGCCGGCGGTCGCGGCGCCGGTGGCGAACGGCGCCAGGCTCGCCACGTTCTGAGCGAGGCGCGGGCCGGCCGACGGATCGGCGAGGCGCTCGCGACGCGCGCGCATCTCGTTGCGCAGCGTGCGCTTGGCTTCGGCGATCACGGGATCGGTGGGAGTTGGCGGAGCCACCATGGCCGATGGCATAAGCAGTTCCTCCAAGGCCTGCCTAAGCAGGTGGGCGCCATGTAGCCAAGGCCGAGGGCCAAGGCCAGGGACAGCTCCCAGAGGATCGGTATTGGCCCCGGGGAATGTGCAGCCTGTCGAACCGGGCAGCCCCGCCGATACTCAACTTAGGAAGCTTCGAGCCGTGCCGCAAGCGCATCGATGCGCTTTGCCATGGCCTCGATCGCCTGGACCGCCTCGTCGGAGGACTTCGCCGAAGCGGCGGCGCCCGCGCCTTCGCGCGCCTCGAACAGCTCGTCGGCGATCATCAGGCTCGCCATCGTCAGCAGCAGCGCATCGCCCTTCTGTCCGACCTGGCGCACGAGCTCCTGGACCTTCGCATCGATGTAGCGGCCGAGCTTCTCGATATGAGGTTCCTGGCCGTCGGCGCAGGCGATGCGGTAGCTGCGCCCGTTGAGGGAAACCGAGACCTCGGCCACGGGCGTCAGTCTCCCGCCATGAGGCGCAGCCGGCCGATCGCGCCGTCGAGGCGCGCCGACACGGTGTCGGCCGCTTCGGACAGCCGCGAGTGGTCGGTCTTCAGCTGGGCCAGCGCCTGCTCGAGCTCGACGCGCGCGCGGGCTTCGCGCTCGGTGCGGCCCGACGCCGCACGTTCCAGGCGCGCGAGGGCCTGATCGAGCTTGGCGAAGGCTTCTTCCAGACGGCTCATGCGCGAATCATAGCAGGGGCGTCAGCGTCGTGCATCAACGCGACAAAGGGTCGGTCACCGTGAATGCCACTCACCGGGGTACGGTCCGCGGTCGCTTGCCTACAGATCGACCTCAACATCCGGATCGCCGGCAGCGAGTGCGCTCATATAGGCAAGGCAAAGGTCGCGCGAACGATAGCGTCCGAACGCCTCGGTCTCCTCACGCTCGACGACGGGAAAAGTCGAGAAGATATAGCGGACGTCATTCCTATCGGTGATGCCGTAGAGATGAAAATAGATGGCATCGAGCTTGGCGCGGAGCCCCAGACGACGCTCATCGTCCCAGACGAAAGGAGCCTTGACGAGTCCCCCACCATCGACATGGCCCATGTCGCTCGCGAATTTTGCGATGTCATGCGCGGTGTAGGTCAATTCGAGGACTATCGGACAGATAATCTCACCTGCAGATTTCGATCCGAATTTGACGGTGCCGTAGGTCTCCGGTGGCACGACGGGAAGCTGCTCCACGATGTACCAACTGGCGTGATTGCTCAGGATTTTCGTGCGCGCGACGAAGTCCAAGATGAGCGAGTTCAAGTTCGCGCAAAACAACGCCTGCGCCTCGGCTCGATCCGGGCTTCCGACGACTTCCATGTCGAGGATCGGGAGCGTGTGCCCGGTTGCGTAGGCGGGTAGCAGGCACGCGATTATCGAGCGGGCATTCGTCGTCGAGGTCACGTCTTTAAGCGCGATTTGCGTCGAAAGCGGGTTCTCGGCGCGAACGAAATAGCGCGGCGCAGGGACGAACGACGGGTCCTCGTGATCGGCTTCAGAGGCTTCGACGCCTTGCCCGGGCCGGTATAGGTTTTTCTCGACCGTCACGATACCCGATGCGCGATGGTCGAAAGCTTGGACCATCTTGCCCTCGTAGAGTGGAACCCAGTCCCCGGTGGGACTCCTCCAGATATTACCTTCAACCGGATATGCGCCTTCCCTTTCCTCCAATTCGTCCTGACGCCGAAAGTGTTGAGAGTCGTTCGCCATATGGAACATGGTCGAATAGCGGACTGGCCATGCCTTGACCACCACCTCAGCAGAGCGATCAACTAGGCGGTGTTTACAAAGTGGCGTGACGCAAGAGGTGTCTGAGCGCGGCCAAATGGAGCATATCGAGGAACGATCTGGCGAGCTTGTCGTAGCGGGTGGCG
>Ga0194132_10008419_pt1 | contig 14747 bp, 12 predicted proteins | sample TA2KigOf80mmetaG_FD_148612 | JGI IMG/M metagenome (GOLD analysis project Ga0194132, IMG submission 148612) | Freshwater microbial communities from Lake Tanganyika, Tanzania - TA2015054 Kigoma Offshore 80m | ecosystem: Environmental > Aquatic > Freshwater > Lake | place: Tanzania: Lake... | reverse complement strand
GTGGGAGCTTTGTCAGCGTGCCGGATTTAGAGAAGGCCATCGAGGAATTCTTGGCCGCATGGAATGCAAGCCCCAATCCGTTGGTGTGGACGGCGACGGTGGAACAGATCATGAAAAAGATCGAGCGGGCACGCGCCAAACTGGAAGCGATCAAGCCGGGATGCACCCAGCCGAAAGGGAAAAAGATCGCAAATGATACGTCTAGTCATTTGTGCACACTATGCTAGTTATATGGGCTCTCCTGTGGAGCAAGCGACGGCATCATCCTTGATCCGATCCAGGTATCCGTGAAACCATTCCTCTTTCTCTGGCTGGCACTGGCCACAATGCTGAGCGGCCGCGCTCAAACTACGGCCCGCATCAATGGTCGCGTCGTAAATGTGGCAAGCGGCCTTCCGATCGAGCATGCGACGGTAAAACTCGATCTGAGGCCAGGTGACGATCAACCCGAGAAAGCAGCCCAAACCGATCCCTTCGGTTTCTTCGAGCTGAAGGAGATCGCACCCGGCGACTACACGTTTAAGGTCGAGCATCCGCATTTCGTGGGACACGAAGAGCGCGCCGTGCTCGCTCCGGGTGCCTAGACCAACCGGATGATTCGCCTCAATCCCATCGACGCCCAGGTTTTCTTTGACATCTATTTCCAAATCTGGTGCCTGGCGACCGACGCGATGCTTTCGGGCGCGTCGATTACCGCTGAGTATTGGATCCCTGACGGTAACATCAGCGGGCCGCGCGACGCTGTCTTCAATGCCATCGCAGGTCCGGCGGGTGATGCCACATTGGTGGGGATGAAAGAGGGATTCTACACATTCCGCGTGGCCCAGACTGGTTGGGAGCCGCTTTCTTATACGCCACCGCCGAATAGCGGAATGATCATCGTCGGCGACAAAGTCCGGCTGAACCGTTACCATTTCGGATCGGTCTTTCTGAAGCCGATCAAGCGGAATTTGAGTGTGACGGTCAAGGGCCATGACCCGGTCAAGGACAAGCCGGGTTTGCCGCTCAAAGGGATGACCGTCAAATTGACGGGCATCGATTTTGCTGATGACGACTTGACGCTCGTTCCAACTCAAGCGGCTCTATCTGCAGAAGACGGCGCGTTCACCTTTCAGGATTTGGCGCCGATCCGCTGGAAAGTGGAGGTGGGGCGCCTCGGATACGTACCCAAGCGCGTCTTTGTGCCGCCCAACCCGGCCGGCGCGTTCCGTCCCGAAACGATTGATGTGGAGTTGGAGCCCACCAAAGTGAAGGTGGTCATCGCTTCTCCGTACCAAACCGCCGATTCGGTGAGGGATGCGGCCATCCAACTCCAAGGGATACGCAACTCCAACACTGAGGGGATTTCACGAAGCTTGAATGCGGTGGCGGACGCCGGCGCAAATACCGCCAGCGCCACCTTTGAAAATCTACTTCCCGGCCGGTATTGGATTCACGTTCATCATCAGGCGAACATTAGTGGCTTGCCCACGAGGTCAGGGCCATTGTTCGGTCTAGGCGCATTTCAAGTGACTTACTTTCGCAAAGAGACGCACGCCGAAGTGACGGCCGACCAAACCGAGCAGGTCCGAGTGGAACTTCAACCGGTACCCGCAATAATCCGGGGCCGTCTCTGGGCGACCGACGAACTGGCCAACCTGGAGACCGAAGCTTTCAATCCAGAACCCAACCGCATCTTTCACCTGATCGCCCAGAATGGCATCGTGTTCACGGAACATAAGCTCATCAAACTTCTGCAATCCACGAACAGTTCTGTCACCGTTGATACGGACGTCGCAGGAGACTATACCGCTCTGATCCCGCCCGGGATCTTCGGCGTGCAGATTCCCACGATGGTTGGATATTATACCGGGCACAACGTGGAATTCGGCGATCTGACCCAGAACCGTCCAACTCGTCCTGGCCCTTGGCCTTATCCGGACATTTGGCCGTATTCGACTTTTGAGGGGGGCCATCATGGAGCGGGACTCCGGTTTGATTCGGGCCACGAGTATCAACTCGATCTGTTCCTGGACGCTCATTACGTCAACATCTGCGGACTGGTCCAGACGCAAGGCGAACCATTCGGCGAGTTGATTTTGCGCATGAACGCAGACGGATCGGATGTGCAATCGGTGCCTGAGCACTATCTATGGGATACCGGGGCGGAGGTGGTGGCCAGAGGGACAAGTACTCACACGACACGGATCAAGAGGGACAGCGGTTACCTTCTGGGCAGAGTGAAGCCGGGCTCCTACGCGATCAGCCTGAATCATCCGAACTACAGCGCGCCGCCCGCAAACATCGCCATTGCTCCATGGCAACCACCGGGCATTCTGCCTGCCGTAGCGCCGCTCAACCCGACTGATTTCTTCCCGGGGATTACGCACTGCGACGACCGGTTTGCGCTGAAGGCAGACTGGAACACAAAAGGTTCGATTCGGGTGAGGCTGTTCACGTGGGTCACGTCTGATCCGCCGCGTTACGTGGAAGGGGGCGCGATCTCCCCCACATATTTTCGCATGTCGGGTCTGCCCAATCGATTGTTCTCCTACCGCTTGGGCGATGAAATACCCTCGCCGTCGTAGACGATCTGGCTGCGCCACGGAAATGGCTGGTTCTCCGATGGCGGCAGCGGCAGCGCGACCTTCCCCGCCTACGAAGGCGGGCTGCTCGATAACACACCACCGAATCCGCCGCCGACGACCAGCACCTCTTACACCCTGGACCTTCAGGCGTACAGCCGGGCTGATCCCAACCTGGAGATTCCAGGAGTGACAGTCCAGCTCGCGACGGGACCGGGGCTTGAGCGATGCCCGGCGCGACGAATTCTCGTCTGGGGCGTCCCCGGCGACCCCCCAGACGAGAATTCCGGTGGAAGAGTGCTTCGGACGGGCTTTTTGCTTGAGCGAACACCGGAGGACGACTACGATCGGGTCAGCCGGTGAAAAAGCAAATTCCCATCAAAAAATCTCATTGAGGGAGCCTCACTGAGCGTTCTACAATCTGTTAACGTGCTTTTGCCAACAGATCATGACTCACAGTAGCCTCCGCGATATCCGCGAAACCAGCCGGTCAACCCATGCACCGACCGGGGTTGCATGGATAGCCCTGGTTGTTCTGATCCTTTCCGTTCGAACCGTGCTGCCGGCGTCTCCGGAACGGATCGAGTTCTTCGAGAACCGGATTCGGCCGATCCTCGCCAATGAATGCTACGACTGTCACAGCAGCGGTGCGAAGAAACTCAAGGGCGATCTTCACCTGGACACGCGCGCCGGGTTGCTGAAAGGCGGCGACACCGGTCCGGCCATCGTGCCCGGCCAGCCGGACGAAAGTCTGCTGATCAAAGCGGTCCGCTACCAGGACGAGGACATCGCCATGCCGCCGAAGAAGCGCCTGCCCGAGGCGCAGGTCGCCGACCTGGAAGCCTGGGTGCGCATGGGCAGTCCCTGGCCGGAGCCGGACGGAGCGGCATCGCCGGTGAAGGGGGAGAACAAAGGATACGACTGGGCGAAGTTCCGCGCGGAGCATTGGGCGTTTCGGAAAGTGGTGAAGACGGAACCGCCCAAGGTGAAGAACGCCTCATGGGTGCGGAGTCCGATCGACCGATATGTCCTGGCGCGCCTCCAGGCTGCCGGGCTGAAGCCCTCACCACCGGCGGAAAAATCCGTTCTGCTGCGCCGCGCTTATCTCGATCTCACCGGCCTGCCACCCACGCCGGAGGAGGTCGCGGCGTTTCTCGCCGACAAATCACCCGGCGCCTTCGCCAGGGTCGTGGACGCGCTGCTCGCCTCGCCGCAATACGGCGAACGCTGGGGGCGCCACTGGCTGGATGTCGCGCGTTACAGCGACGGGCTGGGAGGATTTCTCGACGCCGAGGAGTTGCCGGAAGCATGGCGTTACCGGGACTGGGTCGTGGCCGCCCTGAATCGCGACCTGCCCTACGATCAGTTCGTGCGGGCGCAGATCGCGGGGGATCTCCTTTCCGACGACCGGGACCTGGCCATTGCGACCGGTTTCTTCGCGGTGGGCCCGACCTACATCTCGGACGGCGGCGATCCGGAGGCGACAGCGCAGGCGCGGGCCGAGACGCTGGCGGATCGTGTGGATACTTTCTCGCGCGCATTCCTCGGGCTCACCGTGGCGTGCGCGCGCTGTCACGATCACAAGTTCGATCCCATCACCGCGCGGGACTACTACGCGCTTGCGGGAGTTTTTGACAACTCCAAGGCTGGGCTTCATTCCATCGTTCTGCGCGAAGTGGTGGCCGCTTTCGACGCCGCGCAGAAAGCCATCCAGAATCAGGAAAAAATGATCAAGGCCGCCGGAACCAACGACGCCACGAAGTCGCAGGTGCCGGAGCTGAAGGCGGAATTGGAGCGTCTCAAAAAGGCCGCGCCGCCCGCCTATCCCAAGGCGCACATGCTCGCCGACCACGGCAACAAGGACATGCCCGTCGCCATTCGCGGCGACCTGCGCAAGCCGGGGGAACCCGCGCCGCGCCGTTTCCTGCAAATCGTCGCCGGGGAAAACGCTTCGCTCTTCAAGGACGGGAGCGGCCGCCGGCAGTTGGCGGATGCGGTGGCGGATCCCTCCAATGCGCTGACGGCGCGCGTCATCGTGAACCGCGTTTGGCAGCAGCACTTCGGGCAGGGGTTGGCCCGCACGCCGAGCAATTTCGGCGTCATCGGTGAAAAGCCCACGCATCCGGAACTGCTCGACTGGCTGGCGGCCACGTTCGTGGAACAAGGCTGGTCGCTGAAGAAGCTCCATCGCTTGATCCTGCTCTCCTCCACCTGGCAGATGAGCAGTCGTTACCGCGCGGATGCCTTTGCGAAGGACGGCGAGAACCGCCTGCTCTGGCGGATGAACCCGCGCCGGCTGGAGGTGGAATCCTGGCGTGACAGTCTGCTCGCGGTGACGGGCGAACTCGAACGCGCCCTGGGCGGTCCGCCCACGGAGAAGATTCTCGAATCCAACCGCCGCACGCTCTACGGCAAGGTCAGCCGCAACGGCGACCGCTTTCTCTCCGATGAATTTCTGCGTCTCTTCGATTTTCCGGCCCCGCGCGTGACGAGCGAGCAGCGCACGACCAGCACGGTGCCGCAGCAGCATCTCTTCCTGATGAACAGCGCCTTCATGACCGCCCGCGCCAAGGCGCTGGCCGCCCGGCTCCAACGCGAGTCCGGCGATGACCGCGCCCGCATCGCGCGCGCCTGCCAGTTGCTCTACTCACGTCCGCCGACGGCCGATGAGACCGATCTCGGCCTGGCATTCCTCGCCGCCGCCGCTGGAACGACCGTGTTGGGCTGGGAGTCCTACGCCCGGGCCTTGCTCTCCGCCCACGAGTTCGGTCAAATTCAGTGACCACCATGCAATTCGAGCAACACGAAGCCGCCTTTCGCCGCGCCGCCGGCCTCCATTCGCGCCGCGATTTCCTGAGCCGCCTCGGAGCGGGCATGGGCACGATCGGTTTGGCGGGATTGCTCGGCCAGACGCGGACGCGCGGCGCGCCGGTGGCCGCGTCGCCGTTGCGGCCCAAGGCTCCTCATTTCTCGCCACGGGCCAAGCATGTCATCCAGCTCTTCATGCCCGGCGGGCCATCGCATGTGGACACGTTCGACTACAAGCCGCAACTCGCGAAACACGCTGGGCAACGCCCGGAGCTCGTCAACCGCAAGACACTCCGCAACACGAAGAATGGGCTTATGCCCTCGCCGTTTGCCTTCAGGCAATACGGGCAGACCGGCAAGTGGGTGAGCGACATTTTCCCGCACGTCGGCGGCTGCGTGGACGACATCAGCTTCATCCATTCGATGCACACGGACATTCCCGAGCACGCCGGCGCGATGATGATGATGAACGTCGGCGCGTTGCAGCCCAACCGGCCGAGCATGGGCGCGTGGCTCGTCTATGGCCTGGGCACGGAGAACCAGAATCTTCCCGGATTCGTCGCCATGTCTCCGCGCGCGCAACCGCGCGGCACGCTGGCCAATTGGGGCAACGCCTTCCTCCCCGGTGCCTACGCCGGCAGCTACGTTAACATCGCCGGGATGAAACCGGACGCCGTGATGCGCGATCTGAAGAACACGAACCTCTCCACATCGGAACAGCGACGGCAGGTCGATCTCCTGGCGCAGCTCAATCAAAAACACCTCGCGCGTCTGGAACGAGATCAGGATCTCGAGGCCGGCATCGCCGCGATGGAGATGGCGTTCCGCATGCAGTTCTCCGTGCCGGAGGTGTTCGACATCAGCAAGGAGTCGCAGGCCACGCGCGATCTTTACGGCGACAGCGAATTCGCCAAAGGCTGCCTGCTCTCCCGTCGGCTGATCGAACAGGGCGTGCGCGTGGTGCAACTCTCCCTCTCCATCGACGGCTACGACATCGCCTGGGACACCGGCCATGAAAACATCGTCGAAGGCCACGCCAAGCTGGCCAAAGCCTGTGACCAGGGCATCGCCGCGCTGATTCACGATCTGAAAGCGCACGGACTCTTCGACGACACGCTGATCGTGTGGGGCGGGGAGTTCGGCCGCGCTCCGACCTCCGAGGGCGCCAAGGGCCGCGACCACGATCACTACGGCTACACCAACTGGCTCGCCGGCGGCGGCGTGAAGCGCGGCTTCAGCTACGGAGCGACGGACGAATTCGGCTGCAGCGCGGTGGAGGACCGCGTCCACGTCCACGATTTTCACGCGACCATCCTGCACCTGATGGGTCTCGATCACGAGCAGCTCACCTACCGATATTCCGGGCGGGACTATCGGCTCACCGATGTCTCCGGTCATGTGATTCGGGAAATCATTGCGTGAGCGCTGGCAAAGTTCTATTTCCCTCCTATGCGCCCCTCACATTTCATGGTCATGAACGTCTCGCTCATCGCCGCCACTGCGGCAGTCTCCGCCGCGGATGGCGCGAAGCTGCGCACGGTTCACTCGCAGCCCAGCCACGTCCTCGCCACCAGGCAGGTGGAACTCGTGGTGACCGAACTCGGCGGCCACATGGCGCCGGTAACTTTCTTCCGCGACAGCGCCCGGCCCGTGCAGCCTTACCACATCTCGCCGTGGCAGGACGAGAAGCCGACGAAGATGCCCGCCCCCGTGCTGGTCACATTGCGGGGCGATTTTTTCTGTATGCCCTTTGGCGGCAATGCCGAAACCGTCTCGGGCGAGAAACATCCGCCGCACGGAGAAATTGTCGGCGATGCGTGGAAAGTTCTTGGGACGAAGAAAGCCGGTGACGTGACGACGCTCACGACGGCCATTGATACCCAGGTCCGAAAAGGGCGCGTGACCAAGGAACTCTCGCTGGTGGAAGGCGAGAACGTCGTTTACTCGCGACACATCATCGAAGGCTTCGCCGGTCGCGTCCCGCTCGGACATCACGCAACCCTCGCGATGCCGGAGAAGGAGGGCGCGGTGCGCATCGCGACCAGCGCGATCCGTTTTGGAATGACGTATCCAGGCCTGTTCAGCGATCCAAAGCAGGGCGAATATCAGGCGCTGCTGCCCGGCGCCAAGTGGACCGACCTGACGAAGGTTCCCGCCGCCTGGAAAGGAGCGCCCGATGCTGATCTCACGCGACTGCCCGGACGCTACGGCCATGCGGACCTCATCCAACTCGCCAACGAACCGTGGGAAAAGACCGGCGGCCCCGCCTGGACCACGGCGACCTTTACGGAGGCCGGTTATCTCTGGTTCGCGCTGAAGGATCCCGCCGTGCTCAACAGCACGGTCTTCTGGATGGAGAATCATGGGCGCCACGGGCATCCGTGGAATGGCCGCAACAACTGTCTGGGACTGGAGGACGTCACCGCCTGTTTCGCCGACGGACTCGCCGCTTCGACGCGCGAGAATTTGCTCACCCAGGAAGGTGTGGCCACCACCGTGGAGTTGAGCGCCGCCAAACCGACGGCGGTGAACTACATCCAGGGCGTGGTGAAGATCCCGGCCGGCTTCGAGAACGTGCGGACACTCGAATTCGCACCGGGCCAGGCGACGTTTGTCTCCATCACGGGCCAACGCGTCACCGCTCCGGTGCGCCACGAATTCTTGAAATCCGGGAAACTGTGACATCTGCCATGCGTCAAACTTTGACCATCCTTTTATGAAAAATCGTTACCTTGTTCTCATTACTTGCACGCTTGCGCTCCTGACCGGGTGCGGCGACAAACCCGCGTCTCACTCAACTTCACAGCCCGCCGCCAACAAGGCACAGGGCACCATCGGCGTCTCCCTGCTCACGCTCGACAACCCCTTCTTCAAGGTGATCGGCGACAACATCACCGCCGAGGGCAGGAAGCGCGGCTACGAAGCCATCGTCGTCAGCGGCGACAAGGACGTCGCCAAGCAGGGCAACCAGATCAAGGACTTCATCGTCAAGGAGGTCAGCGCCATCGTCCTGAGCCCGTGCGATTCCAAGTCGATCGTCCCCGTGATTCAGGAGGCCAACGCCGCCGGCATCCCGGTCTTCACGGTGGACATTCCGTGCAACGAACCCGGCGTGAAGATCGTCACCCAGATCGCCACCGACAATTACGGCGGCGGCAAGGAAGCGGGGCAGGCGATGATCGAGGCGCTCGGCGAAGCGGGCGGCAAGATCGCCGTGCTGCATTTCAAGCAGGCCGAGTCCTGTCTCCTGCGAGTGAAGGGATTCCGGGAAGTCATCGACGCCCACAACGCGAGCGGCCAGGCCAAGATCAACATCGTCACCGAACTGGAGAGCGGCGGCGCGAAGGACATGGGCTACAAGGCGGCCGAGGACGCGTTGCAGGCGCACTCGGATCTGCGCGGCATCTTCGCCATCAACGATCCCGCGGCGCTCGGCGCACGCGCGGCGCTGGAGAAGGCCGGCAAGACGCAGGTGTTGATCGTCGGCTTCGACGGCCAGCCCGAGGGCAAGCAGGCGATCAAGGACGGCAAGATTTACGCCGACCCGATTCAATTTCCCGACAAGATGGGCGTGCAGATTGTCGATGCCATCGTCCGCCACTCGAAGGGCGAGACGCTGCCGCCGCAGATGCTCATTCCCACGAGCCTGTACCGCAAGGCTGACGCGCTGAAGGATCCGGAACTCAAGTAACGCGAATCCCTCCACTGACTCATGAGCGCGGGAAACTTTCTCCACGAACTCGTCGGCTCGATGTCGCAGGGAGCAGCGGGCAATCCCACCGTCGCCATGATCGAGGCCGCCTTTGCCCACCACGGCCTGCATTGGCGCTACGTCAACATGGAGGTCGCACCTGCGGACCTCGGCATCGCCGTGCGCGGGGCCAAGGCGATGGGCTTTCGCGGCTTCAATTGCAGCCTGCCGCACAAGGTCGCCGTCATCCCGCACCTCGACGGGTTGGGCGAATCCGCTTCGGTCATGGGCGCCGTGAATTGCGTCGTGCGGCGCGGCGACCAGTTCATCGGCGAGAACACGGACGGAAAAGGCTTCCTGAAATCGCTGGAGACAACAATCGCTCCCAAAGGAAAATGCGTCGTGCTCTTCGGTGCCGGCGGCGCGGCCCGCGCCATCGCCGTGGAACTCGGCCTTGCCGGCACCCGCCGAATCACCATCGTGAACCGCTCCGAGCCGCGCGGCGCGGAACTGGTCACGCTGCTCCGCGACAAGCTGAAGCTCGAGGCCGAACTAGTGGTGTGGCGCGGCGATTACACCGTGCCCGCCGGCACCGACATCGTCATCAACGGCACTTCGATCGGCCTCTACGCCCCGGAGGCACGACTCGCGCTCGATCTGGCTTCGCTCAAACCCGGCCTGGTCGTGGCCGACGTGGTCTTCAGCCCGGTCCGCACGCGCTTCCTCGACGATGCCGCCGCCCGCGGTTGCCGCGCCCTCGACGGTCTCGGCATGCTCGTGAACCAGGGCATCGTCGGCGTGCAATACTGGACCGGCATCACCCCGGATGCGGCGGTGATGCGCATAGCCCTCGAAACCGCCATGGGCCTATGAACGCCGCCGTGCCGCTCTTTGAGATGCGCGGCATCGTGTTTTCTTTTGCTGGCGCGCGCTTGGCCCGTGACCGCAGCTTGAGGCACGACGGGTGATACAGTCATACCTTCGTCTTTCATTTGAACCTCAGAGATGTTGCCTGCGGGTAAATTGATGTTGCTGAAGATTTGAACGTCGGCGGCTCGGAGCTCATCGACCGCGCGTTCCACCTCCTGCAAGGCTGCCTTGGGATGGTTCAAGGGCAACGCCGCCACGAACGAAAGCAAGCGGCTGCCGGATGGGACCTTGCTGATGAAACAAACGGTCCGCAGCCAGTACTTGGCGCTGCGCACGGACCAGCAGGCCATCTTGGACTACTTCACCGGAGGTTGCACCGTCCAGGAAATCCTCCAGGCCCATCTGCTGCGGAAGGGCCATGTCAGAATCCGCGCCTTTTATGACCTGGTCATGAGCGCGTTGGAAAAAGGTTTCTTGGTGGAAGGGCAAGACGACCCTAGGAACAGGCCCGCGCCCGGCTCCCGATGGAAGATACGGTGGGGCGCCGCCTCGGCGGTCGCACTATCGGTTACGATGATGCTTTCCGGAGCTTCCGCCCTTTGGTCCGAGCCCATCGTCTTGGTTCATTCCTGGGCGCATTGGCTGAAGGTCCTCGCGTTCATGATGCTGTCTCTCAGCTTGTCCAACGCGTTGAGCGGATGTGTGCTGAGCGGCTTCGGACGCCTGGTCTCCGGGGTCCGAGTCCGGTTTAACCGCGGGATTCCTTTTTTCGCGGTGGACACGAGCGACGCCTTTATGGGCGGGCGCGGGTGTGAGATTTGTGTGGCCTTGCAGGCGCTGTCCGCGCCGTTCCTGGTGGCCTTGGGCGCGATGGTCTGGGATTCGGCGCCGACGTTGCTGGCGGCATGGATCACGGTGTTGGTTGTCTGTTCGCCCTTTGGCAACACGACGGTGCACCGACTCCTCCACGCTTGGCTCCGAAAGGAATATCAGTTGCCCCGGTGCGCGGAAAAATTCCTGAGCACCCGGATGGTGCCGTATTCGTTCCTATGGAAAGAACCGCTCCACGAGGAGAGATATCTGCTGGTTTACAGCGCCTCCGCCATTCTCTGGCTGGGCGCGGCTTGCCGCTTCGCCAGCGAACTGCTCGAGTTGCAGGAAACGCGCATGGTCCAGGATTGGCTGCGACCGGACGAAGTGGGCAAATTGTGGGGGCCGCTGGCCGAATTCCTTGCTTTCGCGGGGTTTGGTGGCCACGCCCGTCATTTACCTGGGCAGGTTGCTGACTCGCGGCTTGTATCGGGCGGCCGCAGCGCGCTGGTTCACCGCCGAAACCAGCCTGGGCCGCCAGCCGCCCGCCGGCACCCGTCCTTCAGGCGCTGACCTCCGCGAATTCCTCAAAGACACGCTTCTGTTCTCGCCATTGCCGGAGGCAGACTTGGGCCGTGTGGCGGAGGCCATGAACTATGTGCGTGTGCGCCCGGGCACCTTGATCATTCGGGAAAACGACCTCGGGGAGTCGTTGTTCGTCATTCTTGGAGGAAAGGTCGAAGTCCTGAAGGAGAACGAGGCGGGCGAACCTCATTGCGTGGCCAGCCTGGGGCGCGGCGACGTGTTTGGGGAGATCGCCTTGCTGGACCAGGTGCCGTGGACCAGCAGCATGCGCGCGCTCGAAACCACTGACCTTCTGACCTTGAGCAAGGCGGATTTCGACCGGGTTCTGGTTGCCGCTTTGGGCGCCGGGAGAATCAAATCGGCTGTTCAGGTCTGCGCTTACCTCAAGCGCAATCCGCTGTTTGCCGACTGGCTGAATTACCTGACCAAGAAAAAAATATCGTGTCTTCCGCAAGCTCTCTGACCTCCAGCCGATGGGGCACTCGCGGGCGTTCGTCTTCATCGACGAGCACCCGGACAGCATCAACTTCGGCGACGTGGCGGTGGCGATGAACGACGGGGTGCCATCCGCGCGCATTTACATCATTGATTATCCGGCCAGCACGCACAACGGGGCGGGTGGCCTGAGCTTCGCCGACGGTCATGCGGAAATTCACAAGTGGGTCGATCCCCGCACCAAGCTCCCGTGGAAAAACGCGAGCATGACCCTCGTCGTCCCGTCGCCGAATAATCGGGACATGGTTTACCTGTCGGAGCACGCGTCGATTCAGGAATAGAAATGCTCCTTCAAACGAGTTCCTTTTCCTATGGTTCCGCGCCCCGGCCTCGCTATGAGCCTGCATTTCGTCGGAACGAATAATTACAGCAGTGGCTTCTTGCAAGTGAACGCGCAAGGCGCTTCCTTTGGGCGCCCAGCGTGGTTGTTCGGAGGCCAATTGGCCGAGTTACGCCTCTGGCGAGAAGCACGAACCGGGATCCAGATCCTTCCAAATACATTATGATGCATGAGCCGCCAGCCAGAATTTATGGCTGCGGTGGCGTTCCCGAGGGGTATCAATGGCGCCGCTCACAGCAGGCGTCGGATGTTGCCAACGTCATCGGGCGCCGGATCAATTCATTTCACCGACGCTTTATGTCGATGGCCACAAGAGAATGGTTCCGTCACGTGGGGCGAGCTTTGGGAGTCCCCGGCCGAATCTGGAGCAAATGATTCGCCTTCCGCAGACGAAGGTCCCCGCCCTTCGAGTTCGTTCGTGCGAGCGCTCATTCGACGCCACGGTTTGGGCAAAGTGTTGTTTGCCCTGGCCGCCTTGATAATCGGTCTACTGTTGCTTTATCTGCGGTTCAAAACCCCGAGTTGGTCGAGCGAACCTTCGAAATATCAGGCAGACCCTGCCTCCGTCCGGCCCGCGAATCCTGAAGAACCTTAAAGGGCCCTTAAGGGGGGCAAAACGCGAAACACGCGAAACCGGAAAATCGCAAGAGAAAGCTTGCACCGCCATCGGAGCGAGCTATATTTCTACTCCCTTGATCGCGGGGTGGAGCAGCCCGGTAGCTCGTCAGGCTCATAACCTGAAGGTCACAGGTTCAAATCCTGTCCCCGCAACCAATTTGAAGGCGGAAAACCCTCGATTTTCTTAGGAAAGTCGGGGGTTTTCGCTTTTTCAGGCCCAGTCTCGTTTTTCGTTCGGCAAGCGGCATTTGGGGGCATTTCCGGGCTATGATTTCCCTTTTCTTTCACTTGCGCCGGGCTGCTTCCGGGGCCGTGAATCCCGCCCGGATCGCCACAGTTCACGCACGCGCCGCTCGCGTCTCATCTGTGACCGGGTGAAGGGGAAAGAAAAGGGAAGCCCCGCGCCCGATCTTCCGGCCATTGGAAACGTGCGGGCCGCCGTCTTCCGATCATTGGAAAGTTCCCCTTCCGTCGGCCAGCATACGCCCCGCGGGCTGCGTGCGGCGGGGCGTTCGCTTCTCGGCGTCCCGGTTGATGGCGCGATACTTCGCGGCGAGTTGATCCAGAAACCACTTGTCGTGAAGGGCTGGCTTCCAACGAACAATACCAGTGGCCCCGGCGGAATGAACATGGCCGGTGGATTACGGTAGAGCAGCTTAGGGCTTATTGAAATCGCTGCGGTAACAGGCCGTGTCGCTGGCACGGTTGTCATCGTCCGCTTTGCCCGTAGTCCCGTCGATCAATCCAAAATCTCTAGCGCGCAGTTGTTTGGCTTTGCGGTATTGGGCATGGCCGTCCGTGAACACTAAATTGCCACCGCGATTGTGGATGTCGCTGTACCAATCCACGCCTGGCTTCAAGTTCACATGCCAAAATGTGTAGCCGCCTGGGCAAAGGCCGAAGTCGGAGCCGACGGCTGGACGCAAGGCGGTGAAGCTGACCAAACGAATCGTTTCCTGCATGATGATCACATCGCTTGGGCGAGGAATCGAAGCGAGACTCAACTCCATCGGTACCCCGTTTGGTAGATAACTCGTAGCGCTCATGGCGGTGGCATCGCTGCCGTCTCCCGGTTTCTTGGCGTTGGGACACGCATAAACTTTGGAGCTTCGATTGGTCTGGCCGCCCTGTAAGTAGGGTGCGAGGGCATACAGGCAGTTGTTTTGCCAACCGGCGGCTCGTGGGTTCATGAAGTCGGGTATCTGTGATGCCTTGGGTGGCAGGCGACGGTAATCGGATTCGTAGAGCGTCAATGCCAGCCCAATCTGGCGCATGTTGTTTAAACAACTGGTTTGTTGCGCCATCTGTTTGGCCCGGGACAGTGCAGGCAGCAGCATGGAAGCCAGGATGGCAATAATGGCGATCACAACCAGCAGCTCAATGAGCGTGAAACCCGACTTGGCTGTCTTAAGCGGATGGTTGAGACCCAGAGGATAACTGATAGGAATTTGCTTTTTCAAAGCGAGACGACCATGCCGGTGCGGGGAAGTTGGGGCAATAAGAAAGTTCCTCTGAACCGGGTGTGGAAGGATGGTTGGAAGAGGATTCTCGCGTGGAGCAGCCGCAGCGGCGGCTCCACGTGAGAATCCTCCCCGCCCTGCCAGGAAAAGCGTTTTTAAAACTCGGATTTGGGCGCGTTCGGATAAAGCCCGGGGCTCAAGCGTGTCGGCGTCGGTTGCCGTTGCGCCCGCTGGCCCCGCGTCTTGTTCGAGTACCCTCCGTAGTAGCGCACCAGATGGCTGCCCGGGTCCGGGATGTGTTGGGTCACTTCCGCCAGGAAGTCCAGCGGATCGAACACCTGGAAGTTGCGGGAGGGGCCGGCCAGGAGTTCGTCGTCCCCCGGTTCGGGGAAGCGGCCTGCGGTGTTGTGCTCGGTCTTGTAGATCACCTTGCCGGCCTCCGTCACCTCGATCATGCGCGCCTGGGAGAAGGGACACCGCAGGAAATACTGGATCAGGCGCTGCAC
>Ga0194132_10008418_pt1 | contig 14750 bp, 14 predicted proteins | sample TA2KigOf80mmetaG_FD_148612 | JGI IMG/M metagenome (GOLD analysis project Ga0194132, IMG submission 148612) | Freshwater microbial communities from Lake Tanganyika, Tanzania - TA2015054 Kigoma Offshore 80m | ecosystem: Environmental > Aquatic > Freshwater > Lake | place: Tanzania: Lake... | reverse complement strand
GACCACTTAGCCAATGGCCGGAGCAAACTTCGGCGGTCTGCGCGCTTGGGTTGCTTGCTCGAAGGCAAAAGCCAGCTTGAGCAACACCGGTTCGCTGTAGGCCCGCCCAAAAAAGGAAAGGCCAACCGGTAACCCCATCACTTGTCCGGCTGGAACCGTGATGTTCGGATAGCCCGCCACCGCCGCCGGCCCGGAACTGCCGCCCACTCCCCGGTCGCCATACAGATGGTCGGTCTTCCCGGCCGGCCCACCCGAAGGCGAGATGATGGCGTCCAGATGATGCTTGTCCATCACGGCATCAATCCCTTCCCTGCGAGAGAGGCGGCGGCATTGTTCGAGGGCGTCAAAGTAAGCTTTCTCCGTCAACGGCCCTTTTTCTTGCGCGCGGATCATCGTTTCCTGGCCGAAGTGAAGCAGCTCCTTGTCTTTGTTCCGTTCGTTGAATTCAATCACGTCCTGGAGGGTGCGCACCGGCGCTTTGGGCCCAAGCGACGCGAAGTAGGCGTTCAAACCGGCCTTGAATTCATAGAGCATCACTTCCCGTTCCGCAGCGCCGTACCGGCTCAATTCATCGGTGAAGTCCACGAGCACCGCGCCGAGCCGCTTCAATTCTTCCAACGCCGCGTTGAGAACTTTTTCCGAAATACTGGATTGGAAGTAGCGCCGCGCCACGCCAAGCCGCGCGCCGCGCAGTCCGTTTGGATCGAGGAATTGCGTGTAATCCCGCGCCGCTTTGCCTTGGCTCGATTCGGTCGCGGCATCGCGCGGATCAACGCCCGTCAGCGCGCTCAGGACAATCGCGGCGTCGCGCACGGTCCGAGTCATCGGCCCCGCCGTGTCCTGGGTGTGCGAGATGGGGATAATGCCGGAACGGCTGATGAGTCCGACCGTCGGTTTCAGTCCGACGATTCCGCACACGGTCGAAGGTGAAACAATGGAACCGTCCGTCTCGGTGCCAATCGCTGCCGCGCAAAGATTCGCGGAGACCGCGACTGCCGAACCGGAACTGGAGCCGGATGGATTGCGATCCAGCGCGTAGGGATTTTTCGTCTGCCCTCCGCGTCCGCTCCAGCCGCTCGTCGAACGATTCCCCCGGAAGTTAGCCCATTCGCTGAGGTTGGTCTTTCCCAGAATGACGGTGCCGGCCTCGCGCAGCTTCTGAGCCACGAAGGAATCCTGCGGCGCGATGGAACCCAGGAGCGCCAAGGAACCCGCCGTGGTCATCATCCGGTCGTGCGTATCGATGTTGTCTTTGATCAGGACGGGAAGGCCGTGGAGCGGCCCGCGCGCGCCTTTCGCTTTGCGTTCCTTGTCCAACGCGCGGGCAATGGCGAGGGCGTCGGGATTGAGTTCGATCACCGAGTTCACCGAAGGCCCGTGTTGATCGATCTCCTCGATGCGCCGAAGAAAACTTTTGACCAGAGAAACGGAAGATTCTTTGCCCGACTGCATCGCGCGTTGCAGGTCGGCAGTCGTGGCTTCTTCCCACTCGAAGGACTTGATGCGGAATCGAGGCTTCGCCGAATCGGTGGGCCGTCCTTCCGAATGGGCGAGCGTGGGGCCGAGGATCGATGGGGCGGCGGCGAGGGCGGTGAGTTGGAGGAAAGTTCGTCGGTTCATGGCTTCACACGTAACGGCAAAGCATCAACCGCAGGAGATCGCAAAGCGAATGAAGTGAGACTGAGACCTTCCGTGCGCCAGCGATTCTCATTCTGCGACTCTGGGAGCGCCGGCGTCCCCGCCGGCGTGTCGGGTTGCTGAAAGATAACAGGAATTGGCCGACAAGGATGTCGGCGCTTCCGGTAAAATGAGAAGGGCTATCCGTGCGCTAGGCACCTTGGCGGCGGTCTGCAGGATCATTGTATTCTTTGTGGTCTTTGCGTTCTCTGCGGCTAAACCTTGCCTGGGTTGCGGTGTTGCGCCGAATACTCGCAACTCCGTCGTCGGCGTCAATAGGCGTTTGATTGGTTGGGGATCATACCCCACGAATTCAGGGCGGACCGCGAACCGAAGGAGCAACGACTCACGCGCCAGCGCCTTGGCGTGCGGCAGCCTCTCTGCTCCCTAGAAGCCGTTCTCCCGTCTGGAATCCCAACGGGGTTCTGCCCCAAAGCCCAGGGTTGCGAGGAACGAGCTACCCCTGGGGATGGGGGGAAACACAGGTCCAACCCCAAACGGGGTTGCGCCTTCGGCCTACGTGAGAGACGCAACCCCGTTGGGGTTGGTTCCGCCTCGTGCGTTCTACTCAGGGTAGCTCGTTCCTCGCAACCCTGGGCTGGAGGATGCAATCTCCTGAATCGTTTCATGGGCTTGGGGGTTGAACGCAAAAACAGATCATCATGGTTTCGGTTGAGGCGATGGCGCGCGAGACGATAAGACTTGCAGTCTGGCGCTTTCCCAGCCGCCGCCGAGGGCTTTGATCAATTGCACCGCCGCGATCAGCCGCTGGCCCGTGAGTTGAGCGCTGGCCCGCTCGGTTTGCAGCGTGGCGCGATTGGCATCCACGACCTCGAGGTAGCTCACGATCCCGGCCCGGTAACGTTCGCCCGCCAGTTCCGCAGCCCGGCGCGCGTTGGCCACGGCGCGGTCCTGCGCAGCGGCCTGGGTCGCAAGGTGAGCGATGCCCGCCAGACTGTTTTCGACGTCGCCAAACGCCACGAGCATGCGCTGACGATAGCGGGCGACCGTTTCTTCGTACGCGGCTTGGGAGCGTTTGTACTTCGCGCGGTTGCGGCCTCCAGCAAAGATGGGCAGCGAAAGGCTCGGCCCGATGGACCAGACGCGGCTGTCCCAATTAAACAGGTTATCGATGTCCCCGCTCACGTAGCCGCCGGAGCCGGTGAGGCGCAGCACGGGAAAGAAGGCAGCTTTGGCCACGCCGAGGCGAGCGTTCGCGGCGGCGAGTTGACGCTCGGCTTCGGCAATCCGGGCGGCGCTCGAGCAAGTCGGAAGGCAGGCCGGCGGGAATGTCGGGTGTGCGTGGATTCCAGGACCGCGTTTCGGTTTCTGATTCTCCTGACAAATCGACGTCGCTTTTCCCCTCACCCTGCCCTCTCTCCAAGGAGAGGGGAACAGCACCACCGCGCTGGACAGTGCCAGCGTCCGTGGCCAATGCCGACGCGTCCTGCGATTCCCCCTCTCCCTGAGGGCCCTGAGGGAGAGGGCCGGGGTGAGGGGGAACGTGACGTCCGGCTGACGAGTTGTGCGAAATCGAAGTCAAACGGAAGCCCGACGGATTCTCTCCGACCAGGATGGCGAGGGCGTTTTCCAACTCAGCGCGGCGTTTGGCGAGCGACGCAGTTTCGGCTTCTGCGGTGGCCAACTCGGTTTCCGCGCGAGCGACTTCGAATTCGTTTCCAATGCCGCCTTCAAAGCGGCTCCGGACAAGTCGGACTTGTTCGCGGCGCAGCTCCACCGTGCTCGTAACCGCCGCGATCTCAGCGTCGAGCGCGCGCAGCGCGAAATAGTTTTGAGCCAGGTCAGCCTGCAGCGTGAGCAGGACATTGTGAAATGCGGCGAGTGAAGCCTGGGCGTCGGCGCGCGCGCTTTCGAAGCCGCGGCGCACGCGGCCCCACAAGTCGATTTCGTAACTCAAATCGAGCGGCGCGCGGAAGGTGTTGGCGGAGATGTCGCCGAAGCTTGGCACCTGGTTGGGCGAGAACCGCTCGCGGCGGGCGGTCGGATCGATGTTCAGGCCGGGCAGCAATTCGCTCCGGGCCACGCGGGCGGTGGCGCGGGCCTGATCCAGACGGGCAATCGCAGCCTTGAGTTCTTGATTGGATGCGGCGGCGCGGCGTTCGAGCTCATTGAGTAGTTCGTCATTGAAAATTTCCCACCATGCGCCCTTCGGAACATGATCGAGCGACTGGCCTTGTTTCCATTCGCCAAGTCCAGCGGCTTTGTACGCCGAAGGAACGGCATTCGTCGGCTGCGTATAATCCGGGCCGACAGTGAATACGCCGGCGGAGGAGTCAAGGCCTGTGAAAAACACTCCCAACAAGAGGAGCGCTGCGGCGAATTTCCGTGCAACTGGCCCACGGGCCGCCGGGCGCTTGGTCTGCAAGCCATGCGCACGGCCCTTGAACCCATCGCCGGTAGGGCGGTGTTGCCGCGCCGCCGCTTCGACGGAAGACCGGCTGCGCGGCAACGCAGCCCTACCCGATTCATCGGAAGCTCCCACGCCCAAAAGGCGCGCATTGGGACCATGAACCGTAGCCGCCGACGTGAGGAGGCGGATTTCCCGGTTAACCAAAGCGCTCGCCTCGTTTCCTCGGCGGCTACGAACCGACGGTTCATGGGAAGTTCCCTTGGTCTCGGAACCATGCACTCGGCCCATGAACCCGGTAGGGCGAGTCCGTCCCGGCGAGCCGCTCGACGTGTGTTGAACACGTCCGACTCGGCTCGCTGGGGACAGGCTCGCCCTACCGTCGGGTCCATGGGAAGCGCAGCGCGTTCTGGAGCTGGCATGGCTTCCATGTCGTGGCACGAGTTCTTGGACTAAGGTCATCCAGTGCTCCGTCGTCCACCTGAGAATCTGCAATCGTTTCATGGATTCAACTTTCTTGGCATTGGTTTCAAGCGCGCGCCGGAGCAGCGCTTTGCTCCGGAAGCACCGGCGACTCCGGCGCCGGGGCCGGCTTCTTGTCGAATGACTCAATGCGGCCGCGGTGCGGGAAATCTTGCTCGTCTCCGAGTTGGACGCGTGAATGTTTAGCTTGGGATGAGAGCCGTGTCTATGGAACGAAAGTAGTAGTTGTCTATTTAGTCAAATTTAGCGGCAAATTTTTTTTGTGCTCCCTCATGCTGGCACCGGGGCCGGTTCGCTGACTCCAAGCAACTCGTAAGAATCCGATTAGTGCTTGAGCAGCGCGGGATCATTTCCCTATTCTGAGTCGGTATTTCCTTAGGGACGAATTTGGAACAGATCATGGGAGCCTCGACGAAAACCAAAACCGCCTCCTCCCGTCACGGCCTGCTCGCGGGTGGAAACTGGATCATCGACCAGGTCAAATTGATTGACGTTTATCCGCAGCCAGAACAACTCGCCAACATTCAGAGCCAGGCCCAAGGGACCGGTGGCGCGCCGTACAATGTGTTGATCGATCTGGCTCGGTTGGGCGCAGGCTTTCCCCTTTTTGGCGCTGGACTCGTCGGGGATGACAACCTGGGAGAACTCATTCTGAGGGATTGTCAGAAGCATGAAATCGACACGCGATTTCTGCGACGGACGCCGAGCGCGCCGACTTCTTACACGGACGTGATGACAGAGATCGGCCATGGCCGCCGCACGTTTTTTCACAATCGCGGCGCCAATGCGCTTTGGACGGGGGAGGATCTGGATTTCCTGAAATGCAAAGCCCGAATCTTTCACCTCGGATATTTGCTGTTGCTCGATGCTCTGGACCGGCCGGACAAAACATTCGGAACAAAGGCGGCGCGATTGCTGGCCAATGCTCGAGAAGCGGGAATCAAGACGAGCGTGGACGTAGTCAGCGAAAACAGCGATCGATTCTCCAGAATCGTGACGCCCTCGCTCAAACATGTTGATTTTTGCATCTTGAATGAAATCGAGGCGGGGAAGACCGCCGGGTTCACGATCCGCCAAGGTGACGGCAAGCTCGACACGGTGGCGCTTCGGCACACGGCGGGCGCGTTGCTTCAACACGGCGTCCGCGAATTGGTGGTCATCCATTTTCCGGAAGGCGCGTTTGCCCGGACGCGCAAAGGGGAAGACTTCTGGCAATCCTCCCTGGTTTTGCCTCCCAAATTCATCGCGGGCACAGCCGGGGCTGGCGATGCATTCTGCGCAGGAGTTCTCTTGGGCCTGCACGAAGGTTGGGACTTGGGGCGATGCTTGATGACAGGGGTTTGCGTGGCCACGGCGTCGCTCTCGGATCCCACTTGCACCAACGGTGTCAAGTCGCTCAACTCCGCTTTGGCATTGGCCAAGAAGTTCAGGCCCCGTCCGCCGCTGGAAACGAAGGAGTGAATTCGGTGTGCGGCCGTGAGGCGTCTATTCGCGACGTGCGAACGGTGTGCCGCCTTGCGCTCCCTGAAGCTCTAAGAGCCTGTCTGAAAATTGCGTGGGGTCCTGCGGCGAGGGATTTTGGCTGTGGCCAAGGCGGCGAGCCCGGAGCATCCCCGCAGCGGGCTGTGACGGGTGAGCCAACGCAGGCCACGGACAAAAGACCCGCCGCCCGGAGGGTTTTCGCAGAAAAAGCCGTCTGGCTTCGTTGCTCCTCGGTCAGAGACCGCTGCGGGTATCCTCCCTCGTCGTGCCTCGCCATCCGGCCTTTTCTGCGAAAACAGGACTCCCACGGAATTTTCAGACAGGCTCTAACAGATGTGATGCGGGAACTGGGCTTCGATGCCCTACGCACGTTCCATGTATTTCCCCGTGCGCGTATCGACTTTCACCTTTTCACCGGTCTTGATGAACAGAGGAGCCTGAATCGTGATGCCGGTCTCCAGGGTCACGGTTTTCTGGACATTGTTCGCCGAATCGCCGCGAATGCCTCCCGGCGCGTCCGAGACGGTTAAGACCACGCTGGCAGGCAATTCAACCTGGACAGCCTTGTCATTGACGAACGTGACGGTCACGGGCGAATTCTCCACAAGATAATGGCTCGCGTCCCCGACAATCTCGGGCGAGAGCGTCACCGTTTCATACGTTTCCGGATCGGAAAACACAAAGTCTTCGCCATCCTTGTAGCTGAATTCCATCTTTCGGGTGGTCATCGGCACGACCTCAATGCGCTCGGTTGAGCTGAAGCGAACGTCGGACGACTTGCCGGTGCGAATGCTTCGGATGCTGGCCTGAACGAAGGCGCGAAGGTTGCCGGGGGTTCGATGCTGACTATCGAGCACAACGGCGACGTCACCATTGTAACTGATGGCCATTCCTTTTCGGAGGTCGTTTGCTGTTGCCATAAACTGACTAAAGTTATCTGAACTGTGGAACTCAGCGAGCGCGTATCCGCATCGGACGGCGCTCTTCGCCGGTCATGACTCGTGCGATTATCGGCTCAGAAACGGGGAACATTCCTGCGAGATCTTTCACGAGAATCCGATTCACTAGCCGTCGATTCATTCGTAGCCGAACCGAGCGGAAGCGGGAAAATACCGCAGCAGACCGTCAATGCAAGCCTTCTCTTGGAGTTTTTTGAGGCGCGGGAATGCCGTGAGGCGCCGGCGGAAGGTCAAAGGCACCGGATGTATCGCCACATCGGTTTCAGGTCCGCGTCGGCGAGCGCCAGATTTTTGATTTCGTCCTTGCCACGATGCTTGATGGCGCGTGCCAGACTCTTCTTGGCGGCGTCCAGGCGGCCCAGTTGACATGCATAACACGCGAGGTTGTAGTGGATGACACTGATTTTGGGAAAGCGTCTGGCGAGTGGAAGGAGTTGGTCGAATGCTTCCCGAGTCTGTTTCAACTCGTGCAGCGCGTAGGATTGGTTGATCCAACCCGATGGATGGCTTTTGGCGGCCTGAATCTGGCGGCGGGCCACTTGCAGCGCGGCTGTCCAGGACTTCGCCGCGGCGTGAATGCGCCATTCACCTTCGAGCACATCCGGATGGCTGCGATGCGCTTCGGATATTCTGTTCAGTTCGTGCCGTGCCTCAGCCGGATTGCCCAGTTCCACCCAGCCAATCGCGGCCAAGAGATGATGAACATCCGGTGGCTCCAATTTCGTCATCTGAGATTTCAATCGAATTGTTTTCTGGCTGTGGCGGAAATCCATTGTGCAGAACCCGACGAAAGGCAATTGTATTCTTGTAGCCTGAGACGACGAAATCCACTTTTCTGCAATGGCCATTTACCCTTCTCTCTGTCCGCGTCTGATGACTGAGGCCGACTTGGGTTTCGCTGACTTACTGCGTGGCATCGTTGGCTGGAATCAGACGCTGAACGATTGGCAGCGCCTTCGGGACTACGCGCCCCAAGGATGTTTCATCGCGGAATGGAACGGATCCCCTGTGGGCACGGCCACAACCACTCGCTATGGAACTGAACTCGCGTGGATCGGAATGCTCCTGGTCCATCCCGACTATCGAGGGCGTGGTGTCGGGCGCGCCTTGCTCGAACATTGCTTGAATCATCTGAAGGGGACGCCGTGCATCAAGCTCGATGCCACGCCGTTGGGTCAAACGCTTTACGACAAACTCGGCTTTGAAGTTGAATGGACGTTGACGCGTTGGGAATGCAAATGCTTTGTCGAGTCAGCCGCCCCACATGTGCCTGGCCGCGAGCATCTGCAAACTCAATCGAACGATGCCGACGTGGCGTTAACGCGGGGCGCGGGACGTGGCTCTCCGGAACCACTCGTCATTCCTCACGAATCCGTAACTCTTAAATCACTCAATGCTTCGTCGGTAACTCAACTTGACGAGATCGACTCGCGCGCCTTCGGCGTCTCGCGTGCCGCTATGTTGGAGCGTTTGGTGGTGGGCAGTTCACGGGCGCTAGCCGCGATCTCGCAGAATGGAAAAGTCCGTGGCTACGGTTTGCTCCGCGCAGGGTCCAAGGCTTCGTATCTCGGTCCGATCGTTGCGGACACGGCGATTGGAGTTGCCCTGGTAAAGAGTCTTCTCAATCAAGAGAAGGGACGGCCGGTTTACTGGGATGTGCCGGATGTCAACGGGATGGCGGCGTCCCTGGCGCAAGAACTTGGTTTCGCTCCTCAGCGGCATTTGGTCCGAATGTTCCTTGGCACAAACAAACAGCCTGGGAACCCGGCGCAGTGCTTCGCGATTGCTGATCCATCCATCGGCTGAGGTGCTCTATGATTCTCTTTTGACCTCGCCGGAACTGAGCGCCATATTCGGACTGCTTCTTATGAAAGTGAAACTTGCCTACGGCCAAGGACACTTGAGCGTCGAGTTGCCAGATCGCCAAACCACGGTTATTGAGCCGTCCCACACGCCAGGCCTGTCGGATGAAAAAGCCGCAGTGCTCCAGTCGCTTGCTTACCCTATCGCTGCCCGCTCCTTGCGAGAGTGGATCAAGCCCGGTGACCGCGTTTGCATTGCGTTTACGGACATCACTCGCGCTACGCCGAACGATCGGATTATTCCCTGGTTGTTGGAAAATCTGGCTCACGTACCGCGTGAGCGGATTACGCTTCTGAACTCGCTGGGAACGCATCGACCCAATACTCAGGATGAATTGGAGAAATTGCTTACGCCGAAAATTGCCCGCGGTTACAGCGTGATCAACCACGAACCGGAGAATCCGGCGGCGTTGGTCCAGTTTGGCACCACCCGGGATGGCACGCCCGCGTGGATTAACCGCCATTTTGCGGACGCGGATGTCCGGGTCGTGACCGGTTTTATCGAACCGCATTTTTTTGCCGGATTCAGCGGTGGACCGAAAGGGATCATGCCCGGTTTGGCCGGACTACAGACCGTGATGAGCAATCACGGTGCGAGGAACATCAGCGACGCCAGAGCCGCGTTCGGCGTCACGGTCGGGAACCCAATTTGGGAAGAGATGCGAGAGATTGCGCTGCGCGTCGGGCCGAGTTTTCTGCTCAATGTGAGTCTGAACGGGCAACGTGAGATTACCGGTGTCTTCGCAGGTGACTTGATTGAGGCCCACAAGGTCGGGATTGAGTTTGTGCGCCGATCGGCCATGCAGAAGGTGAAGTCGCCTTTCGAGATCGTGGTGACAACCAACAGCGGTTATCCACTCGATCTGAATTTGTATCAGGGCGTGAAGGGGATGAGCGCCGCGGCGCGCATCATCCAGGACGGCGGCACGATCATTCTGGCCTGTGAATGCCGTGAAGGCGTGCCGTCGGGAAGCCCGCTCGATTTACTTCTTCGCGAGGTGTCGGGGCCGGAGGAAATCCTGACGAAGCTCGCGGCCCCTGGATTTGTGCGTCCGGAACAGTGGCAAGCGCAAATTCAAGCGATCATCCAGCGCAGAGCCACGGTCTTGGTTCACAGTTCTCTCGCGGACGAAGTCATTCGCGCAGCGCATCTGACGCCGTGTCATGACATCGCGGAGGCTGTTCGCAAAGATCTCGCAAATCGCGAGCCTGACGCACGCGTGGCGGTGTTGCCGCAAGGACCGCTCACCATCCCATATCTGTCGTGAACTCTGAAGAGCATGCCAAAAGTAAAATGCCCGACATGCCAGAAGCAAGGCCACTGGCTTTCCGGTGCGCACGGCCCCTTTTGTTCCGAGCGCTGCAAGTTGGTCGACCTGGGCAAGTGGCTCGGCGAAGAGCATCGACTTTCCGAACCGTTGCGCCCGGAACATTTTCAGGGTTACGAGGAGCTGACGTCAGGCGAACATCTGGATAGTCCTGAATCTTGATTCTAGCGTCCCCGAAAGGTCACATCTTTCGTGACCACAACGGTTGGAACTCGCGGAAAAATATTCTAAATATTCTTCACAAATCTCTTGCATGTGATTTCAAAATGATTAAGTGTCTCGCTCCTGTTTGTTAGCGGTGCGGTTTGAAAAGTCGCGAAAAACCTGTTGACAGAAAGAAGAAAACAAATAAGGTATCCGCCGCTCTTAAACAGACGAGATTCGATGTCTGAGATACTGCTGTTATCAGTGAGCAGATCTCGGGTTTTTTTGTCCCCTAGCGGGGAAAGATTTAGAGGTGGAAGCACCTCGTGCTCATTGAAAACTGAATTGTGCGATAAGTGAGAGCCCTCGAAGACCGTTGGTTAAAAGCCAACCGGGATTTGAGTTTAATTTAGTCATTGGGGTGTTTTCACCCCGAGAGAACAAACTAGCGTTTTTAACGGAGAGTTTGATTCTGGCTCAGAACGAACGCTGGCGGCGTGGATAAGACATGCAAGTCGAACGCTGATTTCAGGGTAGCAATATTCTGGAGTCGGAGTGGCGCAAGGGTGCGTAACACGTGGGTAATTTGCCGTGAAGTTCGGGATAACTTGCTGAAAGGCAAGCTAATACCGGATGTGGTTCGGTGGAGGCATCTTCACCGGACTAAAGTTGGGGACCGAAAGGCCTGACGCTTCATGATAAGCCCGCGGCCTATCAGCTAGTTGGTGAGGTAACGGCTCACCAAGGCTAAGACGGGTAGCTGGTCTGAGAGGACGACCAGCCACACTGGAACTGAGACACGGTCCAGACACCTACGGGTGGCAGCAGTCGAGAATTTTTCTCAATGGGCGAAAGCCTGAAGGAGCGACGCCGCGTGGGGGATGAATGGCTTCGGCCCGTAAACCCCTGTCATTCGTGACCAAACCTTCTTATTTAAAAGATGAGAAGCTGATCGTAGCGAAAGAGGAAGGGACGGCTAACTCTGTGCCAGCAGCCGCGGTAATACAGAGGTCCCAAGCGTTGTTCGGATTCACTGGGCGTAAAGGGTGCGTAGGTGGCCGGGTAAGTCCGATGTGAAATCTCCGAGCTCAACTCGGAAATGGCATTGGATACTATCAGGCTAGAGGGTCGGAGGGGAGACTGGAATTCTCGGTGTAGCAGTGAAATGCGTAGATATCGAGAGGAACACCAGTGGCGAAGGCGGGTCTCTGGACGACTCCTGACACTGAGGCACGAAAGCTAGGGGAGCAAACAGGATTAGATACCCTGGTAGTCCTAGCCGTAAACGGTGCGCATTTGCTGTGAGCGGAATCGACCCCGTTCGTGGCGAAGCTAACGCGTTAAATGCGCCGCCTGGGAAGTACGGTCGCAAGATTAAAACTCAAAGAAATTGACGGGGGCCTGCACAAGCGGTGGAGTATGTGGCTTAATTCGATGCAACGCGAAGAACCTTACCTGGCCTTGACATGCAAGTAGTAGAACCGTGAAAGCGGGACGAGGTAGCAATACCAGCTTGCACAGGTGCTGCATGGCTGTCGTCAGCTCGTGTCGTGAGATGTTGGGTTAAGTCCCGCAACGAGCGCAACCCTTGTGTCCTGTTGCCACCCGAACGAGAGTTCGGAGCACTCTGGACAGACTGCCTCGCTTAAACGAGGAGGAAGGTGGGGATGACGTCAAGTCAGTATGGCCCTTACGGCCAGGGCTGCACACGTACTACAATGCCCGGCACAAAGGGAAGCAAGACCGTGAGGTGGAGCAAATCCCCAAAAACCGGGCTCAGTTCAGATTGTTGGCTGCAACTCGCCAACATGAAGCTGGAATCGCTAGTAATGGCGCATCAGCTACGGCGCCGTGAATACGTTCCCAGGCCTTGTACACACCGCCCGTCACATCATGAAAGCCGGTTGTACCCGAAGTCGCCCCTCAAAAGGTGCCGAAGGTATGGCTGGTGATTGGGATGAAGTCGTAACAAGGTAGCCGTAGGGGAACCTGCGGCTGGATCACCTCCTTTCTAAGGAGACACAGAACCGGATGAAAGTCCGGTTCAAGGTCGGACAACCGCAAGGTTGTTGGGCTCGCTTGTCGCACTACTCGGTTTTCAATGCGTTCTTTGAACAAATCAAAATCGCGCTTCGGGGCTGCCGTCCACCGAGGAAACCCATCGAATTTGGGGCTGTAGCTCAGTTGGTAGAGCGGTAGCTTTGCAAGCTATAGGTCAGGAGTTCGAATCTCCTCAGCTCCACCATCTCCGATCAGATCAAAGTCTGGCGGCAATAGATTCGTGGGGGCCTGTAGCTCAGTTGGTTAGAGCATGCGCTTGATAAGCGCAGGGTCACTGGTTCAAGTCCAGTCAGGCCCACCATGCACGCGATTCAGCAGGATTTAGGGCCCGGTTCAGGCCGGGCCTTGACGTTCTTTGACAACTATACATAGGGAAAGAATAGATAGAGGCATAAAATCTACAGTTCGCTGAGTTCCATTGGAAACAATGGTTAACTTTGTGATCAAGCTACTAAGTGCAAACGGTGGATGCCTTGGTGCCAAGAGGCGATGAAGGACGTAGCAAGTTGCGATAAGCCACGGGAAGCCGCAAGCAGGCGTTGATCCGTGGATCTCCGAATGGGACAACCCAGCCGTCGTAACGGGCGGTTATCGACCGGATGAATTCATAGTCCGGCGAGGCGAAACGGGGTGAAGTGAAACATCTCAGTAACCCCAGGAAAAGAAAACGAAGCGATTCCGTCAGTAGTGGCGAGCGAAAGCGGAACAGCCTAAACCGGAGGGACTTGTCCTTCCGGGGTTGCGGGACCTTGACGTGGGAGGTCAGACGTGAGCTTAACGGCCTGGAAAGGCCGGCCATAGACCGTGACAGCCGGGTGAGCGAAGCGCGAGGCCCCCTAGAGGTATCCCAAGTAATGCGGTGCACGTGAAACTCCGCATGAATCCGTCCGGACCACCGGATAAGGCTAAATACTCCTTGGCAACCGATAGTGAACTAGTACCGCGAGGGAAAGGTGAAAAGAACCCCGGCTAGGGGAGTGAAATAGTTACTGAAACCGATTGCATACAATGTGTAGGAGCCCGCAAGGGTGACTGCTTGCCTTTTGCATAATGAGTCTGCGAGTTATTGTCAGTGGCCAGCTTAAGCCCCTCTGGGGTGAAGGCGAAGGGAAACCGAGTACGAATGGTGCGCCAAGTCGCTGGCAATAGACCCGAAGCGGAGGTGATCTACTCTTGAGCAGGTTGAAGCCTGGGTAACACCAGGTGAAGGACCGAACTCGTGGATGTTGAAAAATCCTGAGATGACTTGAGAGTAGGAGCGAAAGACTAATCAAACCCCGTGATAGCTGGTTCTCTCCGAAATAGCTTGAGGGCTAGCGTTGGGTCAGTACTCCGAGGAGGTAGAGCACTGGATGGCTTAGGGACCCCACCAGGTTACCAAAACCAACCAAACTCCGAATACCTCGGATCCCAGTAACCCAGCATTCAGACGGCGGGGGATAAGCTTCGTCGTCGAGAGGGCAACAGCCCAGATCGCCAGCTAAGGTGCCTAAATGTGATTAAGTGGAAAGGATGTGACGTTGCTTAGACAGTGAGGATGTTGGCTTAGAGGCAGCCATCATTTAAACAGTGCGTAATAGCTGACTCATCGAGCGATGTCGCGCCGAAAATGATTGGCGATTAAATCACATACCGAAGCTGCGGATTCCTGTGCGGTTCGCCGTCCAGGAGTGGTAGGAGAGCGTCATGAACACATTGAAGCCGGACTGTAAAGGACGGTCGAGTGCTCATGAGTGAGAATGCAGACATGAGTAGCGATAAACCAGATGAGAATTCTGGTCGCCGTAAACCTAAGGTTTCCTGGGGCAGGTTCGTCCTCCCAGGGTTAGTCGGGAGCTAAGATGAGGCCGTAAGGCGTAATCGATGCACAGCAGATTAATATTCCTGCACCGGCTAGGGTTAAGGTAAGGAGTCACGCAGAGAGAAAAGTGATTATCTGATTGAATTGGGAGCTTAGCCTTCGGGCGAAGCGAGTCACTGGACGATCTGCCTAGAAAAGCTTCTTATCGTTCCCCTGGTCGCCCGTACCGTAAACCGACACAGGTGGGTGAGTCGAATAGACTAAGGCGCGCGAGAGAAACCTCTCTAAGGAACTCGGCACATTAGCCCCGTAACTTCGGGATAAGGGGTGCCTGAAGCCGCTGCAGCGATGTGGCGGTGTAAGGTCTCAGTAAATTGCGTTTAGCGACTGTTTAACAAAAACACAGCACTCTGCTAAGTCGTGAAGACGACGTATAGGGTGTGACACGTGACCAATGCGGAAAGATCAAGGTGACTTGTTAGCCGTAAGGCGAAGCTCGTTGCCAAAGTCCCCGTGAATGTCGGCCGTAACTATAACGGTCCTAAGGTAGCGAAATTCCTTGTCGGGTAAGTTCCGACCTGCACG
>Ga0194132_10008417_pt1 | contig 14751 bp, 16 predicted proteins | sample TA2KigOf80mmetaG_FD_148612 | JGI IMG/M metagenome (GOLD analysis project Ga0194132, IMG submission 148612) | Freshwater microbial communities from Lake Tanganyika, Tanzania - TA2015054 Kigoma Offshore 80m | ecosystem: Environmental > Aquatic > Freshwater > Lake | place: Tanzania: Lake... | reverse complement strand
GAACGGCGTGCCCATAGGGCTGGACCATGGGCCATCCGGCAATCTCCAGGCGCGGCGCCGCCTCCTCCGCCCCGTAGATGCGGCCGAGATAGTCCCTGATGCCGGCAAACGCCAGACGCCCGAGATCGCAGAGCGCGTCGTCCTGGCGGTCGCGGAAGCAGTTCCCCTTGCGTCGCGAGAAGAAGTACTTCCCGTCGCGCGCCGCATCGGTCGCTATCTGGTGCGCGAGCGGGACAAGCGCGCGGTCGAGCTCGGGCCGATCGTAAACCTGGGCCCAGACGACCGTCGGCCACGCCCGCCAGATCCGTGGGCTGACTGTCATGCGACGCGGACTTCGATCTCGTGATCTCCCGACCACGTGCCCCAGTTCGACTTGATCCGCAGCCGGTCGCCTTTGGTGAGCCCCAGGGCCATCCAGCGGAACGCGGCCAGCCCGTTTCGGGGGTAGATGATGCTGTCGACCAGGTAGCCGGACGTGGCTTCGACGCGCACCGGCACCGAGCGCGATCCGTTGCTGACGACCGCCCCGGTGCTGGCGTCGACGAAGGAGAGCGAGAACTTCGCCACACCCTCGGCCGCGACCGTCGCCGGGCCGCTGATGACGGCGCGCGGAAAGAAGTCCGGTGCCTGGGTGTTGGTGGCCTCCTGCCCGGACACGGGCTCGAAGACGTGCGTGAAGGGGAAATTCGCCCAGCATCCGTCCACCCCGCCGACGAGCAAGATCTGGCACTCGTCGAGCGAGTCGGCGCCGAAACAGCTGGCAACCATCGCGACCTGACGAAGGTTCAGCATCCGGAGGAGAACGCTGCGCGATTGCCTCGTGCCGTCGGTGAGGCTGAACCGCTCGAAGGGGCGGACGAAACGCTCTTCGCTGTCGACGGCCAGCGTCCACGATTGGCGCGGCCTCAGGCCCCCTAGTGCCGAGACGCTGAACGTGATCCCCGTGGTCACCTCCCAGGCCGTACCCGGCCGGTCGAACCAGTCCCCCGACACGGCGTGGGAGAACGAGAACGGCTGGAGCGGCACGGACAGATGGGTGTTTAGATCGGCGTCCCGTTTTGGAGTCCGCTCCTCCGACGGCCTGAGCAGCCGGACCGTCAGCGCGTCCCGGTCCCGGAATGCGTGCAGGAGGTGCGGCCGGTGCGTCGTCGGGGCGAGGCAGGCCTTGTAGCGCTCTATCATCGTGCGGTCTCCGGGATCACGGACAGGTGCCGCAGTCGCAGGCGCAATTGCAGTTGCAATTGCAGTTGGAGTAGCAATTGAAGCCGCCGCAATTGCAGTTGTTGTAGGGGCGCCGGTATTCGCCGCCGCCGATCTCGTCGGCCGCCAGCGCATAGCCGCCATAGACAAAGCCGACGGAAACCGCTGCGTAACTGACGCTCGACCCACCCGCGAAGTCGAAACCGCTGGGATTTCCGGGACTGAACCCAAGCCCCCAGGTCCACCAATTCCCGTTGGGCGGCGTCCATTGGGCGTTGCCGAAGCAATTGCCGTTCGGCAGGTAGCCGGTGCAGTTGTTGGCGCGGTCGTCGTAGTACTGATTGCTGCGATTGAGTTCGCCGATGTCGGTGCCATCCGCGATCACAAAGCCCGTCGCGCGCGCATTGTCGCCGGTGGCGCCGGAGCGCACCGTGCCTGTGGCGATCAGGTTGGGAAGCGACAGATCGCCGGTCATGGCGTCGCCGGCTTTGGCGACGCGGGTCGCGAGGTCGACCGCACCGGGGGCGATCTTCTCGGCTGTCACCGCGCCGGCAGCGAGCTTGGCGCTGGTCACCGCGGCGTCCGCGATCTCGCTGGTCTGGGCCGGGCCGCCGGCTTTCAGGAGCTTTCCGGTCGCCCCATTGAAACGCGCGAGCGCGCCGTCCTCCGCCCCTGCGGGCCCGACGACATCGCCGCCGCCGGGCACAAGCTCGTAGGCCGTGCCGGCAATATTGACGCGAATGCTCTTGAGAGAATCCGCCTCGGTCGGATCAGGAATCTTGGCCGCCCGCTCCGCCGCGTTGGCGGCGCTGTCGTCCGATGCTGCGGCCGATCCGGCTGCGGCGAGCGCGCTCGCACTGGCGTTGGCTACTTTCTGGTCGAGTTCGGCGCGGCTCGCATCGATGGCTGCTTCGTTGTCGGCGATGGTTTTCGCCACCGTCTTGACCGGACCGTTTTCCGTCTCGACGGTCGAGGCCGCATCCCCATGCACCACCTGATGCAGCTTGTCGGCGGCAGCGGTTGTCTTGGCGACCGCTGCCTGGAGGTCTGTTTGTAGCGTCATGACGTTCTAGCTCCGGAATCGAAGGCGGACCGGACTCACCAGGCGTAGGGTCCCGGCAGCCCGGAATGGACGAGCGCGTGCAGGGCGTCCGCGTCGCGGAACAGCGCGGCGAGATCGGAATCCAACGCGATGGCCAGCGCGTCCGCGGAAAGCACCGGCCGCTCACGGATTTCCAGTTCGGAAGCGATCTCCCAGAGCACGCCGCCCCTGAGCCGCGCCTCGAACTGACGCGTGAAGCGAGCCTCATGCTCACCTAAGCCGATGCCGCCGAGGAGGTCGATCAGGAACCACTCGCCGCCCTCCTTGGCGTGCCAGCGATACCAGGCCTCGAACAGCGCGAACTGCTCCCGGCGCATCAGCCAGCGCACGGCGATGCGCGTCGGCACCTGGGTGAAGCGCTTGCGCTGCCGGGCCGGTCCCGCCTCCATCTCGGTGCGCAGGATCGCCTCGCCCGGACGGATGCCGTAGCCCTCCACCGTCGGCAAGGGCAGCGTCGCGGGCCAGGAGACGGGCATTCGAATGTCTTTGCGGATTAGACGTTGAGATCCGAGTCAATCTGATGAAGTTGGGGCTGCTTTTGCCCCGGAGCTGGTAGATACTTTGAGCGTGTCCGTCGGGATAATTCCGGAGAGACTCTCGATGCAAAGCAGAACGCGAAACGAGTACCTCTCTCTCCGGCGCCAATATGAGCCGAAGAGCATAACGCTCATAATCGTTGCCGAATCCCCTCCAGCCTCAGGGAGATATTTTTACGATCCAGCAGGTAATCCCACCGAGCCGCTTTTCGCAGCGCTGATGAAGCAACTTGATATTGCTCCTGCGACGAAAGAAAGCGGCCTTCAGGAGTTTCAGCGACGTGGCTGGATTCTCGTAGACGCAACATACGAACCAGTGAACATGCGCAAGGGTTCGGGTCGCGACAAGGTTGTCGCCCGGGATTACCCGCTACTCCGGGATGATCTTGATGGCCTGATCCCCGATCGTTCGACGCCGTTGATGCTCATCAAAGCAAACGTGTGCCGGCTGTTGGAACCGAGACTCGTGGATGACGGATTCAATGTGCTGAACCACAGCCGCGTCATCTACTTTCCCAGTACCGGCCGGCAGACGGAGTTTCACCGGCAGTTCGGATCGATCTTGAAATCGGTACGAATTTGACGATGCCGCCAAGTTAGCTCACGGCGATAGTTCCCGACCGACCGTCGTTACTCACAACTCCTTCTTATCGATACGCCCCCGCCGCCGGATTGAGTCCGTAGCGGCGCTCAAGCGTCGGCGCCAAGCCCTCGCCCCGGCCAATGTTGCGGGCAAGACTGCCTTCCACCTGCTCGACCATGATGTCGAGGCTCAAGCCCTCGGCGTTGCGCCTGAGATCGGTGCGCGCCTCGGTGCCGGGCGCGTTGTTCCGGACGTTGACGGTCACGTTGACCTCGGGACCGGCGCGTGCAAACCCGAGCGCACGCATCTGGCCGGGCGTGAACACACCCTCGCCTTGACGCGCAATGACCGGCACCTCCCCCGAAACGATTCCGCCGCCGTGGAACCGGTGCGCGGCGTCGAACAGCGCGGAATCGGCAAGCCGGGAGTCGAACCGGTCGAGGCCGATGACACCGCCGCTATGCGCGACCATGACCGGACCGGGATCGGGGAAGTCGCCGACCGGGCCAGGCGCGCTCCCGCCGAACAGACCGCGGAAAGCGCTGCCGACCTCTCCGAACAAGCTCTCCAGGATGCCGGCGAGCGGCTTCACCACCGCCATCCGGTAGGCCGCCCGGAGCGCTTCCTCGGCGATGGTGTTGAAAAGGTCGCCCGCCGAGAGCTTGCCGGTGGTGGCCCATTTGATGAAGGCATCCTCGCCGGCTCGCAGCGCCCGACTCATTCCCTGCTCGACCAGGCGGGCCGCGTTGTCGGACTCCTCGACGTAGTCGCGCAGCGCCCGGATGGCACCGTCATGCCAGTCCGTCGAAGCATCGAGCTTCGTGCGTTCCGCATCGGCGAGAGCGCGGGCATGGGTCTCGGCATCGATGGCGCCTGCCGCGAACAGCCGGTCCAGGCGTTCGACCTCGGCCGCATACTTCTCCAGCGCCGTGCTGTTCGCTTCCGTGATCCGCCGGCCGTCCTCGAAGAGTTTCTGCTCGCGCTCCAGCGATTGGCCCAGCTCGTCGATCGCCTGCTTCTGGTCGTAGAGATCGCCGGCGAGCCGCTCGACCTGCGCGCGCTCGGTCTCGCCGGCTCCCTCCGAGAGCCGCGACAGCGCCTGGTCGATGAAGGCGGCGCGCTTGTCGGCGAGGCCGACCATCTGGCGCTCGAGATCGGCAACAACCTTGGTGTCAGCCTTGGCCATGCGCTCGGCGGCTTCCTGCGCCGGCTTCTCGATGGCCGCGATGCGGCGCCGGGCAAGCTCCTCGGCCTGGCCGATGGCGGCGTCCACGTCACCGTCGTTCTCGCCGGGCGCGCGCAGCGCTTCGAGGCGCCGGCGGGTTTCGTCGAGTTCCCGGTTTACCGCCGTAATGCGCTCGGCCGGATCGTCGATCAGCTTGCCGATCGCCTCATCGATCTTCTTGCGTTGCGTCGTCAAGGTTTCGGCACGGTTCTCGGTCTCGGCGGCGCGGCGGCCGTCCTCCGCGCGCTGGCGCTCGGCATCGAACGTTTGCGCCTCGCTCCGCGCCTGGGCGATCAGCCGCTCGACTTCGGATTTGAGCCAGGCGATTTTTTCCTCCTGCTGGCGGATGGCAATGACCTGGTCCGCGCGCGGATTGTCGCCGGCCACTCGGCGCATGCCCGCCAGTGCGTCCTCGCCCTCAACCAGCTTACGGTTAGCCGCGACGACACGGGCCGCGATCGGATCGTCGGCGAGCACGCCGGTCATGCCCTTGAGGCCCGCCGCCAGGATGTCGAGCGCACCTTGGGCGACGCCGGCGATGGCCGGGGTGCGGCCGATCTCCTTGAGGAGATTGCCCCAGGAATCGGCGAGCCGATTGGCGGCACCAGAGAGGCCAGAAGCTTCCGCAGCCCCGGCGCCGCCGACCTGACGCTCCAGCGCATCGAGAATGACTTGCTGCGCCTCGGCCGTGCGGCCGGTCTCGACCAGGGTGGCAATGACCTCGCGCTGGCTCTGAGTGAACGAAATGCCGACCCGACGCAGCGCGTTGAGCCCCTCGACGGGATCTTCCAGGGCCTTGCCCAGCTGCACTGCCGACGACCGCAAATCCTGGCCAAACACGGCGGCGAGATCTTGGGCAAGCCGCAGCGCCCGGGTGAAGGTGTCGCCCGCGACCGAGCGGAACGTAGCGAGCACGGCTGCCGCATCCATCACCGCCTCGGCCGAGGCCATGGTGGACTCCTCCATGCCCTCCGCGAACTCGGCCAGCGCGCCGGCGGTGAGGCCCGAGGCATCGCCGGTCGCCTTGAGCACGGCTTCGAGACGGCGGTAGGAGGCTTCCGCTTCGGCCGCAGCCTCAAGGCTCGTCTTGAGACCGAACGCAATGGCGCCCAAGGCCGCGCCAGCTACAAGTCCCGCCGGACCGAGCCGGGTCAGCGCCGCGCCGACAGGGCCGAGCCTGGACGCAGCCGATTCCAGCGAGCCGCGCACGCTGCCGGCGGCAGCGTCCACCGCCTGCAGAGATCTGGACGCGGGTTTTGCGGCGTCATCGATGCGCTTGAGCGCACGCTCGCCGCTCTCGCCGACATCGCGGAGCTCGGCCTTGACCTTGCCTCCGTCGATGACGGAAAGGCGCACGGCGAGATTGCGTTCAGCCATGATGATTCAAAATTCGGATCAGGGTGGATTGGCGGAACCTGCGGCGAGCCGCGCGTTGAGCGCGGTGATCATTCCGGTCTCGGCGGCCGGCAGCAGCTCGGCAAGCGCCGTCACGTCGTAACCAAGCGCCGTCCCGATCGCGAGACAGGCGCCGAGGTCGAGCCCGATGGCAGCGCCTGGCGCAAGACGAAGCTGACCTGCACAGCGAAGCGCCACGTCCCAGGTTTCCCAGCCTTCGAAGGTCAGCGGCTCGTGCTCGCGATAGGGACAGGTCACGCACTCATGTTCGCAGGCGGCGCAATAGTCCGGCCCGCCGCCGAAATGCCAGCGGCAGCGAGCCATCAGACGTTTTTTTCGGAGTCCAGAAGGAGCGCCGGTGCCAGATAGAGCCGCTCGAAGGCTTCCGCCAGAGGCCACAAATCCATCAGCGCCTCGACGCCCTCCGGCGTCACAGGCGCAGGCTTGCCCTTGGCATCGCCCACCCCTTCCCACTCCTTGACTGTGAGCCGGGCGAGACGCTTCACCAGCGCCGCAGTCCTGGCACCGGCGGCCTCGATCGCGTCGGGACTGTCCCCTGCCTCGCGGAGTGCCGCGACGCGCGCCGCCATCATGAGTGCCGTCGTGCACGGGCACACCTTGAGCCGGACACCGTGCCCTACATCGAGCCAGCTTGGCACGCGTTTCAGATCGAGCCGGATCATGCGTAATCCTCCACATCGTTGACGAGGGTGGCGGTCAGCATTCGTCCGGCGCTCTCCTCCTTGGCGCCCTGCCAGTCGAAGGAGGCCTGGATGCCGCCAGGTCCGGAGATCGCGAGCTTGGGTTTGGGCAGATGCACTTCGTGCGCCGTGAACACGAGCCTGCGGCTGACATCGATGGTGTAGGCGAACTCAAGCTCGACCGGCGTGCCGGCGGTGGCGGCGTCGATGAGCGCGGTGTCGGAAAAGCGCACTTCGACGTTGCCGGTGAGGGCGGCGACCGTCGGGTCGGCCCCTTCGATCCTGCCATCCGAGCGGATGGTCTCGATGCGCTCCAGGTTGTTGGAATACGAGAGTCGCGCGCCCGTCACATTGCCGAGCGCAGCACCATCCTTCTTGACCGAACCCTGGAACTGATTGAACCGCTCGAAGGCCACAGCCGTCGGTGTGCCACCCTGCGATACGGCTTGCCGCGTTTCGCCCTGGGCGATGCCGCCGACGGTCGCGTTGGCCGAGCCCGAGCGTCGGAACTCGATTTGGAGGGTATCGGCCCGCACGCCGGCCTCGATGAAGAAAGCCGGCACCTCGGGCATGCCAATCTCCAGGGCCAGCGACGGCAATACCGCGCCGCCGGATACGAAGGCGTGCGTATAGGGTCCCGAGCCGGTGGTCGCGGGACTGCCGAGTAGCAGCTTCAGCCAGTAACCGAAGGCGCGCAGGTCCACCGGCACCACGAGGTCGCCTTCGACCTTGAATATGTCGCGGATCGGGGCCGCCGGATCGCGGCCACCGCCCAGCACATCCGAGGCGATCAGCCCTTGTTCCGAGCCGAGATTGCAAGAAACGAACGGGAGCTTGATCCAATCTCCCCCCAGCGGTGTTCCGTAGGCGTTCTCGAACTTGCCCAGTAGCTGCGCGTTGGCACCATAGGCACGGGCCATCGGGACGACTCCTTATGTATAGGTGTGGAATGGAAACCGGATCGCTCAGGCGAGCGGGTCGGTCGTCGCGTAAACCAAGGTGACGGTGACGGTGGCGCCCTTGAGCGGGGCGCCGCCCTCGACGGCGATGGCTCCCACGTCGGGTGCCCCGGCCTCGATGTGGTCGCAGCGGCCACCCAGAGTACGGTCACCGGCAATGGCTTCGCCGAGGGACGCGAGCAAATCGTCGAGTGCTGTGTCGCGCGCGGCTGGCGTGGCACCACTCACGATCGCTTCCACCACGGCGCGATGCGTCCACAGGTAAGTAAGCGGCGACAGCACCACCTCGGGCTCACCGGGATCGCCGTCGCGGAGCACCACGAGCCCGCCCGCCGGCACCTTTTCGGGCAGCGGTTCGTTGCGTCGGATGGTGGCCTCAGGGACCGTCCGCATACGCTCGAATAGCGCCGTTAGAACCTGTTCGCGCCGGGTGGTCACCCGGATCTCCCTTCCGGATCGCGCCAATTGCGATTCACGAGCGTCGGCAGTGCAGCGATCCATTTGCGCGCCGCGCCGGCAACGTCGAGGCGCTTGCGCACAGTCACCTGCGGCACGAGCAGGAACATGGGCACCGTCACGAGGCCGCGTCCGGTGCGCAAAGCGCTTGCGCTCGCTTTCGCAAATCCGCCGCGCTTGCCGGTGCGGGCGCGCCGGTTGTCGGCCACCAGCAGCGACGGCCCGCGGCGCCGGTAGACGAACCGCAGCCGGACTCCGTGCATGCGCTCCCACAAGCCGGGAGTCATCTTCCGCCGGCCGTCGCCGAACCGGCCGGCGGCCAGGGTCGGGATGGCGAGAAAGAAGCCGTGCCTGGAGCGGATGACAGCACCGTCCTCGTAGACACGCACGATGTTGGGCGCCTTACTGAACACCAGTCCGGCGGCGCGGATGCTCCGGGCACCTTTCGGATACACCTCGCTCCGCCAGGTGTTGGCGAACCGCTGGCCCAGTCCGGCGCCGGCGATCTGCCGGCGCAGCTCCTGCTTGAGGCCATTGCTCGCCTCGCGCACACCCGCCGTCACCGCCTCCTCGGCCGCCGTCACCTCTTCGGCCAGGAAGCGCTTGAGGTCGCCCTCGATGGCAGCCTGGAGTCTCACGCCGGCCTCGTATCGAGAGTCCAGACCAGCCGCTCGGCGTCGCGCGTTGGCTCGCCCTGGACGACGAAGGTCTCGCCGCCGAAGATGACGGTGTCGCCCTCAGCCGGGTTCGGCATCTCGGAGACCCGTACCTCGAACACCGCCGTGGCCGTGTGTACGGCGATGTCGCCGAACTCGACCTCCCGGTCCGGACGGCGGGCGATCGCCCGGACCGGAATCCCGTCGCCGGTTCCGCCCGGACGCCAGACGGCGTCGCGGGCGACGTTCGAATCGGCGAACAGGTCGTCGAACGCGTCAGCGAAGACGGTCATGTGCGGTCAGCCTCCTACGCCAAGGCTTCGGAGGATCAGTTGCTGGTGTGGATGCGCACGGCGAGGCGCGGCCGCTTGTTGATCGGCAGGATCGATGCTTCAGTCTTGACCTCGATGGCGCTGCCATCGGGTCGTGCAATCTGCCGGGCGTAGATCGGCAGGCCCACCGTGTTGACGGTCTCGATCAAGTTCGCCGGCGCGCCGTGGGTGACGAAGGTGTCCAGCGTGCCGAGCGGAAACGCGATGCCTTCGCCGGAAGGGATCAGGGTTTCCGTCGCGCCGGTCGAGAGCGTGACGGTCGCGTTGTATTCCTCGAACAGGATGCCGGCGAAGGGAAAGCGGCGACGCGTGTCCTCACGCAGCGGCTGTGCCCCGGTTGAGGAATAGTATTTGTAGGCCTCCTCGACCTTGGCGTGGCCGATCAGCTTGTCGAAGAACTCCGGGCTGACCATCGCCAGCACGCCGGTCATGGTTTCGCCCTTGAGCTCGGTTTCGACCTTGCGCAGCACGTCGCGCACCTTGCCCTGAACCTGGGTGCCGGCAGTGCCGAGCACGAAGTCCACCGACTGCTGCTGCAGCCCGAATTCGCCGAAGTAGTCGTAGAGCGTCGTGCCGGCGCCGTCCTTGACGATGCCCCGGAGCGCGTTGATCTCCATGTACTCGCGGGTCTGGGCGTGCTTGGCCCGCATGCGGGTCAATTTCCGCTCCATCACGGTCGCCAGCGGATCGGCGGCGTCGGCAACGCCAAAGCCGCGCACGCCCTGGATGTCCTGCGGCGTGATGACATCGTCGTGCGGGATCCACGGCACGGTGAAGGAGCGCATGGAGCGCGTGTCGCGGTTGGCGACGGTGGCGGGACCGCCCAGCGGCACGGTGGGCAGCAGGTTGAGCACGCCTGCGGCCTGCTCGATGACGACAGAGCGCTGGGTTACGCCCTCGAAGCGGAACAGGCCCATCTGCCCGAGGCGGGTATAGACATTGGGCAGGATGTTGATGGCCTGGGTCATCTCGGCGAGCGAGTAGCCGCCGGCGTCGAACGGATTGGTCATGACGGTCATGGTCGGGATCTCCCTAAGACTGGAATGAACGCACGTGTCCACGCGGAGCCGGGATCGGCTCCGGTCGGACGGGCGCTGAGGCGAGGGGAAGTCGGGGCGCCGGCGGCCTAAGCCGCCGAACGGTTACGCGGCGGTGCGGACGACGAGTCCGGCCTGGGCGAGCTGCGTCTTCTTGGCGTCCTTCTCGGCCGCCTGATCGACGGAGGCGTCGAAGGCGAGCGCGGCCTCGGAAAGGATGACGGGACCGCGCGACACCACGACGCCGATGGCGTCGCCGGCGCTGGCGTCGACGGCTTGCATCAGCACCGCGACGGCGGTCTCCGCACCTTCGTCGCCAACGACGGCGGCCGCCGGGGAAAGGCGGTACTTGGCCGTTGCCGTGATCTTTCCGAGCACGGCGCCCAGCGGGTAGCTGGCGCCGCCCTTGAGGATGACGGTCTCGCGGCAGTAGCTGGCGTTGAGTTCGTACTTCAACAGATCGCCAAGGGTGGGCGAGGCGACGAGGACGGGCATGATGGGAGCCTCCGGATTTCAGGGATGGGGGATAGGAAGTGGCGGTTCAGGCCGGTGCGCCCTTGCCGGCGGCTTGCCTGGCGCGCTTGACGATGGGGCTTTCGGCGAGCCGTGCGGCGGCCGGCGCGGTGGCGACGATGTCGGCGGCATCGGAACGGGCGGCCAGCTCGTCGAGCAGCGAGCGTCGAAGCGCATCGGCTCGGACGCCCTTGGCCATGGCCTCGGCGGCGTCGACCTTGACGCCCAGGCGCGCGGCCTGGGCGGCGACGGCGGCGAGCTCGGCGTATTCGCCGCGCAGCCGCTGTTCGACCTGCATCACGTCGGGGACATTGACGACAGGCCCCTGGACGGGCGCGGCGTCGGGTGCGGGGGACACGGGCCCGTCGGCCCCGGGATCGATGGTCGGATCGGCGGTCTGCATGGAAGCCTCCTTTCGGCTTTCGGTGGGACGCGCGGTCCTGCCGCGCGGTACGGGTTTGGGGGCGAGGGTGACGCTCAGGTCGGCGAGGGCCTGGCGGAGCGTGCCGACCCGGTCGGCGAGTCCGGCCTTCACCGCCAGATCGCCGCGATAGACAGCGGCCTCGGTGGCGCGGACGGCCTCAGGCGGAAGGTTGCGGTTGCGGGCGACGAGCGCCACGAAGCGCTCGTAGAGTCGGTCCACGTCGGCCTGGACGTCGGCCCGGGCTCGGGGACTGAGCGGCTCGTGGGGGTTGCCGTCGATCTTGCGCTCGCCGGCATGGACGAAGGTCCAGGAAAGACCGGCCATGCGATCGGCGCCGCTCTCGTCCACATGCACCGCGACGACGCCGATGGAGCCGGCCTCGCCGGTCTGGGTGATGGTGAGGCGATCGGCGGCGGAGGCGATGGCATAGGCGGCGGAGAGCGCTGCCTCGCCGGCGACCGCCCAGATCGGCTTGCCGCTGGTGGCGCGAATGGACCGGATGCGTTCCACCAGATCGAACAGGCCGCCGACCTCGCCGCCGGGGGAGTCGATGTCGAGCATCAAGCCCCGCACGCGAGGGTCGGATGCGGCGGCCTCGATGGCATCGCCGACATCGCTGTAGGACATGAGCCCGCTGGCCGCCGCCAGATACCCGGAGCGCAATACCAGCGCGCCGGCGATTGGAATGACGGCGATGCCGTCCGGCGTGATGGCGGTTTCGCGCGACGGGGCGTCGCCGAGATCCAGCGGCTCCAGGGCCTGGCCCCCGCCGGTTCGCGGGGTCAGGCCCGCGAGGCGCGACCCGAGCACGACCAGGATCGCGTCCAGCTTGGGTTGCGCAATCATCAAGGGCGTCCCGAACAGGCGGGACGCGATGTGAGGAAGATCGGTCATGATCGGATACCGGATGACTGGTCAGAGGACGAAGGAGGCGGTTCGGCGGAATCCTCGATCCCTTCCTGCGATGGATCGCTGGACGGTGGCTCAACCTTGCCGAAGACGAGTCCGAGCGACCGTTCCCGCGCCTTATCGGCGGCGATATCTGCGTCGACCTGCTCGGCGTCGAAGCCGCGCTCGGCGATGGCCTGGGTCCGGCTCTTGAGGCCCGCATCGATCTGCTCGATCTCGGCACGCGCGTCCTTCAGGGGATCGACCCACTCCCAGCGCGGCGGCAGCCACGAGCAGGCCAGATACTCGGCCCGGCGCCGGTCGTAGCCGGGGATGTCGAGCGCGCCCGAGAGCACGCCTGAGTCCATCCAGCGCCGCCAGACGGCGCGGCAGAGCTGAAAGACCAGCACCGAGTGCTGCCAGGCCTCGACCCGGCGGCGGAACTCCAAGAGCGCCAGGCGCGAGTTCGAATAGTTGGCCTTCAGCATGTCGTTCGAGAGGTACGCGTAGGGCACGCCGAGCGCGGCAGAGACCTGCAGCAGAGTGCGGTACTGGAACGGCTCGTAGGAACCGCCGACGTCGGCGGGCGCCGAGGTCTGGATTTCCTCGCCGGGCTCCAGCATCACCACCTGCCCGGGCTGCACGTCCATGGTCCGCTCGCCGTCCGGCTCCGTCTCCTCGGCCATGTCGAAGGGCTCGCCCGGCGCCGGGGTGGTGACGAAGAGGGCGTACATCGCCGCCACCTTCTTGCGGTCGAGCTCGGCGTCGTCGTACTGGTCCAGGAGGAACAGCTTGACGATGGCCGGCGCGAAGCGGGACACGCCGCGCAGCTGCCCGGCGTCCACCGGATCGATGACGTGCACGATCTCGGAGGCGGGTACCCGCACGGTTTCTCCTACTAACCCGGGATCGGTGACATCGCCGGGATGGCGGCGCAGAAAGTGGTACGCGACCCGGCGGCCGATGCGATCGAACTCGATGCCCTGGCGGACGACGTTGCCGGAGGGCAGCGTCTCGGTCCGCGACAGCGGCAGCATCTCGGCGGAGACCATCTGCAGCTGCAGCGGCACCGCCAGGCCGTCCTCGGGGCGGCGCGGCCGGAAGCGGAAGAACACCTCGCCCGCGATGAACACCTCCCGGACCGCCCGGCGCTGCAGGCCGTAGAAGTCGGTGAAACCCTCGGCGTCGCTCTCGTCGGTCCAGGCCAGCCACAGCGCCTGCACGCGCGCTTTCAGCTCCGCATCGCCGATCAGCGACGACGGCTTGATGCCGGCGCCGACCACGTTGCCGGCCCAGCTCTCGATGGCATTCGCCGCATAGCCATTGTTGCGGATCAGGTGCCGGGCGCGCGCCGTGATGTCGGGTCCGGCGGCGGCGATCAGCGTGTTGAGATGGGCGCGCGAGGGCTGGAAGGCCCTGAGCCGGCGATTGCCCATCCCCGCCTCGAAGCCCCCATTGAACCCACCAATGAAGGCGCCGATGCGGCGGCGGATCGATGCCAGCACGATCAGAGTCCCTTGTCGGCATAGACGAGAATCCGGCGGCGCGGCCCCCTTTTCTCCAGCTGGGCGATGCGCCGCTCCAGGTCGGCCAGCACCTTGTCGGCCTGGGCCAGGTCGTACTGGACGCTGCGGTCGCCGACCGAGACGCGGCTGACCAGCGAATTGCGCCGCGCCAGCACCCGCTCGCGCTCGGCCTTGAGTTCGTCGAGAGTCATGGGCGGTTACGCCATGTAGGAGGAACGGAACACTTTGCGTCCCTTGCGGACGGGACGGCGAACGAGGCCAGCGCTCGGGGCCGCATCGGTATCGGTTGCGCTCTCGGAATCGACGGCTGCAACACCCACCTGTCTTTCCAGGTCGCGCCACTTGGCCTCCGCCCAGCGGTCGGCGCCGAGAATCCAGACGGCGGCACGGGCATAGACCCGGCAGTCGAGGGCCTCGTTGCGCTCGCGGAGCTTCTGCCATTCGAGCCGGACGAAGCCGCGCCGGGTCGTCACCGTCACCAGCTGCTCGGCGACCAGCTGCTTCACCCACTCGGCATCGGTCCACGACGGCAGATGCACCGTTCCGGCCGGAAAGCAGGCACCCGCCGCCCGCTCCTCGTCGGTCGGTCGGTCGAGGCGCAGGTATCGGTAGGTCTCCGACTTGAAGGTGGAGACGGCGACGGTCCAGAGCCGGGCCCCGCGCCGCACCTTCTTGCCGCCCTCGGTCGAATCCACGTAGGTCGGCCCCGAGACCGGCACCGAGCGGTTGAAGCCTTCGACGCCCTTGACCGGCGCCACCTGGCCGAACCCGGCCCGGCGCGCCCACGCGTACACGGCGGGGGTCTCGTAGCCGGTATCGATGGCGAGGCGGGCGATCCCCATGGCCGTCCCGCCGGCGTGCACCCAGGTGCGGCCGAGCAGCTTGTCCAGCCCAGCCCAGGTCTCGGCCTTCTCCGGGCCGCCCTCGACGACGATGTGGTCGATCAGCCAGCTTTCCAGGCCCCGGCCCCAGGCCCAGACGTCGACCTCGATGCGGTCCTTCTGAACGTCGGCGCCAGCGGTCAGGAACAAACCACCGCTCGGCACGGTGCCGATCTGCCAGTCCTCGCGGCGTTCATAGAGCCGTTGCCAGTCGGGCGCTTCGCCGGTTTCGATCCAGGTCTCGCCCAACACGCCGTTCTTGAAACTGCGCTTGGCTTCATCGGTCGCCAGCGACGCTTCCCACATGCGCGCGATCATCGCCCAGCTCATCCAGCCG
>Ga0194132_10008414_pt1 | contig 14754 bp, 7 predicted proteins | sample TA2KigOf80mmetaG_FD_148612 | JGI IMG/M metagenome (GOLD analysis project Ga0194132, IMG submission 148612) | Freshwater microbial communities from Lake Tanganyika, Tanzania - TA2015054 Kigoma Offshore 80m | ecosystem: Environmental > Aquatic > Freshwater > Lake | place: Tanzania: Lake Tanganyika... | reverse complement strand
CGGCACCCCGCAGCGCGACGACTTCCCGGCCTGGTCGCCCGACGGCCAGCGCCTGGCCTTCAGCGCCAAGCAGCAGGGCCAGTTCGACATCAAGGTCTACGATTTCCCCTCGGGCAAGACCCAGACCTTGATCGCCACTCCCACCGACGACCTGTGGCCCCTGTGGCTGCCCGAGGGCAACAAGCTGCTCTTCGTCTCCACCCGCGAGAAGATCAACGACCTCTTTCTCTACCACCTCGACGAGGGCCAGGAGTACCGGCTTACCCGCACCATCAGCGGCATCATGACCCCGGCCCTCTCCCCGGACGGCACACAACTGGTACTGGTCACCTACTACCACGGCCGGCGCGAACTTTACCGCATGAAGGTGCCCTCCTGGCCGGACGTCAAGAAGCGCAGCGCCATCCTGGCGGCGCGGGCCGCCCCCCAGCCGGCCCCGGCCGATTCGGCCACAGCCCCCGCTCCGGCCAACACCCTGGCCAGCCCGCCCCCCGAAGCGGCCCTGCCCCAGGGCCTAGTGGACCAGGCCCTGCGCTCCCCCCAGGCGGTTAAGCTGGCCCAGCTCAGCGATCCGCTGCCCCGCCAGCTCAACGCGCCGGCCGAGCCCCCCCGCTCCCCGGCCCCACCCACGGCCCCCGAAGCGGCCCCCTTCGCCCAGGCCCCGGCCGCCGCCGACAGCGTCGCCGCCGACTCCCTGCCCCGCCGCCCCTACACCCCGGAGCTGGAGTTCGACGGGCTTTCGGTGCAGATGGGCTACTTTAACGGCTTCTTCTCCTCCATCGCCCAGTTGAGCATGAGCGACCTCTTGGGCAATCACGATCTGTCGGCCTCCACCGACTATGTGACCTCGCAGCAGATCGACAGCGACTTCAATTTTGCCCTTTCGTACACCTATTACGGCCAGCGCCCCACCTACAACGTGGCGCTCTTCAACTGGAACCAGTTCTTCAACGACCGCCAGAACCGCATCCTGGTAGACCGCTACGGCCGGCTGGTGCGAGGCATCGAGCGCAGCCGGCAAAGCGGCATGCTGGCCAATATCAGCTACCCCCTCGACATCTACCGCCGCGTGGACCTGAGCTACACCTTCGTCGACGAGCAGAGCCAACTGGTCTGGCCCTACGATGAAGCCATCGAGAGCTTCGGCACCCACCTCTTCCGCACCGCCTACGTCCACGACTCCATCTCCTATGGCCTTTTGGGCCCCACCATCGGCAGGCGCTTCTTCCTCTCAGCGGGCCGCGCCCTGAGCCTGGTCGAAGGCGACCGCTCCTTCTCCCATCTCGACGGGGACTACCGCCACTACCGGCGCCTGGGGCGCTGGTCGGTGCTGGGCCTGCGGGCCACCGGCGTCAGCTCCCTGGGCCGCGACGGCCTGCACTACAACCTGGGCGGGCCGGCCTGGTTCCTGCCCTTCTACAGCGGCTTCAACCTCAACCGCGGCCCCCTGCGCGGCTACCGCTTCACCGAGTTCGAGGGCACCCGGGTGCTGCTGCTCAACACCGAGGTGCGGGTGCCCTTCATCCGCAACATCACCTTTGGCTGGCCAGGCACCTTCGCCATTCCAGCGGTGGACGGCAGCTTCTTCCTCGACGTCGGCGCCGCCTGGAACGAGGAGGACGAAATGAAGTGGTGGCCTCTGCACAACCCCCACGACCCCCTGCCGCGTATCATCGGCGGTCAGCCGGAGGAGCGGCGCCTGCACGGCAGCATCGGTTTCGGCATGCTGGTCTACTTCCTCCTGCCGATGAACTTCGAGTTCGCCAAACAGACCGACCTGCGCGGCAACTACTCGGACTACAAATTCCACTTCAGCTTCGGGAAAAGCTTTTGAAAAGGCGCGCCCTCCTCCTCCTCCTCCTGGCCCTGGCCTCCTGCGCCACGGCCGGCGGCTCCTTCAAGCAGGTGGCCTTCCAGGCCCCTTCCCAGCCCGACCCGGAATTGCGCCCCTACCTCAGCGAGGTAAGCCGCCTCGGGGTGCTCTCCACCACCAACATCGAGCCACTCAAGGAGCTGGACATCGAGAAGGTGATGGGCCGGCTGACCGAAGCCACGGCCCGGGGCCTGGGCAGCCTGCCGGAAAAAACCATCGTGACCCAGGACGAGATCCGCTGGAACTGCAAGGACCTGCGCTTCGATTCCACTGGCGCGCTGCTCCCCGAGAGCCGGCTGGCCCTGCGCGAGCAGTTGGCCCTCGACGCCCTGGTCCTGGTGGAACTCAAGTCCCTCAAGGCCCAGATCACCCCCATGTCCCCCGGTCCGTACGGCGGCATGACCGGACAGCCCGGCCTCGACCTGTCAGTGAACCTGCAGGTGGCCCTGCTCAACCTGCGCACCGGGGAGACCTGGACCCAGCGCGGCGAGCCGCGGCGCAACTGGCAGCCCACCCAGATGCAGCTTTTCGGCGACGACCAGGCCGAGCGCCAGTTGCTCCAGGCCCTGGCCGGGCCTCTACAGCAGTTTTTGTCCCGCCTGGCCCCCCCGCCCAGCCAGCAGGTGCGCCACTTCGACCTGGGTGCCAAATAAAAACCTCCCGGCGCCGCGCGGCGCCGGGAGGTGGCTTTCCTGCCTGAAACCCAGAAATCCTATCTGACCAGCAGCATCTTGCCGGTAGCCGCCCGGGCGCCTGCCTCCAGTCGGTAGAAATAGATCCCCGCCCCCACCTGATCCCCCAGCGCATCGGTGCTGTCCCACTCCAGCTCGTAGCTGCCCGGCGCCTGCACGTCCTCGACCAGCACCCGCACCAACTGTCCCAGGGCGTTGTACACACTCAGGCGCACCGGTCCTTCCTCGGCCAGGGTGTAGACGATGGTGGTGGAGGGATTGAAGGGGTTGGGATAGTTGCCCACGCCAAAGCCCTCCTCCCCACTCAGGTCGGCCGCCACCTTGGCCGCCGCGCCGATCAGGCCGCCGGTGACCGAGTCGTAGCGCTGGCCGTCGTCGATGGCCTCGTCGTCGCTGGCGTCATGCGGAACCCCGACCTTCACGCTGCCGGCCACCAGCCCGCCATCGCGGCCGTCGCTGACAGTGAAGGAGATCTCGTACACCCGCCCGTTGCCCTTGCCTTCGCGCTCGGCGCGCACCTTGGCCACCGCGGTGCCGATCCCCGCCCCATCCGGGCCGGTCTTCTTGCCGCTGCCCGAGCCGTACACCGACTCGTCCTGGGTGATCCGGGTGATCTTGACCGTCAGCGGATCGCCGTTGGCGTCGCTCAGCCCGAGAATCTTGATGTCCTCCATCTTGTGGTTGGGCGGCCACAGGAGCGCGCTGCTGGGCCGGGCCTGCGAAATGTCCGGCGCAAAATCGTCGGTGAGGATGGTACCCACCCCCTGGCCGTCGGCGACAATGGCATTCACTGGGGCGCTCAGATTGACCACAAAGGTCTCGTTGGGCTCGTTGGCCAGATCCCCCTTGATGGTCACGCTGAGGGTCTTGCGAATCTCGCCGGCGCCAAAGCTGAGCGCGCCGCTGGCCGCCGTATAGTCGCTGCCGGCCAGGGCCGTGCCGTTGGCCGTGGCCCAGCTCACGCTCACCGCCCGGCCAGCGGGGGAGGACAGGCTCACGGTGAAGACCAGTTGCCGGGTGCCGCTGTCGCCCTCCACCACCGCGGTGTCGGCGATGCTGAAGGCCGGCGGGGTGTCGTCGTTGAGGATGGTCCCCACTCCCTGACCGTCGGCAATGGTGGCGTTGACGGCATTGTTCAGGTTGAGCAAAACTGTCTCGTTGGGCTCGTTGGCCAGATCCCCGTTGATGAGGACCACCACGGTCTTGCTGGTCTCCAGGGGCGCGAACTCGACAGTCCCGCTGGCCGCCGCGTAGTCCGCCGGTGCCTGGGCGCTGCCGTCCGCCGTGGCGTACCCCACCTTCACCACCTGCCCGCTGGGGGCCGACAGGCTCACCACAAAGGCCAGCCGCCGGGTGCCGCTGTCCCCCTCCACTTCGCTGGGGTCGCTGACGCTGAGGGCCGGCGGGGCATCGTCGTCGAGTAGGGTGCCCACCCCCTGGCCGTCGGCAATGGTGACGTTGACGGCGTCGTGCAGGTTCACCCGCAAATTCTCGTCCGGCTCGTCGAGCAGGTCCCCGTTGACCTGCACGCTGAGGGTTTTGCTGGTCTCCAAGGGCGCAAACTCGATGACTCCGCTGGTTGCCGCGTAGTCCCCCGGTGCCTGGGCGCTGCCGTCCGCCGTGGCGTACCCCACCCTCACCGCCTGCCCGCTGGGGGCGGAAAGCCGCAGGGTGAAGACCAGGCGCACGGCGCCACTGTGCCCCTCCGCCACCGAGGCGTCGCCAATGCTGAGGACCGGCACTTCGTCGTCGTCGAGGAGGGTGCCCACCCCCTGGCCGTCGGCAATGGTGGCGTTGACGGGCATGTTCAGGTTCACTGCAAAGCTTTCATCCGGCTCGTCGAGCAGGTCTCCGACCACCTGGATGGTGAAGGTCTTGCTGGTCTCCAGGGGCGCGAACTCGATCACCCCTCTGGTTGCCGCATAATCAGAGGGTGCCTGGGCGCTGCCGTCCGCCGTGGCGTACCCCACCTTCACCGCCTGCCCGCTGGGCGAAGACAGCCGCACCGTAAACAGGGCCGCCGTGGTCCCGCCGCTGCCCTCGACCACCACCACGTCCCCGACGCTGAGCGCCGGCTGCGGATCGTTGTCGGCGATGGTGGCCAGCCCCTGCCCGTCGGCGAGGGTCGCGCCGACCGGATCGCTCAGGTTGACGACAAAGGTCTCGACCCCCTCGTTGAGCAGATCCCCGACCACCTGCACGCTGAGGGTTTTGCTGGTCTCAAGCGGCGCGAACTCGATGACCCCGCTGGCCGCCGCGTAGTCCCCCGGGGCCTGGGCGCTGCCGTCCGCCGTGGCGTAGCTCACCTTCACCACCTGACTGCTGGGGGTGGACAAGGTCAGGGTGAATACTGCCGCCGCAGTTCCGGCGTCGCCCTCGGTCAAGGTCACGTCGCCGATGGATACCACCGGCACCTCGTCGTCATTGGCGATGGTGCCGGTCCCCTGGGCATCGCCCAGCACCCCGCCGACCGGATTGCTCAGGTTCACGAAAAAGACCTCGTCCGCCTCATGCACCACATCCCCCACCACCTGCACGCCAAGGGTCACGCTGGTCTCCAGGGGCGCGAACTCGATGGTTCCACTGGCCGCCGCGTAGTCCGCCGGTGCCTGGGCGCTGCCATCCGCGGTGGCAAAAACCACGCTCAGGGGCCGGCTGCTCGGGTTGGACAGGGTCAGGGTGAACACTGCCCCCGCCGCGCCGCTGTGGCCTTCAGCCACCAGTACGTCGGAGATATCGACTACCGGCAGAGCGTCGTCGTTGCGGATGGTGCCCACCCCCTGGCCGTCGACAATGGTTCCGCCCTGCGGATTGGCCAGGTTGAGCAGCAGGGTCTCGTCGTCCTCGTACACCCGTTCGCCCTGCACCACCACGCTGATGGTCTTGCTGGTTTCCAGGGGTTCAAAGGAGAGGTTGCCGCTGGCCGCCACATAATCACTGCCGGCCAGGGCGCTGCCGTCGGCGGTGGCTTACTCCACACCGAGGGCCTGGCTGCTGGGATTGGACAAGCTAACCGGGAAGCTGAGCACCACGGCGCCCCCGTCGCCCTCGGCCACCGAGGCGTCGCCGATGCTCACCCCCGGCTGCACATCGTCGTTGTGGATGGTAGCCACGGCCTGGCCATCGGCGATGGTCCCGTTCTCCGGATTGGCCAGGTTGAGCAAAAAGGTCTCGTCGTCCTCGTACACCCGCTCGCCCAGCACCACCACGCTCACCGTCCTGCTGGTCTCCAGGGGGGCGAATTCCACCGTCCCCGACCCGGCCTGGTAATCGCTGCCGGCCCGGGCGCTGCCGTCGGTGGTGCTGAACCCGGCCCGCACCGACGCCGTGCTCGGGTTGGAAAGGGTCACCACAAAGGTGGCCACCGTCTCGCCTTCGTCGCCTTCGACCAGCGACAGGTCGGCGAGGGCCAGAGCGGGCAGGGCGTCGTTGTCCGCGATCGCCACTCCCACCCCGCTCACCGCGGCGCCCTCGAAACGCCCGTCCCCGCTGTGGACGGCATGGCTGATGGCGCCCAGGTGCGCCCCCTCGGTGACCGGATCATCCACCGCCGCCGCCGAGAAGCTCTGCACCGCGCCCCAGGCCGAAGCGGCGAATACCAGTTCGGTCGGGCTCACCGCCACCTGGGCGTCGGGAAGGGCGGCCACCGCCACCGCGGCGTTGGGCAACTCGGACAAACACACCCGGTAGGAGTGGCTGCCGCCGCCCTCGGCGGCGCTCAGCGAGGTGGGAATGAGATTTACCTTGGCCGAAGGGTCGCGGGCCAGCAGGTCGAGGCCGGCTCCGCCATAGCCGAGGCGAAACACCCGGTCGCCGCCCAGGTTCAGCCCCTCGGCCGGCGAGAACTGCCCGCTGCGGGAGGCGTAGGTGAAGACGGCATAGGCGTCGCAGGGATTGGGCTGATAGCCGTTGATAACACTCACCCCGAGCTTGCCGTCGATCAGCGCCGCGCCGGTGACCTGGAGCTGGTCGTGCTCGGCGCCGGGGTTCAGGCCGCCCACCTGGAGGTTGAGTTCGCTGATGGGCCCCTGGTAATAATTCCCCTCGATGCGCAGGATACCCGGCCCATCCAGGCCGGGGTTGAGGGTAGTGTTATGGCTGTACACATTGGCCCTCAGAGTCCCGGTGCCATGCAGGTCGATGCGGCTGAACACCAGTTCGCCGCCGCCGCTCACCCGGCCCGGCTCGGAGTTGGTGAAGCGCCCCACGCTGATGGTGAGGCTGTCGCCGGCAACGACGTCGATCTCGCCGCTGTTGGCAAAAACCCCGTTGGCCGACTTGCTCAGCACCGCGCGGGTATTGACGTCGAAGAACCCCTGGTTGTCGAGGTTGGCGAGGATGCTGCGGCCGCCCCCCGCGCCTCTGTTCACCGCGATGGTCCCTTCGTTCACCAGGGTGCCGCTGGTGATCACCAGATTGGAGGCCACCGGGCTCTCGCTGCTTTCCAGGCGGATCACCCCGCGGTTGGTCAGTCCGTTGGTCGCGGTCAGCACTGCGTCGGTGGCAGTGGTGCCGTTCACCCAGATGGTCTGGCCAGGGGCCACGTCGCCGTTGAGGGTGCAGCGGCCGCGCACCTTGAGAAAGGCCACCCCGGCGGCGGCCCCGGAAGAACCAAAATTCAGGGCGCAGTTGTAGAGCAGGGGGGCCTTGGCCGGCACTGACCCGCCGTTGATGTTGAAGGTCATGGTGCTCAGGTTCATGTCCCCGTCCACGACCAGGTCCCCGCCGTTCTGGTTGAAGACCTGTAACCCGCTGGCAATGGTCAGGCTCTGGCCCGCCTCCACCCTGAACTCGCCGCCGGAGTTGGTGTACACCCCCCGGCTCTTGTTGAACTGGAGCTGGGCATTGTTGCGGAAGATCCCCTGGTTGTCCAGGTCGGCGGTGATCAGGCGCTGGCCGCCCGAACCGGCGTTCACCTCGATTCGCCCCTGGTTGACCAGGGTCCCGCTGGCCAAGAGCAGATTGGAAGCCAGGGCCCCGCCGCTGCTTTCCAGGCGGATGGTGCCCCGGTTGGTGAAGCCGCTGTTGGCGCGCAGCAGCCCCGCGCCACCCGTGGGGTTGCCGTTCACCCACAGCACCTGGCCCAACCCCACATCGCCGCCCAACAGGCAGGAGCCGCGCAGGGTGAAGGCCGCCCCGCCGGCGGCCGGGCCCAGGTTCAGGGTGATGGCGGTGGGTATCATGCCGGCCCCCTCGATGGCGCCGCCGTTGAAGTTGAAGGTCATACCCATCAACTTCACCTCGCCAGACGCCTCCAGGACCCCGTCGTTCTGGTTGAAGACCTGTAGCCCCCCGGCGATGTTGAGCGATCCAGAGGGGGAGACGATGAACTCGCCGGCGTTGGTGTACACCCCACCGCTCTTGGTGAAGGTGGCGGGGCCGTTCACCTCGACGCGGCCCTGGTTGTCCAGGTTGGCCATGATCAGGCGCTGGCCGCCCGAACCGGCGTTCACTGCGATCAGCCCGGTGTTGAGCACCCCGCCGCTGCTTACCAGCAGATTGGCGGCGTACAGCCCGCCGTTGCTCTCGAAGCGGAGGGTGCCGGCGTTGGTGAAGCCGGCATCGGCGCGCAGCAGGGCGTTGGCCCCGGCCTGGCTGCCGGTGACCCACAGAGTCTGGCCGGAGCGCACGTCGCTTCTCAGGGTCGAGGCGCCCTGGAGGATCAGGTCCACCGCGCCCGAGGCCGGCCCCAGGCTTAGCGTCACTGCCTTGAGCACCGGCTGACTGCGGGTGATCGCCCCGCCGTTGAAGTTGAAGGAGATCCCGGAAACCAGAAAGGCCCCGTCGATGGCCAGGGCGCCGTCGTTCTGGTTGAAGGTCTGGTACCCGCCGTTGATGGTGAGGGCGCAGCCGGCGGCGATGCTCAGCGACCCGCTGTTGGTGTAGCGGCCGTTGGTCTTGTTCAGCAGGGCGCTGGCATTGATGGCGAGGACGCCCTGGTTGTCGAGATCGGCGCTGATCAGGCGCTGGCCGCCGCTGCCCTGATTCACCTCGATCACCCCTTTGTTGGTCAGGGTGGCGGTGGGGACCGTGGCGGTCAGGTTGGCGGTGTAGAGCCCCTCGCTGCTCTCAAAGCGGATCAGGCCCTCGTTGGTGACGCTGCCGGCCAACCGCAGGAGCGCATGCCCGCCGGCCAGACTCCCTTTCACCAGCAGCACCTGGTCGCCCCTGACATTGCCGCTGAGGTTGCTGGCCCCCCGCAGGGTAAAGGTGCCCGGCCCGGACCCGGTTCCCAGGTTCAGGGTGGCGGATTGCAGCACCAGACCCCCGCCCCTCACCTCGCCGCCCAGGTAGTTGAAGGGCACCGCGGTCAGACGGAACTCGCCCTGGGCGTCGAGGGTGCCGCCGCTCTGGTTGAAGACCTGGTTGCCGCTGGCGATGGCCAGGGACTGCCCGGAGGCGATGTTCAGCGACCCGCTGTTGGTATAGACCCCGCCGGACTTGGTGAAAGCGGTGGGCGCGTTGATCGCCAGACTGCCCTGGTTGTCGAGGTTGGCGCTGAACTGGCGCTGGCCGCCGCTGCCCTGGTTCACCTCGATGGCGCCGGTGTTGAGGATGCCGCCGCTGGTCAGCAGGATATTGGCGGCATACACCCCGCCGCTGCTCTCCAGGCGCAGGGTGCCGGCGTTGGTGAACCCGGCTGCGGCCCGCAGGAATCCACTGCCACCGGCAGGGCTGCCGTTGACCCACAGGGTCTGGCCGGGGCCCACGTTGCCGTTGAGGGTGCAGGTACCGCGCAGGATCAGCAGACCCGCCCCGGCAGCCGGGCCGATGTTCAGGGTGGCGGCGGTGAGCACCGCACCGCTGCCCTGGACCTGGCCGCCGTTGAAACTGAAGGTGGCGCTGCGCAGGGCCAGTTCGCCCTCGGCCTGCAGGACGCCGCCGTTCTGGTTGAAGACCTGGTTGCCGCTGGTGATGGAGAGGGTCTGGCCGGGGGCGATATTCCAGGTGCCAGTATTGGTGTAGAGCCCGCTGGCCTTGTTGAAGGTCAGCGGGGCGCTTATCTGGACCTGGCCCTGGTTGTTGAGGTCCGCGGTGATCAGGCGCTGGCCACCCGAACCGGGCCTGACCTCCAAGGCCCCGGTATTGACCAGGACGCCGCCGGTCAACAGGATGCTGGACGCCTGGGCCCCGCCGCTGCTTTCCAGGCGCAGGGTGCCGGCGTTGGTGATGCCGTTGGCCACCCGCAGCAGGGCGTTCCCTTTGGCTGGATTGCCGTTGACCAGCAAGGTGGAGCTGCTGCCGATGGTGAGCTTGGCAACCGAAACCGCCCCTTGGAGGGTGACGGTATAGGAAGTGCCGGCAACGCTGATCTCGACCTGGTCGTTGACCCCCGGCACCCCGGCGGGCACCCACTTGGATGGGTCGGACCAGGCCCCGTCGGCCGCCGCGGCCCAGGATTTGGTCGTCTGGGCAGTTGCCGGATGGGGCACGGCGAGCAGCACCAGCCCGGCCAGCAGACAGATCATGCCCGCGGCCCGGGTGCCTGTTGCGCTGAAGGAAAGGGGTCGTTTCACGATGGCGGCAAACTTTTCAGGCGATCAAAACTAAATATAAAGGCCATAAGCGGGGAAGTCCTGTGATCTTGGTCACATTTACTATTATATAGCTTCCCATAGCAAGAACATCGGTTAATATACAAGTTTCTTGAGCAAAATCAAAACCCCGGCTGCCAGGGGCAGCCGGGGCTTAAGTGCAGAATTTCCCAATATCAGGCTAACGCCGGACCTTCTTGGGACCGGCGCTCTCCGCCGGCGGCGAGGCCGGCTTGGGGGCACTGGAACCCTCCTTGCCCCCGCCCCCGGAGGGGGCTTCGGCCGGGCGGGGGGTCACCACCGGGGCGGGCCGGTCCTGGGGGTCTACCCGGCGCTGCCAGATCTCCTGCTGCTTCCGGACCTCGGCCCTTCTCATTTCTTCTTTTTCCGCAGCCGACTGGACCGGGGTGGTGGCCAGCCCCCGATTGGCGGCCCGCAACGCATCCAATTCCCCGGCGGTCACCAGTTCATATCCGGGGGGGACATAGACGCCGGTGCTGCTGCGGTAGTAGGGATCGTACCCGTACCCATAGGGGCCATAGCCCCCGCCGTAGGGATTGTAGCCGTACCCGGAATAGGGCCCGTACCCATAGGGGGCGATGCCGTAGGCGCCGTATTGCGAATCGTATCCGCCGCCAAAAACCGGATACCCGTACCCGTACCCAGCCCCGTACCCCCGGCGGGAACCGTCTTCCTCTCCCTCGAAGCGGCCCAGGCGCGACTCGTCCTGGCGGCCCTCCCGCTGCTGGTCGGCGGCCACCCGGGACTCCTCCCGCAAACCAGAGGAGGAGAAGGGGGCCACGGCCACGGTGTAACAGCCGCTCGACAGGACCGCTGCCCATCCCAGAACCAGGCAGGAAAGGGATCTGCTTTTCATCGCTGTACACCTCCTGAAAACGCGACCGACTTGAATATACACAACCCGCAGAGGTGGTCAAAACCTCAGAAACGACAGGAAACCCCCACCATTACCTTGTCGCTGGAAACCTCCTCCGCCAGGGGGCCCTCCTGCTGTTCGTAGCTGCCGCGGACCCAGGCCAGGTCGGCGCGCACCACCTCCTCGAAGACCAGGCCGGCGCCCAAAGTATAGAAGCGGCGGTCCTGGGCGGCGACGATGAGGGGGTTGTCGGGGCCGGGGCTCAGGCGCGGGTCGCGGGGCCCCACAAAGGGCAGAGGGTCGGTGTAAAAGCCGGCCCGCAGGTCCAGGGCCACCACCGGCACCTGCCATTCGGCCCCCAGGTGGTAGCGCGCGGCATCGCGGTACTGGGTGTCGAAGGCCGCCCCGGCCCGCAGTTCGTTCGCGTCGCCGCCCTGGTACTCGGTCTGGGACCAGCCCGCCCAGTGGGCGCTGCCGGCCAGGAGCAGGCCGGGGACCGGCTCGCCCGAGAGGCCCAGGCCGAATTCGAGGGGCAGGGAGATCTTGTACTCCCCCCGCACCTCCTCCTGGGCCACCTGGACGAAGGTCCCGTCCTCGCGGCGCTCGACGTTCTGACGCACTGTGCCGTCGTCGTACTCGACCAGGTTGTAGGCCGTGGCGCTGGGCAGGCCCTTGAACAGGTAGCGGACCCGGTGGGTGGCCCCGCTGCCGAGGGTGGCGCCGAAACGCAGCCTGGGCTTGTCGCGCGGCGAGCGGAACAGGGCGCCCAGAGTGGCGGTAAAGGCGGTGGGATAGGTGTCGTCAAAGGTGTCGCGGGCCACGAAGCGCCGCTCGAAGCGGTCTTCGGTGTCCACCCATTCGTACTGGTTGAGGGCCTGGTCCTCGCCGCTGAGGAAGTTGAGGGCCGCCCCCAGCGCCACCGAGGGGGTCACGTCCACGGCCCCGGCCACCGAGGTCATGGCCAGTTCCCCTTCGTGCTGGAAACGGTTGTCGGTGCGCAGGGCGTCGGCCCCGCTGGGTCCCAGGATGCGCAGGGCGTAGTCGAAGTCCTTGACCCGGTTGAAGCCGGCGGCAAAAACCAGGCTGCCCTGGTACACCGGGTAGGGCACCACCACCCCGAGGGAGCCGAAGCGGGTGTTCTTCAACTCGGCCTCAGCGCGGGTGCCGGCCTGGATCGATTCGTTGGTGAAATGGTGGCGCAGGAAGCCGGTGTACACCTCAAACTGACGCAGTTGGGCCAGGCCGGCCGGGTTCCAGTACAGGGCGGAAAAATCGCTGGCCACCCCGGCAAAGGCCCCACCCATGCCCATGGCGCGGACCCCCACCCCGGAAAAATGGTCGATGGCCCGCTCCTCCTGCGCCCCTGCCCCGGAGAAGGCCAGGGCCAGGGCCAGGGCCTGGAACCCTGCCCATGCCCGCATCCTCAGAACTCCTCGGTGTAGCGCACCGCCAGCTCCCGGCTCATATCGGCCCCGCCCTCGCCGTTGCCCAGGACGTTCTTGAGCAGCAGGCTGAGGCTGAGGCTGGGCACCACCGACCAGTGGGCCCCCAGGTTCAGGTACCCGTCCCCGGAGCCCAGGACGGAATGGTCGTTGTCGTTGGTGGCCAGGTCGTACTCGGCCACCAGGCCCAATTCGGCGTTGATGCTCTTGTCCAGCCCCACCCAGCCCGACAGGTCGCCGTCTTCGTCGCTGTCCTCGCGGCTGAGGTTGAGGCCGCCGTGGACCCCGAACTGCCCCAGGGGCCCGGTGTAGTTCTTGCTGGCGGCCAGGAACACCCCCTTGGACTTGATCTGGTAGCGGCCACCGCGGTACACCCCGTAGCCTTGGGTCTCGTAGCCCAGGACCAGGGCGGGCAGGGCCTGGCTCTCTTCAAGGACGCGGTAGCGGATGGTCGGTTCCACCCGGGGGTACCAGTCCACCTCCTGGTCGCCGATGATCTGCTCCCCGCCAAAGGACAGGCCGATGCTCAACCGGTCGAGTGCCCCGGCGTTGAGCTGGCCCATCACCCCGCCCTGGGGGAAGAAGCGCAGGTCCGCGCTGAAGCGGCCCTTGGCGACCAAGCCGGCCGTGGGGCAGTCGATCAGGCGGACCGGCTCCACCCGGTCCCCTTCGGCGGCAGCCGCCTCCTGGGCGCCGGCCGGCGCCGCCAGGGCCAGCACCACCAGCGCCGCCGTGTATGTGCTGATTCTCCGTTCGCTCAAGCAGACCTCTCTATCGTGCAATCGGGGAAGGTGGAGGGGAGGGCTTTGATCAGGATGCGGCGCACCTCTGGCCCGCGGTGCTCCAGGGTCACCTCGCGCCGCCGGGGAGGCAGCGCGGAGCCGGCCCGCTCGGGCCATTCGATCAGGCAGATGCCCTGACCATAAAAATACTCCTCGGCGCCCAGGGCCTCAAGCTCCTTCTCGCCGCGCAGGCGGTACAGGTCAAAGTGATAGATGGGCACCACCCGGCCCCCGACCTGCCCGGCGTACTCGCCGATGAGGATGAAGGTGGGGCTGTTGACCTGGTCCTCAACCCCCAGGCCGGCGCACACCCCCTGGATCATGCAGGTCTTGCCGGCGCCCAGGTCGCCACTGAAGGCCACCACCTCGCCGGGCCGCAGCTGCCGTCCCAGTTCCTCACCCAGCGCCCGGGTCTCCTCCGGAGAAGAGCTCAGGTGTTCCTCGGAGGGGCTCACCGGGGCTCCATCACCGCCACCGGCAGCACCATCTCCTCCAGGGTGATGCCCCCGTGCTGGAAGCTGTCGCGGTACTGGCGCTGGTACTCGTTGAAGTGGGAGGGGTAGACGAAGTAGAAATCCTCCTTGGCGATGGCAAAGTTGGTCCCCAACCCCGACTGGGGCAGGCCCCAGGCCGGGGGCTTGGTGATCAGCAGCGCCTCCTTGGCGTCGCAGCGCAGGTTCTTGCCGTGTTTGTAGCGAAGGTTGGCCGAGGTCTGCCGGTCGCCGTGGACCAGACTGGCCCGGTTGCCCCGCACCGCGCCGTGGTCGGTGGTCAGCACCACCACCCCCTGGGTGCGGGCGATCTTCTTGAGGGTCTCGAAGAGGGAGGAGTGGGCGAACCACGACTGCACCAGGGAGCGGAAGCCCTGCTCGTCGGGGGCGATCTGCTGCAAGAGTTCCGAGTGGGAGCGGCCGTGGACCAGCATGTCGAGGAAGTTGTAGACCACGCAGACCAGGGGCACCGCGTTGAGGGAACTGATCCGGCGGACCAGGTTCTGGCCTTCGGCGGCGTCGAGCACCTTGGTGTAGTGGGAGCCGGGCTGGAGGCCGATGCCCATCTCGGCGAGCTGGTCGTCGATGAAGCGGTGCTCGTGGCGGTTGAGGCTGTGATCCTCGTCCTGCTCGGTCTGCCACAGCTCTGGATACTTGGCGGCGATCTCGGCGGGGAAAAGCCCGCTGAAGATGGCGTTGCGCGCGTACGGGGTGGCGGTGGGCAGGACGGCGTAGTGGTAGGAGCGCCGGATGTTGAAGAAGGGGGCCAGCAGGGGCTCCATCACCAGCCAGTGGTCCAGGCGCAGGCAGTCCACCACCACAAAGAAGACCTGGCGCCCCTCCTTGAGGTACGGGGCGACGAATTCCCCCACCACGTCCACCGAGAGGGGCGGCGAGCCCTCCTCGCTCTGCACCCAGGAGGGGTAGTGCCGCTCGACGAAACGGCCGAACTCGCGGTTGCACTCCTTGCGCTGGTCCTCAATCACCTGGTGCAGGCTGCGCTCATCGAGCCGGCTGATCTCCAGGTCCCACTCGCAGAGCAACCGGTGGATGTCGATCCAG
>Ga0194132_10008413_pt1 | contig 14754 bp, 13 predicted proteins | sample TA2KigOf80mmetaG_FD_148612 | JGI IMG/M metagenome (GOLD analysis project Ga0194132, IMG submission 148612) | Freshwater microbial communities from Lake Tanganyika, Tanzania - TA2015054 Kigoma Offshore 80m | ecosystem: Environmental > Aquatic > Freshwater > Lake | place: Tanzania: Lake... | reverse complement strand
CAGGGACTTGTAAAATGGCCATCTAGGACTCAGCACTCAGCACTTGTTAGCAGTTAATCATACCGAAGTGCCTCGATAGGATCGAGGAGGCTGGCGCGCCGGGCGGGGTAGTAGCCGAAGAACAGACCCACGGCGGCGGCGAACAGCAAGGCGACGATCGCAGCGGGGATCGACACGACGAAGGGCCAGTTGGACGATGGGAGAATCTTGTTGATAATCCAGGTCAACCCCGCCGACGCAGCAACGCCGAGCGCGATGCCGATGGCCCCGCCGACGCTGGATAGCACGGCCGACTCGACGAGAAACTGCCACAGGATGTCGCTCGGCGTCGCGCCAAGGGCCATGCGGATGCCGATCTCGCGAGTGCGCTCGGTGACGGAGACGAGCATGATGTTCATGATACCCACTCCGCCGACCACCAAAGAGATGGCGGCGATGGCCGACAACATCGCCGTTAACGTGCCGGTGATCATGTTCATGACGTTTTCGATCTCCGCCATGTTGCGCACGTCGAAGTCGGGCTCGTCCCCGGGGGTGATGCGATGGCGCTCGGTCAGGAGCACGCGAATCTCGCGCACCGCCTGTCCCGTCAACTGCTCGCTGCGGGCCGACACGAGGGCGAAGCCGACGTTGGCGAACGGCGACCCCTCGATGCGCTTTCGCACGGTCGTGTACGGCATCAACACAATGTCGTCCTGGTCCTGTCCGAAGAGGTTGGCCCCTTTCTTGGACAATACACCGATGACATCGAATGGGATGTTCCGAATACGGATGCGCTGTCCGATCGGATTCTCATCAGGGAACAATTTGTCAGCGACAGTCTGCCCAATCACGCAATATTTCGCCATGGTGGCCACATCGCGGTCGCTCAAGAATCGTCCTGTTTCCACCGGCCAATTGCGGACAATGATGTAATCGGGCCCGGTGCCGAGCATCTCTTTGGGCGCCCAGTTGATGTTGTCGCGTATCACCTGCCCCCCGGTGCCGATCAAAGGCGACACGGCCAAGACCGAAGGACACTCGGTGGCGATGGCGAGGGCGTCTTCTTCCGTGAGCGTCATCATCAGGCCGGAACGTACGCCTTGAGTTCGGCTGCTGGCGGGAGTGACGACGATGACATTGGCGCCGAGGTTCTTGAATTGCGCTTTGACCAGCTCGCTGGCGCCTTGGCCGATCGACACCATCGTCATCACCGCGGCGATGCCGATCATGATGCCGAGAATCGTCAGGAACGAGCGCAGCTTGTTTCGGCCAAGCATGCGCAGCGAGATAAAAACGAGGTCGACGACACTCATGGCTACCCCGGACTTTGCCGCTTTAGGCGCAGCAGGAATGCAACGCCGACAGCGACGAAAAAATCACTTCGGCGTGAACGCGCCTTCGGTCCCGGTCACAACGATGTCGCCGTCCTTGAGATCGCCCTTGATGAGTTCCGCGTGGCGGTGATCCGTCAGGCCGAGCGTGACCGGAACGGCGCGCAGGAGCTTGCCTTCCTGAACCCAGACAGTGCGGTTTTGTCGGCGCTGAGCGAGGTCGGCCTTCTCGCCGGCAGTGCGCCGCGTGCCCCCCATCGCCTGTCCGCTCGTCGCCGCTTCCAGCAAATGCCGATCATCCGGATGCACATGTTCCTTGCCAGGCGTAAAGCGAATCGCCGACATCGGCACGCGCACCACGTTCTCCTTGGCGTCAATCGGGAACGTGATGTTCGCCGTCATGCCGGGCTTCAACTTCAATTCGAGCTTCGGCCCCTTGATAATCTGATTGGGCGCGTCGATCACCACGGGGTAAGTCACGACGTTCTGCAGCGTAGTGGAATTCAAGCGGATGTCGTGGATGGCGCCCTTGAAGAGCTCGCCGGGATACGCGTCGATGGTGAACTCCACGGGTTGATTCTTCGCCTTGCTGTCGCGTACAACGCCGATGTCGGCCTCGTCCACGGAAGCATACACATAGACATGGCGGTCCATCTCCAGAGCAATGGTGAAAAGCTCGGGCGTCTGAAACGTCGCCGCCACCGTTTGGCCCGGATCGATCTTACGATCGATGACGATGCCTTTGACGCCCTTCTTGGGATCAATCTGCTTGGGTCCGCGAATCTTCGTATAGTCATGTTGTTGCTGAGAGTTCTGAAGATTGGCTCGGGCTTGCTTTACCGCGGCTTCCGCCAGCTTCAGCTGGGCCTTGAGTGTCTTGACGCCGAAATCAAACTGGTCATACTCCGTCGCAGAGATGAACTTAGGATTCGCCTTCTTTAGTTTGTCGGCACGTTCGAGATTGCGAACGGCCTGCTCTAAGAGATTCTCGATCCGCTGGCGATCGGCGTCCTGTGTGTCGACGGCGGCTTCGTCGCGCTTGACGGCCGCCGCTTGAAGCTTGTCGTCGATGACCGCCAGCACGTCTTCGGACACGGTGATCTCGCTATTGAAGTCGCAGAGGACTTCCTTGATCGGCCCAGAAGTGAACGCGCCGACGGCGACGGTGCGCACCGGTTTGATCGTGCCGCTTGAGTTGACCACTGTCTCGACACGGCCCTTGGTAATCGTGGCTGTGATGAACTTCGGGGCGTTGCGATCCTGCCACCACGCCGCCGTCGGGAATGCGATGGCAGCAACCACCACAACGGCCACCACGAGGATCAGAACCCACGTCAGCCAACTTGGCATGGTTGCACCTCTTGTAGGTCAGGCTTTCCAGCCTGACTGGCAATCGTCAGGCTGGAAAGCCTGACCTACGATAATCCGATACACAATAAGTATACCGGCCGACATGCCGTGGCGCTTCGCAAATTTGGCTTGGCGCGGCCGCCGCCTGAACTCTCGAATGGGGAGTCCGCATCATGCGTTTTGTCGTTCTGATCGGTACCAGTCTTATTGCCGCCAATGTCGGCACGTTCGCCGGGGACGCGAAAAAGGCCGAATTGAAAATGGCGCTCGTCAATATCAAGTCGCTCTACTCCGACGGCCCCGATTCAACTGTCAACCAGGCCAACATCGACGCCAATTTGAAACGCCATCTCTACTTCATTGACAAGCTCACTGTCCAGCACATCGACTTCATCGGCTTTCCCGAACTCTCGCTCAACGGCTACCGCTTTAGCAAAACCATGACTTGGCTCAAGTTGGATGGCCCCGAGGTCAAGGCCCTGCAGAGGAAAGCGATCGAGAAAGGCGTCTACCTCAGCGTTGGCCTCGCGATTCAAGACGCCGACGGCAAACGCTGGAACGTGCAGATCGTCATCGATCCTCAAGGCCGCATCATTGCCGTGCATCGCAAGATTTATCTGACCAAGGAAAAAGACTACGTCGAAGCCGGCAAGGACCACAGCGTCTTCGATGTGAAAGGCATCAAGATGGGAATCGCCATCTGCGCCGACGGGTCGGACAAAGCAAATCTGCAAAAGCTCGCGGCCAACGGCGCCCAACTCATCTACGGCCCGCACGCGAATACGACGGGCGGCACGACGGCCGGCTGGTACAAGTTTCGCGCAAGCTGGGCCGGACCCAGTGGCTGGATCGCCGAATTGAAGGTGCACGCCGCACTGCATAATCACGCGGGGCTGTACCATCCGGAATTCGATCCACCGTCCGCCAAAGCCGCTAGCACCGGGTGGGCTAGCGGCGCCTGGTTCATCGGTCCCGACGGCAAGACGCTGGCGCAGATGCCGGCGTCGGCGCAGAAGGCTGACAGCCGCGAGAATGTGTTGATGTACGCCATACCGATTCGCTGAAGCGTCACCTACCTTCGGTTGGCGTTCGCATGGCGCCAGGCAAGCGCTAAACGAGGATGGGTATCACCCAAGCAAGTCCTTCACCGCGTCGCGTTCCTCTTCGAGTTCTTTCAAGGTCAGCTTGAATTTTTCTTGGCCGAAGGCGTCGAGCTTAAGGCCATCGACGATGGTGTAGTTGCCCTTGCCGTCGCAGCGACACGGATACCCGAAGACGAGGCCGGCGGGGACGCCGTACTCGCCCTTGGAGACGGTGGCCATGCTGACCCAGTCATTTGCTGGCGTCGGCGTCAAGAGGCTCTTGACGTGATCGAGAGCGCCGTTGGCCGCGGAGAAGGCGCTGGACAGGCCGCGCTTTTCAATAACCGCCTTGCCGCGTTCCTGGCAGCCTTTGACGTAGGCGGTTTCGAGCCAGGCGCGGTCGGTGATGACTTCGGTCGCCGGCTTGCCGATGATCTTGGCGTTGGTGAAGTCCGGATATTGCGTGTTGGAATGATTGCCCCAGATGGTCATGCAAGTAACGGAGGCATTGGCGACGCCGGCTTTCTTGGCGAGGGCGGCGAGGGCGCGGTTGTGATCAAGCCGGGTCATCGCGGTCCAGCGTTCGGCCGGGATCGACCGGCCATTGTTGTAGGCGATGAGGCAGTTGGTGTTGCACGGGTTGCCGACGATGAGGATGCGGACATCGGCCGCCGCCTTGGCCGCCAGCGCCTTGCCTTGTTTCTGGAAGATCTGGGCGTTCTTGAGGAGCAGGTCCTTGCGTTCCATGCCTGGGCCGCGCGGCGCGGCGCCGACTAAGAGCGCCCAGTTGCAGCCCTCGAACGCCTTGTTTTCATCATCGGTGACGACGATGTCCTTGAGGGTCTTGAAGCCGCAGTCTTCGAGCTCCATGGCCACGCCTTCGAGCGTCTGCATCGGCTTCGGATTGATCGACGGCGGAATTTCCAGAAGCTGAAGGATTACCTGCGTGTCGGCGCCGAAGACCTCGCCCGACGCAAGCCGAGGCAGTAGGGTGTATGCGACCTGGCCGGCCGCCCCGGTGACGGCAACACGAACGACGTTCGGCATGATGTTCTCCCTGTTTACGTTTAGCGCTCGCACGGCGCCACGCGAGCGCTAAACGAAGAATGGACTGAAGTAGCGCACCATCATAATCTAATTGATATGAATCACACGCCGTTTGTTTAGGAGCCTTTCATGATCCGTCTCGGCATCAACGGTTTCGGTCGCATCGGACGACTCGTTTTCCGCGCTCTGGTTGACCAAGGCGAGCTTGGCAAAAACATCCAAGTCGTTGCCGTCAACGACGTCATCGCAGCCGACAACCTCGCTTACCTGCTCAAATACGACACGACGCAAGGCAAATTCAAGAGCACGGTAACCACCACGAAGTCGTCGCCCACGGCCGCCGCGGACGATACGCTCGTCGTCGACGGCCAACCGATTCGCGTCCTTGGCGAAAAGGTCGGCCCCGAAGCGCTGCCTTGGAAAGCTCTCGGCGTCGATTACGTCATCGAATCGACGGGTTTGTTCACGGACGCCGACAAGGCCAAAGGGCACATCAAAGCGGGCGCGAAGAAGGTCATCATCTCAGCCCCGGCGAGCGGCGAGGACATCACCATCGTCATGGGCGTCAATCATGAGAAATATGACAACGCCAAGCACAGCATCGTGTCCAACGCCAGTTGCACGACCAACTGCCTGGCGCCCCTTGTTCACGTACTGCTCAAGGAAGGCTTCGGCATCGCAGAAGCGTTGATGACCACCGTGCACAGCTACACGGCCACGCAGAAAACCGTCGACGGTCCCGGATCGAAAAAGGACTGGAAGGGCGGCCGGGCAGCGGCGGCAAACATCATTCCATCGACGACCGGCGCCACCAAGGCCGTCGTCGCCGCGTTTCCCGAACTCAAGGGCAAGCTCACAGGCATGTCCTTCCGCGTTCCCACGGCCACCGTTTCCGTCGTCGATCTTTCCGTTCGCACGGTCAAGGAAACCACCTACGACGAGATCTCGGCCAAGATGAAACAGGCGTCGGAAACATACCTCAAGGGCTATCTGGCTTACACCGATGATCCCGTCGTCTCCAGCGATTTCCTGCACGATCCGTTTTCCAGCATCTACGACTACGACGCCGGCATGAGCATTCACGGGTCCGGCCCGGAGAACAACCAGAAGAAGGCCAACTTCTTCAAGCTCATCAGCTGGTACGACAACGAATGGGGCTACTCGAATCGTTGTGTCGATCTGCTGAAACTCATGGCGGGGGTGAAATAGTCGTTTGGCCGCTCGTCTCCGGCGAGCGGCTAAACGGGGACTACATCATGCCGAAACTTTCGATCGAGAAGCTGTCGCTGAAGGGCAAACGCGTTGTTATGCGCGTCGACTTCAACGTGCCGCAGGACAAGGCGACAGGAGCGATCACGAATCCGCAGCGCATCGTCGCAGCGTTGCCGACGATCCAGTACGCGCTCAACCAAGGCGCCGCCGTCATCTTGATGAGCCATCTCGGCCGGCCTGACGGCGAGCGCAAGGCCAAGTACAGCCTGAAACCGATCGCCGCGAAGCTGGAAGAGTTGTTGGCCCGTCCCGTCAAGTTCTTGAACGATTGCGTCGGCCCGGAAGTGGAAGCTGCATGTGCGTCCGCCAAGCCGGGCGATGTAGTCCTCCTTGAGAACCTTCGCTTTCATGTCGCGGAGGAAGGCAAGATCAAGGATGAGAAGACCGGGGAGACGATCAAGAAAGCAACACCGGAAGAAATTGCCGCGTTCCGCGCATCGTTGTCCAAACTCGGCGATGTCTACGTCAACGACGCTTTCGGCACGGCGCATCGCGCCCATAGTTCCATGGTCGGCGCTGAGCTCTCGCAGAAGGCCGCCGGCTTTCTGGTCAAGAAGGAGCTCGACGCCTTCGCCAAGGTGCTTGACCACCCGCGTCGGCCCCTGCTTGCCATCCTCGGCGGGGCCAAGGTTGCCGACAAGATTTTGCTGATCGAGAACCTTCTCGATAAAGCCGACGAAATCATCATCGGTGGCGGGATGGCGTACACGTTCCTCAAAGTGCTCACCAACATGGAGATCGGTACGTCGCTGTTCGATCCCAAGGGAGCCGAGGTCGTCGCCAAGGTGATGGAGAAGGCGAAGGCCAAGAACAAACCGATCCATCTTCCCGTCGATTTTTTGGCGGCCGACAAGTACGATAAGGACGCAAATACCAAAGTCGTTACGGCGCAGCACGGGATACCCGCAGGCTGGCAAGGACTCGACTGTGGCCCCGCGAGCATCGCGAGGTTCCAAGAAGTCATGGCCCGCGCCAACACGATTATCTGGAACGGCCCCGTCGGCGTGTTCGAGTGGGACAGGTTCGCCGGAGGCACGCGGGCGCTTATGGATGCAATGGTCGCCGCCACTGCTCGCGGCGCCGTCACCATCATCGGCGGCGGCGACACCGCGACAGCGGCAGTCAAGTGGAAGGCCGACAGCAAAGTCACCCACTGCTCGACCGGAGGCGGCGCGTCGCTCGAGCTCTTGGAGGGCAAGAACCTTCCCGGCATCGCCGCCCTCTCGGAAGGTTAACGTAGCTCAGGCGTTCCAGCCTGACATCGACGATTGAACGTCAGGCTCGAAAGCCTGACCTACGGCTGATGGATTTCGCAATGGCAGCACACGCTCGAAAACGCGGTGTACCCGAAGGCCTGTGGATGCGTTGTCCGCAGTGCAAGGCCACGGTGTTCCGCAAAGAAGCCGAAACGCGTTTCAACGTCTGCCCCGAGTGCCGACATCATTTCTACCTGCCGGCTCGTGGCCGTATCAAACAGCTACTCGATGAAGAGAGCTTCGAGGAGTGGTTTACCGACATTCGGCCGAAGGACCCGTTGGAATTCAATGACCGCGTGGTCTACAGTCAACGCCTGAAGGCGGAGCAAGCGAAAACCGGTATGCTCGATGCAGCCGTAGTGGGACGTGGCTACATTCGCGGCCGGGCGGTGGTGCTTGCGGTGACCGACTTCGCGTTCATGGCCGGCAGCATGGGTTCCGTCGTGGGCGAAAAGTTAACGCGCGCCACGGAGGAGGCGACCCGCCTCGCCTTGCCGCTCATCATCGTCAGCGGCTCCGGAGGCGGAGCGCGCATGCAGGAAGGCATCCTGTCGCTCATGCAGATGGCCAAGGTGTCGGCCGCGCTGGCTCGCTACGACAAAGCAGGCGGCCTTTATGTTTCCATCTTGACGAATCCCACGATGGGCGGCGTCGCCGCCAGCTTCGCGCTCCAGGGAGACATCACGCTCGCCGAGCCAGGGGCGCTCGTTGGGTTTGCCGGAAAACGCACAATCTGGAACACGGTCCGCATCGAGCTTCCCGATGGCTTTCAAACGAGCGAATTCTTGCTCAAGCACGGGTTTGTCGATCGGATTATCCCTCGCCCCGATTTACGGATGGAACTGGCGCGAATAATCGATTATTGTGAACGATAGGACCGAATCGGTCGTCAGTGATCAGGGGTCAGTAGCCAAAAAAGACATAGTCACCTGACTTCTGATCACCGACTTCTGAACACTGAACACTGAACACTGGCCACTAATCCGATGGGCCTACTAGACGCCATAAAGCAGTTGTTCTCCACAAGCGACGAGAAGTCGCCGGTGAATATCGCGCAACGCTTCGACCTCCTGGGACGCACCGGGCAGGGGAGCATGTCCAAGGTTTGGCGAGCGCGCGATCGCGATTCCGGCAGAACCGTGTGCCTCAAGGTGCTCGATCGCGAGAAGACAAAGAAATTTGAGGCTCGCTTTCCCGGCTTGAAAAAGCCGACCGAAGGCGAAATCTGCATGATTCTCAAGCACACGAATATCGTGCAGACCTACGAACACGGCATCACGACGGATGAAGAACCGTATATCGTCATGGAACTCATCGACGGCGTTGGGCTCAACTATCTCATCGAGACGAAGAACAAAGACCTCGACGGAAATCGGGTGAATTTCCTGGCTCAGTACGCCACCGGAATCGAGTACATGCACAAAGCCGGTTTCCTTCACCGTGATATTTGCCCGCGCAATGTTATGGTGGACAAGTCGGGGACGGTCAAGATCATTGATTTCGGCCTGGCCATTCCGTATAAGCCGGAGTTTTGCCGGCCGGGAAACCGCACCGGGACCAAAGAATACCTGGCGCCGGAGCTTATTCGCCGCGCGGCAACGGACCATCGCGTCGATTGCTTTGCCCTGGGTGTCACTGCCTACGAAACGTTTACCGGCGACCTGCCTTGGGAGAAAGGTCCGTCACAGGAAGTGTTGCGTGCCATCGTCAACAACGCACCGCGAAACCCGAAGGAGTTGCGCGCCGACCTGGATGACGAAGTTGTGGCGTTCTTGCTCAAGGCCGTGGATCGCGACCCGAATCAGCGATTTCAGACGGCCACGGCATTTCGTGAAGCGATTGCCCGGCTTCCAGGCGGGTGGTGAGGTCTCGCTGCTTCGATGGAGGTGTCGGATGAACCTGTGGAAGCGACGTGCGTGCCTCCTACTTGCCTTGGGCGTTGCGTTGTCACCCGCCTTTGCCGGACTCGACAACGGACCGAGTACGGAAGGCAAAAAGGAACTCCTTACCGGAAAGATTGTGGCCCTCGCTGAACTGCTCGCCAAGGACAAAACGCTCGTCGACGCCGATCAGAAAATCCTGGTGCTTCACACCGCCGAAGGCAGGATTTTTCCACTTCTGAAGGATAGCGGCTCGCGCATGTTCTTCACCGATTCCAAGCTGCGCAACCGAAACGTTCGCCTGACAGCTCGCAAGATCCCCAACTCCGAGGTGTTGCAGGTGATCAATTTCAAGACGATCGTCAACGGCAAGCTGCACGAGGCCTATTACTGGTGCGACATCTGCACCATCCGTCGCACCGAGGCCGGCATCTGCGACTGTTGCGGCGCCCCGCTTGAGTTTCGCGAAGAACCGTGGAAGGGAGATTGAGGCTAGCACGGGCAGTCGCTCAAGTGTCCATTTGCATCTTCAATTCGTACACTCTCCGCATCGGATTTTCGCGAGAGCACACGCATGGGCCAGCGCACCGTTCTTTATGATTGGCATGTCTCCCACGGCGCGCGCATGGTCGATTTCGGCGGCTGGGACATGCCAGTCCAGTACACGACCATCATCGACGAACATAGCGCGGTTCGTTCCGGCGCCGGCCTCTTCGACGTCAGCCACATGGGCCGACTCTCCTTCGGCGGGCCGGATTCGTTAGCCCTCATCCAATTGGTTTACACTAACAACGCCGCGACCATGAAGGACGGCCAAGTACGCTACGGCCTAATCTGCAACGATCAAGGCGGCATCCGCGACGACGTGCTTGTCTACCGGTGGCCCTACGGTTATGCCATGGTCGTCAACGCCGGCAATCGCAGCAAGATCGTTGACTGGATCGGCGCCTCCAAAGGATCGATGAACGTCCAGGTCGACGATCAAACTCTCACAACATGCATGATCGCCATCCAGGGACCAAACGCCGTGGCGATGTGCAAGGGGCTGACTGATGTCGACGGGGGCTCGCTCGCCTACTACTACGCGGCGCCGACGCGCTGTATGGGCAATCGTTGCGTCGTAAGCCGAACCGGCTACACCGGCGAGGACGGCCTCGAGATCATGATCGGCGCCGCAGCCGGTGTCGCACTCTGGGAAGAACTGATCAAGCGCGGCGGCAAACCGTGCGGCCTGGGCGCACGCGACACGCTTCGCCTCGAAGCCGCCATGCCGCTCTATGGCCACGAGCTTAATGAAGACATCGATCCGTTTCAGGCCGGCCTGAGTTGGGCCGTGAAGATGGACAAGGATAACTTTCGCGGCAAAGAAGCGCTGGCACGACGCCAAGGTGACGCTTCGCTTCGCAGGCGCATCGGTCTCGAACTCAACGGCAAACGCATCGCCCGTGAAGGCGCCGTCGTGAAGGCAAACGGCAAACCAGTCGGCGTCGTCACCAGCGGCACGCACTCGCCGACGTTCGCCAAGCCGATCGCCATGGCCTATGTCGATCCCGCGTTCCAGAAGGTCGGCGCCGGGTTGGCCATCGACATTCGCGGCAACGACGAGGAAGCGGTCGTCGTGTCGTTGCCGTTTTACAAACGCGCCAAATAAGGGAGCCCAGAGGTGAGGTACTCCGAACCTCTGGGATACGTTCGGAGAAATACATGGTTCCAAAGAATGTTCGCTACGCTGAAACCCACGAATGGGCTCTGGTGGAGGGCGATGTGTGCACGGTGGGGATCTCCAAGTTTGCCGTCGAGCAACTTACGGACGTTGTGTTCGTGGAGTTAGCAAAGCTCGGCAAGAAGCTCGCCGCCAAGGAACCGTTCGGCCAGATCGAATCGGTGAAGTCGGTCAACGACCTGTACGCCCCAGTCGCCGGTGAGATCATCGCTCGCAATGACGCCCTCGAAAAGGACCCGACGATCGTTTCCGGCGACCCGTACGGCACGGGCTGGATGGTCAAGATCAAGATGACCTCGAAAGGCGATCTGGACAAACTATTGACGCCGGACCAATACGAGAAGCAAATCGCTTCGCAGGGACATTAGTGTCGGCGCTTACGGCGTCACAGACGATTTCAAAGGGTGAGGTTGCGGCTTGCCATACATTCTAAATACCGGCGCCGATGTGAAGGCGATGCTGGACAAGATCGGCGTCGCGTCGGTCGATGCCCTTTTCAAGATGGTGCCCGACGCATTTCAGCTGCAGCGCCCGCTCGACGTTCCGCCGGCGCTCACTGAACTGGAACTGCAACAGCACATGGCCGAACTGGCCGGCAAAAACAAGGCCGCCGACAACGCCGTTTGCTTCTTGGGCGGAGGCAGCTACGATCACTTCGTTCCGGCCGTGGTCGATGCCATCGCGTCCCGCAGCGAATACTATACGGCTTACACCCCTTACCAGGCCGAAGCAAGTCAAGGTAGCCTGCAGGCATTCTTCGAATATCAGACGCTGATCTGCGAGCTTACGGGCCTCGATGTCGCCAATGCCAGCCTCTACGAAGGAGGCAGCGCCGTCGCCGAAGCTGTCCTCATGGCCATCAGCATCGATCCGGAGCGGCCAAAGGTGCTCGTTGCCGAGAGCGTGCATCCGGAGTATCGGCAGACCCTCGCCACGTATCTCGCCAACATCCAGAAGGAAATCATCACATTGCCGACGCCGAACGGAGCGCTCGATCCGGCCGCCCTTCAAAATCATGTCGACGACAAGACACTCTGCGTCATCGTGCAGCACCCGAACTTTTTCGGTAATCTCGAAGATGTCAATGCTGTCTCTCGCCTGTGCAAAGAGAAGGGCGTCCTGTTCATCGTAAGCTTTGACGGTATCAGCGTGGGCCTGCTGAAACGGCCGGGGCAATACGGAGCCGACATCGCCGTCGGCGAAGGACAGATGCTGGGAACGCCGATGCAGTTCGGCGGACCGTACCTCGGCATGATGGCGTGCCGCGAGCAATTCGTGCGCAAGATTCCCGGGCGCATCGTCGGTCAGACCGTCGATCGCAACGGCCGACGCTGCTGGGTGCTGACGCTGCAAACACGCGAGCAGCACATCCGCCGCGAGAAGGCGACGAGCAACATCTGCACGAACCAGGGGTTGTTCGCGCTGCGTACGGCCGTGTACCTGGCTGCTCTCGGCCCGCAAGGCTTGAAGGAGACCGCCAATCTCTGCCTGCAGAAAGCACATTACCTGGCCGATGAGCTGTGCAAGATTCCCGGCGTATCGCTGCGATTCAAGAAGCCGTTCTTCAAGGAATTCACGGTGCAAGTGCCTGGCGATGTGCCGACGCTCTTACGTAAACTACTTGACGCGGGCTATCACGGCGGGTTGCCTCTGGGCCGCTGGTATCCAGCGCTGGGCAACTGCATTAGCATCGCCGTGACGGAGAAACGCACGAAGGCGGAGATGGATGGATTTGTCGCGGCGATGAAGGGAGCGATCCGATAGAGTTCGTTTAGCGTTCGCATGGCGCCATGCGAACGCTAAACAAAGATAGGCGTGTCCATGACCAACAACCAATCGACCGACCTGCTCTTTGAGATCAGCCATCTCGGGCGGCGCTGCCATCGGCTGCCGGCGTGCGACGTGCCCGAGAAAGATGCAACGGCGCTCGTGCCTGCCGACGCGCTCGCCGACGCTCCGCCGCCCTTGACCGAGGTCGGCGAGATCGATCTCATTCGCCACTTCGTCAATCTGTCCAAGCGGAATATGTCGATCGACACGAACTTTTATCCGCTTGGCTCCTGCACGATGAAGTACAACCCGAAACGCCACGAGCGGCTCGCGGGTTTGCCCGGCATGGCGAATCTGCATCCCTTGCAAAGCGACGCGTCGTGTCAGGGCATGCTGGCAATGCTCTGGTCGATGCAAAACATCCTGGCTGAGATCGCCGGACTCGACGCGGTGGCGTTGCAACCCGCCGCGGGGGCGCAAGGGGAGCTGGCGGCCCTCTTAGTCGCCGCTGCCTACAACCGCGACAAGGGCCAGACGCAACGCACCCGCGTGCTAATCCCAGACAGCGCGCACGGCACGAATCCCGCCAGCGCCGCCATCGCCGGCTTCGATGCCGTCTCCATCAAGAGCAACGACAACGGGCTCGTCGACCTCGCCGACCTCAAATCGAAGCTTGACGATCGCACGGCCGTGTTCATGATCACCAACCCGAACACGATCGGCCTGTTCGAATCGCAGATCGGCGAGATCACGAAACTCATACACGACGCGGGCGGCCTGGTCTACCTCGACGGCGCCAACATGAACGCCATCGTCGGCGTCACCCGTCCCGGCGACTTCGGGGCCGACATGATGCACTATAACGTCCACAAGACGTTCACCGGCCCGCACGGCGCCGGCGGTCCCGGTTCCGGCCCCATCGCCGTCCGCGCTATGCTCGCCCCGTACCTGCCGACTCCAATCGTCGTAAAGGACGGCGACGCTTTCAAACAGGAAACCAACCGGCCCAAGTCCATCGGCCGAGTCCGCAGCTTTTTCGGCAACGTCGGTATCCTTTTGCGCGGCTACTGCTACATTCGCACGCTCGGCCCCAAGGGTTTGCGAGCCATGACCGAGAATGCCGTCCTCAACGCCAACTATCTGCTCGCTCTCGTCAAGCACGCTTTGGATGTGCCGCACGGCGATCGCTGCATGCACGAGTTCGTCGCCAGCGCCTCCAAGCTCAAGCGAGCCAAACGCATCAGCGCCATGGAAATCGCCAAGCGGCTGCTCGACTTCGGCTACCACGCCCCGACGGTTTACTTTCCGCTCGTCGTGCCGGAAGCGCTCATGATCGAGCCGACGGAGACGGAGAGCAAGGAAACGCTGGACGCCTTCGCGGCCACCTTGCTCAAGATCATCGACGAAGATCCGGCATTTTTGCAGAACGCGCCGCATACGACGCCGATCAGCCGGCCCAACGACGCCAAGGCCTTCAAAGAACCGATCCTGCGATGGAAGGCGTAATCCGACTGCTCCCGTACGCCGAGGCCGACGGCGCGACCAACATGGCCGACGACGAAACGCTCGTGCGCTCGGCCGCCCTGGGCATCGCGTCGCTGCGGTTCTATGGCTGGACGACCGCGACCCTGAGCCTCGGCTACTTCCAGCCGTGCGCCGTTCGACTGTCCGATCCCCTGTTGGCGTCCCTTCCGTGGGTACGGCGTCCCTCCGGCGGCGCGACGCTCGTTCATCATCACGAACTCACCTACTGCCTCGCCCTGCCCTTCGGCCGCGCCTGGCACTCGGCCGAACCGTGGCTCGAGCGAATGCATCGCATCATTCAAACGGCGATCCTCAGCCTCGGCGGCGCACACCCCATCACGCCCGTTCGCGGCGAATCGACCAAGCACGGCAACGTGCTCTGCTTCCAACAATTCACGCCGGGCGACCTCCTGAGCGCCGGCAAGAAAGTCGTCGGCAGCGCCCAACGCAAATACCGCCAGGCCCTCATGCAGCACGGCTCGATCTTGCTGGCCCAGAGCGAATTCACGCCGTCGCTGCCTGGGCTAAGCCAGACTA
>Ga0194132_10008410_pt1 | contig 14760 bp, 15 predicted proteins | sample TA2KigOf80mmetaG_FD_148612 | JGI IMG/M metagenome (GOLD analysis project Ga0194132, IMG submission 148612) | Freshwater microbial communities from Lake Tanganyika, Tanzania - TA2015054 Kigoma Offshore 80m | ecosystem: Environmental > Aquatic > Freshwater > Lake | place: Tanzania: Lake... | reverse complement strand
CTGACTCACCGGACGTTGCAGGCCTTTGACGAGAGCCAGCGGCTGCTTTTGCATTTCCCGTGCAGCATTGCCCGGGATGTGAACAAGCGCCCGGTGGGAGCGCTCCGTGTGGAGAAAGTGGCATCTGGTCCCAACTACACGTTTAACCCCGACGTGTTTCCCGAGTCAGCTGAGGCCAAAGCTCTGGGAAGAAAGTTGATTCTTCAGCCTGGACCGAACAATCCCGTCGGAGCGGCGTGGATCAGCCTGGACCGGCCTGGGTACGGAATTCACGGCACGCCACATCCGGAACAGGTCGGTCGTACGGAGTCTCACGGTTGTTTCCGCTTGGCGAATTGGAATGCCGAGTTGCTCTTGAGCGTGGTTTGGGTGGGATTGCCTGTTGAGGTGGAACTTTGACAAGCGCCCCGGCCGCCTGAATCACTGGCAAGATGACTCAGCCCAAGCGCGATTCATGTCCAAACTCACGTTCGCCGGGGAGAAGCTGTACAGGCTGCCCTAGGGGAATCCCCTAGGCCACAGACCGAACAAAATGTCGCCTCAGGGCATTGTCATTTCGATGTTCCCGGGGCACCTTTCGTCGTCATGAGTCCCCTCAAGAATTCGAAGCCTGCCATCAATCCACAACCCGCATCCGTGGGTGTTTTCGACCTCTCCGGCGAATGGATCGGCCACTATCGTGGGCACTTCGACCAGGTGGTTAAGATCACCCAAAAGGGGGAAGACATCGAAGCCGTCAAGGTCACCGGTGATGACCATGTCCCGGCGGGGGAAGTCACCTTTCGAGCGAATCTGAAGAGCCTCGCTGGCGAGGGTCAGGTCGCAGAGAAGGAGTTTCGCAATCCGTGTTTTGTTCCCGGGAAACTGGTGATCATTGGACATGAGCGCATCTCGTTCTCGTGGGAGAACTGTGGGACTGTTGAATTCCGTAAGGACGACTGAGCGGAGACAAGGCAAGCAGCCACTTATACAACCAACCAAACATAGGCGGCTCCCGACAGGAGCCGGGGAAGGCAGGCGAAAGCCTGCCTTTCTGTTTTCCCGGGGTGGCTTGATCGGGTGCTGAACTGGAGAGGTCAGAATCCAGGATGCGACGCGATGATTCCTGTTGCCTGATGGGTGATGATTGACATACTCCGCGCCCTGATTCGGTTTATTGCACAAATATGAGCAACTCTCCCATTCGGGTCGCGGTCACCGGCGCAGCTGGTCAGATCGGCTACTCTCTCCTATTCCGCATTGCTTCGGGTGCCATGTTCGGCCCCAGGCAACCCGTGATCCTTCACCTGCTCGAAATCGAGCCTGCGTTGCCGGCTCTTCAAGGCGTGGTGATGGAACTCGACGATTGCGCCTTCCCCTTGTTGAAAGGGGTTGTGGCCACTTCGGATCTGAATGAAGGGTTCAAGAACGTGAACTGGGCTCTGCTCGTGGGCAGCGTGCCTCGCAAACAGGGGATGGAGCGAAAGGACCTGCTCGGGATTAACGGGAAGATCTTCATCGGGCAAGGCCAGGCTATCCAGCGCAATGCTGCGAGTGACGTGCGTGTGCTAGTGGTGGGTAACCCCTGCAACACCAACTGCCTGATTGCGATGAACCATGCCCCAGCCATTCCTAGGAACCACTTCTTTGCAATGACCCGGCTGGATGAGAACCGTGCGAAGTCGCAACTTGCGAAGAAGGCCAGTGTTGATGTGACCACGGTGACCAACATGGCCATCTGGGGCAACCACTCAGCCACGCAATACCCTGATTTCTATAACGCCAAGATCCAGGGCCGCCCGGTCACCGATGTGATCGGGCACCACGAGTGGTTGCATGGCGATTTCATCTCGACGGTTCAGCAGCGAGGTGCCGCGATCATCAAGGCCCGGGGAGCCAGTTCCGCGGCCAGCGCAGCCAATGCCGTGGTGGACACCGTCCGCTCCCTGGTTGAACCGACCCCTGCGAGCGATTGGACCAGCGTTTGCGTCTGTTCCGATGGCAGCTACGGCGTCGAGAACGGCTTGATCAGCTCTTTCCCGATCCGGTCCACAGGTAAATCCTGGGAAATCGTTCAGGGCGTGCCGGTTAACGAATTCAGCCGCGGCAAGATCAACGCCACGGTCAAAGAATTGCAGGAGGAACGCAGTTTGGTCAGCGAGCTTCTTCCCAAGTAGTTCAGGTTTTCAGGAGCCTCCCAGGTTTTTCACTGGCGATTCAGTCGAACCTGGTGTAGGTCATCCTGCCAATGAGCTCGCCTCTTCCTGAACAAACCCGGCGGTGCAACCGTCGGGCCTGTGTAGGCCCTTATGGCGTGCATTTATTGTCAGGTCTATGAGTGACGTGCTGAATAAGGCCAGCGTGCTGGTATTAAACCGCAACTGGCAGGCGATCAATGTTCGTACCCCTGCGGATGCCTTCTGCTCCATGGCAGCTGGCACTGCCACAGCCCTTGAAGTGAAGGGAGAGGAAGATATCCGCCCCCTGACTTGGGCGGAATGGATCCAACTCCCGATTCGCCCCCAGGACAGTGCAGTCCTGACCGTGCGAGGCCCCATCCGGATTCCCAACGTGATCGTAGCCGTCAACTACACGCACGTCCCCTTGAGGCGCCCCACTCTCAACGCCCGTGCAATTCGCGAGCGCGATGGGAATCGTTGCCAATATACCGGCCAGCTGTTGCGAACCGACGAAGGGAGCATCGACCACGTCCTGCCCCGATCCAGAGGGGGCAAGGACACATGGGACAACTGTGTGTGGGCCAGCAAGGACATCAATAACCACAAAGGTAACCGAACCCCGCATGAAGCCGGGCTCAAGCTCATGCGTTCTCCGCGTCCTCCAGCGGAACTTCCAGTCACGGCCTTCATAAAAAACTATTCAGGAATTGCTGACTGGAAGTTTTTTGTCGCCGATTAGCAGTTTTTTGTTGCCGCATGATCCGTTTCTGCTATTTCAATCCGACTCGAAGTCCCTGACCGGTAAACCAGCAAAGGAAGGCGTGAGCCCAGGGATCGTGAAGATGCTTTGGCGGAACGGACGCCGCCTTTTCTTCCCCTCTTCAACTCTCATCCGAATCCGCTGGATTTGCAACCTAGCAATTCGAATAGGTGACGCCGCCTTTTCTTCCCCTCTTCAACTCTCATCCATCTAAGTCCTCCAGTGGCATGTCCGATGAGTGTGGTGCATCGTGGAAGAGAGAAGAAAGTGGTGGTAGGAACTGGATTCGAACCAGTGAAGGCGTAAGCCAGCAGATTTACAGTCTGCCCCCGTTGGCCACTTGGGTATCCTACCGCTAGCGTCGCATTGGGTGACGAGCGGCCGAAACTAAACCAAAAGCGACAGGCTCTTGTCAATGGTCCCAGTGCACCCAAACTGTCCTCACGAGTGATCCTGGCATGACAGCGTACCAGTCCGTCCGCGGATCGTTCGATGATTGAACAGCTCCAGGAGCGAACCCGGGTGTCATTGCTGCTCGCATCGCCGCCGTCGGCGCGAGTAGGACCGCTCCAGGAGGATCAGGATCGCAGGCTCAGTTGACGCGCATCAGTTCACGCAGCGTGCGGATCCCCTCGCGGATTCGATCGGGTGACGGATGCGAGAAGTTCAGTCGGAGGGTGTGACTTCCAGAATCGTCCAGATGAAACTCCTCCCCCCTGTTACAAAAACAACGCCCCGTGTGGCGCAGCCCGCTTTGAGCCGCCAGATCCGACAGCTGGAGGAGGAGGTGGGGGTGAAACTGCTCACGCGGGACCGACGTGGTGTGAGTCTCACGCCGGCGGGGAAGCTGTTCCTTGCCGAGGCCCGGACGGTGCTTGCCCAGAGCGAGCGGGCGGTGCATGTGGCAAGGGAAACCCAGGCCTTGAACGTGGGATACCTCTGGGATTGTTTCACTCCACCGTCCCGAATGTAGTGAGGCGGTTTCGGGAGTTTCATCCCACCGTGTCCGTGAACCTTTTCGATCTCTCCGCTACACATCAGGCCAAGGCGCTTCAGAATGGGGAACTCGAAGTGGGCTTCATCGGGTTTGAAGACGAGGCCCGCGCCCTGGGACTTCGAAGACGGAAAGTTGGAGAATGCCGATTTGTCGCAGCTCTCCCTACAGGTCATCGTTTGGCTGGAAAGCAAAAGGTTTCTTTGAAAGCCCTGTCGGCGGATGGATTCATCGTGATCTCCGAGGATCATTATCCCGGTGCCCACAGGGTGGCGCTGGAAGCATGCCGTCAGGCGGGGTTTCGCCCTCGGATTCTTCAAACCGCCGAGCGCGGTCACACCATTCTCGGAATGGTTCCGGGCCGATGCGGTGTCGCCTTGCTGCCAGAGCCGTTGAGCGCGCTACCCCATCCCGGGGTGTTGCTGCGGCCCCTGGCGGATCCGTTGATGGCAGACCTGTTCGTAGCCTGGCGCACCAGAGGTGTCGGGGCAACGGCGCGTCGGTTTTTGGAATTGGCTGATGTTTGATGCTAAGGACTCGGTGAAAGGATAAATGACCGACGCCCCTGAATGCGTGATGCACCTTGGGGCGTGGGTGTGTAGCAGCCGCTGTCGGGCTGGTTTCCGAACAGCCCGTGCGCGAACAGGGACGTTTGCGGAGCTTTGGTCCTGATCGATCAACGGCCCGCCAGCAGGATGGGTCTCAAAGGACTGACCGGCTGTTGACAGCATTGACGAGACGTCGAATGAACGGCCTGGAGTGATCGTTGCGTCGTTCCCAACGGAAACAAGGTGAGCCGAAGCATGATTCATTTCCCCCTCGGGAGCCTCGCCCATGTTTCCCGTGTGCCCTCGGAGCCTCTCGATGTGATTTTCATGAACCCTGGCACCGAGGCCGATGGAGATCCTCGAATCAGAGTTCCCAAACTGCCCCGGCTCCGGAGCTCGGTTCCGGTGAGAACCGAAGCGATACGATTTCATCTGAGGAAGAAGCTTGCCGGTCTTGGGATCCATTTTTCTGAGGCCTGACCCCGGTTTCGACATTGAATTCTCTTTCCAGTAAATGGCCGCAGCTGGTAATGAATCCGTATGCTGCATCTTTCCTGGATAACTTTGGCTTCCTGGGGTGTATGTGTCCTGACCCAGCTGGCTCAGGGAGCGGTGCGCGCTCCTGATGTCTCGTTCCGAAACGAGGTACAGAACAGCATTCAGCGCGGACTGAACTGGCTCGGCACCCAGCAGAACAGCAATGGCTGGTGGTCCACCGCCGACCATCCCGCACTAACGGCCCTGGTCTTGTCTGCCTTTCAGGGCGAGCCGTCCGGGAGGTATCAGGTTCCAACGGAAGCCATGCTGCGTGGGTACGAATTCATTGCTCAATCTGCCAAACCTGACGGCGGGATATACGTGCGGGATCTGCCGAGTTACAACACCTCCCTCGCAATCCTCGCGCTGCTGGGCTCACCTTCCCCTCGGAATGAGTCTCTGATTCGCAATGCCCGCCAATACCTGATTGGGCTGCAAGCCGATCGAGGAGAACCTCGCAAGCTCGACACCCCGTTCGATGGAGGGATCGGCTACGGCGGCAGCCAGCGAGATCCTGACATGAACAACACGTGGACGGCACTTCAGGCCCTTCACCACAGCCGTCGGTGGATGGCCGATCAAGGGAAAGCCATGGGAAAGGATCTGAACTGGAACGCGGCTGTCCACTTTCTGGAGAGCTGTCAGAACCTTCCCGAACGGAACACACAGGCCTGGGTGTCCCGGGAGCATCGGGATCGAGGCGGTTTCGTCTATCACCCGGGCAGGAGCATGGCGGGCGGCGAAACCAATGCCACCACAGGACGGGTGTCGCTCAGGTCTTACGGAACCATCAGCTATGCCGGGTTGCTCAGTTACATTTATGCAGACCTCGCCAAGGATGATCCGAGAGTGACCGCCGTCAGAGACTGGCTAAGCGCCCACTACACGCTTGAGGAGAACCCGGGCATGGGGCAGCAAGGGTACTACTACTACCTGCATCTTCTCGCCAAAGGGCTCTCAGCTGCGGGGATCAACGAGATGCCTCTGGCGGGAGGTCGCATTGCGGATTGGAGGAGGGATCTCGCGGTGCGCCTCATGGAGCTGCAGTCCCGAGAAGGCTCCTGGGCGAACTCGAACGTTCGCTGGTGGGAAAAGGACCCGGTTCTTTCGACGTCCTACGCCCTGCTCGCTCTGGAGATCGCCTGGAGAGGACTGTAGCCGCCCGCTCTTCCGAAAGTTCCCCCGTCTTTCAGCCGGAACGATTCAGTAGGACAGTGGACAGTTGCGCAGCAGACTCTTGTGAAGAGCGAGGCGTGAGGAGCGCGCGTATTGAATCGAAATACGTAAGCGACGAACAACGAATCACTTCGCAAGAGGATCAAGCAAATGGCCGTTGTCCTACTGAATCGTTCCGGCTCAGGGCGCCTTTGACCCAGCTACACTCTCCAGACAGCGCTCGATGGCCTCGCGGAGTGCTCCAGCAGCGATGGGCTTCGTGACATAGTCGTCCATGCCTGCATCCAGACATCGTTCCCGATCCCCCTGGATCGCGTTTGCCGTCAGAGCGATGATTGGCAGCCGTCGCCCCCGGTTGCCTGGCAACCTGCCCGCTTGCTCGGCTTTCCGGATCTGTGTCGTGGCTTCAAACCCATCCATCTCCGGCATCTGACAATCCATCAGGACGAGGTCGAAGGTTTCGGCCTCAGCGCGTTTCCACCCCAGGCGTCCGTTAGGCTCCAGGGTGACGTCGAAACCTTCCTTTTCCAGGAGACGACGTGCCAGCTTTTGGTTCACCGGATTGTCCTCCACAAGCAGCACGCGGCGACCGACCCAGTTGGACTTCCGATCCACTGCCGGGAAGCTCGAGACCACGGGGGGCACCGCCTTCGATACCCCACCCGCCGTCCGGTCTGGAAGCCGCGAGGTTTCAAAACCCGTCGAAACCTTGCCGGATAAGAGTTGGTGTTGCCGGATTCCGGAGACCAGGGCGTCCCGGAGCAGGATTTCCCTCACAACCGGTTTCACGAGGATGGCAGCAAACAGCTCCTTGGAATCGGGTTCTGCTTCCGGTCTCTGCCCGCTGGACGAGAGCATGATGATGCCCATCGACCGAGACTTTGGATTGCTGCGAACGGCCTTCGCCAGATCTACCCCGTCCTGTTTGGGCATGAGATGGTCGGTGAGCAGCAGCTCAAAGGGGCATCCCCGCTCTGCTGCTGCCTCAAGGGATGCGAGGGCTTCGGTGGCCGAGGCACACGTTTCCACATGCACTCGCCAGGCCTGGAGCTGAGCTTGGAGGACTCGCCGGTTGACATCCAGATCATCGACTACCAGGGCGCGGACGCCTTCGAACTCGGAAGGGCAGATAGCGTCGGCTCCGTCCGTGGCAACCGCGTGGGGTTCAGGAAACTCAAACCAGAACACCGATCCTTGTCCGACCACACTTGAGACCCCGATCTCTCCACCCATGAGCTCCACGAGAAGCTTGCTGATCGCCAGACCCAGGCCAGTCCCTCCGTACTTGCGGGTGGTGGAGCTGTCGACCTGCTGGAAATTTTGGAACAGCAGGCACCTCTTCTCCTCCGGAATCCCGACGCCGGTGTCCTCGATCGCGATTCGTATTCTTGCGCGGTTACCGGGCTCGGTTTGTGGAATGCGAAAGATTCGTATCAAGACATGCCCGGAGTCCGTGAATTTGATCGAATTGCCCGCCAGGTTGAGGATGACCTGGCGGATCCGAATCGGGTCCCCCATCCAGGATCGGGGCACGTTGGGTTCCACTTGGACTGCCAAGGCGACCTTTTTCTCCTGCGCTTTGGCTGAGAGCAATGCAGCCGCTTCCTCGGCGACCTGCGGCAGGTGGAATTGAATGTTTTTCAGTTCCAGGCGGCCGGCCTCCACCTTGGAGAAGTCCAGGATGTCGTTGATGATCGCGAGCAGGCTTTCTCCGGACATCCGGATCGTGTTCGCGAAATCCGCTTGTTCGGCGTTGAGAGGCGTGCCCAGGAGCAGGTTCGTGAACCCGATAACTCCGTTCATGGGGTACGTATCTCGTGGCTCATGGTTGCCAGGAATCCGCTCTTGGCTTTGCTGGCAGCTTCGGCCGCCTCTTGAGCCTGCCTTCGAGTTTCGACTTCCTGCGAGAGCTCCTGGGTGCGTGCTGCCACTCTCGATTCCAGCTCCTCGTTGACCTGCTTGATCGCCATGTCGCGTTGTTGGATTTGATCCAACATGTGATTGAACCCTTCAATAAGCTGGCCTATCTCGTCCTCGGAGTTCTTTCTCGCCCGGATTGTGAAATCCCCATCGCCAGCGATTCGCCGGGCCAGATCCGCCAGATTGGTCAGAGGATGAGCGATGATGCCCTGAAGAGATCTTGTGATGATCGATGCAAGCAGGATGGCGAACGCAGCCACGATTCCCAGCAAGCCTGCGTGTTGAATCATGCGTTCTCGGAGCGCCAGCAGGTCCGTTCTGAGAAAAAGAGTTCCAGCCCTTGCCCCATCGCGTTTGATAGCATAGACGAGTTCGAAGAAGTTGTGCCGGACTCGCGGCCCCGCTACCAGGTCCACTCCGCTTTTGAGATGCTCCACCGACCCTGAACGGCTCTAGGCGGAGAAGTAGTTCCCTTGGGCATTGAAGATCGCGGCATCGACGACATGCCCCTCTTGGGCGAGGGACGCCAGAATGGTTGCTGCATCCTCGGGCCGGTCGAATTCAATGGCAGGCCGGCAGTTCTCTGAAATCACCCCTGCCAGTACGGTCATCTGCCTTGAGTTCTCCCTCTCAAACGACTGCCACTCGTTGAATCCAAGCAGCACGAGAGCGATTGCCAGACTCAAGGCGCTCGTCCCGACGCCGAAGAACATCAGTTTGGCACGAATTGAGATGTTTCGAAGGCGGCTCATCTCAAGGTTTTTGCTCGGTGGCAGATCGATAGACCCGATCCGCCAACCTCAACATTCCGGCGTTGAGCTTTAGTCCTGCGGCAGAAGCGGTGACCAGGTTGACCTGGAATCGCATCTTTCCGTCCTTTTCGAGCAGGGCGATGGTGCCTCCCTGTTCTGCGAACTCGCTTCCATCCCCCACAGTCAGGAGCGGACTTCCTCCCAGTTTCGTCATCGCTTCAGCAAGCGCGGTCTTGGGGGCTTCCGCCGAGATGTAGAGGATGTGATATTCGCCCGGTTTGGGCAGTTCCTCCAGCTTGCGAACAGTGATGGTCCGGCCCGCCACCTGAATGGTGCGGGCCGTCTTTTCCAACCATGAATCCAGGGGACTTCTCCCCAAGGTTCCGAGAATGATCGAGCCCTCGAGTCCAGCAAACGCGGTCGCGGGCCATTCGGTGAATTTTGCGAAATTGCAGAGGAACGCGGCTTTGATCAACCCGGGATCCTTGGTGGTCTCCGCGGCAATAAGCCGGAGCTCAAGCGGGTTCAAGCACGACCCACACAGCCACAGCAGGCAGGCAACGAGCCACTTCCGCCCTGCACTAGAAGATCTCGACCGGATACGGCAAGTCCTTCGGCAGAAATCTGTTAGGATCTTGTCGATGCTGAATCAAAAGTTAAGCCGACGTCGTGCTCCTTGTGTTGGCAGCGCTAACCGCGGCGATTCCACCCTGGAGTTCGCACGTTCCTGATTCTGCAATCGGCGTCGATCCGAAATCCTTTACTACAAAGGGATTCTCAAGAGGCGGGTTCTGATGTACACGAGCAGCAGTTCATGGTTCATCTATGCAAGAAGCCAACACAGTCACACGACCCTCACTTCCATCATCGCAGTTCCCTCCGGGCACAAACCTCCACGACCGTACGATTCGGCTGAATGCCCCTCGCAACCTCCTGCAGAAAACGGGGGTTGTTCTTCAGGATTGGTTGGAGCGTCGAGTTGCTGGAGCCTCGATCCATGGAGATCCTGCCGTCTATGACAGTCGGACCTTCTCCTGGGCGGCTGAGGTGGAAAATGAGTGGCACTTGATCCGCCGGGAACTCGATCAGGTGATGACTTTTCGTGATCGGATTCCAAGCTTTCACGAAATCCTGAAGGAAGCCGGAACCATTACGGCAGACGACCAATGGAAGACTTTCTTTCTTGCGGGGATAGGCATGGATTGCCGGGAGAATGCGAGGCGTTGCCCTGAAACCATGCGTTTGCTGGGAAAGATCCCGGGCATGAAGACAGCGTTTTTCAGCATCTTGTCGCCGCGAAAGCACATTCCGGCGCATCGAGGAGCATTCAATGGGGTTCTTCGATTTCATCTGGGCCTTCTCGTGCCCGAGCCTCGAAGCCAGGTTCGCATCCGAATAGGAAACGACTTCTATCATTGGACCGAAGGCAAGTCCTTGATCTTTGATGACACTTACAATCACGAAGTGTGGAACGACACGGACGGATACAGAGTTGTTCTGTTTGTGGATTTTGCCCGGCCCCTGAAGCAACCGTTCCATCGTTTAAACGAGGCGTTCTTGAACATGGCCTCCGTAGCTCCTTTTCTGCGCGAAGCAGGGGCAAAGCAGAAGACCTGGGAGAAAAAATTCTACGACCAACCCAACCGATAACCTGAGACGATCATGGCGACCTATATTTACGAAACGATTCCCAAGAAACCTGGACAGAAGCCCCGGACATTCGAAGTCGAGCAGCGCATGAGTGACGCCCCCCTGACCAAGGATCCCAAAACGGGCCTTCCCGTCCGACGAGTGATCGTTGGAGGGAGCGGAATCGTCACCCATGGCGCGAGCATCCTTTCCATGCCCAAGCGCAGAGGCGGACGGGGCTGAAGTCCGGCTTCACCCGTTTTCGTATTGAATAAACCTCAGAACTCCTGGATCCATTCTCTCATGACCGATACACACATCTCAGGCGTGAGCCGTCGCTCCTTCCTGCATTCCTCCGGTTCCGCGGCCATTGCCATGCCCTTTGTCCTGACATCTGTAACTCGAGCCGCTTCTCCTGGCGATACCCTGAAGGTGGGGCTGGTTGGGTGTGGTGGACGTGGCACTGGAGCGGCATCCCAGGCGCTTTCAGCGGACCGCAACGTTCAGTTGGTCGCCATGGGCGATGTCTTTGAGTCCTCGGTGAAGCGGAGTCACGCTGAGCTCTCCAGTCAGGTTCCCAAGGAGAAGATCAAAGTGGAGCCCGACAAGATGTTCTCGGGACTCGATTCATACAAAAAGGTCATCGATAGCGGCGTGGATGTGGTGCTGCTGACAGCCCCTCCGGGATTTCGACCGGAACACTTCGAATACGCGGTCAAGGCGGGCAAGCATGTGTTCGCGGAGAAGCCGATGGCCAGCGATGCCGCCGGAGTTCGACGCGTCATGGATGCCGTGGCCGAGTCGAAACGCAAGAAGCTGGCGGTCGTGGCTGGGTTTTGTTGGCGATACGATTATCCGAGGCGTGCCTTTTACCAACGGATCCACGATGGACTGATGGGAGAGGTGAGGTCCATCTACGCGACGTACCTGACCAGTCCCGTGAAGCCGATGCCTCCGGCGAGCACTCGTCCGCAAGGGATGGGAGACATCGAGTGGCAGATTCGGAACTGGTATAATTTTGTGTGGTTGTCGGGCGATGGATTGGTGGAGCAGGCGATACACAGTGTGGACAAGATTGCGTGGGCGATGCGGGATGAGCCGCCGGAGAGTTGTGTGGCTGTGGGTGGGAGGGCTGTGGCAGCCCATGGGGGAAACATCTACGACCACATCCAGGTGAACTATGAATGGGCCGACGGGACACGGGGATTCATGGCACAACGACAGAGCAACAATTGCCATGGTGAGAACAACGATTATCTGATGGGTACGAAGGGCTTGGGATACATCACGGGTCGGGGTGTTTACATGACTGGGGAGAATGCCTGGAAGTATTCAGGGGAGAAGCCGGACATGTATCAAGTGGAGCACAACGAGTTGTTTGCATCGATCCGTGCGGGCAAGCCGATCAATGACGGTGATCGGATGGCGAAGAGCACGCTGATGGGCATCATGGGTCGGATGGCGGCGTACACGGGCGCGAAAGTGACCTGGGAGATGGCCTTGGGCTCGAAGGAGCAACTTGTCCCTGAGAAGGCAACCCTCGACATGCCGTTCGACGTTCCAGGGCTCGCCATTCCTGGAAAGACGCCATTTGTTTAGGGGACGAAAGAGCTCCTTCTTCATCGGGAAGAGTGGAGCGGTTAGCATTGTGGTGCCTCAGCAGAGAGAGCCGCGTCGGGTGTTTCGATCTCAGTGACCGGAGATTGCTCATGCGCAGGCAGGTCTTCCTTGTCAGCTTCCAGGATGAAGTGGGGCACTGAGGGCCCGCTCACGCAGATTGATCGGGGCAAGAGCAGCGGCGTCCCGTCATCTTTTTCGAGCAAACGGTATTCGTACTCACTCGACTCTGTTGTCTTTCCCGATCGCCAGGAAAACCTTGAGGGTATGGCTTCAGGGAGGGAGGAAGCTCAAGTGCATAGCGAGAGGTTCCCCTACAAACGGGAACCAGCTGGCGCGAATGAGATACTTCCCGGCCGCAGGGATGTCCACTTCCAGCCGTTTCAATGCGCCGAAATGCCCAGCCAGCAGTCTGAGATTATTAACGGCGGCACCCTCCAGCACTTCCACAATGATGCTCTCATCACCCGTATTCGCCTCCAGGACAAGCCGACCGCGGCCGGATGCAGTCCACTCCCACCAAACAGGTTGAACGCTTCCAAAGTCTCCGGGCCTCGGAGCCTCACGGTTCAACAGAAGTACCAACGGATAGTCCGAAATCGGAATCCGTGTCTCGAAAGAATCGTGCACCGTTGTCGCAGCCTTCCGGATGCGGAACGCGAAACGTCCCTGAGATCCCACGCTCGCGACCCGAACCCAAACCCTGGACCCGGCTGCCAGGTCCACTCCAAATGAGGCATTGCTCACCGCAAGCTGATCCAAAGCCGCCACGCCCGACCCTCTATACAAACCGATCCTCACATCCGCTTCGCCCGGTTCGAACCGGACTTCATATCGACCCGACGCGGAAGAGGTGAAGACATACCAGACACTGCCGGGCTCAAAGAAGCTGAACGAGGGCTCCCCGGGTTCGAGTGTGGCGCCGACGGTGTTGCCCCTGACAAGATCATGCCCAGGTGAAATCTCTGTCGCATTTGCGAAGGCATCATTCGCCTGTCGAGCGATGAACTACAGTTCCACCCGTACCGGGTTCCAGGTTCCGGGAGCTGCTCCTGCAGCCACGTAGTAATCCTTTCCCGCAACCACACGAAACGTAGCCGGAAACGTCGGGAGGAACGAACTCAGCTCCGGCACCAGGGACTCGATGGCCATGCCCGAGTATACGGCGCTGCCCCAAGGATCGCCGTTTCGTCTCAGGATGGCTGTTCCGTTCGCTGGCGCCCGCCAACGCCACCAGATGGTGCCGGCATTGGGCGGGAAGCCGAAGCCATGGAGAGCCGCTTCACCTGGTTCGCTTGTAGCCCCAGCCAGCCGTCCCCACGCCACGGGATTCACACCCTCCAGCAGAATAGCGTCCGCGAACCTGTCGTTCAGGGGAACCGGACGTTGCGCTAGAGTGAAATAACCAGCGGGGCGGTCCTCCATGGGCACCACGAACTCAAAAGGAGCTCTGCCGCAGAGAGTCAATGCCAACTCCCAGGGTGAGCCCGTAGTCAGCGCGTCGCGCCTCAGAACGTCATAGGAATCTCCTGTTCGCACAAACAGGCTCAGCTTCAGAGTGCCAGGCAATCGGCTCGGCCCTAAATCCAGCAATGGGTTCACGCTGCCGTTCCTGCGGAGCCGCGACTCCCAGTCCGCCGTGGAGTACCCAGTGAGAAAGCCACCGAACGTTGGATCTGGCAGGCTGCCCGCCACGATGCCCTCACCAATAAATCGCGGGAGTAGCGATCGCAGGGCAGGTGCGTCGGACTTGAAGAATTCCTTGGCGCTCAATCGAAGATCGGGTCCGTAGCTCATAACGACCGGCTCACTCAGCGACTCCAGTCCTTGGATCATGAGCTGTCGGAACTGACGCTCCGTATCGGCTGAGTCCGGATCCAGGGCGAACAAGGGATTGGTTCCCCTCAGCGGACGCAGGCGCATGCCTTCGATGGCCTTGAGATAGTTCGTTGCCATCTGGCGGTAAACCTCCGCCGCCGCCGGGCGGTCGGACGTTGAATTTCGAGCGAGGAGCGATGGGGCTTGCTCCAGGAGCATGTGCAGGCTTTCCAATCTACGTCCGTCGATGGCGAGGAGCTGCTCCACTGTTACGGAACCATCGATGCTGTGGAGTGTGAGGATGCAAAAGCGAAGGCCTTCGAGCAAAGCTCGGAGGAGAAGAACGTCTGAGGAATCGATGTCGACCGCTCCGAGTTTCAGCTCCTGCTCCGAGAGGCTCAGCAGGAAGTCCGTGGCCGGCACTTTTTCAAGATCGCGACCGGCCGCCTCGAGCTCGGGCACCACATGGACACGGAGCGCACTGAAGACTTCACCTGGTGTCGCGTCGGGGGGAAGCGCCGGCTGGCCTTCGGCATCTCTGGGGAACGATGCGCGCCAGTCGTAGATGCTTCGTCCGGCGACGGGCATTCCCAATCGTGAGAGGATGTTGCTCAACCCCGGTAGCGACGGCAGCAATGCGAGTCGCGTGCCTGCACGAAGCAAGGAGGCCCGGGCATTGGAGGGCTCCAGCTGGAGAGCGTTGGAGAAAGCAAGATGAGCTGCGACGAGGTTACTGGTGATCAGGTGCGACCGTCCGGTCTGGATCCAGTCGGAGGCTGTTTGCCCGCGGATGCGTGCGTTGACGCCGAAAAAAGCCACCCATAGGAGCACTCCAATGAGGAAACCACGG
>Ga0194132_10008409_pt1 | contig 14762 bp, 18 predicted proteins | sample TA2KigOf80mmetaG_FD_148612 | JGI IMG/M metagenome (GOLD analysis project Ga0194132, IMG submission 148612) | Freshwater microbial communities from Lake Tanganyika, Tanzania - TA2015054 Kigoma Offshore 80m | ecosystem: Environmental > Aquatic > Freshwater > Lake | place: Tanzania: Lake... | reverse complement strand
GAACAGATCGACCTCGCCGACCGCCTCGCGGCGCTGCGCAAGGCCGGCCTGACCCTGCTGGTGGTCGATCACAGCATGCCGTTCCTCGCGCGTCTCGCTGATCGGCTGATCTGTCTCAACGAAGGCAGGGTGATCGCTTCCGGGGCACCCGACGCCGTGCGAGCCGACCCCAAGGTGATCGAGGCCTATCTCGGCCGCTCCGAGGCGGCGCCGTGAGCGCGCTCCTGACGATCGAAGACCTGGTCGTCGGCCACGGGCCGCTGACCGCGCTGCATGGCGCCTCGCTCGACATCGCCGCGGGCGAGATCGTCGCCCTGGTCGGCGGCAACGGTGCCGGCAAGAGCACGCTGCTCAAGGCGGTGATGGGCCTCGTTCCGGCGCAGGCCGGCAGCATCCGGTTCGACGGCGAGGCCATCGATGCGTTGCCGGTCTGGGCCCGGGCCCGGCGCGGCCTCGGCTATTGTCCGGAGGGCCGGCGGGTATTTCCCGGCCTCACCGTGGAGGAGAACCTCGACGTCGCGGCGCAGCCCGAGGCGAGGCTCGACAGCGTCTACAAACTGTTCCCCGCGCTGGCGCTGCGGCGTGGCGCGCTTGGCTGGCAGCTCTCCGGCGGCGAGCAGCAGATGCTGGCGGTAGCACGCGCGCTGATGGCTATGCCGCGCCTGCTGCTGCTCGACGAGCCGTCGCTCGGCCTGTCGCCGCGCCTGGCGGGCGAGCTGCTCAGCCGCCTACGTGCCATCGCCAAGGGCGGTACCGCCGTGCTGCTGGCCGAGCAGAACGCCGCACCGGCTCTGGCCATCGCCGATCGCGCTTACGTCTTCCATCTCGGCCGTATCGTCGATCGCGGCCCGGCGTCCGAGCCGCGCCTGCGGCAGAGCGCCCAGGCCGCCTTCCTCGCCTAGTCGGCCCATGCGGGCCGTGGCATAGTCCGGGTACGGAATAATCGCGTGATAAACGGGGAGGGACGACGTGCACGCACGGACCGACAAGGCCGCGGCTCCGCAACGCAAGGACATCGACCGCCCGGTCCCCGGCGAGCCCTCGAACAAGCAATGGGGCAGCGACGCCGTCGCCGCGGTGCTGCGCGAGCTCGATCTCCCCTACATCGCCCTCAATCCCGGGGCGAGCTACCGCGGCCTGCACGACAGCCTGGTCAACTATCTCGGCAACCGCCGGCCGGAAATGCTGCTCTGCCTGCACGAGGAGACGGCGATCGCCATCGCCCATGGCTACGCCAAGGTCACCGGCAAGCCGCTGGCTGCGGCCGTGCACAGCAATGTCGGCCTGATGCACGGCTCGATGGCGGTGTTCAACGCCTATTGCGACCGCATGCCGCTCATCCTGCTCGGCGCCACCGGGCCGGTCGACGCCACCTTGCGGCGACCATGGATCGACTGGATTCATACCTCGCGCGACCAGGGCTCGCTGATCCGCGATTTCACCAAATGGGACGACCAGCCGGCTTCGGCGGCAGCGGCGCAGGAGGCGCTGCTGCGTGGCCACCTTCTTGCCTGCACGGCGCCGCGCGGGCCGGTCTATATCAATCTCGATGCCGCGGTGCAGGAGCAGCTTCTGCCTGAGCCGCTGGCCACACCCTCGGCCGCGCGCTTCAGGCCGCCGGCGACACCCGAGCCGCCGGCCGAGCCCCTGCGCGAGGCGGCGCGTCTGCTAGCCGCGGCCAAGCGGCCGGTGCTTCTCGCCGGTAGGGTCTCCCGCGATCCGGCCGCCTGGCAGAAACGCATCGAGCTGGCCGAAGCCATCGGTGCCCGGGTGATCAGCGATCTCAAGACCGGTGCGGCCTTTCCCACCGGCCACCCACTGCACGCCGCCGGTCCGGCGACCCTGCTGCCGCCGGAAGCGACACAGCTCCTGCTCGATGCCGACGTGATCCTCAACCTCGATTGGGTCGATGTTGCCGGGGCGCTCAAGCTTTCCTACGGCAACAAGCCGGTGACGGCCAAGATCGTCAGCATCTCGCTCGACCTGCACGGTCACAATGGCGCGATCATGGACTATCAGGGCCTGCCGCCGGTCGACGTGCATCTGCTGACCGAACCGGATGTCGCGGTGCCGCCGCTGCTGGCTGCGGTCAAGGCGCTGCGGCCGAGTGCACCGCAGCTGCCGGCCTCCAACGGCCGCGGCGGTCCGCCGCCGCTCTCCACGCTCGCAAGCGCTGCCTCGATCAACGTGCCGCTGCTGGCCACCGGGCTGCGGGCCGCGCTAGGCACGCGAGAAGCGACGATTCTGCGCTTTACCTTGAGCTGGGGTACCCATCTTTGGGAGTTCCGCCATCCGCTCGACTACATCGGCTATGACGGCGGTGCCGGTATCGGCTCGGGGCCCGGTATCTCCACCGGAGCGGCCTTGGCCCTGCGCGACATGAGCAGCGAGCGTATCCCCATCGCCATCTGCGGTGACGGCGATTTCATGATGGGCTGCACGGCACTGTGGACGGCCGCGCACTATCACATCCCGTTCCTCACGGTCGTGGCCAACAACCGATCGTTCTTCAACGACGAGCTGCACCAGGAGCGTGTCGCCAGGGAGCGCGGCCGGCCGGTCGCCAATCGCTGGATCGGCCAGGCGATCCGCGAGCCCGACATCGACATTGCTTCGATCGCTCGTGCCCAGGGCTGCGTGGGTATCGGCCCGGTCACCGACCCCGGGAAGCTGGTCGAAGCGCTGCAGCAGGGCATCGCCGCGGTGCGCGAGGGCCGTCCTTGCGTCGTCGACGTGCGGGTCGATCCAGGCTACGACCCGGCCATGACCTCAGCCATGCAGCGGGTCGGCCGCTAGGAGCGGGGGCATGCCGCTGCGCGTCGCCGGAGTGAGCAAGACCTTCGCTGCCAGCGATGGCGCGTCGGTCCAGGCACTCGACGATGTCTCGTTGGAGGTGCGCGACGGCGAGTTCGTCTCGCTCATCGGTCCGTCCGGCTGCGGCAAGTCGACCCTGTTTCAGATCATCGGCGGGCTGCTGCAGGGCGACCGCGGTACGGTTGCCGTGGACGGCAATGCGCTCAACGGCTCGCGCCGCGACATCGGCATGGTCTTTCAGGAGGAGTCGACGTTTCCTTGGCGCACGGTGCTCGACAACGTCGCCTTCCCGCTTGAGCTGGCGGGTCTCGGCAAGGCCGAGCGCGAGGAGCGCGCACGCCGCTTCGTGCGGCTGGTCGGGCTCGACGGGTTCGAGCGCAAATTCCCTGACGAGCTGTCGGGCGGCATGCGCCAGCGCACGGCCATCGCCCGCACGCTTGCCTTCGAGCCGCGTATCCTGCTGATGGACGAGCCTTTCGCCTCGCTCGACGAGCAGACCCGCATCCTGCTCGGCGACAAGATTCTGCAGATCTGGCGCGAGCTGAAGCAGACCACGCTGCTCATCACCCATAACATCACCGAGGCGGTGCAGCTCAGCGACCGTGTCGCCGTGATGACCTACCGGCCCGGCCGCATCAAACGCATTGTGGAGATCGACCTGCCGCGTCCGCGCAGCTCCGAGATCATCGCCAGTGCGGAGTTCGGCCGTTATGTCGGCCTGTTGTGGCAGGATCTCCGCGAGGAGGCGAGCCGCGGCATGGCCGACGCTGAACGCACGACAGCTTGAAGGAGGATAAACGCATGAGCACAAGGATGGCAGGTTGGTTCGTCGGGGCCGCTGTTCTGGCCCTCTTCGGCGCGACGCCGGCGCTGGCGCAGGACAAACTCAAACTGGCTGTCGGCCAGAAGGGCAACTGGGACACCTCGTTCCCCTATATGGGCCAGCAGAAGGGCTTCTTCAAAGAGGCCAATCTCGAGCTCGACATCCAGTGGACCGACGGCGGCGCCGACACGCTGCAGGCCGTGATCACCGGCAGCTTCGACATCGGTCTGGCCAACGGCGTGCTCGGCGTGGTCAGTGCCTGGGCGAAGAACGCGCCGGTGATTCTGCTGAGCGGCGAGATGATGGGTGCCCCCGACATCTACTGGTACGTTAAGGCCGACAGCCCGGTGAAGAGCCTCAAGGAGCTCGACGGCAAGAGCATGGGCTTCTCGCGGCCCGGCTCGTCGACGCATCTGGTGGGCATGGCGCTGACCAAGACGGCAGGCATCAATGCGAAGCTGACGGCCGCCGGCGGTATCCCTGCCACCCTGACCCAGGTCATGTCGGGCCAGCTCGACGCCGGCTGGGCGGCAGCCCCGCTGCTGCTTGACCAGGTGAAGGACGGCAAAATCCGGGTCGTCGCGGTGGGCAACGAGGCGGCCGGCGTCGCGACGCAGACCGTGCGCGTCAACATCACCAACGCCCAGACCTACAACCAGCGGCGCGACGTGCTGCGCCGGTTCCAGGCGGCCTACAAGAAGTCGATCGACTGGATGTACGAGGGTAACGAATCGGGCGAGGCCTACGCCAAGTTCGCCAACATCAACCCGGCCCTGGTGCCCGAGCTGCGTAGAAAGTACTTCCCCAAGGCGTCGGTCGCCCTCGATCGCATCGGCGACATCGAGGTGATCATCAACGATGCGGTCGAAGCCAAACGGCTCGATAAGCCTCTGACGGCCGAGCAGGTCCAGGCCTTCCTGCGGCCGGTGGCGGAGCTCAACCGCTGAACCAGGCGGTGTTGTCGATGCGGCGCGGAGCGGGGCCGGTGCTTGCCGGCCTCGCTGCCGTCGCCGGTCTCGCAGTGGCCCTGGAGATGGCGGTGGCGGCCGGCCTGATCGGCGGTTTCGTCGTGGCCCCGCCGACCGCCATTGCCGGCGCCATGCCTAAGCTGCTCTTCGAGGAGGGAGTAGGGCGGGCCTTCCTGGTGACGTTCGCCAGCACATTCAGCGCATCGGCCTTGGCGGCACTGGTCGGTATCCCGGCCGGCTACCTCCTGTACCGGCATGCCTGGCTCGGGCGAGCCTACGAGAACTGGATCGCCGCCCTGTTCTCGGCGCCGTTGATCCTGCTCTATCCGATGTTCCTGGTGATTTTCGGCCGCTCGCCCGCCGTCTGTGTGGCCATGGGTTTCCTGGTCGGTGTGATCCCGGTGATCCTCAAGACCCGCGAGGGGTTTCTGGGTGCGCGGCCTGTACTGGTCAACGTGGCGCGCTCCTTCGGTGCGGGAGAGGCCGAGATCCTGCGCAAGGTTCTGCTGCCGGCCGCGCGGCCAGCGATCTTTACCGGCCTACGGCTTTGCCTGATCTACGCCATGATCAATGTCGTGGGCATCGAATTTCTGGCCAATCTCGGCGGCCTCGGTTTCCTGGTCGGCGAGATGTTCGACCGCTACGACATCCCGGCGATGTACGCCGCCCTCATCTGCCTCGTCCTGACCAGCACCCTGTTCTACGCGCTGACTGGCCGGGCCGAGCGCTGGCTGGGCGGGCGCTGATGGCCCGCCGCACTCTTGCCATCCGGCTGGCGATGCTGCTGGCGCTGTGGGCGGTCTGGGAGATCGCGGCGCGCAGCGGGCTCTTCTACGAGGGCATCATCCCGTCATCCTTCCTCGTGCTGGACTCGATGGGGAGGCATGTCGGCGACCCGGTGTTCTACGGCCACCTGGCGCGTACGCTGTACGAGGTTCTGGCCGGCTTTGCGCTGGGCAGCGCCATCGGCCTGGCCGGCGGCATCGTCGTCGGCGCCCATCGTTTCACCGACGAGGCGAGCGCGCCCTACCTGCATGGCTTTGCCTCGACACCGAAGATCGTCTTCCTGCCGATCCTCATGCTGCTCTTCGGTGCCGGACCCGGCTCCAAGGTCGGTATGGGCGCCTTTTCGGCCTTTTTCCCGGCGGTGATTGCCGTGGCCGCGGGCATGGCCCAGGTGAGCCCCGTGCATGTGAAGGTGGCCCGGGGCTTCAACGCCTCGTTCCTGCAGATCGTACGCAAGATCTATCTTCCGTCGCTGGTGGCGCCGGCGATCACCGGCATGCGGCTGGGCCTCGGCGTGGCGATCATCGGCGTGTTGTTGGCTGAGATAAAGTTCTCCGATCGCGGCCTTGGTCACCTAGCGATCCAGCACTATAATTTTTTCCGCGTCGCCGACATGTATGCCGTGCTTCTCCTCACCTTTGCTCTGGCCGTGCTGGCGAATGCCCTGATGGGCCGGGTCGGCAAGGCGCTGCTGCGCCGGCCGGTCCCGGCATGAACCCGGACCAGCCGTCCACTTGGCCCGAGATCCGGCAGTGGCGGAAAGCCCAGCGCGAGGCGCTGCTGCGCGCCCGGGTCGACGCGGGCGCCGAGAAGCGCAAGGCCTGGAGCGCCATCATCGAGCCGCAGCTGCGACAGATCGTCGCCGAGCGCCGGGCAGGGAGTATCGGCTTCTACTGGCCCTTCAAGGGCGAGTTCGATCCCCGGCCATTGGCGCGCGATCTCGTCGCCGCGGGCACGACCATGGCACTGCCAACGGTGGTTCAGCCGAAGACCCCACTGGAGTTCCGTCGCTGGACGTCGGGTATCGAGATGGAGATCGGGGTCTACGACATCCCGTTCCCCAAGGCCCGGAACGTGGTGCAGCCGGAGCTGTTGCTCGTGCCGCTGGTCGGCTTCGACGCGGCGGGCTATCGCCTCGGCTACGGCGGCGGCTATTACGACCGGACGATCGCTTCCTATGCGGCGCGTCCGTTCGCGCTCGCTGTCGGCTTCGAGCTGTCGCGGCTGGAGACGATCTTCCCCCAGGACCACGACTTGCCGATGGACGTCATCGTGACCGAGGCGGGGCTGTGGCGCCGGACGAAGGGCTGATCCTTACTCGATCGTCTCCGCCCGCCGGATGCTGGCGATCATCGAGCTCTTGATCAGGAACTCGCGTGCCCGCTTCGGGTCGGCGCCAGTCTGCCGGACCTCGTCGAGCCGTTCCGCCCGCACCTTGGGGTCGCGCTCTTCGAGCAGCCGCTTGTTGCGGGTCGAGAGCTCCTGCACGAACTCGATCTGCGCTGCGTGCCGCTGGCGGACATAGCGGTCGAGCAGTGAGGCATCGGCCTCACCACGGAACACCGCGGCCAGCTTGGGATAGAGATTGCAGGCGTCATGGATGCCGCCGTTGAGGCCCATGGCACCGAGCGGGTTGTTGACGTGGGCCGCGTCGCCGGCCAGCAGCATGCGGCCGACGCGGAAGGTGGCAGCGACGCGCTGGTGCACCTTGTAGATACTCTTGTGCACGATGTCGTAGCGCTCGGGGCGCGCCAGAAGACCTTGCATCAGACGCTCGATATTGTCGTCCGACAGCAGCTCCGCTTCGGAGACGTCGGAATTGACCGAGAACAGTACGCGCCACAGGCCGGGCGGCCGGTCGTAGGGCATCTGGAAGATGGCCGAGAAGCGGTCGGGGTCGGCGATATAGGCGTTCGGCGTATAGCCGTGCGGCTTGAGATCGTAGCGCGTGCCGGCCACCAGGAAGCGGTCGGGCCAGGTGTAGCCAGGGAAATCCACGTTCATGGTCTTGCGCACCTGGCTACGGCCGCCATCGGCACCGACCAGCCAGGCGGCGCGAATCTCCTCGGAGCCGCCAGGTGTGGTCACCGTGGCGGTAATGCCGTTGGCGTCCTGCGTTGCCGTCTCGAAGCCGGTTGAGAAGCGGATTTCAGCATGCGGGTACTGGCGCAGCAGGTCGAGCGCGATCGGCGTCAGCTTGAACTGCTCGCAGTGGAACCTGTAGGGGTAGGGCGTGATGTCGGCCAGCAGGCCGAGATCGAATTCGGCCACCACGCCGGTATGGCGGTCGCGGATCTGCCAGCGCGGAACCTGGATGCCGATCTTGAGGAAACGCTCGGTGATGCCGAGCGGCCCCATCATCTCCATGGTCGGCGGATGGAAGGACCCAGCGCGCAGGTCTTCGGTCAAAGCCGGCTCGTGCTCGATCACCAGGACCGGCACACCCTTGGAGGCGAGCCCCAGGGCGGTGATTAGGCCGACCGGTCCCGCGCCGACAACGAGAACGCGGTTCGAAGGGTCGCGGAGAGGCATGGTTGACGGAGAATGGTAAGTATACTTATTAATTACGAGCGCAACCGTAAGTGCGGCGGGCAGCCCTGTCAATCGGAGAGCCGCGACACATGGACGAGACCCTCCGCGAGCTCTATCGCCGGCCGGGATTCCTGCTGCGCCACGGGCATCAGATTTCCGTGGCGGTATTCACCGAGGAATGCGCCGCCTTCGACATCACCCCAGGCCAGTATGGTTCGCTGACCATCGTCCGCGCTTATCCGGGCATCGATCAGCGGAGCCTGGCGCGGCGTATCGGGCTCGACGCCTCGACCACCGGCGGCATCGTCAACCGCCTAGCCGAACGCGGCCTGATCGACCGGCAAGTCGGATCGAAAGACCGACGGGCGCGGACCATGGTGCTGAGCGAGGCGGGGGAGAGGCTTCTGGGCTCGGTCGGGTCGGCGGTCAAGGCGGCGCAACGGCGCCTGCTGGCGCCGCTGTCGGCGGCCGAACGAGAGCAATTCGTAGGATTGCTCGGCCGCCTGATCGACGGCCATCGCAAGCTGGCGCGTGACTAGTCGCGGGCGGGCGTGGTGGAGCGGACGGTCGTGCTGCCGCCCTGCGGACGATCGAGATAGGTGCTGAAGAAAGCCGTCGAGCGCTGGAAGGCATCCTGACGCGCCTTGCCGCGGAAGAAATGGCCCTGATCGGGATAGACGACCAGATCGTGGCTGATACCATGCTGCTTGAGCTGCCGAGCCAGCTGGCGGGCCCGGCCGACCGGCACCACGGAATCCTTGGCGCCGTGTAGCGCCAGCACCGGCGCGATGCGGTTCGATTCCGGCATGTTGTTGCCACGCAGCGCGCCGCCCATGCTGACCACCGCCGCCACCCGATAGTCGCGCGACGAGAGGTTGAGAGCGTGGAAGCCGCCCAGCGACATGCCGAAGATGCCGATACGCGAAGCATCGACATAGGGGTTGCGGGCGATCTCGTCGAGGGTATCGAGCAGGATCTGCTGCTGCACCGTGAAACCGGCGCGGATATCGCCCTGCGGCGTCGGGTCGTTCGCCGGTGCCTTCTTCGCGTTCGCGGGCGTCTTGGTCTTGGCGGGCGCCTTGGGCTTGCCTTTCGTCGCAGGAGCCGCCGCGAGATAGTGCGGCATGAAGGTCACGTAGCCGCGCTCGGCGAAGATCTCGGCCGCTCCACGATAGAACGTGCCGTCGCCGATACCGGAGGCGCCGTGCAGGATGAGTACGGCAGGGCGCTTCTCGTCGTTGTCCGGCCGCAGGATCTCGACCTTCACCTGATTGCCCTGGCTGGCGAAGCGCGCTTCGCTGCGTGCGAACTGCAGGCCAAAGGCACGTGGAGCGGCCTCGTCGTCGGGCGTCTCAGTCAACCGCGCCGCGGCCGTGAGGTCGGGGTCGCGTTCGGGCGTGAAATCGTTGGCCAGGCGATGAAGCGGGCTACGTGTCGGAGACGCGGCAGGCTCGGCCTCTGATTCGGTCGCAGCAATGTCAGGTGTAGTCGCCCGGACGACGTCATCGGGGGCTGGCGAGGTAACGATCGTTTCAGGCTTGGCTTCGACGGTTTCTTCGACCACGTCTTTGGCGGTCAGCACTGCCGTCAGGAGCAAGATTATTTCAATCATTGGGCCAACTGCTTACTGACCGACTCAAGTTTTGTCAAAGCCGAAAGACTTAACGATAAAACTTGACGAAAATCTATTTGTTCTGCCGAGTCAGAGCTAAGCGGCGGTCAGGCGCGTGAAGCGCGCTGGATTGCGCAGCACCGGCGCGGCAATGACACGCTCGACAGCGGGATCGGCGCTGCTGCGCAAAGTGATGTTGGCCACGGCACCCGCTTCGGCCGCGACGCTCACCACGGTCCAGCGCAGGTAGGGATGCGCGGCGACGCAATAGACCTCGCCGACCTGGATGGATTCTGCTGAAGCGACCATGCCGTCAGCCTAGCCAAGCGGTCGCCGAACCTCAACCGGCGCCGTGGCCTTTGTCGATGGCGGCGACGCCGCGGCGATGCTATGTGCTGTCGCCATCAAAGTCAGGGCGGACCTATGCGCATCTGTATCTACGGGGCGGGAGCGATCGGCGGCTATCTCGGCGCGATGTTTGCCGAGGCAGGCCACAAAGTCAGCCTTGTCGCTCGCGGCGAGCACCTGAAGGCGCTGCGCGCGAACGGCCTCACCCTGGAGATCGGCGACCGCACGCTGAAGAGCCGGCCGGCGGCTTCCGCGGATCCGGCGGAACTCGGCGCCCAGGACTACGTCTTCGTCTCGGTCAAGGCGCCGGCTTTGCCCTCGGTCGTGACGTCGATCGGTCCGCTGCTCGGACCGGACACCGTTGTCGTTACCGCGCTCAACGGCGTTCCATGGTGGTTCTTCCAAGGGTTCGGAGGCGAGCATGACGGCCGCAGGCTGAGCAGCGTCGATCCCGACGGCTTGCTGACGCGATCGCTGGAGCCGCGACGCATCGTCGGCTGCGTCGTGCACGCCGGTTGCTCGGTGCCGGCACCCGGGATCATCCGGCACGCCTCGGGAGATCTATTCGTCATCGGGGATCCGGCCGGCGGGGCCACCCCGCGTTGCCAGGTTCTGCAGCAGATCATCGTGGGCGCCGGTCTGCGCTGCGACATTAGTCCGCGCATCCAGCAAGCTGTGTGGATGAAGCTGCTGGGCAATGCCTCGATGGGACCGCTCAGCGTGCTGACCGGCGGCACCCTGGCCGGCATGGCCCGCGACCCGGGCACGCGCAAGGTCAGCGCCGACATGATCGTCGAGGCGATCGCGGTGGGACGTCATTTCGGCCTCGACCCCGGCATGACCGTCGAGGAGCGCATCGAGCTTGGTGCCAGGCTCGGCGAGTTCAAGACCTCGATGCTGCAGGATTTCGAGAAGGGCCGGCCGATGGAGCTCGACACCTTTCTGGCGGCGATCATCGAGATGGCGCGGCTGGCGGGTGTGGCGACGCCGACGATAGACGCTGTGCAGGCACTCGCCCTGCACAAGGCGCGGCAGGCCGGACTCTATCCGCCGCTCTGATCCGTCTTGCCCGGATCGAGGGCGACGATCACCCGCCGGTATTCGCTGAGGCGCGGGTCGCCCTCGGGCGCCGGCGCGATGGCCCAGATCCATTCCTCAGCCGCCGGAGGCGGAGGCACCTCGTAGATGGAGCTGGAACGCTCGGCGATCCGCCCGTCCGGCTCCTGCCACCAGCATTCGACATCGGCGATCAGGCAGACGCGCGCACGGCAACGCGCCAGATCGGCAAGATGGGCGCGGGTCAGGTCGGCCGCGTAGGCTTCCGCCATCGCCGGGCCGGGCGGGCCGGCTCGCTTTTCGATCCACTCGACCGGCAGCACACCGAGCTGGGAAAGTAAGTTTTGCGAGACGACGAAGTCGACGTCGTCACGTTGCAGGAGGGGGAGCGTCTGCGGCGCCGGCAGGGGCTCACCCGGCCGCCAGCGATGCAGGGGTTCCAAAGCACCGGTGAGGTCGGCAGTGACCAGCTCGACATTGGAGTAGCGGAGCGCTCGAAGCCGCGCAGTCAGCGGATGCAGGGCATCGACCAGGATGAGCGAGCGAAACTGAGCAGCGAGTTCAGCCAGCGGCACGTCGAGCAATGGGCCAGAGCCAAGGACGAGCGCGGTGCGATGGCCGGGAGCTTTTCTGGCGGCACTGAGAATGGCCTGGCGGCTGCGTGCCAGGTGCTCCGCCCAGGCGGCGCGGCAGCGCCGGTGACGGGCACCGATGGCGATGGCCTCGTTCAGGTAGCCCAAGTTGCGCCCGGCGCGGGTACTGGGTGTCAGGAGCCATTCGACAGCTTCGCGGATCACCGGCGTCTGTCCCGCGAGCGAAGGGCGTGGCTATACTGCCAGCCGGTTGCCGTTGCTGAGTCGAGGGCCATGCCGATGCTCGATGATCGCGCTTTGGACGTCATATTCCGCCAGGCGCGCACGCACAATGCCTGGCTGCCCCGGCCTGTGCCGGAGGAGACCCTGCACCAGGTATACGACCTGATGAAATGGGGGCCGACCAGTGCCAATAGCTCACCGGCGCGCGTCCTATTTTTGCGCACACCGGAGGCCAAGCAACGGCTAAAACCGGCGCTGAGCAGCGGCAACCTCGACAAGACCATGGCCGCACCCGTCACGGCCATTCTCGGCTACGATCTCGAATTCTACGACATGCTGCCGCGGCTGTTTCCGCACGACCAATCGGCCCGCAGTTGGTTCGCCGGCAAGCCGGACGTCATCGAGACGACCGCCTTTCGTAACGGCACGCTGCAGGGCGCTTATCTGATCGTCGCCGCGCGGGCCTGCGGCCTCGATTGCGGGCCGATGTCGGGGTTCGACAACGCCCAGGTCGATGCCGAGTTCTTCCCTGGCGGCCGGGTGAAGTCGAATTTTCTCTGCAATCTCGGCTACGGCGATACCAAGGGACTCCTGCCGCGCTCGCCGCGTCTGCCCTTCGACGAGGCCTGTACGATTCTCTGAGGTTACTCGAAGAAGCAGAGGACACCGTAGCAGCTGTGAAAGACGTTCTTGAACAGGAAATAGAGCGCCACGTCGAGCGCCAGGCAGAGCAGCAGGAACGGAGCGGCGACATAGCCGAAGAAATAGATCGCTGCCCAGCGCGTGAAGCGCGGGCCCTCGGCGATCACGCCCTTGACCGGCGCGCTGCGGCGGAAGGGAAGCTTCATGGCGGCCATGGTGCCGCAAGCCGGCGGCGGGGGGAATAGCGGGATGGCCGCAACACTCGACTGGGCACCGAGGCCTGCGGAGTGGGAGCGGGTGTTCGGCGCCCTGCCGCGCTCCACCCTCGAGCAGAGCTGGGCCTACGGGGCGGCGGCCGAGGCGGCCCACGGGCATCGTGCCCGCCGCGCCATCGTTCACGGGGAGGGCGGGGCGCTGGGCGTGGTGCAGGTACTGGAGCGCCCGCTGCTCGGTGCGGTCCAGGTCTGCGAGATCCTGCGCGGCCCGCTGTGGCTGCAGGGCGTCAGCGAGCCTGACAGGCAGGCCGGCAACGCGGCGATCCGCGCCGCCTATAGCCTGCGCCAGCGCCGGTTGCTGCTCTGGATGCCGGAGCTGCCCGACGCGCCGGCGAGCCACAGCCTCATGCGCGCCCAGGCGATGCGGCCGGTCATCACCGGTTATTCGTCGATCTGGCTGGGCCTGCGGCCGCCGCTCGACAAGCTGCGCGCCGGGCTTGACGGCAAGTGGCGCAACGCCTTGCGCAACGCCGAGCAGTCGAAGCTGAAAGTGCAGGTCAACCGCGGCGGGCGCGCCCTCGACTGGCTGCTCGAGCGCCATGACGCCTTCCGCCGTACCCGCGGCTTCCGCGCACCATCGCCGGCCCTGATCCGCGGTTTCATCGCGGGCACGCCGCGCAAATCCGACCTCACGGTGGTCAGTGCGGCGCTGGGCAGCGAGCTGGTGGCCGGGGCGCTGTTCCTCGGCCACGGCACGACGGCAACCTACTATGTCGGCTGGAGCGGCCCGCAGGGCCGTGAGCTCGACGCGCAGACGCTGCTGCTCTGGCGGGGCATCGAGGCGCTGCGCGAGGGTGGTATCGCCTTGCTCGACCTCGGCGGCATCGACACGCGCCGGGCACCCGGCGTGGCACGTTTCAAGCTCGGCCTGGGTGGCGAAGTCTTCACCCTCTCGGGCACCTGGCTCTGATACCAACGGACTGAAGTAATGACTCGGGCGGGCGATTCACAGAGGTGTGCGGTTGTGATTCCCTGAGGCGGCCGATTCGCAATCGAGTCGCTGAGGGGGTGATCATGGCGTTGGCGGTAACGCGGGCGGACTTAACGGCCGACGATTTGCGCCAAGAGGCGCGACGGGCGAAAGACAGCGATCAAGCGCGCCGGCTACTGGCGCTGGCGCTGGTTGTGGAAGGACATCCGCGTGGGGAGGCAGCGCGCCATGCGGGGATGGATCGCCAAACGCTGCGGGACTGGGTGATCCGCTACAACGAGGAAGGGATAGAAGGCCTGCGGGATCGACCGCGGTCCGGCCGGCCGCCGCAGTTGGGCGCGGCGCAACTCGCCGAGCTGGCGCGGCTGGTCGTCGAAGGTCCGAACGTCGCCGTGCATCGGGTGGTGCGCTGGCGGTGCGTTGACCTGCAGGCGGAGATCAAGGTGCGGTTCGGTATCGAGGTCTCCGAGCGTCACGTCGGCCGGATTCTCAAACGCCTCAAGTTCACTCGGCTGTCGGTACGGCCGCGCCATCCGCACGCCGATGAAGCCGCCCAGGAGGCCTTTAAAAAAACTTCAGCGCCTTGGTGACAGCGGCCCTGCCCGCCGCGGCGCACGGCAAGCCGATCGAGATCTGGTTCCAGGATGAGGCCCGCATCGGCCAAAAGGGCACGCTGACCCGTCTCTGGGCGCGCATCGGCTCCCGACCACGCGCCCCACGCGACAGCCGCTACGAATGGGCCTACCTCTTTGGCGCCGTCTGCCCCGAACGGGCCACCGGCGTCGCCCTGGTGATGCCCTATGCCAACAGCGAGGCGATGAACTTGCATCTGCTGGAGATCGGCCGCGCCGTCGCCCCAGGCGCCCATGCCGTCCTCGTGCTTGATGGTGCCGGCTGGCACACCAGCCAAGCGCTCACGCCGCCGGACAACATTACGCCGCTCTGTCTGCCGCCCTACTCGCCAGAGCTCAATCCGGTCGAGAATGTCTGGGAGTACCTGCGCAAGAACAACCTCGCCTTGCGCGTCTATGATAACTACGACGCCATTGTCGACGCCTGTTGCGCGGCCTGGACCGACCTCATCGCGGTGCCCGCCAGGCTCGCCTCCATAACGCACCGTGCCTGGGCTTACCTGTCATGACTTCTGTCGGTTGGTATGA
>Ga0194132_10008406_pt1 | contig 14771 bp, 16 predicted proteins | sample TA2KigOf80mmetaG_FD_148612 | JGI IMG/M metagenome (GOLD analysis project Ga0194132, IMG submission 148612) | Freshwater microbial communities from Lake Tanganyika, Tanzania - TA2015054 Kigoma Offshore 80m | ecosystem: Environmental > Aquatic > Freshwater > Lake | place: Tanzania: Lake... | reverse complement strand
CGATTGATGCAGTTGGGCTCGTTCAGGCCCTACAGGCCTCGGTGGGCATGTTCGCGCTCGCACTGTGGTACCGGCAGGAGCGCGTGCTGCACCTCGCCCGAGACCGGATGGGCGAGAAGCCACTCTTCTACGGATGGCAGCGGGATGTGCTGCTGTTCGGATCGGAACTCAAGGCCCTGCGTGCGCATCCGGCGTTCGAGGCAGATGTAGACCCTGAGGCCCTGCCGGGCTACCTGCAAAGCGGGTACATCACGGCGCCGCGCACCGTCTGGCGCGGGATACGCAAGTTGCTTCCGGGGACGACCGTATGCTTCCGCTCAGGCGATGTGGGAACGATGCCTGAGCCGACCCCCTACTGGTCGTTCATGGACATTGCGCTAAGGACCGGACCGCTATGCGCGAGAGCCTAGAGACGCGCGTACCACTTCTTGACCACCGGGTCGTTGAGCTCGCATGGCAGATGCCCGCCACCTCTAGGCAGCGTGACCAAGACTCGAAGTGGGTGTTGCGACAAGTCGCCTATCGGCACATCCCACGATCGATTTTGGACCGCCCAAAGATGGGCTTCGCCGTGCCGGTGGACGAGTGGATCCGCGGACCCCTGCGTGACTGGGCTGAGGACCTGCTCAGCGAACGCTCTCTCCGGGATGATGGCTTTCTAGACTCAAAGCCAATTCGCCATCGCTGGCGGCAACATCTGCTAGGACAGCGAAACTGGCGCGATAGCCTATGGTCCGTGCTGATGTGGCAAGACTGGACACGCGTTAACCGCAGCCGCACCTAGCTAGTGGACGGCCCAAACACTCGAGCAGAATGGTCGGGCAACTCCTGATGAAAATCCTCTGTGTCATCGATGCCCTCGTCTCAGGGGGCGCTCAGCGCCAACTCTGCCTGCTTGCGTGTGGACTTAGGGCCAAGGGACACGAAGTGATCTTGTTCGTTGCACATCCGCAGTACAACCACTTCCGCGAAGAACTAGATGCCTGCGGGATACCAGTGCGAACGGTTGAACGCAAACGGAAGACCGGCTTCTCGCTGAAGGTACTTCTTGCCATTCGCCGCCTGATGGCGCAATGCGATGCGGTCATCAGCTTTCAAATGAACGCCAACATCTACGCTGTGATAGCTCGACTGCTGTTACCAGCGTGGCGAGGAAGGACTATCTGCGGGGAGCGGACCGGCATCCTGCGCTACAAGACTCATACTTCCAAGGTCTGTGCATGGCTGACGGGCTACTTCTCAACTATCACGGTCACGAACAGCCATGCGTTTGCGGTTCATCTCAGAGGACTCCCCGGATTGTCCCGGAAGATCGCGGTGATCTGGAATGGGTACCGTCACGTAACAATTGGGGGCGTTGCGAGCGGTGGTGCGTCGTCTGAGCCACCACGCCTGCTGGTGGTTGGCAGAAAAGCTGCTCCAAAGAATGGTGCACGGCTGCTGCATGCTCTGCAGCTAGTCCAACTTGATCACGGATGGATGCCCACACTCTCATGGGTTGGTCGAGCAGAGATGGATGCTGCTTCCGTACAGATGCAGCGAGAAATGCGAGTCCTCCTCTCCCGCGATGCTCTACTTGCATCGCGATGTAGGTTCCTAGGGGAAATGAAGGAGGTCACAGAGATGTACTTAACGCATGACGCGCTGGTACTTCCCAGCCTTTACGAGGGTCTGCCTAATGTCGTCTGCGAGGCGATGCTCGCAGGTTGCCCCGTCATCGCGTCCGACGTTTGCGACAACCGACTTCTACTCGGCGACGATGAACGCGGCCTACTGTGCAACCCTCTGTCGCCGCAGTCGATCGCAGATGCCATCGTCCGACTGAGAGCCATGACACCGGAAGCGATGCGGGAAATGACCACGAGGGCACGACACTTTGCGGAGTCCGAACTATCTCAGAACAGAATGGTGAACGCCTATGAGGCGCTCTTAACGCATTGACTTTGATGAGACGACGGATGCGACCCGAAGCCACTGCGGGACATGATGCGGGACGGAGTCGCTCTCACCGGTCCACCCCCTATGACACACGGCGCGTGATGGGCGGGCCCTTGGAGTCCGGCGGTGCTGCAGCGAAGGCGAGCGGAGCGATCCGCAGCGGAGGCGAAGCCGAATCACCCCTGTCACAAGTGGGATCTTCAGGTTACCCCCCTGGAGTTACAGCTTGAGCGCGATCCATGCTGCATGTACTGCACCTACCGCAACAAGCATCAAGAGCAGTAGCCGCTTGTAGCGGAACCAATTCACCGGCTCTCGGAGATCGGGCAGCAGAGCGAGTAAGAACACAGGCACGAGGAAGTGGCCCCAGTGCCTAGTCTCTAGGCTGGTTACCGCGACACCGATCGACATGCCAACTACAACGAAAAGCAGAAAGACCACCGAAGCCCGACGTTGCGTCTTGTCGATCCAGAGAATGCGGATCGCCATCGCCAGCAGGGGCAAGATACAATGCATCAATACAACATTGCATGACTTGAACCAGTGGTAAACACTGGCGGTGCTGAATCCCAACCACATTGGCACGGGGTACACAAACAGGTACACCGTCCCCACGGCCGCGCGGACAGGTGGCGCCTGATTCACAATGAGCGCCATCCCAAGCGAGTCTGATGCAGCCTCTGCCATGTAGTGCATCCCGTATGACTCGGTTGCGCGTTGAAACATCCAGCCGAGATCCGCCACCAGGATCATCCCGACCGACGAGAGCGCAATACCACCCGCAAACAACGTGGCAAGATGCGGCAGGCCTCGTGCTGCCGCGATGGCAGCGGCGCCCGCGGCGGCAAACGCCAATGGCATAAACAGGAACTCGCTTCGCAGATATGCGAACGCCGTGGTCATGGCCAGTGACCCGGCTACAAGGATGGCTAACCTAAGCCGCAGGTCTGGCCGAGCTAAAAACCACACCCATAGGTAGACGAGGCTCGTCGTGCAAAGCAAGACCATGCTCTCGCGCAGATGAAGCGCTGCATACAGCCAGAACAAGCCGCAGCAAGACATCATCAACACGATGCGGCCCGACCGGGCGCCATCGTTGCCGTAGATCGCGCGTGCCGTTCGAACTGCAAGTGTCGCCGATATGGCTACTGCAAACACATTCAAGAGCACTCCGAGGTAGCGCGCGCGGGGAAACCCGAGGACGGAGAAGGTCTCGTAGACATATCCCCAAGCGACGACTGCCGCGGCAGCCTCCACATCGGGCCGAACCTCATCAATAGTTGATGCTGCGCGCTCATCACTGGCCATCTCGAAGAAAGTGGACGCATCGGAGTCGAGCTGCACGAGGTCGCCGAAGTGTTCCGCAAACATGCCCGCAACACCAGCCGCTACCCATCCAACTGCGAAAATCCGCGTGAATGCGCGCAACTCCCACGAGCGTGCGCCGAACACCAGCCATAGCCCGCCGATGCCACATCCAAACAACATCACCGCGGCTGCAACGGGCAGTAGGGACTCGTATGCCGCGAGGTGTAATCCAAGACCGAGAAGCACCAGCGCAAGATCAGACACAGAGAACGAAGTCGTCTCCGCACATTCCGATTGCGTAAACCTGTTGGCGTACGGGGTCATTGAGCCGGTGTCGCTCTCAGGCAATCCCGCCCTGAAAGACGGGGCATGGTAAGTGGCGCTTCGCAAAGGACTGTAGCGGCGCCGCAAAGCGGCTCGGAGCGTGGATCACCCCGACACCACCTAGCGGCGATCAAAACTTCAGCGCGCCGTGTGATACGCATCCTAAACCGGCGCCTCCCGGTGATCGGATCTCACCTTTCACCCGTCACAGGTAAGGTACTGCTCCTATGGGACTACGCACACAAGTTTCCGTTGTAGCACAATGAGTCACACGCGCCGACTTCTGGTTGTGGGCCACTTCGCTGAACGCAGTATCGGGGCAAATGGGCAAGTGGCAATGACACGCGTGTTCCGCGACGAACTGAGGCAAGCCATGCCGTCCGCCACGGTGCGCTCTCTCGACTTCGGCGTTCCACAATGGCGGCTTCCTTCGCTCTTCGGGCGGCTTTGGCTCGAGCTTGCACGGACTGATGTGCTGGTGGTCCTGCCCGGCCCTCGGGCAGTCACTTGGATTCTTCCGCAGTGTGCTGCCTGGCGCGCCGTATCGCGCGGCGAGGTCCACGTAATCGCGGTCGGCGGGTGGCTCGCTCGACTCGCGCAAACTAGTGCCGCTGCCCGCCGCAACCTCCAATTGTGCGACGGCATCTACGTCCAAAGTCACCAGATGGCCAAGGACTTTGCTGCGATGGGTCTACGCAATGCTCAGTACTTTCCAAACGCACGCCGATTTGATTCGGTACGCAAACCGGTTCTCGCGGAAGCGCGCCCACTTCGCGCCGTTTTCCTCTCCCGTGTGATACCCGCCAAAGGAGTTGAGGTTGCCGTACACTCCGTTCTGGCTGCAAATCGCTCGCGCCCGGGCTGCTGCACACTCGACGTGTATGGACCGGTCGGCACGGAAGATCACGAATGGTTCGCATCGCTTGAACGTGGCTTTGGCAGCTCAGTCCGATACCGGGGCGTCGTACCCCTTGTTGACGCACAGCGCACTTTGCGCGAGTACGACGTGCTTGTGTTCCCTACCACCTATGCAGGTGAGGGCTTTGCGGGCGTCATTGTCGAGGCGATGATTGCAGGTTTGACCATATTGACCTCAGACTGGCTCAGCAACGCAGAGGTGGTCGACCATGGGCGGAACGGATTTGTGCTTCCCGCCAAAGATGCTGATGCATTCGCCGCCAAGCTCCTGCAGTTGGACTTGGACCGCCAGTTGCTTCTGCGGCTGCAGCAGCAGGCCGCACAAGACGCCTGCAACTATCACCCGGATGCGGTGATGCCAATATTGCTAGACCGAATTGGATGCCGTGAACAAAAGCTCCGTGCATTGAGGTAGGCCGAGCCATGTTCCATGCGTTCATTGCACCCGGCCCGGCTCAGCCGCCTTGATTCGAACTGATGAATGGTCCTGATGGCTGCTGAGCCGGGGTCGGGCATGGCTTCGCCGAAACCTGTACGGAGCTCATGACCGCGAGACTGGTTACACACCCGCCCAACTTGGTCGGCCACGGCAGCTCCCCAAGCGGCAAGACGCGAAGTCCTGCCTGCTCGCGCGCGTAACGGCTGATCGCCAACCAGGGACCTCCAATCACGTATCCATCCCGCCACAGCGCGCGTCCTTCCGGGAAGAAGTCGTGAAGCACGATCGTTCCCCCGGCAGCAAGTCGCGATAGCGCCAACGGCAGCTCCTGATAGACGCAGTCCGCGTTGTGGTTGCCATCAAGGAAGATCAGCCCATACTGGGTCGCGGTTTGCCGCATCCACGCCCGCGCGTCGGAGACGTGGAAGTTCACGAACCTCTCCAATCCGACCGAGCGCAATGTGTCGCGAGGTGAGCGCCGGGCGCCAAAGTGCACCCACGGCTTGGCGACCTCATCGTTGGTGTCACGGATGTCCACGGTGTCGATCGTGCACACCCGTCCCTCGGCCGTGTTGCGAGCAGCGGCAAGCGCGAGGCATAGAGTTGAGCATCCGATGTGTGTGCCGACTTCCAGAACCCTCCCCGGTGCCAGCGCGCGTACGAGCTGATACAGCGCTCGCTGATCGCCAAGGTTCACCCCGCCTGCCGAGTCTGGGAGACCCGCAGCGTCGCGCACTGTCCCATCCGCCTCCCAGCCAGCCCGACCCCATGCTGATGCCAATTCTGACTCGGTGAGGTAACCCAAGCGCGACACATCACAGTGCGCCCTCGGCACCCTCGCCAAGGCAATGCGCTCTGCCCCACATCTCCGGAGCACGCCTCTTGCCAGGCCCATGAGGCGCCCGTAGGCGCTCCGACGTATCGGTTGGTCACAGACTGGGTGGGTCGGCATAGGCGGTTTCCGATGGTACAACCGCTGATCGCACAGTCGCTGTCTCGGCGGGCGCTCACACACTTGATGACAGAAGCGAAGAAGTCCCAAGCAGCGCCCCCACAGACCGAAGAGTACCGAAGCGCATCCGATCGGTGCTTCTTGATGGCTTCAGCCACCCCGCCCGCCGATAGCCTTGTCGGCGATGGCTGTTCCTCAAGCGCTTGCACGGTTGGGACTGGGGTCATGGCGCGTGAAGGCAGCCACCCAACGCTTTGTGGCACGGCTGCCGGAGGGGCTTTCGCTCCCGCTCTACTACTTGATCCAGAGGCGCATCGGGGCGTTGCGCTCCTTCTCGCCGGCTAGCAGGGTTGATGCGGCCTGCCAGATCTGGACTCGGGTGAAAGCGAGTGGCACCGAGCCCGTGGCAGCGCGGGACCAACGAGAACACGAACCTGCTGCTGCGGCAGTACTTCCCCAAGGGCACGGACCTGTCACGCTTCACGCAGGCCGAACTCGACCGCGTGGCGTGAAGGCTCAACAGCCGGCCTCGGCAGACGCTCGGCTTCAAGACGCCAGCGTCTATGATTCGGCACAGTGTTGCAATGACCGGTTGAGACCACCACGCAAATAAACACGATTGCAAAGAGAGCGTTTAGGATGTGCCTTTGGAGCGAAGGCAGTAAAGACACGGTTGCAAAGCCCGCGATCGCGGACAAACCTTGGTAGCCGCTACTTGTGCGATTCTCAGCGGTCGAGGCGGTAACGAGATACTGCCAATGCTCCGCGAACGGGGCAAATGTACCGCTTGCAATGGAAACAATCACCAATGCGGCAACCGAGACGCCAAGTGCCCCAAGGATTACCCTTGCGCCGGCGGAACACGCAGCCCCAAAGGCGAATGCAGCGGGACAAAGAAGACTGACTCCGATCACCTGCTGATAGTCAAACGTGGGCGGATCAACAAAGCTGCGCAGCAAAAAATGTGCAGAACAAGCGAGAAAGAGCTTCAGCTGGTTAAAAAAATCTTGATCGCGACAAGCCGCTCAATACGGAAAGCTCTCTGATCGCGGCAAATAGCGCGCACCCGAAGACTGCCGCCCAAACGATCAACTTTCCCTCTCGACCAAGCCCGAACCCGAAAGAGACTGTTGAGTCGATGAACCAGACCGATGGGAAGAATACCGCCACAACCAGTAGCGCCTCCCGCGCAAGCCCGCTTCCGCCGATCCACATTGAGCTGGAGAATAGATGTGTGCGTATCGTCGTGCTCCTCGGCAAGTCAGGATTCCCGATTCGATGCAATCCAGTCAAAAACTTTCAACATGCATACTGAGGCGGTGAGTTACTGACGAAGCCTGCGCGCCCATCGGGTGATCATGCGTATCGGAAATTTTTCGGTCGATCATGATCTGACTCTTGAGGTACGGTGTATGAGTAGACCACCGAACGCGCACCACGGTGTACGAGAACTTCGCCGATTCGAACCGCCCCTCGATTCTCGTACAAGCGTTGTGCTGCAAGTTGCTCTGCCCCCGTGACAATTGATATCTCGCGAACGTCGCGCATCGCGTATTCAAGTGACATTTGACGGAAGAGGGCTCCACCGATCCCTGCGCCCCTGCATGACGGGTCAACACAGAAGTTCAGAATCTCGGCGGCGGGCGTGGCGACGCGTTGCCGTGACTTTGCCGTGTACGTGAGCAGTTCGGCGATCCCGAGCCAGACCCTTGGGCGCACGCCTTGGCGCAGAACCGCGGGCGCAAGCTGCCGCCAGGAGGTCGCCATGATGTCGAGCTGCACTCTTCGCGTCGAGAGGCTCGCCGCCAAGAATCCGACACAGCGATCGTCCTGGAGCGCGACCAACATGAACGCATGAGGGCTACGGATAATGGCGCGGTAGACGGCGCTCAGCGCGGCTTGCCCGAGCGAGGTCAAGAACCCAGAAGGAATCGAAGCCCGATGCAGGTCCGAGATTTCACGGAGCCTGCCCTCCATGGCTTGGCCGATCCGCACGATCTCAACACTTCCCATGCTCATTCACCAATCGAACGGCGGCTTCCTGGAATGTCCGCGAGACCTTCCCGCCAAGTGGGAGCGAAACCAAGTGCTTTGCCGTGTTTTCTGCCACTGGGCAGCTCCCAACTTCGAAACCGACCGCACGGAGCCCGTTCCCGTCGAGCGGATGAACGGGGGTGCTGAAGAAATCCGCGAGTTCAAGGTTGGCCCTGGCAAAGGCGGCCAAGAGCGCCGTCTTGTTCGAGACGAGTAGGGGGAACCGCGAAAGAACCTCTCTTGAGCCGGATGGCACTGTCGCACGACCGGCCGCGCCCCGTTCGATACCCGCCAAGTACAGGGCCGCCTGCTCCCGCCGGACAGAGATTTCGCCGCGAGCGCGTGCTAGGGCACGCGGCAGCCGACTGGCACAGCCGCTGCTCATGCGCAACGAGTAGTCGGGCCCCGGATACCCCAGCTGGGGAAGTTCATTGAAGCTCGGGGTGATGATCCCGGCACGCGACACCGACCGGTACGCCCTGCGAACAGCCCAGTACCGACGCGGGGAGTACAGCATCCGATGCGCGAGGGCTTGCGCTCGGAGGATTGCCTCACGAGCAATCGACGGCCCCCGAAAGTCGCTCAAATAGGTGGCGTCGATGGCCGTTGCGAGTTCGGGATCGTTGACCATGAGCGCGCCACCGACCCCCGCAATGACCGGCTTGCCCCACTCAAATGACCAGAAGGCCGCGCACCCGAAGGTACCTAACTCTCGACCCGCGAGAGCTGACCCAAAGGAATGGCAGCAATCCTCAATGAGGCGCGCACGGCTTCCCGCGATCGCCTCTGCCAACGCGGGCACGTCGGCAGGTATCCCAAACGTGTGCTGAACCACGACCGCCTTGGTACGAGGCGTGATCCGGCCTGCAAGCGAGCGCGGATCCATGTTCACGCCGCCGGAGACGATGTCCACCCAGATCGGGCGTGCGCCCGTGGCCAGGATTGCCTCCGGAACAGCGACGCACGTAAACGCCTGCAAAGCCACCTCATCACCGCGTCCGACGCCCATTGCCCGGAGTGCGTGAAAGAGGGCAACGCGTCCACGAAAATAATAGCTCCAGCTCGGGGCCCTCCCGCCTCCGTGCGCCGAGGAAACTGAAAGGAACGACATGTTCATGCGAAGCATCTCTCGGCGAGAACGCTCATACCATCGACCTACTCCCGAGAGATCTTACTGCACCAGCCGTCGCGAGATAGCCTCATCAGGCAGCCCCCCGGTTTGAAGCGGACGGGGTGGCTGTGTCGAACAAAGCTGATCCGGCGACCTAGAGCGTGTTATGCACTCACGGCAAAGGGCCGCGCGAGCATGAGGCATGCAAACACCACGAGGTGCAGCCTGGTCTTCTCCCTGATTGCTGAGCCAAACTGGCTGCGAGTTGTTTCGGATAATACGGCCTCCAGCAGAGATGGAGGTTCGCGTGAAGAAGAAGCGTTTCACGGAAGAGCAGGTCGCCTACGCTCTGGCACAGGAGTCGACGGGCCAGACGATCGCGGAGATCTGCCGACGGCTCGGCGTGTCCGAGCAGACGTTCTACCGGTGGAAGAAGAAGTTCGGCGCGATGGGCGTCGCGGAGGTGCGTCGGCTGAAGCAGCTCGAGGACGAGAATGCCAAGCTGAAGCGGCTCGTCGCCGACCTGAGCCTCGACAAGGCGATCCTGCAGGACGTGCTCCGAAAAGAAGTCTGACGCCCGGCCAGCGCCGCGGGCTGGTCGGGTACGCACGCGATGCCTACCGGGTGACGGAGCGGCGTGCGTGCCGCGTGCTTTGCGCTTCGCGCGCGACGATTCGCGACGTGTCAGTGAAGCCAAGGCAGGAGGATCTTCGGATGCGGATCAAGGAAATCGCCGCAGTGCGCCCGAGCTGGGGCTCGCCGCGGATCCACGTGCTGCTGCGACGCGAGGGCTGGCTGGTCAACCACAAGCGGACGGAGCGCCTGTATCGCCTTGAAGGCCTGAATTTGAGGCGGAATCGACCTCGGCGCCGAAAGGCCGTGGTGACGCGCGAGCCGTCGGCGGCAGCGACGCATAAGGACGAGCGCTGGAGCATGGACTTCATGCACGACCAGCTGCATGACGGCCGCAGGCTTCGGGTGCTGACCGTGGTCGACCAGTACACGCGTGAGGCGTTGGCGACCGAGCCGCGTGGATCGTTCTCCGCGCACAACGTGATCGACGTGCTCAACCGGCTGTCGAGGTCTCATCGGAAGCCGGCCGTGATCCAGGTGGACAACGGGACGGAGTTCGCGTCGCGTGTACTGGATACGTGGGCCTATCGAGAGGATGTGAGGCTCGACTTCAGCCGCCCCGGGAAGCCGACGGACAACGCGCACATCGAGTCGTTCAACGCGCGGCTGTGCGCGGAGTGCCTGAACGCGCACGTCTTCGAATCGCTCGAAGACGCCGAGGAAACCTTGACTTCGTGGCGGAGCGATTACAATGCAGGCCGTCCCCACAGCGCCTTGGGCATGCTGACCCCCAGGGAACTCGCTGAACTCGGTCAGAGGAATGCAGGCCGCTGATGGCCCGAATTCCTCGCAGCTCGAGTGGCATCAAATCGGGGTGAAGACCAGGGCGGGATGCGCCCTCAGGCTGGGTGGACGGGTCGTTCGGCATGATGGTGAACACTCCTGGTCGCCCTGATTGTCTGGAGCGATGGGGAGTGTCTCATCATCATTGACACGGAGGGGGGCTGGGGCGTGTAGCGTACAGCCAACGATGCCCCGTGGACCCCGGAAGTGTGCTTGCGAAACGAGGCAGGCCAGCTTCTAGCACGACCGCAACCTTGGCGCTTGAGGGATTCTTCAGTTGCACTGGCGAACAAAGTCCATGGTTCAGAATGCCGCTGCCTTGCTTCCCGAGCGAGTCGGCCTTGTGAGGTATTACCTAATGCAGCGTTCATTCGGCGCCTTGCGGGGCTACAGCCCATGGCGGCGAGCCGAGGCCGCTCTCGGGGTCTTTGACCGTATTCGCCAGTTGCGCGCAGAGCCTGCGAATGCGACCTTCTTCGAGGTCGGAACGGGCAGGGTGCCAGTCGTGCCGCTGTTCCTCTGGCTAATGGGGGCCAAGCGGACGATCACGGTTGACCTGAACCGCTACCTAAGCACCTCCCTGACACTAGCAGCAATGCGGCAGATCGCTGAACAGCGGAGCGAGCTTCGCGGCCTGCTGGGTGAACGGCTGGTCATCGATCGTCTCGCGTACTTGGAGAGGCAACTGGACTCAGCAGCCCGACGTCCGATGGTCGAGGTTCTCGCGAGCCTGGGGATTGACTATCGCGCCCCGTCCGATGCAGCCCATACGAGGATTGAAGATGGAAGCATCGACTTTCACATCTCTTACACCGTGCTTGAGCACGTCGCTGAGGCTTCGATTCGCTCCATGTCTTGCGGAAGGTCGGCGGATGCTGGCGCCTGCCGGGCTGGCGGTACACTTCATCGGTTGCTCGGATCACTTCAGTCATTCGGATCGCTCAATCGACGCAATTCATTTCCTGCGCTTTGAGGATCTCCAGTGGCGGGCCCTGGCGGGAAATAGATTCATGTACGCAAATCGGCTGAGGGATGACGACGTTCTGAAAATCGCTCAAGAGGTGGGTTTCACCGTCGAATGCCATGAGCCTAGGATGGATGCGGAGATTGTGGAGAAACTTCGGCGACGAACTTCTCCCCTTGCAAGTAGGTTCCGAGACAAGCCAATCCCTGTTCTCGCGACCACGCATGCATGGCTGGTCCTGCGACCGATGCCTAGCAACCCGCGTGGTGCTGAGGCGACCCATCCAGCATGAAAGAGCAGCATGGCGTTTCACCTTTACCCACCAACGAGGCCAGCGATTGGCCCTTTGTCTCAGTCGTGATCCCATGTCGGAACGAGCGAGCGCACATCGAAGCGATGCTGCAATCCGTTGTTCAGTCGGACTACCCGCATGAGCGGTTCGAGATCGTTGTTGCCGATGGAATGAGTACCGATGGGACGCGCGAGATTCTCGATGCAGCGGCGTCGCAGGATCGCCGGATTCGCGTACTTAATAATTACGCGGTTCGCAAGCCCGAGGGCCTCAATGCCGCAATTGAAGCGGCCCGAGGATCAGTGGTCGTCCGCATGGACGCACACTCCACCTATCCACCGAGCTACATCCCTGATTGCGTGACCGCACTGATTCAATTCAACGCGGACAACGTAGGCGGGGTACAAGCCCCGGTTTCAACGACAGACGGTCCGTTGGCCGAGGCCATCTGCTTGTTCTACTCAGGTAGACTAGGCCTAAACCGACGCAGGGCATCCACCGCTGACAGGGTGCCGAGGCCTGCCGAGACCGTGTACTGCGGCTGCTTTCGAAGAGACGTCTTTTCAAGAATCGGGGGCTTCGATGCTCGACTCACCCGAGGGCAAGATCGGGAACTGAACGCGCGCATACGCGCGCACGGAGGCAGCATCCTGTTTCTCCCGTGGGTAGAGGCGCTCTATCGACCCAGGACAACTGTATTGGCACATGCTCGCTACATGTTCCTATCTGGCGCCGTGCCCTTCGTGGCGCAGTCCAAAGTGGAGACCCGGCTGCTAAGTCCGCGGAACAGAGTCGCTGCAGCCGTGCTTCCGACGGCCGCAGCAGCATTGGCTCTAGCCCCCATCGCTCCGATCCTGCAGGTGATTGGCGCGGCTGCCGGCGCGACCTATCTCACCGCGTCACTCGCAGGAGGTGTCATGGCGGGCGTGCGGGCACGGTCTGTCGCCGTTGGGCTGTACTACCCGCCCGTGGTGTGGATGTCGCAAGGCCTATACGCCTGCGGTGCACTCATCGGTGCCGCGGGACTCGTTGCAGCACGAGTCGGCTGCGTGATCAGGAAGGCTGACCTGAGCAAAAGATGAGTCGCTACGGAATTCTTGAGTGATCAATCTCCATGTCTTTCCGGACTACCTGGTGCATGCATCCCGCGTGCGGCGAATGACCGCGGCCGCGGCTGAAACCGGCCTTTACACGCAGATTGTCATTGCCGGTCGGTCGGGCGAAAGCCTGCCCGCGGCGGAGCGGCTTGATGCATCAAGATCAATCGTGCGACTTCCAGCCCCGCGGCACCGTCAATTCTTGCTGAGATCGGCGGAGTTTGCAACCTGAAACTGTGCGGTGGTCCGCCAGTTTTGGAACACCCCAATTGCGATGGTCAACTGCCACAGCCTTTCCGCGATGCCGGCTTGCGCGGCGTTGAAGCGTCGGCACAACGCATCCTTGATCTACGAGCCGCACGAACTGGAATCAGAAACCAGCCGGATGGGAGGCATCGCGAGCGCCACGATGCGCGGCTTCGAACGATTAATGCTGAGAGACGTCGATCACGTCATACTGGTGAGCGACTCGATTCGGAATTGGTACCGCACCAACCAGAGGGTGTCGGCGTGCTCGACGATTCCAAACTGTCCCCCTTTGACGGAGGCTCGGCAATCGGACTACCTGCGCCAGACTTTCGGTATCGCGAAGGGACGAGCGGTCTTTCTGTATCACGGAATCCTCAACCGAGGCCGCGGCATCGAGCGGCTGCTCGAGGCATTCCGCCATGACGGCCTCGATGCCGAACTGGTGTTGCTGAGGTACAGCCCATTGTCGCCGGGTGAGTGGCGATCCGACCGGAATGTTCATTGGCACCCCGGCGTTGCGCCAGAGCGCCTCCTGACAATCGCCGCTTCCGCCGACTTCGGCGTCTCGCTGATTGAGCCGATCTCGCTGAGTTACGAGTACTGCTTGCCGACGAAACTGTTCGACTACATCATGGCTCGAAAGCCCGTGCTGGTCTCGGACACTGTTGAGCAAGCGAAGGTCGTGCGCGAGTTCAACATAGGCGTGGTGGTGGACCATGAGTCGAGCCAGGCGATCAGATCCGCCGTGCAACAACTGGTCGACCGAGGCCGACCGCGTATCGGGCAGGGCTTGAGGCGGCTCGAAGGCAGTTCTGCTGGGAGCGCTTCGAGACCCAAATCCGCGATCTACATCTGAGATTGAGCAGGGAGCGCCGCAAACCATCCGTTTGACAGAGTCACCCAACGTGATGCAATGGCGGGTAGTCCATCGTGATCATTGCCACGCAAGGCACGGCGACTGTCAAGCGAAGAAGCACTTCACGGTTTCAGCGACATGGCGTGCTTCATCGTCAGTCACGGACGAGTTCATCGGGAGGAGCAGGCACTCCTTGAAAAATCGGTCTGCTGCCGGAACGTGAGCGCGCAATCCAAGCGCAGGAAATTGGTGCAGGCCCTTGCCTGCCCACTGCATGATGGTGTGAACTCCGCGCTGCTCAAGCCAAGCGCGAAGTGCTTCGCGGCGCTCCGCTCGAATCTCGTAATTTTGGAACACGTCGTAGTGATCCCCGCCATTGACGGGACCCGGCGGAATCCACAGCCCCGGAATGCCCGACAAGTCAGCCGTGTAGATCTCCGCCACACGGCGACGGTGCGCCACCTCCTCCGCATAGTGCCGCAGCTTCACGCGAAGCACGGCCGCGTGCATGGTGTCGAGCCTGGAGTTCATGCCCCAGCGCTGCACTTCGCCGCCGTGGCCTGGTCGTCCATGATCGCGAAGCAACCGCACCTCGGTGGCAAGGCCGTCGTCGTCGGTGATGATCACTCCGGCGTCACCGAACGCGCCGATCAACTTGGCAGGATAAAAACTGAATACGCCCGCGCGGCCCCACGTGCCCGCGCAGCGCCCCTTGAATCGGGAACCGAGCGCTTGCGAGGAGTCCTCGATGACCTGGAGGCCGTGCCGAGCTGCGACGGCGAGCACCTGCTCCATGTTGGCTGTGCGCCCATTGAGTTGCACGGGCATGATCGCCCGTGTCCGCGAGGTCACGAGCGACTCGGCATGTGCCGG
>Ga0194132_10008405_pt1 | contig 14774 bp, 15 predicted proteins | sample TA2KigOf80mmetaG_FD_148612 | JGI IMG/M metagenome (GOLD analysis project Ga0194132, IMG submission 148612) | Freshwater microbial communities from Lake Tanganyika, Tanzania - TA2015054 Kigoma Offshore 80m | ecosystem: Environmental > Aquatic > Freshwater > Lake | place: Tanzania: Lake... | reverse complement strand
CTCCAGCTTCACGCGGCGGTCGAAATTGAGCCGGAGCGGACCATCACCTGATTCACCCGTTGGGTTCTGCAAAATAGCCTCGTTCAATCCAGATTAACTTATTGATTCTTATATCTGAATCTCTAAGAAATTGCATCACAATACGGTGTCATCCGGCGAATGCGGGCTGAGATCTATCTCGACAAGGCCAACACGCGCATCGGCGTGAAGGCCAGCCTGTCGCTGTTGCTGCATTCCCTCAACACCTACATCGCGCGCAAGGTTGGCCGTAACGGCTAGCGCGGTGTCCGATCGGATGGAAGCGCCGATGGCGATCCCGCTGCTCGGCGCGCACCGGCCGCGGTCATGGTTGCAGGGCAATGGCTTCCAGCGAAACCGAACACTCCGGTTCGATTGGAACGGAAATCGCCCCGGCGCCCAGCTGCGCTCGGGCAGCGCGGCGACCGGCCGACAACTCGCGCGGAAGCCGTGGTCCCGCGACGGTTGCCCTATAGTGGGGGCAACGGCGGAGGGGGCGATGGCATCGGCGCTGACGGCGGAACAGGCAGCCTTGCAGGCCCGCGCGCGCGAGGTGGCAAAGGTGGTCGCCGGGCGCGCCGCGCAGGTCGATGCCAGCGAGCAATATCCCTGGGACAACGTCGCCGCCTTGCGCGAGGCCGGGTTCCTCGGCTTGACCATCCCGCAAGCCTATGGCGGCGGCGGGCTTGGTGCTGGCGGGCGACAAGCCCGCCATCTGCATCAGCGAACCGGAAGCCGGCAGCGCCGCCAGCGAGCTGACGACGCGCGCCCAACGCCACGGCAATCGCTAAGTCCTGAACGGCAAGAAACACTGGATCACCGGCGCCGGCGTGTCGCGCCTGCATCTCGTGTTCGCGCGGGTGTTCGACGAGGCCGGCAACGAGCAAGGGATCGGCGGTTTCATCGCGCTGAAGGACGAGACGCCGGGTCTGCATCTCGGCCGCCGCGAGCCAACCATGGGCTTGCGCGGCATCCCCGAAGGCGAGGTGCTGTTGCAGGATGCCGAACTGCCGCCGTCCGCCCTGCTGCTGCCGCCGGGCGGGCTCAAGCGCGGCTTTGCCCAGTTGATGGAAGCCTATAACGGCCAGCGCGTGGGCGCCGCCACGGTGGCGCTGGGCATCGCCGAAGGCGCCTACCGCCTGGGTCTCGCCTATAGCAAGCAGCGCCGCCAGTTCGGCCGGCCGATCGCCGAGTTCCAGGGCCTGCAGTGGATGCTGGCCGACATGTCGGTGAAGCTGGCGGCGGCGCGCGGGCTGGTGCGACAGGCCGCCGTGAGCGGCCACCCCTTCCCGGACCCATTGCTGGCGGCGCAGGCCAAGATCTTCGCCGCCGAGATCGCGTTCGAGGTGACCAACGCCGCCCTGCAACTGCATGGTGCCGCCGGCTATTCGCGGGCGCGGCCGCTGGAACGCATGGTGCGCGATGCCTGCATGTTCACCATCGGCGGCGGCACCGCGCAGATCCTACGCACCTTCGTCGCCGGCCGTATCCTGGATCGCAAGCTGCCGCAGACCCGCGAAGGATACCTGCGGCTGGCGAAGACCGTCGAGGCGGCCGACTGACGGCACCATCATCGAGAGGATGCGCATGAGCTGGGAAGCAGAGATCGCCGAACTGCGCCGCCGCGAGGAACTGGCGCGGCGCCTGGGCGGGCCGGACAAGGTCAAGCGCCAGCACGATGGCGGGAAGCTGACCGTGCGCGAACGCATCGCCCGCCTGCTCGACGCGGGCTCGTTCCACGAGGTGGGTGCCATCGCCGGCCGCGCCGAATACGACGCGCAAGGCAAGCTGCTGGACTTCCGGCCCAGCAACTTTGTCTGCGGTCGCGGTCGCATCGATGGCCGGCCGGTCGTGGTGGGTGGCGACGACTTCACCGTGCGCGGCGGCGCGGCGGATGCTTCGATCTGGCAGAAACAGGTGATCTCCGAGCAGATGGCGAACGAACTGCGCCTGCCGATCGTGCGGTTGATCGATGGCACGGGCGGCGGCGGTTCGGTGAAAAGCCTGGAACTGGACGGCCACACCTACGTCCCCGCCAATCCCGCTTGGGACTGGGTGGTGGCGAACCTGGGCACGGTGCCGGTGGTGGCGCTGGCGCTGGGTTCGGTCGCGGGCCTGGGCGCGGCGCGCGCGGTCACGGCGCACTACTCGCTCATGGTGCGCGAGATCTCGCAGCTTTTCGTCGCCGGTCCGCCGGTCGTGGCGCGCATCGACAAGCCGGTCAGCAAGGACGAGCTGGGCGGCACCGAGATCCATGCGCGCAGCGGCGCGGTCGACGACGTGGTGGAGAGCGAGGACGCAGCCTTCGCCGCGACCCGACGTTTCCTGTCCTACCTGCCCCCTTCGGTGCACGAACTGCCGCCGCGCGGGGATCGCTCGGACGACCCCAACCGGAAGGAGCAGGCGTTGATCCGCGTCGTGCCGCGCGACCGACGCAAGGTCTACAAGATGCGCGACATCCTGGCAGCCACGCTCGACCGCGGCAGCTTCCTCGAGATCGGCCGGCAATACGGCCGCTCGGCCATCACCGGCCTGGCCCGGCTCGACGGCTGGCCGGTCGCGGTGCTGGCCTCCGACCCCTACCATTATGGCGGCGGCTGGACCGCCGAGGCGAGCCACAAGATCACCCGCTTCGTCGACCTGGCGGAAACCTTTCACTTGCCGGTCGTCCACTTCGTCGACATCCCCGGCTTCGTCATCGGCGTGGCAGCCGAGAAGGCCGCCACGATCCGCCATGGCGCCCGCGCCCTCGCCGCCATCTACCAGGCCAGCGTGCCGTGGTGCTCGATCCTGGTGCGCAAGGCCTTCGGCGTGGCCGGCGCCGCGCATCAGAACCACGCCCGGCTGCACTACCGCTACGCCTGGCCGTCGGGCGACTGGGGCTCGCTGCCGCTGGAAGGCGGCATCGAGGCGGCCTACCGCGCCGAGCTGGAAGCCGCGGCCGACCCCACGGCGCGGCTGGCGGAGATCGAACAGCGGCTCAATCGCGTGCGCTCACCCTTCCGCACCGCCGAAGCCTTCCTGGTGGAGGAGATCATCGATCCGCAGGACACGCGGCCGCTGCTGTGCGAGTTCGCCAATCTGGCAGCGCCCCTGCGCAAGCCGGGCAAGGCCAGCTTCCAGATGCGGCCCTAGCCCCCCGCGCATGGCAGCAACGCGCTTCTTTCACGGCTGGATCGTGGTGGCGGCGGCGCATGTCGTCATGGGCGTGATCTATGGCGTCACCTACAGTTTCGCCGCCTTCTTCGCCGACTTGCAGGCGGCGTTCGGCGCCACCCGGGGCGATGTCTCGGCGATCTTCTCGCTCTCCGGTTTCCTCTACTTCGCGCTGGGCGCGCTGAGCGGCCCCTTGGCCGACCGCTTCGGCCCGCGACCGATGGCGCTCGTCGGCATCGCGCTGATCGCCGGCGGCCTGCTGCTGGCGGCCGGGGCGCGGACGCTGTGGCAGGTCTATGTCGGGCTGGGCGTGGGGCTGGGCCTGGGCGTCGGCTTCGCCTACGTGCCGGCGATCGCCTGCGTGCAGCGCTGGTTCCTGCGCCGGCGCGGATCGGCGTCGGGCATCGCGGTCGCCGGCATCGGCGTCGGCAATCCGCTCTTCCCGCCGCTCGCTGCCTGGCTGATCGAGCTCGGCGGCTGGCGCGCAGCCTACTGGCAACTGGCGCTGATCGCAGCCGCGGTGGGCGGCGGGGCGGCGATGTTCCTCGCCGCCTCGCCGCAGGCGCGGGGCCTGCTCCCGGATGGCGAGCGCGCCGGCCATCCGAACGCCGCCCGGGTCGTCGCCTTGCCCCTGCCCGGAACGAGCCTCTCGGCGGCGTTGCGCTCGCGCGCTTTCTGCCTGCTCTATCTCGGCGCGCTGGCCAACTCGTTCGGGCTGTTCGTGCCGATGGCGCATCTTGCCGCCTATGCCGGCGACCACGGCATCGCGGACCATCGCGCCGTCTGGCTGGTCAGCCTGATCGGCATCGGCAGCACGGTCGGCCGCTTTGCCTTCGGCCCGATCGCCGACCGGCTGGGCCGGCGACGCGGCATGGCGCTGATGTTCGCCGGCATGGCCGCGATGCAGCTCTGGTGGCTCGGCTCGTCGGTGTTCTGGGCGCTTGGCCTGTTCGCGCTGGCTTTCGGTGCGTTCTACGGCGGCTTCGTCGCGCTGGCGCCTTCGCTGACGGCCGACTATTTCGGCCCGCGCGCCATCTCGGGCATCATCGGCGTGCTCTATACCAGTGTCGCCTTGGGCACCGGCCTGGGTCCGCTGACCGCTGGCGTCGCGTTCGATCTGAGCGGCAGCTACACGGCGCCGATCCTGATCGGCGTGACCGGCAGCGTGATCGCCTGCGTCTGCTACCTCGCCCTCAAGGAGCCCGCGCCGCAGCGCGGCTAGCGCGGTTACCGAGCGGATGGAATCGCCATCGGCGCCGATGGCATCCCGCGCCAGCCGGACCGCGCGCGCCGCCCCCGCATGCGCTATGTCTTGCCACCGGCGAAGGCGGCGGATCCGCCCGGCGCCGACGGAGTGCACGCCATCGCCCGCAAGCCTTCGCCTCTTGCCCGGTTGCCGTTCTATTACGGCTGGGTGATCGTTGCCGCCACGTTCGTCTGCATGGCGCTGGGCGTGAACGCGCGCACCGCCTTCTCGCTGTTCTTTCCGCCGATCCTGCAGGAGTTCGGCTGGGAAAGCAGCACCACGGCTGGCACGTTTTCGGTCGGTTTCCTGGGCGCGGCGGCGCTCAGCCCCTGGCTCGGCTGGCTGATGGACCGGCATGGACCGCGCGCCGTCACGTTGCTGGGCACCGCTGCCATGGTCGGCGGCCTGCTGCTGGCCACCCTTGTCAGCGAGCCCTGGCAACTCTATGCCACGCTGGGCCTGCTGGTCGGCGGCGGCAGCATCTGTCTTGGCTACAGCGGCTTCTCGCTGTTCCTGCCCAACTGGTTCCAGCGCCGGCGCGGCTTCGCGACCAGCATCGCCTTTTCCGGCGTCGGCCTGGGCTCGATCCTGCTGCTGCCCTGGCTGCAAGGCGTGATCGAAAGCCAGGGCTGGCGCGCCGCCTGCTGGGCACTGGGCGTGCTGGTCGCGCTGCTGGTCACGCCGCTGACCTTGCTGTTGCGCAAGCGACCGGAGGATCTGGGCCTGCAACCCGATGGAGCGGCCGCGAGCGGGGAGAGCGAGGCGCCCGGACATGCCGCCATCGCCGATCCGGTCTGGGCGGCGACCGAGTGGACGCTGCCGCTGGCGATGCGTACCCGGCGGTTCTGGTGGGTGGCGCTCGGCTACTTCTGGGCGCTCTACGTCTGGTACGCGGTACAGGTGCACCAAACCTACTATCTGATCGAGGTCGGCTTCGACCCGACCCAAGCGGCCTGGGCGCTGGGCCTGGTCAGCCTGATCGCCATTCCCGGCCAGATCGGGCTCGGCCACCTGTCCGACCGGATCGGTCGGGAATGGGTTTGGAGCATGGCCTGTCTGGGATTCGTGCTCTCCTATCTGCTGTTGCTGGCGATGCGGCATTGGCCGGGCGAGGCCCTGCTCTATGCCATGATCGGCTGCCAGGGCGCCCTTGGCTATGGCATGACCTCGGTGATGGCGGCGATCGCCGCGGAGATCTTCCAAGGCCGGAATTACGGCCGCATCCTGGGCGCCCTGATGCTGGCGATGATCGCCGGCGGCGCGGTTGGCCCATGGCTGAGCGGATTGCTGCGCGATGCCAGCGGCAGCTACGACTTGGCCTTCGTCGTCGCCATCGTCGGCTGCGGCATTTCGGCTGGCGCGATCTGGCTGGCCGGTCCGCGCCACATACGCCCCGTCGGCCGCTTCGTGCTGTAATCGGCCATGGCCGTTTGCGTGCATACCGTCGCTTTCCAGGGCATCGAGGCGGTGCCGGTCGAGGTGCAGGTCGAGATGTCTGGCGGCCTGCCGGCCTTCACCGTGGTCGGCCTGCCCGACAAGGCGGTGGCGGAAAGCCGCGAGCGCGTGCGCGCGGCCTTGAACGCGCTCGGCCTGACGCTGCCGCCGAAGCGGATCACCGTCAACCTGGCGCCGGCCGACCTGCCTAAGGAAGGCAGCCATTTCGATCTGCCGATCGCGCTCGCCCTGCTGGTGGCCCAGGAGGCACTGCCGGCTGCGGAACTGTTGGAATACGCGGCCCTGGGCGAACTGTCGCTCGGCGGCCGGATCACCGCCGTCGCCGGCGTGCTGCCGGCCGCGGTGGCGGCACATGCGGCGGGCCGCGGCTTGATCTGCCCGGCTACGCAAGGGCCGGAGGCCGCCTGGGTGGACGGCGCGCGGGTGCTGTCGGCGCCCAGCCTGATTGCTCTCGTCAATCACTTCCGCGGCCACCAGGTGCTGGCGCCGCCGCGCCCGCTGCTGGCCGAGGACGCGGCGGCCTTGCCCGATCTCAAGGACATCAAGGGCCAGGAAAGCGCCAAGCGGGCGCTGGAAGTGGCGGCGGCGGGCGGGCACAATCTGCTGCTGATCGGCCCGCCCGGCGCCGGCAAGTCGATGCTGGCCGAGCGGCTGCCCGGCTTGCTGCCGCCCTTGTCGGCGGCCGAGGCGCTGGAGGTGAGCTTGTTGCAGAGCGTCGCCGGCCTGCTGGCCGACGGCCGCATCAGCCGCCGGCGTCCGTTCCGCAACCCGCACCATTCGGCGTCCCTGGCGGCGTTGGTCGGTGGCGGAATGCGCGCCAAGCCGGGCGAGGTCAGCCTGGCGCATCAGGGCGTGCTGTTCCTGGACGAGCTGCCGGAGTTCCAGCGCTCGGCCTTGGAAGCGCTGCGCCAGCCGATGGAAAGCGGCCGCGCCGTGGTGGCCCGGGCCAACGCCCATGTCAGCTATCCCGCCCGCTTCCAATTGGTGGCGGCGATGAATCCTTGCCGCTGCGGCCATCTCGACGATCCGGCCCTGGGTTGCGGACGCGCGCCCCGCTGCGGCCGCGAATACCAGGCGCGTATTTCCGGGCCGCTGTTCGATCGCATCGATCTGCATATCGAGGTGCCGGCGGTGGCGGCGGGCGACCTGGCGCTGCCGCCGGCGGCGGAGGGCTCGGCCCAGGTCGCGGCGCGCATCGCCGCGGCCCGCGAGCGGCAGGCCCGGCGCTATGCCCGGCTGGCCCCCGGGTCCGGGATCCGCCGCAATGCCGAAGCCGATGGCGAACTGCTGCGGCAGGTCGCGGCGCCCGACGACGCCGGCCGCAAGCTGCTGGTCGGCGCGGCCGAGCGGCTGAAGCTGTCGGCGCGCGGCTATCACCGGGTGCTGCGGGTGGCGCTGACGCTGGCCGATCTTACGGGCGAAGACGCCGTGCGCCGGTTGCACGTGGCGGAGGCGTTGGGCTATCGCCGCCTGCAATTCGCCGCCTGAGCGGGCGACTTTGAAAATGAGTATGCTGTCACCGGTTAACCTGTCACCGGTTAACCTGTCACTGGACAACAAGGCGGGCCAGGGAGCGCGGGATGGCCGAGGCGACGGCGCTGACGGAGCGGTTCGAGCGCGCGCTCGTTTACGCCGCCCAGGTGCATGGCGGCCAGGCCCGCAAGGGCTCGACCGCGCCCTATGTCGCGCATCTCCTGGCGGTTGCCGCCACGGTGCTGGAATATGGCGGCTCCGAGGAGTTGGCGATCGCCACCTTGCTGCACGACGCGGTGGAGGACCAGGGCGGCCTGCCACGGCTCGCCCACATCCGCCACCGTTTCGGCCACCGGGTGGCCGACATCGTGCGGGCCTGTTCCGACAGCGTCGTGAACAGCGCGGCCGGCGAAGCCAAGCCCGCCTGGCGCCAGCGCAAGCAGCGCTATCTCGACCACCTGGCGACGCTCGATGCGGAAACCCTGCTGGTCTCGCTGGCCGACAAGGTGCACAACGCGCGCGCCATCCTGCGCGACCTGCGCAAGCCCGAGGTGGGGCCGGCCGTCTGGCAGCGGTTCAGCAATCCCAGGCAGGAAACGTTGTGGTATTACGCGGCCCTGGCCGAAGCCTTCCAGCGCTTCCTGCCGGGCCAGTTGGCGGACGAGTTGGCCGAGATCGTCGCCGTGCTGCGAACCGAATAGTCGGCTTCAGCGGGCCAGGCCATTGATCTCGACGGTGCTGCGGCCAGCGGCGATCTCGGCCAGGATCCTGTCCTCCTTCGCCTCTCTGGCGACGGCGGCCTGGCACACCGCCGCCAGCCGCGTCTGCGGCACCGCCACCAGGCCGTCGTCGTCGCCGAACAGATAATCCCCCGGCCGCACCACCAGGTCCGCGATGGCCAACGGCTGGTTGATGCGGCCGGGCTGCTTTTTCACCGGGCCGCGCAATTGTAGCCCGCGCGCGAAGACCGGAAAGCCCATCGCCGCGATCGGTCCGCTGTCGCGCACATAGCCGTCCACCACAAAGCCGGCGAGGCCACGCTTCTTTGCCAGCGTCGCGTGGATGTCGCCGGTGCAGGCATGCCGGCTGTCGCCGCCGCAGCTGATCAGCAGCACGGCGCCTGGCGGTGCCTCCACAATGCCCCAGTCGATCGCGGCATTGTCGCCCGGCAGCATCTCCACGGTGACGACCGGCCCGGCCAGACGGATCGGCCGATAGAGCGGGCGGATGGCGTTCGACAGGATGCCCTGGTTGTCCATCGCGCCGACGATCACCGCGACCGGCAGCTGCTTGAGTTGCTGAAACGCATCCTGCATGTCGGCCCCCTATTCCACGGCCGCTCCGGCCGGCCGCTCGCGCCGGGGCGGTTGCCCGTGCACATGCGGCGCCAGCGGCTCGGGCTTGGCCAGCGTCGTCATCGGCCGCTCCGCGAAGCGGCCATAGTTCAGCAGCCGATCATACATGACGATGGCGCCGGCGACCGAGACGTTGATGCAGAAGCGGGTGGGGATGCGCACCACGTGCTGGCAGCGCGCGAGCAGGTCGGGGCTGAGCGAGCCTCGTTCGCGTCCCAGCACATAAGCCGCGCGCAACGGATGGCGGAAGCTCGGCAGTTCGGTTGCCTCGTCCAGCAGCTCGACGCCGACCAGTTGGCAGCCGGCCGGCAGCGTGAGACTGGCCACATCGGGGAACTCGTGCAGCGGCAGCCGCTCGGGCGCGTGTCCGGTATCGGACAGGGCCGCGCGAGTATAGGCGCCGGCGATGGTGAAGATGAAACTGGCGCCGAACGCCTGGGCCGAGCGGAACAGGTTGCCGGCGTTCATCGGCTTGCTCAGCCCCTCGACGCCGATGCCGAAATAGCCGCGCATCGCTCTCCCTGTGCAGCCGACCCATCGTAGCAGTGGTCTACTGTTGTAAAAACGTAAGCTGTCACCGATTAATTCACCGGCTGATCAAACCGGTGTGACCAAACCGGTGACAGCTTACGTATATATTGCGCCGCCGCGGTCACGCGGCCGGATTGACCGAGTGGCACGGCCCGGCCGCCGGCCGGAACTCCGAGCACGTCTCGTCAAGCAGCGAAAGCAGGCCGGTCGCGACGTCGAAATAGGCGCCGTGCTGGGCCAGCCGGCCGGCCGCCAGGGCGGCGGCGACGAACGGAAAGCTCCGCAGGCTGGCCAGGGTGCGGCGGATCGAGGCCTGTTCAAGCCGGGTCAGATAGTCCGCCAGCGGGGCCTGCCCGCGCGGCCCCAGAGTGGCGGCGGCCGGCTGGATCAGCGACATCCACTTGCCGATGAAGTCGCCTGGCGAGAGCGGCCGGTCGGCCGCGGCGAAGGCGCGGATGCCGCCGCAGCGGGCATGGCCCAGCACCACGATATGCTTGACCTTGAGCGCCTCGACGGCGAATTCGAGCGCGGCCGAGACGCCGTGCGTCAAGCCAGTCGGCGTATAGGGCGGCACCAGGTTGGCGACGTTGCGCACCACGAACAGTTCGCCCGGCCCGGCATCGAAGATCGCCTCGGGCGAAACGCGAGAATCGCAGCACCCGATCACCATCACCTCGGGCTGCTGGCCGCTTTCGGCCAGCTCGCGAAAGCGCTGTTGCTCGACCGGCAGGCGGTTCGCGCGAAACGCGCGGTAGCCGGCGAGCAGACGTTCGGGGAAGTCCATGCGATAGCCCTGCGCTTCGCCGGCGGCGCCACCGGCATCGACAAACCGCTGCCTTATGCCGACCGGCAGGGGGCAATGCAATAGGGCGGCGCAGAAAGCGGCCGTGGCGGACGGCGGTGCTGCGTGCTAAAGCGCCGGCCCAAGCAACGGAGGCAGCGATGCGCGCGGTTCTCTGCAAGGCCTATGGGCCGCCGGACAGTCTGGTGCTGGCGGACGTGGCGCCGCCCCGGCCGGCCGCCAACGAGGTGCTGATCGACGTGCACGCCGCCGGCGTCAATTTCCCCGACGTGCTGATCGTCGCCGGCAAGTACCAGTACAAGCCCGCCTTTCCCTTCTCACCCGGGGCCGAGGTGGCCGGCCGGGTGCTGGCGGTGGGCGACAAGGTGACGCTCTTCAAGCCTGGCGAGCGGGTGATCGGCCTGTGCGGTCATGGTGGCTTCGCCGAGCAGGTGACGGTGCCGGAACACAAGGTGCTGGCCATGCCCGACGGCATGGACTTCGCCGTCGGCTCGGCCATCGCGCTCACCTATGGCACCACCGCGCACGCCTTCCTGCAACGCGCCAGGCTGCGCCCGGGCGAATGGCTGCTGGTGCACGGCGCCAGCGGCGGCGTCGGGCTGTCGGCGGTCGAGATGGGCAAGACGTTGGGCGCGCGGGTGATCGGCACCGGCGGCGACGACGGCAAGCTGGCCATCGCCCTGGAACACGGCGCCGACCACGTGATCAACTACAACCAGGGCCCGTTCCGCGAGCAGGTGAAGGCGTTGACCGGCGGCAACGGCGCCGACGTGATCTATGACGCGGTCGGTGGCGAGGCGTTCGACCAGTCTTTGCGCTGCATCAACTGGGACGGCCGGCTGCTGGTGATCGGCTTCGCCTCGGGCCGCATCCCGCAGGCGCCGGCCAATCTGATGCTGCTGAAAAGCTGCTCGGTCGTGGGCGTGTTCTGGGGCGCCTGGAGCGAGCGCGAGCCTGCCGCCAACCGGGAGAACTTCCGCCTGGTCTTCGAGTGGTGGCGGCAGGGCAAGCTTCGGCCCCGCGTCAGCCAGGTGTTTGAACTGGCCGACACCGCCAAAGCGATCCAGGCGCTGGTCGACCGCAAGGTGGTCGGCAAGGCGATCGTGCGGGTGAAGGCCTGAGCGAGCCCGACGCCGACCGGGCGCTGGCGGCGCAGTACGAAGCGCTGCCCTATCCCGCGCGCGATCCGGCCGATGAAGCCAGGCGCCTGATCGTCGGCTCGCCCAGCCATCTGCTGGAAATCGAGCATTACGTCTTCGCCGGCCGGCGCGCCGGGGGTTTGCGCGTGCTGATCGCCGGCGGCGGCACGGGCGATGGTGCCATCCAGCTGGCGCAGCAGCTTGCCTGGCGCGGCGAAGGCGGCGAGGTGGTCTATCTCGACCGCTCCGTCGCCGCCCGGCAAGTGGCGGAAGCGCGCGCCAAGGCGCGCGGGCTCGCCAATCTCCGGTTCGTCACCGCCTCGCTGCTCGACCTGGCGACGCTCGGCCTAGGGCCGTTCGATTACATCGATTGCTGCGGCGTGCTGCACCATCTGGCGGATCCGCTGGCGGGGCTGCGCGCGCTGGTTGGCGTGCTGGCGCCGGGCGGCGGGCTCGGCCTGATGCTGTACGGCGCGCTGGGGCGTACCGGCGTCTATCCATTGCAACGCGCGCTGGCGCGCCTGAGCGAAGGCCAGCCGGCGGCGCACCGGCTTGCGTTGGCGCGCCAATTGCTGGACGCCCTGCCGGCCGGCAACTGGTTCCGCCGAAACCCCTATCTGGGCGATCATCGGACCGGCGACGCCGGGCTCCACGACCTGCTGCTGAATCCGCGCGACCGTGCCTATACCGTCGACGAACTGGCCGGGCTGGCGGCGGCGGCGGGCCTGCGCATCACTGGCTTCCTGCCACCGCTGCGCTACGACCCGGTGATGCTGCTGCCCACGGGCGAGTTGGCGCGGCGCGCCCAGGCATTGCCCTTCCTGTCGCGCGCGGCGCTGGCCGAGGAACTGGCCGGCAGCCTGAAGACGCACGTCTTCTATGCGGTCGCCGCCACCAATGCCCTGCCGCCGGCGGTGCCCGACCGGCCGGACCAGGTGCCGGCCTTGCGCGAACAGGCGGCGGAGGGCCTCGCCGCCGCCCTGGCGCGGAGCCAGGCATTGACCGCGGATTTCGACGGCCAGAAGCTGCGGCTGGCGCTGCCACCGGGGACGGCCGACGTGGTGCGCCTAGTCGACGGCCGCCGCAGCCTGGAGGCAATCCGCCAGGCGCTTGCGCCAGTCCCCGCCTGGCCGGACTACCTGGCCCGTTTCCAGGCGATCTACCAACCGCTCAACGCCCTCAACCTGCTGCTGCTGGGCGGGCAGGGCGCCGCCGGCCGCTGACCGCCGGGTCAGCCGAGCCAGAACGGCTTGCCGACCTCGGCGTCCACCTCGGCGCGGGCGAGGCAGATGTCGGCCAGCATGCGGTCGTCGAGCGTGCGCAGGGCCAGCCGGCCCCGCCGCCGCTCGCGCCAGAGGGAAACCCCGACATGCCAGTCGACCAGCCGCCGCGCCAGCCCGGCCCAGCAATCGGACAATCGGACGATGTCCTGCATGGCTTTAATCCCTGTCCCTTGATAGGTTGCCGTTATGCGCTCTTAGGCGGTTGGTGAAAAACGATCTTTATCCGAGTGTTCGATAAATGTCCCTCATGCATCGCAAGCGCCGCCGACGGCTCCCGCCACTCGACGCCTTGCGCGTATTCGAAGCCGCCGCGCGGCTCGGCAGCTTCACCAAGGCGGCCGACGAACTGGCGGTGACCCAGGCCGCGGTCAGCCATCGCATGCGCCAGCTGGAGGACTGGCTGGGCTTGGCGCTGTTCCGGCGTGTCAACCGGCAGGTCGCGCTGACCGAAGCCGGACAGGTCTATCAGCGCCGGGTGGCACGCGCCCTTGACGAGCTGTGGGCGGCAACCGACGAGGTCCTGCTGCGCCAGGCGCGCGGCCTGCTGACGGTCAGCGTGCTGCCCTCGTTCGCCGCCAAGTGGCTGGTGCCACGGCTGGGCGACTTTCGCCGGGCGCATCCCGAGATCGACGTGCGCATCGACGCCAAGCCGGAACTGGTGGATTTCCAACGCCATGAGGTCGACCTCGCCATTCGGTTCGGCGCCGGCACCTGGCCGGGTGTCCTGGCAATACGCTTTCTGACCGAGGATCGCTTCCCGGTTTGCAGCCCCAAACTGCTGACGGGCGAACGCCCCTTGGGGCAGCCCGCCGATCTCGCGCAGCATGTGCTGCTGCACGACGACGACTGGCACGAGGATTGGCGGAGCTGGCTCAAGGCGGCCGGCGCGACCGACATCGACGCCAGCCGCGGCCCGGCGATGAACGACAGCAGCCTGGTGCTGCAGGCGGCGATCGACGGGCAGGGGGTGGCGCTGGCGCGGGGCGCCCTGGCCGAGGCCGACCTTGCGGTCGGGCGGCTGGTCAGGCCGTCTGCCTTCGTGCTGCCCGCGCAGTTCGCCTATTTCCTGGTGGCGCCGGCGCCAGCCTTTCGGCAACCCAAGATCGCCGCCTTCGCTGACTGGGTGCTGGCCACGGTCGGCCTGCCGCCGCTGGCCATGCTGCTCGAACCCGGCCCCATGCCATGAGCCGAGCCGCGCGGCTGATCCATTCGCTTAACCTGCTGAGCGCGTTGTGGATGCTGGCCTCAACCCTGCTGTTCACCGCCATGGGCGGCCTGGTGAAGTTCCTGGGCGGGCATTACGAGAGCTTCCAGATCGCCTTCTTCCGTTCCGGCTTCGGCCTGCTGACCATGCTGCCCTTCGTCCTGGCCGGCGGTTGGGGCGTGCTGCGGACCCAGCGCCTGTGGCTGCACCTGGCGCGCGGGATCTGCGGCGCCACGGCGCAGATGTGCAATTTTTTCGCGCTGACCAAGCTGCACCTGGCCGATGCCGTCGCCATCAGCTATGCCCGCACGCTCTTCCTCATTCCGCTGGCCGTGCTGTTCCTGGGTGAAGCGGTGCGGGCGCGGCGCTGGAGCGCGACCCTGCTCGGCTTTGCCGGCGTGCTGATCATGCTGCGGCCGGCCGGCGAGATCGCGCCGGCGACCCTGGTGGCGGTGACGGGCGCGCTGATCGCCGCCGGTACCGGCATCATGCTGAAGCAGCTTGCGGCCAGCGAGCGGCCGGCCACGGTGATGCTGTATTTCGGCCTGGTTTCCACCAGTGCGACGGCCCTGCCCGCCTTGCTGGTCTGGCGCGCGGTCGACCTTGCCGACCTGGCGCTCTTGCTGCTGATGGGCGGCTGCGGCTCGGGCGGGCAATATTGCATGGTCCGGGCGTTCCGGGTGGGCGAGGCCACCGCCGTGCTGCCGGTCGACTATCTGCGCCTCATCCTGGCCAGCGCCGTCGGCTACTTTGTGTTCGCCGAGGTCCCGGACCGCTGGACGGCGCTGGGCGCCGCCATCGTGGTTGGCGCCACCCTCTATATCGCCTTGCGCGAGGCGCGGCTTGGCCGGGCCGGCTCGCTTAGCGGGCCGGCGCGCGAACTATAGTCGGCGAAGCGTCCGAGGCCGCCGCCCCCGCAGCCACCTGACGGCTCTGCGACCGCTCGCGCGCCGATCAAGCCAGTTTGGCGGCAATCACCGTCTTCATGCCGTCGATCAACTGGACACCTCGAAGAACCCCATCATTGACGACGAAGCATCGCCGATGAGGGCATGGCCTGCGGCCCAGCCTGCGGATTGGGTGCTGTGGCGGGGTCTATTTGGTCTGCGGTG
>Ga0194132_10008404_pt1 | contig 14776 bp, 14 predicted proteins | sample TA2KigOf80mmetaG_FD_148612 | JGI IMG/M metagenome (GOLD analysis project Ga0194132, IMG submission 148612) | Freshwater microbial communities from Lake Tanganyika, Tanzania - TA2015054 Kigoma Offshore 80m | ecosystem: Environmental > Aquatic > Freshwater > Lake | place: Tanzania: Lake... | reverse complement strand
AAACGGATTTTCGAACAGACCGACCGGTATCTGAATGTCGACACCGAGTACGGTCTTTCGCTGGCTTGGGTGCTTCAGATATTTGATACACCGTCCGATCTTCACGCCCGGGTGGTGCGACGTCAGGCCGAACTGATCACCCGTCGGATGGCCCCTGTCAAAACCGCCTGCCGTTTCCGGCACAGCAAGACGACACCCGAAAAACTCCGCATCGGTTATGTTTCTCCCGACTTCCGGGCACATGCCGTAGGGACGCTGATCTACGACCTGTTCCGACATCACGACCGCAGTCGGGTAGAGGTATACGGATACGGGCTGGTCATCGTGGAAGATCAATTTTTGTCGGGCGTCCGCAAAGGGTGCGACGTGTTTGTAGACCTCTCGAATATGTCCCCGGAACAGATGGCGCGCCGGATTCATCAGGACGGCATCCATGTTCTGATCGACATGGCCGGACACACGGCGCACAGACGTCCCGAAGTCTTCGCGCTCGAACCCGCCCCGGTGCAGGCCCACTATCTCGGCTATCTCGACATCATGGGGGCGGACTTTCTTCCGTATATCCTCGCCGATCCGATCGTGATCCCACCGGAGGCACGACCGTACTACAACGAAAATATCGTCTATCTTCCCGACAGTTTTGCTGTCGCCTCTCCGCTCGATATTGCGGAAACACCGGTCTCCCGGAAAGACATAGGGCTTCCGGAGGATGCACCGGTGTTCTGTTGTTTTAACAATACCTACAAAATTGAACCTCGTGTGTTCGACGTATGGATGCGAATTCTGCGCCGCACCCCCGGCTCGGTGTTGTGGTTGGCGCGGTCCAACGAATTGAACTTGGAGTATTTAAGACGCGAAGCAGAGCGCCGAGACATCGCCGGAGATCGAATTGTGGAATCGCCCCGGCTGGACCTGCCCAACCATATAGCACGCGCGCGGCTCACCGATCTATTTCTCGACACGTTTATCTATAACGCGGGATCGACGGCGTTCAATATCCTATGGGCAGGGGTGCCGATTCTGACCAAACCGGAAAACCGGTATCTGGCGCGGATGGGGGCCAGCCTGATGCGCTCCGCCGGTCTGCCCGAACTCGTTTGCGAAACGGTGGAGGAATACGAGGAAAAGGCGGTGCGACTGGTCTCCCACCCGGAGGAACTCAGGACGCTGCGCGAACGGCTAACCACCCAGCGCGACCGGCTTCCGCTGTTCGATCTGCCCTGCTTTGCCCGTCATCTGGAAGACGCCTACACCCGTATGTGGGAACAGCATGTGACCGGCGTGCGGGAAGACGTGTGGGTGGGGAAGAACGATGAGTAAAACGGGGTGAGATATTTCTTCCGGATTCTAAAAATCGATCTCTCACGTAGTTGAATCGGAGCGATGTTTATGCCTTCTCCATTACCGTTTGTCGCTCCCGACCCCGACGCGCCGCTTAACCTACAAGCCGTGCTCGACAGCGTCTATGACAAAGCCGGATACGATCTTCCCAGCGACTACTCGAGGACGCCGCCCCCACCGCCTTTTACCAAAGCAGAACGGGCATGGGCAAAAACACGAACGAAACAGGGGAGACGAGGGCGATGATTCGCGCGACGATAAGGCCATCTTCTTGGAGTTGGACGATGTGGGCTACGTGATCGGTCCTTCATGGACCGGCGCTTTTCACAATCCGCTCGATCAGTTGCGTCGTGGAGACCCCTTCCCGTATCGTCACCCGCTCGATTCTGCCGCCATATCCTTCCACCACCTCCCGTCCCACCACCTGATCGGGGGTATAAGACATACCCTTGACCAGCACGTCCGGACGCAGAAATTCCAGCAGGCGTATCGGGGTGTCGTCGTCGAACACCGCTATATAATCGACGCACGCGAGCGCGGACAGCATGACGATACGCTCGGTCTCGTCGAGAATGGGGCGACTTGCCCCTTTGAGCGTCTTGACCGAACGATCCGAATTGATCGCTACGACCAGCAGATCGCCCAACCGTTTTGCCCCTTCCAGCAACTGAACGTGCCCCGGATGCAATAGATCGAAACACCCGTTGGTAAAGACAACGGTCATTCCGTGTTTCTGCGCCGTCTGTATCGCTGTTTTCAACGCGTCATCCGAAAGATGTTTGGGACAGGACATGCGTCGATCTCCTTCCGATCGTCAACTCCTTTTATGTTGCGCCTTCCGTATCCGCTGTGCGCTGTCTTTTAAAAAAGCATCCCTTGAAACCGTTCCCGATCCGGTCTGGCCGGAACAGGATATTGACGTGCTTGGCGAACCGGTGTATCGTAAAAAAAGAAAAACGCGCCGGACCCGGAATCTTTTTCTAAATTCCAGCATAAGATGCGGCCCTGCAATCGGCTGTAAAATCGGTGCGTACCGTTTCGTTTCTTTAATGGTCGCCGTTTTGGGGCGGCCTTTTACCCTTTTGGTCGAAATATCCCTGTTTCGGGAGGATGGAATGACAAGCGACGGACGGCTCAAGGTGCTTATTACCGGTGTATACGGTCTTATCGGCAATCTAGCCTATAGACACCTGAGCGGACAGAAAGATCAGTACGACGTATACGGCAGCGGCAGACGCGCGGTACATTCAAATCGAATCGACGACACTTCTATCCTGCCGGTCCCGGTGGACCATTTTACCAAGGCCGACCTTGCCGACGCGGATGCGGTAAAATCCGCTATCCAAGGGATGGACGCGGTGATTCATCTCGGCGCCGTGCCGGATCCGGGCGCCTCGTTTACCGATGTGCTCAACAGCAACATCATTGGCACGTACAACACACTGGAAGCCTGCCGGGAGTTGGGTATCAAACGTCTGATCTACGCCAGTTCGGTCATGGTCAACTGGGGTTATTTTATGTATGAGGAGCCGTATAAGGCCATCCGGGAAGGGCGCGCCGCCGACATTCCAGCCTCCATCCCCAAACTTACCATCAAACACCCGGTGCGTCCGACCGAGCCGTATTCGGCCAGCAAGGTGTGGGGCGAAGGCATGTGTCGTACGTATGCCGACGCGCATGGCATATCGACGGTATGTCTGCGGATCGGATGGGTCAACAAACAAAACGCGGCCAACGGCGTATACGAACAGGCGATCTGGTTTAGCCACCGCGATGCGGTAAACGTGATTGAATTGGCCCTCAAGGCTACGGAAAAACCGGGGTTCGAGATATGCTACGGAATGACGGAAAGCCCGTACCGATGGGTCGATATCGAACATACGCACGACCGGTTGGGGTATGTGTCACAGGGCCGATAGGGGCGATAGGGGATAGGGGCGAAGCATTCGGAGAATGCTTCGCCCTGACTTCACGTGGGTCATGATCGCGTGGGGCGATAGATCCGACATACATTATCCACCCAAATGGATCACCGCCATTTTGAGTTCGGTCATTTCCTCCACCGCATATTTCGGTCCCTCCTTGCCCATCCCGCTATCCTTGAGACCTCCGTACGGCATCAGGTCCGCACGCCACTGCGTGCCCCAGTTGACATGCAGGTTGCCGGATTCCACCTCGCGGATAAAACGCATCGCCCAGTCGATGTTTTGTGTAAAAATCGCCGCGCTGAGTCCGTAGTGCGTCCGGTTGGCGATGGCGATGGCCTCGTCGATATCGGCGGCGCGCGTTACCCCTACCACCGGCCCAAAGACCTCGTCGCACGAAATCTTCATCTCCGGTTTTACATTGGCTACGATGGTCGGCGCAAACAGCGCGCCGCTGCGATGACCGCCGGCAACCAGTTCGGCCCCGTCGCGCACCGCCTCCGTAACCCAATTGCCCACGCGCTCGCTGTCCTTCTCCCGGATCATCGGCCCCATACGCACCGACTCGTCCATCGGGTTGCCGGTCGTAAGCCGCTCCACCTGCTGTTTGAAAGCGTCGAGAAAATCCCCATAGATGCCGCCATGCGCGATGACGCGCTGTGTCGAGATACATACCTGCCCAGCGTTGGCATAGCCGGTGGCTGCGGCGGCGGCCGCCGCCTTTTCCGGATCGGCGTCGGGCATGACGATAAACGGTGCGTTGGACCCCAACTCCATCGTAACCCGCTTGATCCCCGCCATGTGACTGATATGGTCGCCGATGTCGCGGCTGCCGGTAAACGTAATCTTGCGCACCCTCGGATCGCTGCACAACCGATCACCGACAACGCATCCGGGGCCGGTGAGACACTGAAGCGCCTCTGGCGGAACCCCCGCATCCAGCATGATTTCCACAAGTTTGAGCGCCGATAGCGGGGTATCGGTCGCGGGTTTGACGATGATCGCATTTCCTGCGGCCAGCGCAGGGCCGACCTTGTGACACACCAAATGCAGCGGAAAGTTGAACGGGCTGATCCCTACCACGACCCCGCACGGAACACGCAAGGTAAACCCCAACTTGTTTTGCACACCGGGCGCGCCTTCCAGTGGAATGACCTCGCCGTAAAGCCGTTTAGCTTCCTCTGCCGAAAGCGCGATAATCTCCGCCGCGCGCCGCGCCTCGATACGACCCTCAGCGATGATCTTGCCTTCCTCGAGCGTGATGGTTCGCGCCAAATCCTCTGTGCGCTGTAGCATGATCTCGTACGCCCGATGCAGGATTTCATATCGCTGATAACCCGTCAGGGCCGCCATGACCCGCGCACCGCGTACCGCCGTCTCCAACGCCTTCTCCACATCGCCCGCATCCCCGGTCGGTACGGTATCCACCACCGAACCGTCAAACGGATTGCGAACCTCGATCTTTTCGGATTTGTCCACCCACGCTCCGCCGATGTGCATCTTCATGACCGTCATCTCCTACAGATAAAGGTTAAAAACCCCTTGCGCCACTTCTTTACTCTACGGTACTCATTACCGTTCGGACCGTCGATGACGGCTAATATATGCAGTGCCGTCAAGCGGGTGCTATCCTTTTTCGAGTGCCATATTTCTAATCCGAACACCCTGACCAACGTTTGAAGCGATATTTTCTTTTATCTTTCCACATCCACTAAAGAAAGGAAGGCCCATGCTGATCGACAATCTGCGCGGCAACTACCGTTTTCTTTCCGGTATCGCGCCCTATTCGTGCGGAGTGACGGCCATGCCCGGCCATGAAATCGTGCGTGTGGCTTTTCGTCGCCCGGAGCCGTACCGAGCCGGTTTTGAGCGGATCGCACGGTATCTCGAAGCGACGGGAAGACCGTGGCAAGCGTTGTGTGGTATCGAACTGCGTCTACCCGCACCGCTTTCCTTTGAAGGATTTATCGTCTTTAACGCCGAATACCGAAAACTGCTCGCCGCATGGGATTTGCTGATCGGCGACGCCAATCCCGTAGCACGGACCAACATCGCCCCGGCGGTCGCCCCCCCTGCGGAACCCGCGCTCTACGCCTTCTCCTGCACCGTTCCGGCAAACGATGCGCCACCGTCGTTTGTCGTTGCGGGCGCGGGCGATCTGTACGATCAGGCGGACCTCACCGGTCGCGCGGTGGTGCGTCCCGGCAAAACTTCCGCCCACGCACTTAGGGAAAAGGCCGGCGTGGTAATCGATACCATGCACGAGCGGCTTACCGGGCTGGAAATGGACTGGCCCGCCGTCACCGCCATCGACGTATATACGATATATCCCGTCCACCCCGTGCTGTTCGACACCCTATTCGCCCGAATCGGAGACACGGCCATGCACGGAATTCATTGGCATTTCGGCCACCCTCCCATCGACGCCCTGATTTTCGAGATGGACGTGCGCGGTGTTCGCCGGGAGGAGTGGATATGAGCCTTACACCCGCCCAGCGGTATTTTTACGATGTAAACGGCTATGTGCTGCTAAAAAATTTGTTTACCCGCGACCAGTGCCGCCGGTTTGTCGAAATCGCGGATCGGATGGATGCGGAAGATACCTGCGCCTACAAACACGACGGCTATCCCAAACGCCCGACGCTGACGGTGTTGTCGCGGTGCGCGTGGTACGATCCGCATCTGTTGGACACCGCCCGCCACCCCGCCGTCCTGCCCGTCATCGAAGAGGTGACCGGCGGCGAGGAGCGGCTGGAGGAACACCAGTATCTGATCAACTACCCCGACCCGGCGGGCTACGATCCCGATCTGCCCATCGGCAACCTTGCATGGCATCGCGCGCTCGGCGCGGCATGGGGTGGGTTTCGGGTGGACGGTCGTTATCACTGTTTTGTCAACAAGGCGCTGATCTATCTGACTGACAACAGCCCGAACGACGGATCGGGCACATGGGTCGTGCCGGGCAGTCACCGCATGGACACGCCTACACCAGCGCTGTGCGCGTTTCTCGACGCTTCACTATGCCGCCAGATCGAAGCCGACACCGGTGACGTGCTGATCCTGAGCGAGACGCTCGTTCACTCCGTGCCACGTCTCAAACCCGGCGCATCGCCTCGCTATTCGCTTGTCTATGGCTATTCGGTTCCGTTTATGCAGACATGGAACCGCTACGACCCGCCGACGGAACTACTCGACTGCGTAACCCCCGAACAGCGACGTTTTCTTACCGGAGAGGTGCGTTACGCCTACAGGACAAACGATAAGTAATACCCATCGCCTCTTTGTATCTCATACGTAACCCATCTCGAAACAAGAGATTACGCCCATAATCATTGCCAACTGTCCATTGTCAATTGACATATTGCAGGAACCATTTGCGCGAAAAATCGTTTTACGGGATGTTCGTCGCTGTCCTGTTCCACATCGTTTTCAAGGAGTGTAGATGTCTCTTGTTCCCCTTTTGCTTTTTCTTATTCTCGCCCCCCTGAACACCCATGCCGCTACGCTAAGCGGGTTTGTCACGGACGCCTCCAACGGCGAGACACTGCCCTATGCCAGCGTCCGCATCGAAGGAACCGCGCTCGGTGTGTTTAGCAACAACAACGGCTATTATGCCTTTAAGTACATCCCCGCCGGAACCGTTACTATCGTCGTTACCTATATCGGTTACGAGTCCCGCCGCGAAACCGTCGTCCTTGTCGGTGACGAAGCCCGCCGCCTCGACATCGCGCTCCGTTCCAGAGTCATCGACATCGAAGAAACCGTGGTGGAGGCCGATCGCTACAAGGAAGAAAAACTCGTCCAGCCCGGTTTTCTCAACCTACAGGCGGCCACCCTGCGCGATCTTCCTTCGCTTGGCGAATCCGACCTGCTCCGGGGGCTTCAGCTTCTTCCGGGGATAAAAGCGTCATCCGACATCAGCAGCGGGCTGTATATCCGGGGAGGCGGTCCGGACCAGACACAAATTCTGCTCGACCAGATCCCGCTATACAACCCGTCGCACGCCTTTGGATTTTTTTCGACGTTCAACCCCGACGCCATCAAAGACCTGAGTCTGCACAAGGGGGCCTATCCCGCGCAGTATGGCGGCAACCTCGGCGCCGTGCTCGACGTGACCAACCGTGACGGCAACCGCAACCGGATACAGGGAACCGGCGGCATCAGTGTCATCGTGGGGCGCATGACACTCGAAGGACCGGTGTACAAAGGTTCGTGGATGGTCTCCGGCAGACGAACGTATTTAGAACCGATTTTAAATGCCATACGGTCCAAATCCACCGAAATCCCCAACTACTACTTCTACGACCTCAACACCAAGATCAGTCAGGAGTTGAGCCGATCGGACAAGTTGGTGATCAGCGGGTATTTCGGACGCGACGACCTCGACTTCGATCTCGACACGGGCAGTTTTGTCCGTGTCCGGTGGGGCAACGCCGCTGTAACCGGCAAATGGACCCACGTCTTTTCTCCCACACTGTTTGGCAACTTTCTTGTGGCCAGCAGTTCGTATGTCAGCCGCACATCGCTCAGCTTTTTCGAAACCCCGTTTCTGTTTCGCAACTCCATCCGTGATATTTCGGTCAAGGGAGATCTTGACTATTTCGCCGGGGCGAAACACACCCTTAACGCAGGGTTTCGAGCAACACGGTATGACTTTTCCTTCCAGCAAGCGTTTAACCAACAGGAACAACTCGATCTCACGCGCCAACCGTATCTGTTCTCGCTCTACGCGCAAGACCTGTGGCAGGCACTTCCGGTGACAACGGTCCGCATGGGACTGCGCGTCACGCATTTTACCGAACGCAAAACCGTCGATATCGAACCGCGTTTGTCGGTCAGCCACTATCTGACCGAAAATCTGCGTGTCAAGACGGCGGCGGGGGTGTACCACCAGTATCTTCAGCTTATCACGACCGAAGGGTTTAGCGGCGGCGACTTCTGGGTTCCACTCGACAGCACGGTCACACCCGGCAGGTCGTGGCAGACCGTGACGGGGCTGGAATGGGAACCCTCGGAGCGATATTCGGCGTCAATAGAGGGCTATTATACGGGATTAAGCCATCTTGTGATGCTTGATAACACCACGACGGTGGATGGTGCTTCCACTCGGTCGAAAGACATATTCAAAACCGATGGCAAAGGGTATGCGTCGGGTGTGGAACTGTTTCTCCAGCGCCGCACCGGCGCCGTCACCGGATGGATCGGCTATACGCTCGGATTGACCCGACGGAAATTTGCCGGTCTCAACGGGGGGAAGGCATTTCCGCCCAAATACGATCGTCGCCATGATGTGACCTTTGTCGCCAAATACCGACGGGGGAAATGGACGTTTGGCACGGATTTTATATATGGAACGGGACAGGCGTTTACCCCTGCCGCGGCCCGCTATACCCTGCGGTCTCCTGCTACCGGGGTCGAGGAGGATTATATACTACCTGCCGAACGCAACAGCGCACGACTTCTGCCCTATCACCGGCTTGATCTCAACATCACGAGAGATTTCAAGTTATTTGGACACAACGCGCAGTGGTTTGTCCAAGTGTTCAACGTGTACAGTCGGCGCAACGAATGGTTTGTCCAGTACAACACCGACGATCCGGCAACCGCGCCCGAAGTGGTCAAAATGCTGCCCGTCATTCCCACGTTGGGAGTCAATTATTCATTTTAGATTTTGGGTTAGGCTATCAGAGGAGTGTCCCTTTATGCGTCTTTTCGTCCTGTGGTCGTTCGGTCTCATGTTTCTCTCCTGTTCCGTCACCCGAGAACCCGGATCGCTGTTTGGCCCCGCCGATCAGCACACCCCTGTCATTGACGCGCTTCTGATCGTGGACCGCCCGATGCCGGACATTTTTGTGCGCCAGACCCTGTCACCGGCCGTAACCTACACTCGAGAGGCGGCTGCCGTACATGGGGCGGAAGTCACACTCTACCAAGACGCCGCCGAATATCGGTTTGTCGATGCCGGCGACACGCTGGGGCGCTATACACCGCCATCCGGCGCTCCGCCGATCCGACCCGAAACCGAGTACCGACTCCGGGTACGGATCGGCACAAAGGAGGTAAACGCCCGCACCCTGACTCCGTCTCGTTTCGAACTCGAAGAAAATGTGTTGATCGACAAAAAAACGCTCCAACCGATCCGACAACTCAAATCGTTCCGGGATACGCCTTCGGAAGTATTTACCGCCCCCGAAAATCAGGTGCGCTATCAGGAGCATCTGCTCGAAACCCACTTCCAGCCCGTTGGGGTAAAAGGTTATCAGGTGGGCGTGCTCAGCCTCGATATCGGAAGCGAATACGTCATCGAGGGCGACTTTTTAGATGAAGAGGATTTCGAAGATTTCGAACGATACGGGAGTTCTCCGGCGTTCGAGGCGGCCGATGGAAAACTCCGTCTGCCTTGGTTTGCCATCTACTACGCAGGTCGCCATATCCTGCGGATTTATGCGGTAGACGACAATTGGTTTGACTTTATTCGGACCGGTCCCGAACAACCCGAAGGACTGGGCAACCTTGCGGGTGACAATTTAGAACGCCCTATTTTTCACGTAGATGGGGGTATTGGGCTATTTGGTTCGGCGTCGGTGGATTCGCTGGGGTTTGTCGTGCTACCGAAGGCGGGAAACTAACGGGGAGCGGCGAGAATCTGCTTCCGCAGGCCACCACAACCCCAACGGTCGGCGTGAAACTTCCCGCAGCCATTGCGCAGCAATCGAAGCCTCTTCACGCTTCTACCTGAGGGGTAAACGAGCTGTTCTGGTCATGACCGTGTTAATCCCCGAATTTCCACAACCGCAACGCTGTTTTACCAAGCACCCATTCTAAGTCGTCTTTTGAAAAAAACGTCATTTCGTCACGTACGACGGCCAACGTCTGTCCGTATACCGCACGTCCGAGACACACGGGCCAGTCAGTGCCCCACATGATCCGGTCTGCGCCAAACGTATCGTATACGCGGTGGACCATGTCGTGTGTATCACGCCATGGATATTCCTGTTTCGAGATGGACCATGTATGGCTGATTTTTACAAATACGCGCGGGTAGCGGGCAAGATCGAGCAGTTTCTGCACACCTTCGGCATCGTCAGGATGCGCATCGGCCATGTGATCCACACATACGTCGAGGTCCGGAAAACGGTCCAATAGCCGAGAAAGATCGGGTAGACGCCCGGGTTGCGTGAGCAAGAGCAGAGGTATTTTAAGGTCGGTCGCGCGCTGAAAAACAAACGGCATCAGCGGTCCCTTGAACCAGTCGCCGGACGGATCGGCTCCCGGAGACAATCGCACCCCTTGAAACCCATGTTCCTCAACCCATTGGCTCAGATGATCCGGAGCCGCCGGATCGTGTGGATTGATACGGCACACGCCCGTAAATCGGTCCGGGTACGTCTTCATGGCGTGCGCCGTATACGAGTTGTCCCACCGGTAATGGATCACCTGTACCAGCACAGTTTTTTCGACACCGTACCGGTTCATGTGGTCCAGCAGCATTTCGGCGGTGCGGTTGTCCGTCGGGGGACTCGTATTCTCCGCAGGCCAAGGAAATTTCGGATCGTTGATCCAGATATGTACGTGCGGATCGATGATACGCATGGTGGATATCCTTTATGGAGTGGTTGCGCTAAACCAAGCCGAGTCTAATGCGCTTTGCGTGTTGCAAGGAAAATATACTGAACACAGTCACTATTGGGGATGCTCTGACGATCTTATCCGTTTGTCAGGCTCATGGCTCAGCAGGCTCACCGCGGACGGCCTCACCTAATCATCTTTTCTATCCGTGCTCAGTATAATGCCATGCACAACTTAACTCAACGGCTTCTTAGCAACACTTGCAAGGGAGATGATCTACCTCTGCCACCGGAAGGAACAAGCCCCGCACCGGACAGATTTTCCACCGAAAGAACCATAATTTCCTTTGCTTTCGAAAAAAAATCCACATCTTACCGTCTACTACGAACGACCTCCTTCCGGAGATATTCCTATGCGCTCATATTCCAGTCTGCCAAGCGACGCGGTGTGAGCCGGATCCTGCTCATAGACGCCGTATTGCGCGCGGGATTGTGCGAGGATCGGGAAAGTGCCAGAAATCTTATCCTCTCGGGTGGTATTTTAGTCAACGGTCACCCCGCGACACGCCCTGCTGCACCCATCGGAAAAGACGTACGGATCGTGCGGATCAAGACCGAAAAACCGGTAAGCCGAGCCGGACGGAAACTGGAGCATGCGCTGGACTTGTGGGCCATTTCGGTTGTCGGTCGTGTGGTTGTAGATGTAGGGTCCGCCTCCGGCGGGTTTACCGAATGTCTACTCCAGCGTGGTGCAACACGTGTGTACGCCATGGAAAGCGGTGTGGGACAACTGGCATGGAAACTGCGCCAAAACTCTCGCGTGGTTGTCATGGAAAATACCAATGTCCTGTACACGGCCTCGCTTCCCGAACCCGTGTCGCTCGCCGTCATTGACATCTCGTGGACGCCGATGCGACAGGCACTTCCGGTGGTCGGCGACTGGATGCCCGAAAAAGGCGAGGCAATCGTCCTGCTCAAACCCAACTATGAATTGCAAGACCCCGGAAAACTGACGGACGGCGTGCTTTTGGAGGAAAATATCCGCCAGCGGGTGGTAGACGATTTTATCGCATTTGCCAACCGGACCGGTTGGGACGTAACCGGCGCTGCCCCGTCACCTATTACCGGGGACGGGGGCAATGTGGAATGGCTGATCCGGTTGTTGCGCTGTCCTCTTTTTGATGGCACGGCGTTTGCTACAAAAAACGACAACCACGTCTCCTGATTTCAACCACATCTGGTCAGATATCTTTTTTATTCTTCTATAAAACCCATCGGAGTATATCGTGCGCGAAGCGCTGTTTCAACCGACGACGTTTTCCGATTCTTCCGTTTCGGAAAAGGATACGGACAAACGGCAAAAAATGCCCAGAATCCTCAAAGGGGGCGGGCACGTTTTGCCGTCGGCTCGTTTTTCCCCCGAACCTATCGCCGCTTCCGTCGCCGGCCACGAGATCGCCGCACCGCGCGTCCGACTTCTCAAAAAGGGCGATATCGTGGAAGGGGTGGAAGTGACCTGTGTCTGCGGACAGGCGCATACCCTTGCCTTTGACTATTACCGTGTCATGGAATGACTTGTTTTGATCGATAAGGAAAGGGATGGTTATGTCTTCCAATATACTGATCGTCGACGACGAACCCTCGATGCGCAGTTTTCTGTGCGAATCGCTCCACCAGATGGAGCGCGGGTTTAGCGTAGACACGGCTTGCGACGGTCGAGAAGCACTGAACAAACTGGCAGACACGCCCTACGATCTTGTTTTTTCCGATTATATGATGCCGGATGTAAACGGTATCGAACTGCTCCGCCAGGTGGGTTCGCGCAAACTGGAGTGCGGGGTGATCATGATGACGGCTTACCGTTCCATCGACAATGCCGTTGAGGCGATGAGGCTGGGGGCCGTCGACTATATCATGAAACCCTTTACCATAGGCTACATCGAGGACGGATCGAGCGAGCACTAGACCGGCACACTGACGATTCAGCGGTGCCGACAGGCGCTGAGGCTTCTGTAGCAGGGCTTCACGATATGATCGGCTCCAGCGAGGCGATGCCGCGGATTTTCGACCTGATCCGGATGGTTGCCCCCAGCCGAGCAACGATACTGGTCTCCGGCGAAAATGGAACCGGCAAGGAACTTGTCGCCCGCGCCGCCCATTTTCTCAGCGAACGGCGCAACGTTCCGTTTATCAAAATCAACTGTGCGGCCACGCCCGAACACCTTGTCGAGAGCGAACTTTTTGGTTATGAAAAAGGGGCGTTTACCGGCGCGATCCGTCAACACCGCGGTAAGTTCGAACTGGCCCATGGCGGCACCCTATTGCTCGACGAGATCAGTGAGATGGCACTGCTGCTTCAGGCCAAACTCCTGCGGGTGCTTCAAGAACGCGAAATAGAACGATTGGGCGGACGCTCGCCTATCCCGGTAGATGCGCGTATCGTTGCCACCACCAACCGACGTCTCCAGAACGAGGTAAAAGAAGGGCGTTTCCGAGAAGACCTTTACTACCGCCTCAAGGTCGTTCCGGTCCATCTGCCGCCGTTGCGTGACCGACGGTCCGATCGCGCCCTTCGTACAACAGGATGCGCTCAGCGAAATTGGCAACGTAATATGCGGCAACGTGCTGCCCATCCTTGCCGGGACCAAAGCCGTTTTCGACATAGACGGTCCGGTCCCGATACACGATCCGATTTCCGGAGCGCCTCCGTTTCCGCCCGTGGTATCCTTTACCGTGGGTCTTGAAAACGGTTATGCGGAAGTGACCGTCTACATAGCGCCCACCTGATCCGGCGTACCCCCCAACTTCTTTCTTGTCTTTGCCCCATCCCCGTTTTACCTTTGCCACGTATACCCCGTCCGGCCTTTGGTCGTGCGCGGTCTGTCTATAGCCGTCGATCACTTCTGAAAAGGGAGATGCATGCAATACGGTCGTATTCAAGGTCTGGACAAACCCGTGTCGCGTCTCGTGCAAGGTACGATCATGCTGACCGCACGGGATATGGACTACAGTTTCGATCTGCTGGACCGCGTGTTCGAAGCCGGGATCAACACATTCGATACAGGGCACATTTACGGCAACGGCGATGGCGAGCGCGTGCTGGGGCGATGGATACGCGAACGCGGCGTGCGAGACCGGGTCGTCATCCTTTCCAAAGGGTGTCATCACAATCAGGATCGCGAGCGGGTCACACCGTACGACATCGGCGCGGATCTGCACGACTCGCTGGCACGTTTTCAGGTGGACTCGGTCGATTTGTATGTGTTACATCGAGACGATCCGTCCAAACCTGTCGGACCGATCATGGAGACGCTCAACGGCTATATAATAGAGGGCAAGATCGGGGTGATCGGTGGGTCGAACTGGTCGCATCTTCGCATCGAAGAGGCCAACCAGTATGCGGCGCAACAAGGGTTGAGTCCTTTTACGGTAAGCAGTCCGAACTTCAGCCTTGCCGATCAGGCCGAACCGCCATGGGCCAACTGTATCAGCGTCAGTGGGCCGGCCGGCGCCGAGGCGCGGGCGTGGTATCTGCGCAACCGGATGCCGCTTTTTACGTGGTCCAGTCTGGCCAATGGGTTCTTCTCCGGGAGGCTCACCCGCGGGAATTTCGAGTCGGTCAAAGACCAACTGGATGCCAGCACGATCCGTTCGTACTGTACCGAAGACAATTTCCGGCGGTTAGACCGGGTGGAACAGCTTGCTTTGGAAAAGGGGTTGGCGGTTCCGCAGGTAGCGTTGGCCTACGTGCTGTGCCAGTCGGTGGAGATTTTTGCGCTGGTGGGCGCGCACAGCGGCGAGGAGGTAGCGGCTAACGCGCAGGCGCTCGATCTTCTTTTGACATCGACCGAACAGGAGTGGCTCGACCTGAAACGCGAGAACCGATAGGCAATTTTTCTCTTGCGCCGAAAGAGGGGTCTCCGTACATTAGGAGACCGTATT
>Ga0194132_10008403_pt1 | contig 14776 bp, 15 predicted proteins | sample TA2KigOf80mmetaG_FD_148612 | JGI IMG/M metagenome (GOLD analysis project Ga0194132, IMG submission 148612) | Freshwater microbial communities from Lake Tanganyika, Tanzania - TA2015054 Kigoma Offshore 80m | ecosystem: Environmental > Aquatic > Freshwater > Lake | place: Tanzania: Lake... | reverse complement strand
CAGACAAGGCCTTTGAACAAGCCAGCGCCCATACCCTGCCCGTCACCAAGGCACTACAGAACTTGCGCGCCGCTGGCATGCGCATGGTGTCTTCCAGCAGTGAAGTCCTGTTTCTGGAGAGCCTTGCCGACGACCGACGCGCCAGTCCACGAGAGCGCGATCACGCCCGACGAGAAATTGCCAAGGAAGCCCGTCTGGTCAGAGATGCTGACCGGGAGTACGACCACGCGCTGGGGCGCTACAAGACCCTCTCTCTAGCCGACGGAAACTTCGACGCCCTGACGCTGCAAGAAATCACTCGCGTCGGCGACACCCTTCAAATCAGCGCCCGCAGCTTGCGGACCGCGGCGGCTCAGAGTGGGAACGTCGCCGAGCTGCTGGAACTCAAAGAGGAGTTCGAAGCATCTGAGATGCGCTTTCTGCGACAGATCGACGCGGCACTGGCGCGCGAAGAGTTGCGCATCAACGGCATCATCGAGACCAGCACTGCCGAGCTGGCGGAGACCCGCCGGCACTACGGCGCTCTGGCAATCTTTCTGGTAGCCAGCGTCGTGCTGGTGGCGTTTGCCGCCACCTGGTCCATCACCCGGCCGCTTGCGGGACTCATCGAGCGCGTGGCGCATCTGGAAACACGCAAGCAAATTGCCAAGGAATCACCTGACACGCTGGTGCCGCGGCTCGTCATCGAGAATCACAGCGAGGTGGCTGAGTTGCATGTGGCCTTCGACGCCATGGAGCAGCGCCTGGAAGAATCGCGCGCACGCCTCAAGGATCATCAAGACGACCTGGCGAACCAGGTCGCACTGCGCACCCGCGATCTGCGAGACGCCTTGAAGCGCGCCGAGGCACTGGCGGGCGAAGCTCGCGCCGCCAGCGACGCCAAAGCGGCTTTCCTCGCAAACATGAGTCATGAAATCCGCACACCGCTCAACGGTGTGCTCGGTACCGCGGAGCTGCTGTCGCACACCGAGCTCAATACCCACCAACATGAGCTGGTGCACACCATTACGCGCTCGGGAGACAACCTGTTGCGCATCATCAATGACATCCTGGACTTCTCCAAAATCGATGCTGGTCGCCTTGACCTAGAATACGCGCCCTTCTCGCCCGGTGCCACGCTGGAAGAGGTCGCGCGGCTTCTGGCCCCTGGCGCACTCGCCAAGGGGGTGGAGTTCATCGCCCACTTGGCACCCGATGCATACCGCGGCATGCTGGGCGACAGCGGCAGGATCCGGCAGATCGTCATGAATCTGACTTCCAATGCCATCAAGTTCACCGAGCGCGGCGAAGTCAGATTGAGCGCGCGGACCGCCTCGCATTCGACCGGCAAGCGACTGATCATTGAGATCGCCGACACCAGCATCGGCATGGACGAGGAAGTCACGCAGCCGCTGTTTCAATCCTTTTCGCAGGCCGATGCCTCCACCACGCGTCGCTTCGGCGGCACGGGACTGGGGCTGGTGATCTCGCGCCAACTCGCCGAACTCACGCACGGCACCCTGGCGGTGCGCAGCGTCGCCGGGGCGGGCTCTGTTTTTACCCTGGAATTGCAGCTGACCCCCGACGCTCAATTCAACGAGGGGGACGCCCAACGCCTCGCTGCCGCCGAGGTGTTGCTATACCAGTCGCATCCGCTGGCCCGCCAGGAAAGCGCGGCGCTCCTACGCGATCTGGGCATGCGAGTGGAAGCCGCCAGCGGCTTGCAGGAGGCGGCGGAAATCGCCCATCGCCGCACGTTCGCCATCGTCATGGCCGAGGATCTGGACAGCGAGGCTGGATTGCGCCTGAGCACGCTGGCCATGCAAGCGGGTGCGGAACTGGTGCCGGTAGGCAGCTTCCATCCCTCAGCCGAGGGAAAATTGTCCGAACGCATTCGCTTCCGGATAAGCAAACCCGTCCTGCGGTCGCAGCTCAAGACCTACTTCCAGCAACGCGAGCAGCGCCAAAGCGAGGAGGGAGAGAACGCTCGCGGCGTCAAGCCTATTGCCGCCCTGCCCAACACCAAGGATGTCACCATCCTGGTGGTCGAGGACAACCCGGTCAATCGCATGGTCGCCACGCAGATGTTGCGCCGCCTCGGGATTCGGTCGCAGGCCGTCACCAACGGCACCGAAGCGGTCGCCGCCACCGCCACGGACGAGTTCGCGTTGGTGCTGATGGATTGCCAGATGCCTGAGATGGACGGCTCCGAAGCCACTCGCGCCATCCGCGCACGCGAGGCGAGTGAAGGCCGCCAGCGGCTACCCATCATCGCACTCACCGCCAATGCGCTGAAAGGCGACCGCGAACGCACGTTGGAGGCGGGTATGGACGACTACCTGTCCAAGCCGGTCAATCTGGAAGCGTTGCGTGCCACGCTATCGAAGTGGCTGGTGCCTGCCGCGGAGGCCGGTGCCACGGCGGACTAGTTCAGCCGGGCCGCGCTCTGTCGCAGTTCGATAACGCGTGCGTAGACATCGTCCACGTCATCCGCCGCGGGCTGCAGTTTGAGATAGCGTTCCAGATCGGAGAGCGCAGCGCGGAAACACTCCATGCGTTGAAATAACAACCCGCGATCTCGCACTTCCTCCGGCGCCTCGGGATTGAGCACCATCAACCACTCCACCACGCTCATGGCGGTCTCATCCATCTCCTTGCGCATATAGATCGCCTTCAGATTGCGCAGCATGCGCGCCAGGATGTCGCGCTTGTCCGCCGCCACCAGCAAGCCGGCGACGATGGCGCGCGACACCTCGCCGCCGCGTGCATCGCGCAATCTCTTCTGCAAATCCGCCATGGAGGGCGAGGCACCGCCGGCGTAGGGATCCAGCACGACCATGCCTTGATTGAGCCGGCACTTGACCAGGAAATGTCCCGGGAATGACACCCCACGCAGCGGCAACCCGATACGACGGCCGATCTCCATGTACACCAGACTCAGGGTGATGGGGATGCCCTTGCGCCGGTCGATGACTTCATTAAGGAAACTGTTGCGCGGGTCGTAGTAGTCCTGCCGGTTGGGACCGAAACCCATCTCCTGAAACAGGAACTGGTTGAGCGCGCCGATGCGCAACGAAGCGTTGGCGTCCGGGGCGAGTCGTTTGCCCAGGGTGGCGGCGAGAAACTCCAGCTCGCTGACGTAGCGCTCGACATCGACGCTGGCATCGCGCCCCTTTGCGATCAGCAGCGCGGCGCGCGCCAGATCCAGTTCATCGTCGGTAAGCCGGGCCAGCTTTTCGAACTGCGCGAGAGCGGATTCGTTGGCCGTCACGATCACCGGGCGAGCGCGCTACTTGGTCTGCGTAACGGGAGGCAGAAACAACGCCGGCACTTGCGCCCGACGCGCCGCTGGCCTCACCAAACTCGCTGTCGGCGTCCGGACTAGGCGCGGAGGTGAGGCCACCAGCACAGCCGTATCGTGCACCGCCGCAGGTGCCACTTTGGTGGGCGACTGCCTGTACAGATCGCTCTGGTCCGACACGCTGAGCGGCGATTTCAGCAGCTTCTCGATGTCACGCAGGGACTCCGCATCGCTGGGCGCCACCAGCGAGATCGCTTCGCCCTCGGCGCCGGCGCGCCCGGTACGGCCCACGCGATGGATGTAGTCCTCGGCGTTGGGCGGCAACTCGAAATTGATCACCAGTGGCAGTTGCTCGATATCCAATCCACGTGCCGCGATGTCGGTGGCCACCAGCACATTCACCCGCCCGGCCTTGAACTCACCGAGCGCATGGATACGCTCCTGCTGCGATTTGTCGCTATGCAAGGCGGCACAGGAGAAACCCTCCTGCCCGAGAAACCGCTCCAGACGATTGGCCATCTGCCGCGTGCTGGTGAACACCAGCACTTGCGACACATCACGCGCCCGTAGCAGAAAACTCAGACACTCGCGTTTGCGGCCTTCACTCACCTTGTACGCACGATGACTGACCAATTCCGCAATGGTGTTCTTGGCCGCAACTTGAATGCGTACGGGATCACGCAGGATCTGATTGGCCAGCCGCTTGATGTCGTCCGAAAAGGTGGCGGAGAACATCAGGTTCTGCCGCTTTTCAGGTAGAAGTGAGAGGATGCGTTTGATATCGAGCATGAAGCCCATGTCGAGCATGCGGTCGGCCTCATCGAGAATCAGCACCTCAACCTGCCCCAGGTTCACCGTCTTCTGCTGCACATGATCGAGTAGGCGTCCCGGTGTAGCCACCAGGAATTCGATACCGGCCTTGAGTTCCTTGATCTGCGGATCGATGCTCACGCCGCCAAATACCACCGCCGCCCGCAAGCCCGTGTACTTGCCGTAATCCCGCGCCGACTCGAACACCTGCAGCGCCAATTCACGCGTCGGGGTCAGCACCAGCACCCGCACCGGATGCCGCGCCGGCGACACGCTGGTATTGGCGTGCACCTTCATCCGCTGAAGCACCGGCAAAGTGAATGCGCCGGTCTTGCCGGTGCCCGTCTGTGCACTGGCCATCACATCCTTGACCTCAAGGATCACGGGAATGGCCTGAGCCTGCACCGGCGTGGCCTCGGAATACCCCTGTTCAACAATCGAACGAAGGATGCCCTCGTCCAAACCCAGCTCGGCAAACTTCATCGCTATAGATTTCCTTCCGGGAAACGCTGAGCCAGCACAACGGCGCGATCAGCATGACCATACTTCCAGTGAGTTACAAGGGGCGCGGCCCCCTTCCATCGCCTGTCCATCAGGTACCGCGCGGACATGCCCGCGCCATGCGGCATACAAGGGGCCGATCATACCTCAGTTCCGGCAACACTTTGGCCGGACGGGGTTTTCCGCTAGAATCGCCCGCGTTTTCGCCTCCCCGCGCCCCGGTAGCTCAGTGGATAGAGCAACCCCCTCCTAAGGGGTAGGTCGCACGTTCGATTCGTGTTCGGGGCGCCAATGATGTCAATGGGTTAGCTCTAGACCAGGAGATTCTGCTCGCCTTTCCATCGCACTTCCATCGCAATTGGAGGCGAGGAATGGCGTACATGAGGGAATTGGGAAGTGGCCGTTGGCAGGTCGTGGTGCGAAGGAAGGGACACAAGCCGGTATCGGACACCTTCCCCACCAAGGACAAGGCGAACCAGTGGGCCAGGGCTATTGAGTCCCAAATGGACCGAGGCATGTTTGTGGACCGGTCTGAAGCAGAGCGGACAACTGTCGCCGACCTGATAGATCGGTACCTGAAGGAAGTCACCCCGACGAAGAAGTCAGCCAAAAATGAGGCTCAGCGCCTGTTGCAACTCCGGAAGCGTTTCGGGGCTTTCTCTGCTGCATCCCTGCGCAGTACGCATATCACCCAGTACCGCGACCAGCGGCTAGCGGCCGGTCTGTCTGGCGGCACTGTGATTAAGGAACTGAATTCCCTGTCCGTCCTCCTGGACACTGCCATCAAGGATTGGGACTTGCCCCTGACCAGCAATGTAGCCAAGCTCGTCCGCCGTCCCAGACAACCACGAGGGCGTGACCGCCGACTTATGGCAGGCGAGGAAGCACGGCTTCTGGCCGCGTGCGATCGGTGCCGGTCTGCGATGCTTGGAGGTATCGTCCGTCTCGCCCTCGAAACCGGAATGCGGATGGGCGAACTCCTGACCCTATCCTGGCCGCATATTGACTTGCAAAATCGGGTTGCGCACCTCCCAGATACGAAGACCGACGAAAGTCGGAACGTTCCGCTGAGCACTCGGGCTGTAGCCGTCCTGCAGGCTCTACCGCGCCACATAACGAACCCAAGGACTTTCTGGTGCTGGAACCGGTCCGACAGCCTGGAGAACGTCTGGCGGCGAGTTGTACAGGCTGCTGATCTCCAGGACCTGAAATTTCATGACCTGCGGCACGAGGCGGTGTCCCGCCTCTTTGAACTAGGCCTGAATCCGATGGAAGTCGCGGCAATCAGCGGTCACAAGACTCTGCAAATGCTGAAGCGATATACACATCTACGCGCGTCCGACCTCGCTAAGCGGTTGGCGTAACCTCGCCGAAAGCATCGGACTAGGCCGACGGGCCGAAAAGCGGGAAACCTTCGCCTGCCTGTCCGATGCCCTACTCGAAGGATGTACTGGAAGGTGTACATCATGACGCCGTCACCTATCGATTGGGCGTATTGGAAGAACCAACGTTTCGTTAAGGTCTGGGAAGCTGTTCTTCTGTCCGTTGGCATCAATCCCCGCGACGAAAAGCTGAATCTCGCTGACACTCTTGCCAACCATCGCGAGGTCAAGCGAAGGATGGAGAGAATGCTTTCCGACCTAAGCAAGCCGGATTTTTTCAGTGTCAAAAGGAAAGGACGTGCTCACCCCATTCGCTCCCGAGTCGACTTGAAGGAAGCCGCAGCGTGGTTTATCCAATCGCAGCCCCCACTGGAAGGTATTCCTCCGCATCTTGGCTACATTGGGGAACAGTACTTGTTGGCTCAGCAAGAAGCACGGAAGAAGCATAGCGGTCGATACACCCTGGAGGAAGCTGCAGAAAAGCTAGCGGCAGAAGCTGGAGAACGTCCGGAAGTGATTCTCCAAAAACTAAAGGCGGCCGCACTCAATGGCTCGTTGCCGGTCCATGAGCCCGGTAGAAATGCACGATATGAATACGGCCCCGGACAGGCTTCACAAGTGCACGAGTTCTACGAGGAAGCGTACTGGTCTGACCTCAACGAATGGCTGAACAAGCATGAGCCGCAAATTCAGTTTCGATTTCCAATCTCCACCGCGGAAGAGATGCTCACTGCCACCTCCCCTCCCCCCGTAGCAACGCCGCCCCTATCACGCCACGTTAGCCAGGAACTCGCAATCATGAACGCGATTCGAGGACTCGGCTTTGAACCTACGCAGTTACCCACACCCCACACCGGAAAACCTGGTGTGAAGGCTGCCGTCAAGAAGGGACTGAACTTCTCGGAGAGCGTATTCCAAAAGGCATGGGAGCGTCTTCGTTATAGCGGTCAAATAGCCAACAAATGAGTCTCCTCCCCCAAATTGGGGGACAGGGGGATACTTGCGGCGGAGGATACCTCCTCACCTTTAATGGCAAAGCTACGTGCTGCACTGCCAATTGTCGCAGAGGCACGTACCCCTACAAAGGAAATAGCGATGCCACATACTGCTGCCCACCTGCCTCCCTCACTTGCCAAAATTGCGGCTGGTCGAGACCATCTTAGTACCGCCGAGTTCGCCAGAGCGACAAACAAGGCCCCACAAACTATACGGCGCAACTACCACCTAACAGGGCAGTGCTACGGCATCCGCCCTCTAAAGATCGGTGGCGCCCTGTTGTGGCCCGTCTTGCCGACGGGTAGATTGCTTTCTGGGAGATCGAAATGATTGCGCCCGCTGGGAACCGTGGGGACGGAAGCGGGCGCATGGGACTGCGGGTGAATTCTATCCCACTAGCCCCTAGAACAACGACATTTCTAGGCACAAGGAACACACGGCACATTCGCGCCCTGCAAGCTTTGCTGAAAGCTCCCCAGCCCCGGGAACAACTCGACCGAGAAGCAGGATGCTCCAACAGCCCCCAACTAATCGCGCAGCTGCGTCAGAAGGGACTGGAGTTGCCTTGCGTTCGCGAGGAAGTCAAAGATCGAGATGGTTTCACTGTCTTTCGAGGTGTCTACTGCCTCAGCGACACAGATCGCCAAAGCATCCTTGCTTGGAGTGCGGGAGGATGTCATGCGAATTAGATATGCCAGAGGAACCAACATTCGAGACAATCTTCCAGCCAACCTTGAGGCCGATAGCTTCATCGAGTTCGCTCAATGTGTCCTAGCAGACAGAGGAACGGTCAAAGGCGATCAGTGGATATCTGCACCCTTCCAAAACGATGGCCGCCGATGCGCGAAGAATGCCCAACCCCGCGCTTTCTTGCCACTGGACTTCGACAAGGTAGCAGTGCACGTGCAGACAGACTTGCGCCAATTCTTGGGTCAATTTCAGGGCTTTGGATATTCGACCGCATCGTCAAAACCGGAGGCTCCTCGCGAGCGCGCAATCCTGGCCTTGTCGCGCGCAATCACTTCGGAGGAATGCCAAAGAATCGGTAGCGCAGTGTCTGCAAACCTTCTGGCAAAGTTTGGCGACTCCATCAAAGTCGACCACTCTGTCTTCCGGAACGAACAGCCTGTGTTCACGCCGCTGGAAGGGGCTGCAAGCTGGCAATTCGACGGCAAGGCGATTGAAGTCGACGAATACCTCTTAAGACCGTCGGTCGACCCCGGGAACCCGCGAATACCTGCCCCGCCGGAGCTTCGCATTGCCGAAGGGGGGCGCCACAGCGCTCTTCTAACCCGCGCGGCAAAGATGCGCGCAGACGGTGCCAGTGCCAAGGCAATCTTCGCGGCACTGGAGGCGGACAACCAGGAACTTTGTAGTCCTCCCCTGGAAGACCGAGAAGTCCTGGAAATCGCACAGTGGGTCTCCGGCAAGGCCCCTGGCACATCTACCGAAAAGTTCGTCAGATCGACCAAACCGTTGCCACTGCAATCAGTTGCGCCGACGATACTTTCCGGTGCGGACCTTATGGCCACCGGGAATGCACCCCCTGTCGAATGCGTCAAGGGCCGCATTCCCTCTGGCCTCGTGGTGGTCGCTGGTCGGCCGAAGTGCCGAAAATCCTGGCTGGCCTTACAGATTGCGCTTGCATGCGCCAGCGGGTCTGAGACCCTCGGAAACGTGGCGACCAAGGGCGAAGTGTTGGCATTGCTTCTCGAAGACAATGCGTTTCGGATGAGTCGTCGACTGGACTTCTTTGGCTTGACACCGGCCACCATGCCCCAGGGCCTCCACGCGGCCTTCTCGTGGCCTACAGGAGCCGCTGGCGTGGCCGCGATTGATGAGTGGCTCAAGCAGCACCCAACAACTCGGCTAGTCATAGTGGACGTTCTAGCGCGTTTTAGAGGCGCACGAGACAATCGGAGCCCTGCCTACGATCAGGACTACGCGGCGATGACCATGCTCCATAAGCTGACCGTAAGCTATCCTGGCCTGACCGTCATGGTCATTCACCATGTACGCAAGGGGGAGAGTGAGGACCCTGTCGAGGCTATTTCAGGCACCTATGCGATCTCCGGTGCAGCCGACGCCATGGTCATCTTCGCTCGGAGGCAAGACAAAGATCGATACCACGTCCACGTCACGGGTCGCGATTGGCAGTCGTTCGATTCGGACTTTCTCTGGGAGTTCTCGCGCGGAACTGGCTGGCGATGGCTTGGCACGCTCGATCAGAGTGTTACCGATCGGCAGGATGAAATTCTTTCGCTAGCCAAGGAAAAGGGGGTCACACCAAGTCAGGTCGCTAGGCACTTCGGGATAACGAAACAAGCTGCCGGGCAAGCGCTCAAGGCCTTAGAAGCCAAGGACAAGCTCTTCAACTCACGAGGCTTGTACAAGGTCACTGCGGCATTGACGGGCCCTGACCGCATTGACGACCAATGACGTGCTTGACGACCCTTACCCAAACTGCCTTGACGGACCTTGACGACCACACACACACCCTTGACGTGCCTTACGTGTCAGGCATGTCAAGGTGGGTCTATGGGCAGAAAGACCCCCCCCGGCACCGGCAGGGGGTAACCGTGAAATCGAAAAGAGTCCCAAGAATCCGAGACGACCCCGGTGTCGCCCTCATCCCCCGGTACCGAACGACTATGAGAACTTCCCAAAAACCACGACATCTCCCCGACAAGAAGACCACCGAAATCATTGACGGCGTGTCAGGATTGCTGGCCCCCACCCCTCGGCGAATCGACCTATCCTCGCTCAGGGACGTACGCCTGGAGTTGGCTGCCGTGTACCGCCTGATGGCCTCAAACGAAATTGAGTCCCAAGAGGGTACTCGAAGGGCGTATGTTCTGAAGACCATTCATGATGTCATCGTCTCTGCAGAGCTAGAGAGGCGAATCGTAGAGTTGGAGCGCGGGACCTCAAACGCTTTGAGTAAAACATCGCATCGAAACTAGGACAAGATGAAAGACCTTACTGCACGCATCTCGAAGTTGGAAATCGCAAGAAGTCGAGCTACCAATGGCGGCATCTTTCTCGTCTTCATTAAGAATGGGGAATCCGAGGAGTCCGCACTTCTGCGAACTCTCGACCAGTGGGGCTACAGTGGCCCTCCATTAAACAACGAGGGACGGCCATGCGTCGTCTACCTCACAATCGACGATGCCTCGGTCCTGTAAGGAAAGGTCCGGCACTTCGCATGCTTTGGTCTCTCCCCATTGCTGGGTAGTCTTCCCTAAGCAGCACCACGGTCCGAAGAAGTAGAGTTGTCTCGCAGTGCACTGGTCGCCGACTCTAAGACAAAGGGAGATAGACCGTGCGCTTGGCGATGCTTGATTCGTAACAATACGAGGGGCCACGCCAAGGCGGTAATGACGAGCAATGCGAGCGGCGTCGGCTCTGCGATGCCTGTTGGCGTCCACGTCGCGTAGGTTACATCCGGGCGCGTCGACGTATCTATCCATGAGCGGATATAGCCCCAGTAATCCAGCTCGGGGATGTCAATGGCCTCACGTGTGTTGGCCGAATGCGGCCCAATTACACCGCATTCCCCCTCTTCACAGTACACGTCGTCGAGTATCAAGACGTTGCACACGTCAGGATCGGAGCATCCTCGCGTCAACGCCGGTGAGGTGTCGAAGGGCCCTTTAGGCCCATCCAAGAAGACCTGGTCTATCAACGCGCGGGCTGCTTGACGTGCCTGAACGCGTTTCGACAGAAATGGCGGGGCGCAGTCTGGCGCGCCGTAGCTACTCGGGAACAGTGAAATGCAGGTGCCATCCACGAATTCAACTTCATAGAAAATCCCATTGACGAGGACATCGGAGGCGCCAGTCAAGATTCCATCCGTGACGTGCAAGACAGCAGCCTGAGTGCCGCCCAACTGGGCACCAAGGATTACTGCGCACTGAATCAAGAATCGTCTGATTGCTTGCCGCATGGGACCACCGTTACATCGGTGTAGGAGAATGAGTCTGGTGGTATCGTGTTACGTGGTTGAAACCAGCTCTCTTAGCAAAGACATGCTGGGCCGCGAGCCAAGTACTGGGCTGTCCGGTGGTGGCCACGCCGAGCGCCCCGCGCACCATTCACCGCCTACTCAGCGAACTGTTGTTAGCCTAGCGTGGTTACCCTAAAGCACTATTGATTTCGGTCAAGGCGCTGCAGGATTCTTCAAGTCAACCGCGTAATCGATGACCTTAGCAATACATGACGGTGAGAGGGAGTGCGATCAAAATACCTATGGCGGCCGGCGCGCGATACTTTGGGTCGCTTGTCTACCCGCTCCCAGGACGGGTTCATAGTAACCGTCCGGCAAACGCGTCTTGCCGGCATGAGGCGAATCGGCCTAGCCGCTCCTGACGCTATATCTACGTTGAAGAGCTTCTGGACCCATGTGTCACGTGAATATCGGTTATGCATCGCAATGAGTAGTTTCGAGGAGGCAAGTAGGCCTGTTCTCAACGAAGGCGACTGCCCTCATTCCTCCCATTGGGGGCAAAGACTCATCGCTGCTCATTGCCAGCACTGGCCATTTCTATTGGGTGACCGCAGCACACGTGCTCGCGAACGCAAAGGCAGACGTGAATTCACTGAGAATCTTTCCGTCCGACGGCCCGAGAATATCCTTACCGTTTGACGGGCAGGACACACTAGACAATGGTGTGACGGACGACGAAGACTACAAAGATGCGGCACCTGTCGAGATAGTTCTTTCCTGATTCATGCAGCTTTGAGCTGTATTTTTTCGTTGACCGTAGCGCCGGTGCCGGATTCATCGCGTTCCGGGTTGAGCTTCACGACATTGATGCGTGACCAGTCCCTTGTTTTGACGTGACCAGCGACGCGGGTTGCGTTTCAGGGCCTTGAGGTACACCGAATGACATTTGTCCAGCATCTGTTGGTCCAGTCCCTCATGACGTTACACAAGCATCACGTATCGAGTGTCGCTGTGCAGATGTTCATGGTTGTACCAGCGCAGGAATCGGCTTGCCCAGGCATTCACGCCAAGAGTGTGGTTCGCTCGCTGAATCAGGTTGTCGAGTGGCGGGGTAAACCCAAAGCGATTCGCAGGAACAACGGACCGGAGTACATTGGCAAGACGATGACTGAATGGGTCAGCAAGAACCGCGTGCGACTCGATTACACTCAACCTGGCAATCCAAAGCAGAACGCCTACGTCGAGAGATACAACCGGACCGTTCGCTACGATTGGCTGGGGCACTACCTGTTCGAGTCGATTGACGAGGCGCAGGACTACGCAACCAACTGGATGTGGACCTACAATCACGAGCGCTCATACATGGCACTCGTTGGCATCACCCCGAAGCAGAAGTTGGCAGCAGCAAGACTAGACTCTGCTTCTGGAGGCCACCAAGAAAGATGGGGGGGGTTACTGTTTTGGCCACCAGATTTACGACGATCGAGCTCGTTCACTTGCTCCACTGATATATCGCAGTGCGTTGGCCTAAAGGAGTCACTTTATCAATCGACAGATTCCGTTCTCGATGTAAAAGTCATGACCAGCCGCATTGAGACTACGCATTGTTCCGACAAGAGTGTACCCACCATCAAACAACCTAAAGAACCCGTTCATCTGCGCCCGAAAATCACGATCAAGTCCAGACTGTTGTCGCCTGTACTCCCCGACGCCGGTTTTTCCAGCAGAGAATTCTGCCTCTTCATCAGTTAGGCAATGCCACCAATATGCGAAGTCCACCCCAAGCACGGACTTCCTTGCCGTCTCTTCCCACATCCGACACCCCTCGCGGCCTGACGGCGACAATTTCTTCACTGTGATCGTGAAGTGTCGTTCACGTTCGTTTAATGGGATGGAGACCCCCAGTAGCTTGGTGCGGTCGTGAGGATCCTGACGATGCGCTATCTTCCCAAGTGCCATGCACGAGTGTCGGTCGTCTGCTAGAGCAGAATGGGTATCAGCGCATATGCCCAATACAGAAAAGGATATCCATCCCGCATGCGCGACGATCTTCCTCTTTGATCTTTCCGCTGCCAAGAGAACTGTCATGCTGCGGCCTAGGAACGCGGTGAACGTCATTTTATACCTCGTCTTCCTTTACCGGAAGACGTCAGGCGGAGAGAATTCATCGCTACATCGACAGAATCAATGTGCGGACGGAAGTACTGCACAACTGCTTGAACGCAATTTTCTTCTCGGTCCTGACAGACCACCTTCAAAGCATCCAACTGGACATGGTGATGCTAGGAACAATTTACGCATCACGATTCGCATTGCATTCGTATCCAGGACGGACTTTTCGCAAGACGTTGTTTCGAATATTAACCAGCAGCCTGGTCGCATCGTGATTTCGAATCGCCAACGGCATCAAGTACACCTGCACTCCTTCTGCCGAGAAGCCAAGATGTTTGCCATACACGAGAAGCGGAGCGCCTCCGCATCTCAAGTCCCCTTTCCGTGGCTGCGGTCTCCCAACTGCAACGCAAACATCTTCCGCCACGAACCACGGAGCGCCCTTCCTATCAAAGTCGTATCGAACTTTATGCTCTCCGCCATCTGTGAAGAGGACTCCTCCATGCCACTTCGGCATCGCGGGCCGAGACATGAGTCGCAGGAGAAAAGAACCGCCATTGATCGTGGCCACCGACGTGAGCATGACTATGCCCACGGCCAAGAGCCCAAGACCAACGAACAATCCATAGGCCGAGTCTGAGAGCATGGCCCATACGGACAACGACAATCCCACGCCGAAGACTAGTTGCGCTAGCTTCTTCCGCATTTCGATTGCGTAGGCCATACTCTCGCGAAGGAAAAGCGTACGCCTGGTTTCCGCTCACGTGTCAGCGCGCGAGAACTATTCGCTTGCGAGAGTTAAACTCCTCTTGCGTGATTATCCCGGCGTCGAGCAACTCCTTGAGCTTCTTCAATTCTTCGTAGGCGTCTCCGGATTTGTGCACAACCTCATTCTGAACAACGATGGGGTCACCAGATTTCGCTCCGAACTGCCCTCGATCGGCTGCGGTACGCGGGTCACGATTCATGTCTCTGTCCGGCAGCTTGCCAGAGGGTGCGAGATTGGCTTCGGTCTGATGTACACATCTGAATTCAACCGTGGCGCTTGCACATCGTCGACCCAGCACACCGTCTAAGGCTTCAATGGAAATTACTTCCGGGTACAAGCTCTTCGTAGTGCAGTACTCGTTCATTTCCTTGTACACGTCAGCTCGTACGCCGCCAGCGTCGCGAAAACCGCAAGCGGAGCTTGTCTTGGAAATTGAATAGTGGTTCTGCCCCATCGGCACAACACCAGTGCTAAAACAACCAGTCAGCAGTAAGAGTGGAAGGAGATGCCAAGCATTCATTGTCTAGTCACTCCGAACAAAATGAGGGTCCACGCGTGGGCGACGACGCGAAGTAAGCAACGCTTGCGTCCCAGCTCTGAATCGACTTGCTTCGCAATGCTCTTGAGCGCCGCCAATCGATGCCATGGGGTTATCGATCAGGGCTAGGGGGTCTTGAGCCGAACTATCGAGCCTGCCGACGAAGCTCGAAATGATGAGACCACAGTTGGAATAGTCCCCAGGAGGAGGGCCGGGGCCGCTAGATCAGTGACCGGGTTACGCCGCCATCGCAATTCCATCGCACTCAACGCTTGTAAACAGTCAGGAATGCGGCTATCTTCCCTCCACCGGGGCTGCACTTAAATCAACCTAACAGTGCGATTTATAAGGCGAAATCGAAGTTGCGACCATTCGCGCCCCGGTAGCTCAGTGGATAGAGCAACCCCCTCCTAAGGGGTAGGTCGCACGTTCGATTCGTGTT
>Ga0194132_10008401_pt1 | contig 14779 bp, 16 predicted proteins | sample TA2KigOf80mmetaG_FD_148612 | JGI IMG/M metagenome (GOLD analysis project Ga0194132, IMG submission 148612) | Freshwater microbial communities from Lake Tanganyika, Tanzania - TA2015054 Kigoma Offshore 80m | ecosystem: Environmental > Aquatic > Freshwater > Lake | place: Tanzania: Lake... | reverse complement strand
GATCGGAACGCGTCATAGTGAGGGGGTTCAAGGCGCTGGACTGCCGACGATCAGAACACCGGTTGCAGCCAGCTCGCACGGGCGTAGTATTCGCGTGTTCGTGGAAGGCAAATCGGAAATCCCAGTTCACAACGTTGCCTTAACGCTGACTTTCGACAATTTAGGGATCAATTATGTCTACGAATGTGCTGAATACGAATTCAAAAGCAGGCGTTGGTGTCGCGATCGGAGTCGGCGTTGGCACGGCGATCGGTGTCGTTCTAAATCAGGTCGCTATAGGCGTCGCCGCTGGCGCAGCGCAGGTGCGCTAATCGGAGCGCTCGTGAACGTCATGCGCAAGAAAAAAGAGCGCTGACCGCATCTGAAGCGAGGGTTTTGGGGATGGACGGTAGACTCTCTTCGACGAACGACGACGATATGAGTCAAGACCGTCCTCGTCTGGCTTCGGCACCAGTACGGGATACTTCGGCCCCAGCCGCGGCGGCTGCATCGCGAGCACGCCTCCGTGCCGCCCGAAGGTCGAGCCGAAATCGAGTAGCTCCAGTCCGTTCGCTTGAGGTGGCACGATGACACCCGGAATCGGCGGAAACGCCGCGCGCACGCGTGAGGCCTCGATCAGCGTGCCGTCCTCGAGACGTGGGTAGTTGCTGGCCGGTGGCTCGATTCCCTGGTCACCCACTGATCCATGGCGACGAGCAGCGCCCGTTGCACGTCGCTCGTCGACGTGGTGACCGGCTGCTCGCACTTGTCCGTCTTGCTCGCTGGTGGGAGGGTCAGTCCGCTCGTCGTGAACCCGTGCGCCGTACTCGAGACGAAATAGAGGCGCACGTTCGACGGAGTCGGTACGGTCCGGCGATCCGCGTCGACGGTATTGAGCGACGCCCGTAGTTGCCAGAACTCCGTCGCCGAATCGATCTGGAAGACGTGTGGGTCACTGGGGGGCCGCTTCAGGATCCCGTCGCGAATGCCCGTGATCGGATCGGTCCAGACACCGTACGTGAACGGCGGATACGAAGACTGCAGGAAGTCGTGCGTCACGTCCTGGCTGGAGAAGACGTTGGGATCCGCGAACCGCACGTTGATGAACACTCGGTCGGTCCCGACGATCGTCGGGATGATGCCGTCGAATACCTTCCGATGCGCTTCGTCCTCATTGAAGCCGAAGTACATGAAGTCGCGAAGGTAGCCGCCCGTCTGCGACGCACCCGTCGCATAGACACGGCGGATTTCCAGCGTTCCGCCGGTGACTAGCGGATTCGGATTCCCGTCAGGATCCCGTTTCTCGTATCGCAGAAACGACGCCACGTCCCGCGTCGTGGCATGACCGAGCCCCATCACCGTTGGATTCTTGGCCGAATAGATGAGCTCGTAGAGCTTCGTGATTCGGAAGCCGTCGAAGAGGCAGATGTCGGTGGTCGATGGTGTGAGGCTCGTGCGTCCAGTACTGCACCGACCGAACGCCCAACGATCCGCGGCGATCGGCGTCTTCCCTCCACTCAGCGTGTCGCGGACGGTCAAGGTGGCGTGCGCTGTGTTGGTGTCAGCGGCTTCGTATGACTTGAACGCCGGATTCCCTTCGAGCGGCAGCGTGAAGATGCCATCCTTCGGGATGTTCCGATCCGAGTACTCGTACCGCATCCGTTCGACGATGGGTGTGCCATCGGACTGCGTCGCGATCGGGAGCTCGGCGGCCAGGCGCGTCGGCGTCGGCACGAGATCGCCTTCCCAGCCGGCATCAGCAAGGACGTACCCCATGCGAAGCGGAAAATCGTTCAGGCCGACCTCCGCCCGGGTCTTCGCGTTCAGCAGCGGATTGTTCCCCCGGTTGTTGACGGTGTAGTAGATCTTCCGGTTGCCGCGGGTCATGTCGACCGGCTTCAAAATGAAGAACGGCGTCCGAAACTCAACCCTCCCCCGTGCGTTGCGCGGCGCCTTGACGAGGTCCGTGATGACGCTGTTGAGCGGGTCGGCCACATCCACTTCGTGGTACGCGAAGCCTACGAGGCGTTCGTACGGTCCGGTCTTGCCGAAGCTGGCGCCCTCAGCAAACGGCGTCCGCGACTCGACGACGAATCGCACCACACCGGCCTCTGCCCCATTCGCCCACGCCAGCACGAGGCACGCGAGCACTGAGCACAGCGGAGCAAACGGGAGGCTGGCGTGTCTGGGCTTCGTCACCGCGGCCCCTTACGACTGCCTCGTCAACCGCTGACCGCGGTGAGGCCGGCGGCCGCTACCTGCGCGTCCTGGGTCGAGAGCATGCCCGACACGCCAATGGCGCCGATCACCTGGCCGTTCACGACGATAGGCACCCCGCCCTCCAGCGCCGCCATGCCCGGCATCGTCGACAACCGAAGCCCGGAACCGCCAGCGGCCATGGCGTCCTCGAACACCTTCGTCGGTCGGCGGAACTTGACTGCCGTCATCGCCTTCGCGATGCAGACGTCCATGCTGCCGAGCTGCGTCTGATCTGCGCGCTGGAAGAGGACGAGATGGGCCGTGCTGTCCACGATAGCGATGGCCATCGGCCAGTGGTTGGCGGTCGCCTCACGTTCGGCGGCCGCCATGATGGACTTGGCCACCGCAAGCGAAATCGGTGGACCGTACGGGAGCGGTGAACCGCTCGGTGCGGGCGTCGTTGTCATGCCGGGAGTCTACTTCAAGGTGCGCCCACCCTCCGAGCACAACGGCAGCATTGCCTGTCGTTCGCTCGCATGTCAGAGTGACCGGTGCGCCGCCGGAGGGAGCGGGCATGCCAATGACGCGTCGACGGTTGTTGAGCCTGGTTTTGCTAGGGTTCGCCGTGCCGTTACCGGCGCGCGGCCAAGCGGAGACGGGCGTCGATCGCTGGGCGGCCGTTCGATTCCTGCTGGGATCGTGGGACGCGAGTGCGATAGTGCCAATTCGTGCCGCGACACACCGGGCCGCAAGACGATCTTCACGGCAAAGTGACGAATGGCCAGATCCTCGGGCGGTCGATTCCACGAGCTGTGTGCCCGTGGGGGACGCTTGACCGCGCACTCCACAGAGGACGAGAATCCGCTGTTCGTCGAGTTGCTGACGCACATAAAGGGGTCGACATGGCGGAAGTCTTCTTTACGTTGAGCGACGGAAGTCCGCGAGCGGTCATGGGCGTCCGGCGGATGAGCAGTGGAACCGTACAGACACTCGACCAGGCCGTGCCAGACGGAGACACCGTCGGCGCGCAATTCAACGGCACCGGCGCGGTCCGCTTCCTTGGCATCGACAGCCCTGAGAAGGCGTTCGAGCAACCGCTCGGCGGCGACCAGACGATCAACGGCTCGAGGTGGGAGCAGTACCTGACCAACCCCTTCGCCAATGGGTATCCGGCGCATCTGCTGGAACCGCCGCTCCACGCGCATCTCCAGAGCCGGTTCGGCACGGGCGCCGCGGCGAACCATCACCGCCATGCGATCGCCGCCGGCGACAACCTGAAGCAGCTCATTTAAAGCGACGCGACGGAGCTCGGACAGAGCCTGGAACAATTCCAGTACTTCGTGTCGTTCTCGTACGAGGTCTTCGATCGGTTTGGGCGCCTCCTCGCGTTCCTGAACCGCAACCAACCCAATCCCAACGTCCCAAGCCCGCGTCCGCCGTCCTACAACGACCGCCAGCTCCAGTCCTGTCGCGCGCTGCCTTTCTTCATTTGGCCGAACATCAGCCCCTTCCGCGACGCGGAGACGGTGGCGGACGCCGTGCCGCGACCTGCGACGGCAAATACGATCGCCGAGAGCGGCGACTTCCAACGCGCGCGCGACGCCGTGAAGAGCGCGCGGGCCACAGGCATCGGCGTGTTCGCAGCCGCTGACCCGTTGAGGTTCGAGGCGTTCGAGATTCGCTACCTCGGACGGCGAGAAGTCCCTTCCCGCGCGGTCATCGATCTCAGCAGGAACGAGGACGTGATGCTGCGGCCACAAAGCTACTTCAGGATTCCACATCCAGAGGACCGCTTGTGGGTTCCCGCCGTCTTCGTTCCGCTCTTCGCGGCCAGGGGCTGGCGACTCGAGGGATTCGTGTATGTCCGCCATCGCGTGCTGCCGGAGGGGACGTCGGCACGCGCATCGCGGGTTTCGCTTCACACCCGCAGATGCAGCCGCAGGAACGCCAGTGCCTGCTGGACCACGCCGCCGCTGACGTCCGAGGCATCGTCAAGATCGAACCCGTGAGACGCGGTGGCATGGTTGATCAGCCAGATCTCCGCGTTCCGATCGAGCGCCTGCCGAACGACTGCATCGAGCGCGGCGTTGAGGCCGGGAAACTGGTCCTGCCCGGCGCGAACGAACAGGATCGGCACATCGAACGGCAGGTCATCGATGGACCGTCCGGCGCACGCATTCTCGAACCCGAACTGGGCGGCGCTGTCAGCGACCGTCGTCGAACCGTCGAGGTCCATCGTGTAGCCGTACAGGAAGGCCGCACACCTCAACTGCCGGTCTCGCATCAGCGTCGCTAATCCCACCGTGACGTTCCCTGACGTGGCGAACAGCCTGATACGGCTGGCGTCCACGCCGAGGGCGTCAGCCTCGCTACGGACATGGTTGAGCGCCGCGTGAACGTCCTCCGTCGGTCGTTCCGCTCCGTAGACGACCGCCGCCATGCCCGACGCTGCCAAGAGCTGCGCCCACGAGACGACTGGGCCGAACCCGCGAAGTCGACCGGCTGGGTCCGGGTACGCCATCGGAATCACGACGACGGGTGACGGCCCGGATTGACAGGGAGAGAAGACATCCATCGAGAGGACGCGGCCACTCGCCCCGCGAAAGGCGACAACTCGCCGGACCGGAATCTTCTCGATCCCGGGCACCTGATAGCGCACACGCTTGTTGGCGACGGCTAGACGTTTCGTCTCCTGTTCGTCGCGCTCAGGCACGTTGACCTCCACGGTTGGCCATTCAACGCCTGTTGCGGGTCTTGCGTCCAGCGGCTATAGTCGGTTTCTTCTTGCGGGCAAGCCGAGCGCGCCGTTCCTGACCGTCAACCCCTGCGCCTGCGCGGTCGTCATCGAGTGCCTTGGAGTAACTGCAGCATCGCTGAGGCAACCACGTCCGGCCGCTCGCGCGGCATGAAGTGCCCGACGCCCTCGACGATCCGCCGCTCGATCAGGGTGGTGAACATCGCCTTGTCCGCCTTGTCGTCGGGCCTCGGGCGCCCGGCGACGCCATCGTCGGCACCATAGAGCGTGATGGTCGGAACTTCAATGCGCGGTCGTTTGGCGAGCGCGGTTTCCATGTCGGCGAAGCGAGGCTCGCCAGGCGCGTATCCATGCCGGTGACGATACGAGTGGATCACCACATCCACGAAGTCCGGATTGTCGAATGAGGGCGCCGTTCGGTCGTAGGTCTCGTCCGTGAACTTCCAGGTTGGCGACCATTCCTGCCACAAGAGGCGACACAGCGCGCGACGGTTCGCCGCTAGGCCGGCACGTCCCCGTTCGGTGTTGAAATACCACTGATACCAGAGCGCCCGCTCGCGGTCCGGTGCCGTTGGTTGTGACGGCGAGAACACGTCCTGGATGGAGTAACCGCCAATGATGACCGCCGCGCGGACCCGGTCGGGATGCAGCGCAGAGACGATGCACGCCGCGCGGCCACCCCAATCGTACCCGGCGACGGCGAAGCGGTCGATGCGCAGAAGCTGCAGCAAGTCGAGCAGATCCTGCGCGAGCGCCGCCTGCTCCCCCATGCGCGGCGCGGTGGTGTCTCGAAGCCGTGTCAGGCCGTGGCCGCGCAGGTAGGGCACGATCACGCGATAGCGCGCATCGACCAGCGGACGCAGCACACCATCGTACGCACGCACATCGTCCGGGAAGCCATGGAGCAGGACGACAGCGAACCCCTTCGGGTCCCCACTCTCCTCGTATCCCACACTGAGAGCCCCCGTCTGTACCGTCCGCGCCGTCATCCTCACGTCCTGGGCACGCGCCACGCGCGTCCGTGTGCCGACGGTCCCCAAAACACCGGCTGCGATTCTCAGCGCATCTCTTCGAGTCATGTTCAAACTCTCGGCGATTATAGAATGCGGCCGTGAAGTTGTTGCTCGTCGGTGCGACGGGGCTCGTCGGCCGTCAGGTCCTGGGCATGGCGGTGCGGGACACGCGAGTCGAGGGCATTGTCGCGCCTACGCGACGACCGTTGCCAGCGAACGCCAAGCTCACCAATCCCATCGTCGACTTCGACCGGCTTTCGGCCGACGCCGCCTAGTGGGCCGTCGATGCCGCGATCTGCACGCTTGGCACCACGATCAGGAAAGCCGGCTCGCAGGAGGCCTTTCGACGTGTCGATCACGACTACATCGTCGAGGCGGCGAAACAGGCCCGAGCGCATGGCGCCACGGTGTTTGCGTTGGCGTCCGCGATGGGCGCAGACCCCCGGTCGCGGATCTTCTACAACCGCGTGAAGGGCGAGACGGAAGCGGGCGTGGCAACCTGCGGCTTTTCATCGCTGACGATCGTGCGACCCGGGGTGATCGGCGGTGAGCGCGACGAGTCACGGCCGGCCGAGTACGTGGCGATTCTGCTGCTGAGGATGCTCGGTCCGCTGATTCCGCGTCGATTGCGGATCAGCCCCGCGCCACACATCGCGCGAGCGCTCCTCGAGGCGGCCGTCGGCGGCACGCCGGGTCGTCACGTGATTACGTCCGAAGCGCTTGCGTAGCCACTACCAGCCGTTCCGGCGTGCCGACCCATCGCCGCCGGCACGATCGGGCGTTAGGAGGATCGGAGTCCACACCTTCAGCATGAAGCGCAAAGTAGCGGTCTTGAGTCGTGATGAGCGTGGCGCCGCGCAGCACGTTCGGAGTGTGATCTCACCCCGGCAGGCGTCATCGGATCGACTCGAAAGGCCATCGCGTGGTGCGCGAAGTCTGTCACGCGGCTGTGCGGCGGATTGCGCCTTCCCTGACGATGGGTGAGCCCTGTAGAATATCCGTCGCGTCTGCGGCTGGGCCGGCCAGCTCTGGACATCCCAACTTCGTCTTCTGAGGAGCGACCATGTGCGATCAGGACCATTTTGAGCAAGACCGACAGCAGTACGAACGGCTTGGACATGTCACACGCCGCCAGTTCGGCGCGCTGGTCGGCGCAGGCGTGGCCCTGGCGTTGCCGGCGGTGGCAAATGCCGTGGCGGTGAGCGAGAAGGATGTCATGATCAAGACGCCGGATGGCAACTGCGACGCATACTTCGTGGCGCCGTCGAGCGGGACCGCCCCGGGCGTGCTGATCTGGCCCGATATCTTCGGCCTGCGGCCCGCGAAGCGCCAGATGGCGAAGCGACTCGCCGAATCGGGGTACTCGGTGCTAGTGGTGAATCCGTTCTACCGGCAGAAGGCATCGCCGGTCGCGCCCCAAGGCGCGTCGACGCCGATCCCAGAACTGCTTCCGCTGATGAAGGCCCTCACCGAGACGACGCACCTGACTGACGCGAAGGCGTTCGTGGCGTGGCTGGATCAGCAGCCGCAGGTGGCGAAGAACCGGAAGATCGGGACGCAGGGCTACTGCATGGGCGGTCCGATGGCCTTCCGGACCGCGACTGCCGTTCCGGATCGCGTCGGCGCCGTCGCGTCCTTCCACGGCGGCGGCCTCGTGACCGATCAGCCGAACAGTCCGCACCTGCACACGTCAAAAACGAAGGCACATCTCCTCATCGCGATCGCGGCCAACGACGACCAGCGCTCGCCGAACGAGAAGAACGTGCTGAAGGAGACCTTCGAGAAGGCGAAGCTGCCCGCGGAGATCGAGGTCTACGAAGGCGCCGCTCACGGCTGGTGCCCGCCGGATTCTGGTGTGTACAACGAAAAGCAAGCCGAAAAGGCGTGGAGCCGTCTGCTGGCGCTGTATAGCAAAGCCCTCGCCTAGACGCGCGGTTCGCACGCCAGTCGTTCATGCCACCCGGCGGTCGCATCACGATGCCGCTGCCGGGGGCTCGCCTCAAACGGCCACGCTCGGCGTCCTAACCAGCGATTCGCGAACGCCGCGGAGCTCGGGGCGGCGTGGCTCGCGGCCGACAAGTGAGCGGCCGCGTCGATCGGTCAGCCATCGATCCGCTTCGCCTCTTCCCACGCAGACCGCGTGTCTACGTCCGCCGACACGCTTCGACACGCCGCTGCTCGCGCCGGCCTCTGTCGTGCCCACTTTCGCGCGCGAGCGAAGGCGCTTTGCGCACAGGGACAGTGACGGTGGTTCAAGGGTTCAGGGGTTCGAAGGTTCTGGGGTTCCCGGGTTCAGGGGTTCGCGGGTTCGTTAATTCGAACCGGCGGACCCCTGAACGTTCGAACCTGTGAACCGTCGAACCCCAGAACCTTTGAACCCTCGAACCCTTGAACCCGAGAACCTGCAAACCGTCGAACCCGAGAACCTGCGAACCCGTGGACCAACACGGACCGTTGCCCCTCGGCCAGCGAGGCCGGATGGGGCGGCCGGGTGAGCCAGGCGGGCCAGGTAAGCCAGGTGGGCCTGGTAGGGGGCAGGTAGGCCCTCCGTGCCCGCCACCTACCTGCCTACCCGCCCGGCCTACCTGGCCTACCCGGGCCCAATGAATGAGCTCCAGATTCCTGGATCCAGGCACCCTGAGAACAGCCGAGGCCCCTACGTGTCCCTAATCCCGGCCGGCCGGATGTGCTAGCGTCCATAGGGTTCGTTATCGTCCGTCGTCCCATCCCGGCCGTTCACCGGGATCGCACGAAACTAGGGGTTCCATTCAGGAGGCAAGCTCATGGGTCATCCGTCCGTCCGCGGGTTCGGCCTGGCGTTTCTCTTCCTGCTGGTCACGACTACCAGTGCCTTCGCGCAGAGCGCGATTAGCGGCCTGGTCCGTGATACCAGCGGTGCGGTGATGCCTGGCGTCACCGTCGAGGCAGCCAGTCCAGTCCTTATCGAAAAAGTCCGCTCAGTCGTCAGCGACGACCAGGGCCGTTACTCCATCGTCGATCTTCGTCCCGGCACGTACACCGTCACGTTCACGCTACCCGGCTTCAACACCTACGTCCAGAGCGGCCTCGAGCTGCCCTCGAACTTCACGGCGACCATCAACGCCGAGATGCGCGTCGGCGCCCTCGAGGAATCGGTCACGGTCACCGGCGCGGCGCCTGTCGTCGACGTCCAGAACGTCCAGCGCGCGCAGGTGCTGAACCGCGACGTGCTCGACGCGGTGCCGACCGCACGCAACTACTCGGGCCTGGCGGCCCTCATGCCGGGCGTCCGCATGAGCAACACGGATGTCGGCGGCAACCAGCAGGCCGAGCAGATCTACATGGTCGTCAACGGATCACGGCAGACCGACATCACCGTCCAGAACGACGGGCTGAAGATGAACAGCATCATGTCGGACGGCCAAGTGCAGGCGTACTACAGCGACGCCGCACAGCAAGAAATCACCTACCAGACCAGCGGTATCCCCGCGGAGGTTTCGGGCGGCGGCGTCCGGATCAACATGATCCCGAAGGACGGCGGCAACACCTTCAGCGGTCAGGCGTTCGTCGGAGGCTCCAATGGCAACCTCGGCTGGATGCAGTCAAACAACGTGAATCAACGACTGCGCACGACCGGCCTCGGGTTGACCCAGGGTAGTCGGGTGGCGGAAGTGTCTGACTACAACTTCGGCCTCGGCGGTCCGATCAAGAGGGACAAGCTGTGGTTCTACGGCAGCTGGCGACGCATCGGGAACGACACGATCATCGCGAACAGCTACTGGGCCGACCCCAATCGGACGGATCCACGCGGTGAGGAACAAGCCGTCCAGAACCAGATGGTTCGCCTCACCTGGCAAGTCAACCAGAAGAACAAGTTCAGTGTGATGCACGACCGCTATCCGAAGTTCAAGCGGAACGAGGTCATCGGCGGCTGGATCGCCGAGTGGGCCACCGCCTCCGGCCGGCGCAACCAGGAGAACGCGCTGTACTACACGGGCCAGGCGAAGTGGACCTCGACGCTCAGCAACAAGCTGCTGTTCGAGGTCGGCTACTCCACCAACGTCGAGTACCTGTACATCGGCTATCAGCCAGGAATCCAGAAGGAGCGAGGCTCCGCCGACTGGTTCACACAGATCGGGAAGGAGGACGTCGCCACGCTCAGGGTGTGGGACGGCCGCCGCACCCCGGCCATCGGCATCGACCCCAAGGCCAGCAACATTTCGGCGATTATGTCGTATGTCACCGGCAGCCATCAGCTCAAGGCCGGCTTCCAGTGGGGCTTCGGCGATTACGTCCTCGAGTACGACATCAACGGTGACCTGGTGCAGATGTACCGGAACGGCGTGCCGGAATCGGTCCGTGTCTATTCCACACCCATCCGAGCCAACGAATTCCTGAACCGCGACCTTGGCATGTTCGTGCAGGATGCCTGGACGATCAAACGGGCTACCATCAACGCCGGCGTCCGCTTCGAGTCGTTCAACGCGCGCATCAAGCCGCAAACCTCGATCGCCGGTCGCTTCGCGCCCGAGCGCACCTTTAATGAGGTCCAGGACCTGCCGAACTGGTTCGACGTCGCGCCGCGCCTTGGTGTGTCGTACGACGTCTTCGGCAACGCGCGCACGGCGCTCAAAGGCACTGTGGGACGCTACATGGCGGGTCAGGCACTTGGGTTCCCTCAGCGCTACAACCCGCTGCAACTCGGTGCTGGAGATCTCCGCTCATGGAACGACCTAAACGGTGACAACATCGCGCAGAACAACGAGATTGGCCCGAGCAACAACCGTCTCTTCGGCCTGCCGGTGTTCACGATCCAACCCGATCCGAACATCCAGCGCGAGTACGACATCGAGTACACCACGCAGCTCCAGCACGAGGTGATGCGGGGACTGTCCGTCAACGCCGGCTACTACCGTCGGACGACGCACGATCAACGCGTCTCGCGCAATCAGGGGTTCACGCCGAACGATTACACCATCGTCAATGTCGTGAGTCCGCTTGATGGGACGCTGATTCCGGTGTACAACCTCGCTCCCGCCAAGCAATCGTTCGCGGAGCGCATCGATTTCACCTCCGACGACTCGAACCTGCGGCGCCGAACGTACAACGGCGTCCAGCTCGGGTTCAATGCGCGCGTCCGCGGCGCGCAGTTCTTCGGTGGGTGGACCCTAGACCGAACCGTGGACGTCCGGTGCGACGCGATCGAAAGCAACCTAGGGCGCTACGGCGCGTCGGCGGTGATTGCCGCGAACAACCTGCCGCAACCGGACTTCCACTTCTGCGACCAGAGCAAGCTCGACATGCCGTGGCTTCACGAGGTGAAGTTCGCTGGCTCCTACACGCTGCCGTGGTACGGCATCCAGACCAACGTGGCGTTCCAGAGCTACAACGGCCAGCCGCTGTTCACCCGATGGAACATCGGACGGACCACGCGGTACGCCGCCAATTGCGTTGGACCGTGCCGTCCGGGTGAACTGGTTGTGCCGAACATGACGCTGGCGAACTACACGGTCGACCTGGTGGCGCCGGGTGCAGAGTACTACCCGCGTCAGAACCAGCTGGACTTCGGCGTGCGCAAGATTTTCCGCATCGGCAAGTACCAGGTGTCGGGACAGTTCGACATCTTCAATTCGCTCAACTCGGCGTTCGTGAAGAGCCAGAACATCACGTTCAACCCGGCCAACAACTCCGCGTTCGGCACACCGCTGGACATTCTGAACCCGCGGTTGCTCCGGCTCGCCGTGCAGTTCAGGTTCTAGTCAAGGGCAGTTAGGCCGGGTAGGCCGGGAAGGGGGGCACGTCGGCCTCCCGGCCCGGTGCCGGTCACCTAGCCTTCCCACCCGCCTTACTCTTCCAGGCCCGCCCGCCCTCCTACCAGCCTCACCCGGCCTACCAGGCCCACCGGCCCTCGCAAGCGCTAGGCACCAGGCACGTCGAGTGTCAATGTCCGTCCGCGATGGTATCCACGCGCGCTGATCAGCGCGAGTGCCTCACGGGCGCGCGCGAGCTCCTCCGCGGAGATCGTAGGCAGCATTAGCGGGGGTGTGGGTTAACCGAACGCCCCTTATCGGACCCACCCGCCCCTCCCGCTCCCTCCTGTTCCCCCTTCGACAGCATGCACCTCGGGCCGTGCCGGCGCACCGGTGGTGCTGTTTTCAACGCGCACGTCGGCGGCGGTGTGGAGACGCAGCAGGGGCGGCAGTGCGACGTCGCCCGCGACGGGCGCCTCCTCATCACTATGGACCTGCCTGGCGCCGCCGCACCGATCACGCTGATCCAGCACTGGAATCTCGCGGCAAAGCCGTAGCAGCCGAGAAAGGCATAGATGTCACCAGCACATGACGTGAGTCGTCGGAAGATCCTGAGAGCCGCGGCGCTCGGCCCGCTCGCGCTTGCCGCTGGTGTCGATCGCCTTTTCGGCCAGACCACTGCGCGACCCCCGAACAGCAGTGCCTCCAACCGGATTCGCGTCGTAGGCGTGAGAGTCCCGCTATACTCCCTCCGTGCCGTCTGCCACTCGCGCCAACATGACGGTTCGCCGGTTCGCGTCAAACGCCGAGGCAGATCGCCACGATGCCGCGTACTGGCGCAGCATCGCGCCTGGCGAGCGCGTCCGGTTTGCGTGGCGGTTGTCGCTCGAACAGTGGGAACTCGTCGGACGGAAGCCTGATGAACCCGGACTTTGTCGATCTATTGCGCGCCTTCAGCGACGCTGACGTCCGCTTTCTGGTGGTCGGGGCCTATGCGCTGGCGCACCACGGCCGGCCGCGCGGGACTGGCGACCTGGATGTCTGGGTGGATGCGACACCGGAGAACGCGCCCCGAGTGTTGCGGGCGTTGCGAGCCTTTGGCGCGCCACTCGACCAGGTGGCCCAAGACGACTTCGCTCGCTCAGGCGTGGTCTTCCAGATGGGCGTGCCGCCTGGTCGCATCGACATCCTGACCGAATTGACGGGTCTCCAGTTCGAAGAAGCCTGGGCGACGCGTGAGCGAGGTGCCTTCGGCGATCTTGCGGTCGATTTCATCGGGCGAGACGCGTTCATCCGGAACAAGCGCGAGACTGGCCGGGCAAAGGACCTGGGCGACGTCGAAGGACTCTGAGACCTGCATCGACGGACACGCGCTGCGCGGCGTCGGGAAACGGCCCGACGTAGTCACGCCCTTCACGCCGGGCTCCGCTTCGCCTCGCACGAGCGCGTTTCCCACCGGCTCGTTCTCGACGCGGCCACCGTTCAACGAGATGCAGGTGTTCATTCGCGCTCAGGAAATTGGACTTCGGCGAGAAATTCGTGACGTCCACGACGAGCGTGTTCCCCTCCCAACGGCCGCGCGAGTCCCCCACCATTGGCGGACGGTCGCCGGCAGGTGCGCGCGCACCGTGATCGGGATGACGCGGGGCCACCCTTGCCCAGGGCCGGTCTCGTAGAAGATCCAGATGACGCCTGGCGCCTGCACAATTCGACTGACTCCGCCAATAAAACTCCCAAAATCGGGCAGGCTCCCACCGAGGCAGCGCTCGCCTGGACTTCGGTCCTCGGGGTGAATCGTACCGGGTTTCTCGGAGGGCCCATTCAGAGAGAGGATGGGACCCATGGGACGACCCAGCAAACATGCTCCGGAGGTACGGGAACGTGCCGGCCGGATGGTTTTCGACCACACGCCTGAGCAGCCGTCACAATGGGCGGCGATTCGGTCGGTCGGCGAGAAACTCGGGATCCGGACGGAGTCGTTGCGCCGGTGGGTGCGTCAGGCCGAGCGGGATACCGGCCAGCGCCCCGGCCTGACGACCAGTGAACGCGAGGAGCTGAAGCGCCTCCAGCGGGAAGTTTTCGAACGGAAACGGGCCAACGAGATTTTGAAGAAGGCGGCAGCGTTTTTCGCCCAGGCGGAGCTCGACCGCCGAGCGAAGTGATGGGGGCCTTCATCGATCAGCACCGAGGCGTGTACGGAGTCGAGCCGATCTGCGCGGTCCTGCCTATCGCTCCGTCGACGTATTTCCTGCGCCAGGCGCAGCAGCGGGATGCGACGAAGCGCTCGGCGCGGGCGCAGCGCGATGCCGAGGTGCGCGCGGCGATTCAGCGCATCTGGGACGAGAACCAGCAGGTGTACGGGCCGCGGAAGGTCTGGCGGCAGCGGCGGCGCGACGGACACCGCGTCGCCCGGTGCACGGTCGAGCGCCTGATGCGCGCGATGGGCCTGCGCGGCGCGGTGCGCGGCCGCGCCTGGACGATCACCACCCACGCGGATCCGGCCGCCGCCCGGCCGACCGATCTCGTCGATCGCCAGTTCAGGGCGACGCGGCCGAATCAGCTCTGGGTGGCGGATTTCACCTATGTCGCCACGTGGCGCGGCTTCGTCTATGTCGCGTTCGTCATCGACGTCTTCGCCCGTCGGATCGTCGGTTGGCGTGTGTCGGCGTCGCTACGCACCGACCTCGTCCTCGATGCGCTCGAGCAGGCGATCTACGACCGGCGCCACGCCGGCGTCGAGGACCTGGTGCATCACAGTGATCGCGGGACGTAGTATCTGTCGATGCGCTACACGGACCGCTTGACCGAGGCGGGCATCGCACCGTCGGTCGGCAGCCGTGGCGATTCGTATGGCAATGCGCTCGCCGAATCGATCATCGGCCTCTTCAAGACGGAGGTGATTCAACGACAGGGGCCGTGGCGACATCTGGAGGCGGTCGAGTTTGCGACGCTCACGTGGGTCGACTGGTTCAACACGCGCCGTCTGCTCGAACCGATTGGCTATGTGCCGCCCGCTGAATACGAGGCGCGCTACTATGAGCACCTCCGCGGGCCCGCGACGAGTGACGCTGCGCGTCCAGCGGCGGTGCCTGAGGGGATACTCC
>Ga0194132_10008400_pt1 | contig 14779 bp, 14 predicted proteins | sample TA2KigOf80mmetaG_FD_148612 | JGI IMG/M metagenome (GOLD analysis project Ga0194132, IMG submission 148612) | Freshwater microbial communities from Lake Tanganyika, Tanzania - TA2015054 Kigoma Offshore 80m | ecosystem: Environmental > Aquatic > Freshwater > Lake | place: Tanzania: Lake... | reverse complement strand
GCACATGTCCTAGCCGAAACCTACCGCTCATGACTACGATTGCGTGCACCCAAATGAAAATGACGGTTGCCGAAGCTATTGCCGGCATCACCTACAATGCAGCGGCCGCTTTGGGGTTGGAGACTCAAATCGGTTCAATCGAGCCGGGTAAACAGTTTCGTATTTGCCAGATTAAAGCCGATTCTTATAAGGCTTTGCCTTATTGTTTTGGTGAACTCCAGTAACGCAATTTGTTAATCTGTGTTTCTGCTATACTCATAAGATGTCTACTTTTGAAACTCCGTTAGTTTCGATCATCATTCCTTGTTACAAGGCGGAAAAAGAGCTCCCTGAGGCGCTGGCCTCAATTTCTTCTCAAACCTATTCCCATTGGGAAGTTGTGGCTGTCATTGATGGCTGGGAGGATCGTTCTGAAGAAATTTTGAAATCTTTTCAATCTAGCCACCCTAGAAACCAGGTCACAATCATCAAGCACACGCACAATAAAGGACTCGCAGGTGCAAGAAATACGGGTCTAATTGCTAGTAGGGGAGATTTTATTGCTCTACTTGATCACGATGACATATGGACACCGGAACACTTAGATACTGCATTATCTTTAATGCAAAATAAAACAGCCGAGCTATATTTTACGCCTGTTATTTATATGAGAGCAGACGGTGCTAAAACTGATTTTGTTTGGGGTCCTACTCCTCAAGATCTCGAAAGCTTTGCTGATGCTTTGTATGGCCGAAATTTCATAGCGCCTTCAGGAGTTGTCTTCAGTCGAAAGATCTTCAACCGTATCGGCCTTATGGATAAAACTGTCAAGGGATGCGAAGACCATGATTACTGGTTAAGAGCGTATTTAGCTGGTTCAATATTTTGTCACTCTATTACACCTACAGCAAAATACCGAGTCAATAACTCGCAAGCAATGACCTCAAATATTTCATCAATGTTGAAAATGGACATCCGGGTTCAAAAGAAACACTACTCTTCCAACTCGTTTTCATATCGAGCAAAGCGATCAGCCATTGCGAACAATTACTCTCTGCTCTCAAAAGACCTCAAAAGAAAAAAACCATTAGAGGCTTATTATTATTCACTCTTAGCAATCTTTTGGAGTCCCACTAAAATTCGCCACATCAAAACTTTGATCAAAAGCATTTTATTCGAACCGTGGGCCCACAAAAACTAGTGATTTGATCTTAATAAATCATGACAAAAATCTTTTAGCCTTATTAAGACTTTTGAAGGAAGATTTCGTTCCAGCTCCAGACTTGGTAAAACAACACCACAAAGATATTCTCGGTAGGCTTTTCGACACTTTTCAATTTTTTTCCAATCCCGTTGCCAATAGGCTTTATTGTGGAGCCTTTCTAAATTAGATAATACCTTGGTAAACAAGTTTAGCTTCTGTTTATCTGTTAGGATGTCACTTTTTTGGGACCAAGATAGAAGCGCTTCAATTTTATTTAGCTCATGAAAATCATCAGAGGTCCTCTGATCTGGTCTCAATCGATATCCAGCTAAAGGCTCCTGAACCTTTACAAATGTCCCTTTAGTTCTCAAAATTGCAAAGAAAATAACATCCTCACCGTCTTTGATCCCTTCAGGAAAGGCTATCTCCCTCTTAAATCTCGATGTGAATAACGCTGAGTTTGAGGTTACACTCCAATCGGCAAGCATTTCCACCAAGGGCTCGTCCATCTTATGGAACTCCGGGCGAATACAGACCTCTTGCGGTCTTCCCTCACCAAAGAGGTAAAAATCGGTATAACAACAAACTGTGCTTGAATCCGAAGCTTCCAACAGGGACCACTGTTTCTCTAACTTATCCCTTTCCCAAACATCATCGGCGTCTTGAATTGCAATCCAATCTCCAACACTCTCTAACATCCCCCGATTTCTAGCTGTTGAGACTCCCCGATTAGGTTGATTCAAAATTTTTATCTGAGGCTCGAATTTTTTTAAGACCTCCAGACTTCCATCGGTTGACCCGTCATTAATAACGATTACTTCAAAGGGTTTTAGACTTTGTTTTAATACGCTCTCAATACATTCCACGAGATAAGGAGCTGCATTGAAACACGGTATCACAACGGAGATTTTGGGTGTTTCAAAATTAGGTTTTTTATTCATGGGGTCACCTTTGGGTAAGTCTCTGTTTTTCCCCACTCCCAACTTGATACACTCTCCAATATTCATTTTGATATTTTAAGGGAAGGCTCTTTTGTGGATTAGCTGCCGAATCAACAAAAAAGTCCCCTTTGAACTCTCGAACCATCTCCACGATATTTTCCGAAGTTAAATCCTTATATTGCGTTACACCTAATCTCTCATAAGTTTGATTGAGACGCCTTTCAAACAGAAGAGGGGATCTTAGTCTAAGATAAGGCAAAACCCTATCTTTTCTAGGCCCTACAACCTGTACCCGTCTTTCTGAAACCCCCCGCCACGAGCTCCCTTCAATTAAGAAAACACTCTCTCTCGGTGTTTTTTTATTCGCCCATTTTTGTAAATCCAACATCGCTTGTAACTCTCCTTCGGATGCACTTTTGCCAATTAAATAACTGTGAGTCATGCCTCCGCCAATAACGAGAATTAAAGCGAGGACAATGGGGTATTCGCGCCATTTTTTCTCAAACGATCTTAGTAAAACCAATAAACCACTAAGAATCAGACATACCGTTATTTTTATAGTAGTTAAGGTAAATCCCGGCGCTAAGAAGTTCCTTAAAAATCCAGAAACTTCCTCACCCCAAATTTCACGAACAGGCCTGCCGACCCCTAGAAATAGTATCCACCAAAGGAAAATACATATTCCGGTATTACGAGCCAAAGAGCGCTTCGGATTAGCCCACTGAAGTACCGCTAGAATCATCACAGGCCCCCAAAAGAGCCCTCTCTTTGAAAAGATAAGGAGAGTTAATAAAGTGGCTGCAGTAAACACCGATGAAAAGTGTTTTGTTCTGATTTCATTTATCAAGTAAATAAAAATCAAAGGGGATAACAAAACCGAGTTGATTACAGTAATACGCAAAGGGCACAAAAGAATGATCGGTAATATTTTGTACCTCACTCCCACCCCATGTAACAGACCCATGCAGAGAAAGGACAAAAAGTTGGCCCACCACAAATTTTTAATTGTCTTTTGGTTTTCAGATTTCATTTGTGTGGCTAAATACGAAAGGCTAAAGATGGCAATAAGTGTAGGAACTCCCCAAGGCCAAAAAATATTAGTTTTCCACGGAACCAAATGAGGATTTAGCAATGCCGAGGGAATGAGTTCTAGATCCGAGAGCGGATTTTTCGGTCGAGGAATGAGAAAATAAGGAATGACTAAGCAGCTCAGAACAGGAGGTATAAAAAATAACACTTTTTTTAAAACCTTTTTGATGTCGCTTAAGAGAAGGTAAAATCCTGCAAGGGCTATAAAATGCAACGTCTGGCTAGGATGTACCAACGCTGCTAAAGTCAGTAAAAGGCTAGCGTTACCTAGTTTGTTTGCTAAGACCATCGAGGCCGCAGAGACCAAGAGAGGCATAACAAGATGCCCCGGATAGGGTGAGTGCATCATGCTAGGATAATAGGCGAGATTAAGCCCCCACGGCTCCAAAATGAAACACAAAACGGTTACCAACAACGAAATTTTTGAGTCTTTCACAAAAAATCGACAAAAGATAAACAGCCCTATTCCAATGCCGATATTTTGAAAAAACACGTAGACCCAACTCAACCAGACGGGAATCTGTTCATTAATTGAACTCCCAAAGCTTGCCAAAAGATTAGGGAGTGAGGCGCGAGAAAAGGCATTCCCCACTTCATAGTTTCCATCGCCTTTCCAAAAATCTACATCCTTCACAAATCTTGCCCAAACAACAGGATGATCGTCGCCATTACTATTAGCTAAACGTGATTCAAAGGAACCCACTAAGAGGACGGTAAAAGCAAAAAAAACTATGCTTGAAACAACTAGGTAAAAGCGATCTTTTTTCAGGGTATCTATCATGAACTTTGAGATAGTATAACCCTTATTAAAATGAATACCTTGTCCTGTCGCATCACTCCCCAAATGACAGCATTCAATCGAGAACAACTCGAGCGTAGTACTGGCCATCACTTTGAGCATACAGAGTGAGTCTCTCTTTAATATCTTGAACCACAGTGATTACTCTAGTCCCTGCTCGGCGGCTGCCCTAGCGGATGAGATACCTGCATCGCCGCCCCCAAGATGAAATCTTAGATCTTTTGTGATCCCTTCATAACTTCTCAAGATCCATCGACATATTTAATGAAGGGCTCGAATGGGTCAGCTGGCCTACACTAATGTAATCGACACCTAAAGCTGCAACTTTGGAGACTTTTTCTAGCGTCATTCCTCCAGAAACTTCAATTCGACAAAACTGAGCTTTCGGATGCTGTCGAATTTTTTGTACTGCTAGAGGCAAATCCTGTTCACTAAAATTATCTAGCATAATCACTTCAGGCGGGTCCGTTAATATCGCATCTAAAAGATCAAAACTTTGCACCTCGATTTCAACTCGATGAAGCGGAGAACGATCTTTTTTTGATCTCTTTAATACTTCCAAGGGAGCACAAAAAATTTGATGGTTCTCTTTAATCAAAATTCCGTCACTCAAACTTCTTCTATGAACCTTCCCTCCGCCTGATATAACCGCCTGCAACTGAAGAGAGCGCAAACCTGGAAGCGTTTTCCGAGTTGCTAAAATTTGTGTTGGGTTAGGCTCGACAGCCTTAACAAACTTCTGAGTTAGGGTCGCTATTCCGCTTAGATAACTTAAGTAATTAATCAGCGTCCGCTCTAATGAAAGACAGTCACCTGCTTTTCCCTCAAGACTCAAAATCGCCTGACCAGGAACTAAACTTTCCCCGTCTCTAACTTTTGGGGTTATCTTGAGATTTCCTTCAAATAAGGTTGAAAAAGCTTTTACAATTAGACTACCGGCAAAAACGCCCTTTTCTCTGGCCATCAAAGTAGCTTTGGCAGGAAGGTTTTGGTTCACCCCTAACAGACGGACAGTCACATCATCATTAACCGCGTCTATCTCCAACTCACTAGAGATAAAATGCATAATTTCAGTCAAATGAATCATAACCTGGTTCTTAACATAGGGAGGGCGAAAGGACAACGCAAGCAAAGGGTCTAGAAAACCTTCGTAAATTCAGAGTTCTTCGAGTTCTTGGCGATTTTGGGAAAATCCCTAAGATAATGAAAAAAGAACTTCTCCTCTAAAGCCACAACACCAACTAAGACCCCTAAGCCCCCCAAAATATCGACAAAATAATGTTGCTTGGTAGTCAAAGTTGAGAGAATTATTGCCAGAGCCCAAATTACAAACACTTTAAAATACTTAGGGGCACAACCCCTAAGGCTCCATGCAGAGACCGAAGTCAATGCGACATGCATACTTGGAAAACAGTTATTGGGGGTATCGGCAACGTAAACTAAATCCATAGCTGCCTGAACCATCCACTGATTGCTTATGGGATAAGTCGGCCTAGGATAAGTGGTAGGAAAGACTAAGAAGAAAAAACCACAAATTACTAAAGTGGCAAACATCATGCGACTAAACCTAAGAAAGTAACTTTCCTCATTGATAATCAAAATAGAAAGAAAAATTAAAAGATAGTCGGAGGTATAAATTAAAAAGGTCCATGGTAAAAAAGAAACGTTACGGTCGATCCACGTTAACGGTAACAGCGACGGCGTCCACGGAGCGTAAAAGTTAGGAAAAATGTAAAAAATCCCATAACCCAACAAAAACCAAGCAAACAATTTAAACTTACGCTTAAATTGATAGGTTCGTTCAGAAGCCATTATCATATTTCATCAAAGTGCCAAAGTCTCGTCAACTTCGGAACCGTGTAGTTCTCTTACTGACTGATTAGATTTTCAATTTCACGTAGAGTTTCCAAGTTCATCCAGTTGCGTGGGCCTCGATACACTTTACTAATCTTCCCTGTTTTAGTGATTAATATTGATACGGGAAGTCCATCAATAGGATAAGCTTTAAGTTGTTCTTTAGAAAATTTAAAAATTATGTTTTGGGGCAAATTTATGTTTGAAATTTTATTTTCAATACTCTCCTCATCGTCACCACCAATATTGAAAGCTAACAGAACAAATCCCTTTCCTCGAAAATGTTCCTCCAACATTCTTAGGGTTGGCATCTCTTCAATACAACTAGCACACCAGCTTGCCCAAAAGTTTATCAAAACGACCACTCCATCGTGCTTAGATAAGCTGGATGAAACTCCATTTTGACTTTCAAATTGAATTTCAGGAGCTTGAGTACCCAAAAACCCCGCCTGCTTGATCTCCCACCTGCCGGCAAAAAGAAGGATTAAGCCAAAAGCCAGCAACATAATTCCGATGGCAAGCCAGAATTCGTGCCGTGCTAGGGTTTTATGTTCACCGTTATTTGCCATCTCTGTAACTCCAGTATACATCTTAAGTTTATCACACTTTGAAAAAGGATACTTTTATGGCGGAATTTCCTCTTTATGGCCCTCCCAAAGTAGGCGGCGATATCCTAGCTTACTGTTCGAAATGTCAGGGGGAATTCTCTCATGTTGTTGTTTCGATGATTGATAAGAAACCGGCCAGAGTTCAATGTAAAATGTGTAAGGGTAACCACAACTTTAAAAGAATCGGGGACACCAAAACCAGATCGATTTCTCGGACCTCATCCCCGTCCGCTGCCCCCCGAAAACAAACACTCCTGGTACAAGACTACTGGCAACAACTAATGGATCTTCAAAAAGGAAAGCCTTTAAAACCCTACAGCCCAAAACAGGCCTATCTAAAACAAGATGTGATTAACCACAATACTTTCGGTGTGGGAATTGTCGAGGAAGTTAGAATCGATAAGAAGATTGTGGTTATTTTTAAAGCTGGGGAAAAGGTCCTAGTTCATTCTTTAGGCTAATGCTTTTTTAAACCTCTGAAAAATCTCAGTGTTCTCCAAGATAAGCTTTTCTGACAGCATCGTTTGTAAGAAGTGCCTGTGAAGAATCGGAATGGGTGATCTCTCCAACTTCTAAGACATAACCTCGGTGAGAAACTTTCAAAGCAGCTTGTGCATTTTGCTCAACTAAGAGAACCGTTGTTCCAGATTTATTGATCCTTTGAATCGTTTCAAAAATAGATTTAGTAATTTGCGGAGCGAGCCCCAGAGAGGGCTCGTCAAGTAGAATGAGTTTGGGTCGTGACAATAGCGCCCGACTAATAGCCAACATCTGTTGCTCCCCGCCAGAGAGAGTGCCCGCTACTTGTTTTTTCCTCTCTGCAAGTCTTGGAAATAGAGAGTAGACTTCTTCGAGATCTCCTGTCAAAAGCTTGCGGGTATAAGCCCCCATCAATAGATTTTCGTAGACGGTTAAATTAGCAAAGATACCTCGGCGTTCAGGGACGTGAGACATACCGCTTCTGACAATTAAGTGGGGTTTCACGTGGGCGATATCTTGTCCATCAAAAATGACATTTCCTGCAGCTGGTTTAATAAGCCCTGAAATCGCTCGTAGAATAGTCGTTTTTCCAGCTCCGTTGGCCCCTATCAGAGCCACGATTTCACCGGGTGCAACATCCATGGATAAATTTCGAATGGCAGGTATTAAGCCATAATTCACAGATAAATTTTTAATCGATAAAATCACCCTACCCCCAAATAGGCTTCGATAACCTTTGGATTGTCCTGAATTTCTCTAGGAGTTCCCACCGCAATAATATCTCCATGATCCAAGACAGTGATCTTTTCGCAAATTCCCATAACCAATTTCATGTCATGTTCAATGAGCAGAATGGTCGTCTTAAAAAGATTTCTAATATTAGCAATTGTGCCCATCAAAGCCGCTTTCTCTTGAGTGTTGAGACCAGCTGCTGGTTCATCCAATAGTAAAACCTTGGGATGCGTAGCCAAGGCCCTTGCGATCTCTAAGCGACGTTGGTCCCCATAAGGTAGACTCTTAGCTTTATCCTCTTTTCTCGTTTCTAAACCCATCACTTTTAACAGTTCGGTAGCCTTATCCCGAAATTCTTTCTCGATTCGATAATAACGAGGTGTTCTTAAAAACAGTTCAAAATAACCATAGTCGACATTCATGTGATAAGAGACCATCACATTTTCAAGAACCGTCAAATCTCCAAACAAACGTATGTTTTGAAAGGTTCTAGCAATCCCCGCCTTAGCAATCTCATGGGGCTCTAATCCCACTAATGACCGTCCATTGAGAACCATCGTTCCCGAATCTGGCTGATAAACTCCAGTAACCAAATTAAAGCAGGTTGTTTTTCCCGCGCCATTTGGACCAATCAAACCTTGAAGCTCCATGGGCTTCAAATGCAAACTGAATTGATTAACCGCTTTCAGCCCTCCAAATGATATCGAGAGTGCATCAATTTTGAAGTCTCCGCCGATCAGGTTTTGATCTAGCGCTGTCACGACGAAGCCTTCTTCCTAAATAACTCCCAAATCTCTTTGTGTCCGAGTAACCCCATGGGTCGAACTAACATCAATACGATCAAAATTAGCGGGAAGATAACCATCCGATATTGTTCGAAGATCCTTAGAAGCTCCGGTAGTACGGTTACAATAATGCCACCCAAAATAGCGCCCGACAAACTTCCCATTCCGCCAATAACTACCATGATGACCGCTTCAACCGATTTGTTAAAAACAAATGAATTCGGGTCGATAAAGCTCTGAAAATGGGCGAATAACCCCCCCGCTATTCCCGCAAAAAAAGAACTAATCACAAAAGCTACGACTTTATAACGAGCGACATTAATTCCCATCGATTCTGCCGCAATTTCGTTTTCACGTACCGACAAAATAGCTCGTCCATAACTAGATCTTAGCAGTCTCAGCAAAGCCACAAATGTAATAACAACCCACAAATAGACCCAAAAAAAGTTAGCTTTGGGAGGAATGCCGGGTAGCCCTCGAGCCCCCCCAACCTCTTCAATATTCAAAAAAATAATTCGAATAATCTCTCCAAACCCAAGTGTGACAATCGCTAAATAATCACCTTTGAGTCGTAAAGAAGGTAACCCAACCAAATAGCCTGCGAGAGCAGCGGCCAATCCCCCAATAACAATCGCACAGCCAACTCCCATGTCTGTTTTAAAGAATGGGGATAAAGCTAAGACGGTGGTAATCGCCGCACTCGTATAGGCCCCAACCCCCATAAACCCCGCATGCCCCAAGGAAAACTGCCCGGCACAACCATTCACAAGGTTTAAACTCATGGCTAGGATCATCCCTATACCGCAATTCACTACAACTCTTATCACATAGGGATTAATATTTTCCTCTAACAGGTAATTGATCCCGGTCAAAATTCCCACACTCACAATAATAGTAACCCACTGAACCAGCTTCATACTTTCTCTCTTCGAAAAGTTCCAAAAAGCCCTGCCGGCCTAAAAAGTAAAATTAAAATGAGGATCCCAAAAGCAATAGCATCTCTGAAAGTCGAGGAGACATAATAAACCGTAAAAGACTCAGCCAATCCTAAAACAATCCCGCCAACAGCGGCCCCCATGATACTTCCAATGCCACCAAACACCGCAGCCACGAAAGCCTTGAGTCCAATCATCATTCCTAACAACGGTTCAATCTTTGGATAAGACAGGCCATAGAGTATCGAAGCTGCACCTGCCAACGAAGAACCTATCGTAAAAGTAAAAAGAATAATCGTATCAGTTGGAATCCCCATCAGATTAGCGACTTCAATATCAAAGCTGACAGCTCTCATGGCAATTCCAAGCTTAGTATGACGAACTATCCAGTGCAGAATAAGCATCAACAGCACCGAAACAACAACTACCGTTAACTGAATGTTGTTTAATACCAGCCCCTCACCTTCCAATAAGGAATGAGTGGATATCAAAGAAGGAAAAACTTGAGGATCGGCACCAAAAATAATTTGGCCAAAATTCTCTAAAAACAAAGAGACTCCAATCGCAGTGATAAGAACATTCAGTCGGGGAGCCGTTCTGAGCGGCCGATAAGCAATCCGCTCTATGGTCAATCCCACCGCTACACAAAAGGCCATGCTACCAATAACCACAGCCATCAGAAGAATCAAAGGGTTAGAAATAAAGGGACTAAGCCATTTGGCTAGAAAAAATCCCCCAAAAGCCCCCAACATAAAAATATCACTGTGAGCAAAATTGATGAACTGAAGCACACCGTAGACCATGGTGTAACCCAAGGCAACTAAGGCGTACACACTCCCCTGCGCCATACCATTAATGATGTTTTGTAAAAATGCCTGTAACATCCAATGCTCAGCTTAAGGATTGATAGTCGTTATGTAGCTGAACTTTTGGCGACCGACTACTTTTAAGACCACAGCCGGTTTTACCGCATTTCGTTCCTCGTTGATGGTAATCATTCCCGTGACGCCTTGGAAATTTTTAGTTTGGGCTATAGCTTCTCTAAAGGCTTTCGGGCTCAACTCCGAAGCTCGTTTCATCGCACCCACTGCAACCATAGCTGCGTCATACCCTTGAGCCGCTAGACCGCTAGGGATTTCACCGTAGCGAGACTTAAACTGAGCCACGAAATTTTGTACCACCGGACTTTGATCTTCGTGAGAATAATGATTACTAAAATATCCCCCGACAACAGCATCCCCGCCGATTTCGGTTAGCTTTTCACTATCCCAACCATCTCCTCCTAGAAGGACCGCTTTCAATCCAAGTTCCCGAGCTTGACGAGCAACAAGCCCTACTTCGGTGTAATATCCGGGAATAAAAAGAACGTCCGGATTCTTGCCTTTGATAGAGGTTAACTGCGATTTGAAATCCATATCTCCGCTCGCGTAAGAGACATCAGCAACGATTTCCCCTCCCATTTTCTTGTACTCTTCGACAAAGAAATTAGCTAAGCCGACACTGTAATCAGCCTTAATATCTCTAAAAACTGCTGCTCTCTTTAGTTTTAAATTATTAATAGCAAATCTTGCCATCACCGAACCTTGAAAGGGGTCGATGAAACAGACACGAAAAATATAATCCCCCACTTGCGTCACTTTGGGGTTCGTACTCGATGGGCTTACCATAGGAATTTTATACTGCTGAGCGATAGCACCAGCTGCAATCGATCGCGAACTGGCTACTTCCCCCAAAATCAGACTTACCTTATCTTGACTTATAAGTTTGGTAATAATGGTGACCGCTTCTGCAGCCTGCCCTTGATCATCGTAGCTTTTTAGTACCAATTTTTTGCCATTGACTCCACCGGCTTTATTGACTTCATCCAAAGCCATCAGGATTCCCTTGTGTGTCGAAACTCCAAACGTGCTTTCAGAACCGGTCATGGAGCCATATTCACCAACTAAAATCTCATTACCTGAAGCTATGTTTGAGGAGGCACCAGAAGTAGCTCCTTCTTTTTTCACACAACCCGTATTGAAGAGCGTGATAAAAATACCAACCATTAGACCTAATCGAAATACGGTTTTGACTGATAAAGTCGTCATTGAATAGTCTCCCAAGTAATTAATCCTAAAGTAGTTAAAAGCGATAAACACGGGTTGTCAATAAATCCCATCCGTCTTAATTAATTAATTAATTTTTACCCTTTGACAGCTCTCAAAAATTTAACTTAGGGTGACTCCATGAAAAAAGAAGCCCAAGCTCCCTCTTTCGAGCGGACATTAAAGGAACTCGAAAAGATCGTGAACGAACTTGAAAAAGGCGAAACCCCGCTTGAAGCACAGCTAAAATCTTTTGAAAAGGGAATAGCCCTCTCAAGAGAGTGTCTAACGCGGCTTGAAGAAGTAGAAAAACGGGTTGAATTACTCACTCGAAACCCACAAAGCAGTTTAGGGACGACCCCTTTTACAGAAAAACCTTAAAATATTGACACCTTTGAATTAAGTCACCTATCCTTTTTCTTAGGGATTGGGGTGTTATATGGGAAACTCTGTCACGACTGCGTTTAGTGAGTCGCGAATTAAACTAGTTAACGATTATTTAGAATCAAACCTTTTAAGATTTGAAAAATCTTGCTCACAAAGATTTGAACCCCTTATCGAAGCAATGAGATATTCGCTTGAAGGGGCGGGAAAGCGTTTAAGACCGATCTTGTGTCTTTCCGCGGCCGAGGCTTTAGGATTAGATCCTAGAACCGTTCTTCCTGCGGCTTGCGCTATGGAATACATCCATACTTATTCTCTAGTCCACGATGACCTTCCCGCCCTAGACGATGATGACACCCGAAGAGGCAAACCCTCAAGTCACAAACGGTTTGGTGAAGCCGTTGCGATTTTAGCGGGAGATGCACTTTTAACCGAAGCTTTTGGGCAAGTTCTTTTATTGAGAGAATCCGGCCGATTTCAACCTGCTCAAATTTTAGGGGTCATGGACCTACTATCTCATCATGCCGGTGTTCGTGGAATGGTGGGGGGTCAACTTTTGGATGTAACTATCGACACTTCCGAGGCTTCCCTTCCTGAAATCGAATTTATTCATATTCATAAAACCGGTGCTTTGATCCTCGCCTCCGTTTTAATTCCCACGAAACTTGCCCCCATCGACGAAGAAAAAATTCAATGTTTTCGAAGGTATGGAGAGGCTATAGGCCTTGCCTTTCAGATTTCGGATGACCTTTTAGATTCTGAAACAAATTTCAGATATTCGCGGGGGCCAAGAAAAAAACCCAAACCCTGTTACACCCAAATCATGAGCCCATCAGAAATGAAGCAAAAACTCAATCTTTTAACCGATCATGCTATCAAATCTATTAGTTCCATGGGTGACAAAACCCAGAATTTAGTAGATATTGCTGAGTTCATCCGTTCAAGGAAAGCTTAATAACTTATGAAACTTTTAGAGAAAATTGATTCTCCGGAAGATTTAAGAAAACTTAAAACTTCCTCGTTAAAGCAAGTGGCTCAAGAAGTTAGAGAGCTTATCCTTCAGGTCGTCTCCGAAAAAGGGGGCCATTTTGCTTCCAACTTAGGGACGGTGGAGCTCGCAGTGGCGCTCCACTATGTCTTTGAGACCCCAAAGGACAAAATCGTTTGGGACGTGGGTCACCAGGCCTATCCTCACAAGATTTTAACCGGCCGAAGAGATCGATTTCACACGATTCGACAAGAGGGCGGTTTAAGCGGTTTCACCCATCGGTTAGAAAGCGAATACGATCACTTTGGAGCCGGCCATGCAAGCACTTCAATCTCGGCCGCGCTAGGAATCGCCGAAGGGATGCGTTTAGCAGGAACTGACCACATGGGAATTGCCGTTATTGGGGATGGCTCCATGACTGGCGGTCTGGCCTATGAGGCCCTCAACAACGCAGGCCACATCCCAGCCAAAAACTTAGTTGTCATCTTCAACGATAACGACATGTCAATCGATCCCAATGTAGGAGCTCTATCTAAATTTGTTAATCAAACGGTTACCCATCCGGGCTACAATCGGCTTCGAAAAGAGATTAAGTCTCTTGTCGACTCACTGAACAACCATGGTGTTCCCGTTGGAGGTACTGTTTCTAAAATTCGAAAGAGTATCAAAAACTTTTTTACCCCCGGAATGCTTTTTGAGTGTTTTGGATTTCGTTATTTTGGACCAATTGATGGACATGATTTAGAGGAACTAATCGATACTTTAAAGTTTATTAGAGCCGAGGGGGCCGAAAGCGGTCCTTACTTAGTTCATGCCATTACCAAAAAGGGAAAAGGTTATAAATTAGCTGAGGAACTTCCTCTCAAATATCATGGGGTCAGTTCATTTAAGATCAATGACGGCATCCAAAGTTCTGGGCCGAAGACTCCCAATTACCAAGATGTTTTTGCTGATACTTTAATTAAACTAGCTAAAGAGGATCCAAGAATCGTAGCTATTACGGCTGCTATGCCCAGTGGAACGGGAATCAATAAGTTTCAAAAGGAGTTCCCTTCTAGAACCTACGATGTCGGGATAGCTGAGGGCCATGCGGTTTTGTTTGCGGCAGGATTAGCAACTGAAGGATATAGGCCAGTGGCTGCTATTTACTCAACCTTTTTACAAAGAGCTTACGATCAGATCATTCATGATGTTGGGATCCAAAATTTACCCGTCATCTTCGCTATGGATCGTGGTGGGTTGGTTGGAGCGGACGGAGCCACTCATCAAGGGGCTTTTGATCTTTCTTATTTACGATCGGTCCCAAATTTCGTCGTCATGGCCCCAAAAGACGAAAATGAACTTCAGCACATGATAAAAACGGCTATTCACCATCAAAGCGGTCCGATTGCTTTAAGATACCCGCGAGGTGAAGTTGTCGGAGTCAAGATGGATAAAGATCCCATTTGTCTCCCAATTGGAAAAGGGGAGCTTCTCTACTCTGATTCGGATGAAATCGATGTTTGCCTATTGGCCGTTGGCTATGCTGTTCAAAGTGCTATCGAAGCTCAAAGATTATTAAAAGAAAAAGGCTATAAAACAGCTCTCATCAACGCTCGCTTCATAAAACCTTTAGACCAAAAATTAATTCTTTATTGGGCTAATCGATCAAAGCTGTTAGTCACCGTAGAAGAAAACTCGGTCATCGGTGGATTTGGAGCCGGTGTTTTAGAACTTCTTCAGCAAAATCATCTCCAAAAAGATTGCTTGGTTTTGGGGCTACCGGATCAATTTATTGAACATGCCGCCCCAAAATCCCAAAGAGCTATGACCTTTTTAGATGGACCGGGAATTTGTCTAAAAACGCTGGAAAAGTTGAAGACTTTAGAGATTGAACCCCAAATTAAATCTAAAACGAAAAAAGAAACCAAAGAGAAT